>Ga0082212_10000133_pt1 | contig 111833 bp, 94 predicted proteins | sample TergutNt197P3_FD_71548 | JGI IMG/M metagenome (GOLD analysis project Ga0082212, IMG submission 71548) | Neocapritermes taracua P3 segment gut microbial communities from Petit-Saut dam, French Guiana - Nt197 P3 | ecosystem: Host-associated > Arthropoda: Insects > Digestive system > Gut ...
TACGACGAAATTGCACGGCAGGCCGTACAACAAGGGTACCATAGCATGGTTTATCCAAAAATACGGGCTTGCCAAGCGAAGATCCGTTGCTGAATCCGGAGGTTGGATGACAGGAAGGGAAATAATGGCGGAACTCGGCATTAGCGAACACAATCTCAGGCGCTTGCGCGAAAGCGGCGACTTGGCATTCAAAGTGTGCCATACTAATGGCGTCACGTATTTATACGAACCCGGGCAGAGCCTGCCGGCACAGCGGCAGAAAAAACTGCCGATAGGTGGCATCAGTATGCCGTGTTGAATTGGGGTGTGATTTTATGGGACAAACAAGTACGCAGGCCAAAAATAAATACAACGAGCGAGAGTATGCCCGATACACGATCCGCATCCGCAAGGATGACGATTTGTATGAAAAAGTTGAAGAATTCATGGCGCGCAATAAGTATACAAGCCTAAATGCCATAGTCAACAAGCGTTTAAAGGAATTTTTCGAAATAGACCGTATTTATCGAACGGATGACGAGATATGCACTACCTGCCGCAGACCGCTTTGACGCATCTTCTCATCTTTAGTGGGTTATGTCCACATCTCTGGCTTTCGCTTATGTCTGATAAACTGTTGCGTGTAAACAACGGTAATGTTATCATATGATCTGTATGTGTAAATTAAATCTGCTTTATTGTGAAGTGCAATAGGGTATGAAGAAAGGTTGATAGTGTGCGCTACATGGGTTGCAAAAGCAAAAGCGGTACGTTCCGGGCGTTGATTCAGAGATAGCGGATATAGAAAATGACATAGAGAAAGACTATCTTGACAAGGAAGCCGCCAAGCGGTTACATACTGCGCTTCATAATCTTGATGAACCGTACAAGGAGGTTTTTGCTTTGCGGGTGTTGGGGGAATTGCCTTTTTCGCAAATTGGAGAGTTGTTCGGGAAAACCGACAGTTGGGCGAGGTTGGTCTTTTACAGAGCAAAAAAACAATTACAGGAGGTTTTGAAATGAGAGTATCGTGCGAGGTCATAAAGGATTTACTACCCTTGTGCCATGACGGGGTATGCAGTAACGATAGCAAGGCGATGGTTGAGGAACACCTTGCCGAATGTGAAAATTGCAAAGCCGAATTGCAGGCTATGGACGAAATAATCCCCATGAGAAACACAGGGCAAAATCTCAGGGAAGCCGAATCCATAAAACAATTATCTAAGAAGTGGAGGAAAGGAATGTTGAAATCCTTTTTGAAAGGGGCATTGATAACGGTTGCTGCTCTTGTTGTACTTGCCCTCATTTTCTATCTTTTTATGGATGTTCGCCTAACCTAATATTTTAATCGGAGGTTATTATGAGCCAATACATTTTGGAAGCCGAGCATATTCAAAAAAAATACGGCAGACAGACGGTTTTACGCGATGTTTCCATTCATGTGAAGCATGGCGGGATTTATGGGTTGATTGGTAAAAACGGGTCGGGCAAGACGACATTGTTCCGTATACTTACGGGGCTTATACAAGGATATAGCGGGGTTGTTACTGTAAGCCATACTGACAGCCACGAAAGCAGCATATCGGCAGTGATAGATTCACCGTCGCTGTTCCTCAATATGAGCGCGTTTGAAAACATGAAAGCGCAATCGTTCTTGTTGGGTATACGCGACAACGGCAGAATCCGGCAAGCCTTGGAAACAGTCAGATTGTCGGAAAGCAACAAAAAGCCGGTGCGCTGCTATTCTCTCGGCATGACACAAAGGCTAAAACTGGCTATGGCATTGGCAGGAAACCCCGAAATCCTCATTTTGGACGAACCCGCCAACGGGCTTGACCCGGAGGGCATTGTGGAATTGCGAGAGCTATTGATTTACCTAAACCGCACAATGGGAAAGACAATTTTAGTTTCCAGCCATATTCTGAGCGAATTGGAGCAGATAGTCACCTGCCTTGGTATTCTGCATGACGGCGAAATAGTGAGGGAGCTGTCTGACAGCGATATTCTCCAAAATGGGACGGGCTTAGAGAAACTTTATATGGAATACGCCAGAGGGGGCAACCGCTATGAATAACATCATAAAAAACGACCTTTACCGATTCAGCAAAAGCATATTGCTTTATGTGATTTTGTCATTGACGATTGTTATATCGTTCTCCCTTACAATGATGATCCGTCAGGATATACGTTTAGGAATATCTGTTTTCGGAAACTTGACGGCGTTTCGCGGAATTGACGACATTATTCGGATAGGCATATTGTATCAAAGAGGACTGGGGTTTTTTATCGCAATACTTCTCTCTGTGCTTATCGGGCAAGAGTATCAATGGAAAACATGGCAGCATAAATGGATTGCGAATAAGAGCCGCGCCGGAATCTATCTGTCAAAAGCTGTTCTTTCATCGGCTATTTCCGCAGCGGTCTTTTTGATATTTCAAATCGTGGTCTTGCTTTCTTCAAGCCAAATCGGGAGCATATTGACAGCCGGATATGCCGCTATGGTCATCAGCGGAGCATTTGTTTATGCCGCTTTGGGAGCCGTTGTTTGTCTGCTGTCTATGCTGATAAAGAACAATATAGCGTCAATAATCGCCTGTATTTGTTATGTAATGCTCAGTGAAACACCGGCGTCCGTAATTGGGAATATCGGCAATTTATCCGAAACTGCTTCAAAGGTTGCCGGGTGGTGTATACGGCACTCGATATACGGTATGACAACTATTATCTCGTCAGCCCCCGTTTCACCGAGCCTTGTAGTAACTATTGCGATAAACGCGCTTATTATCATACTTTTATCAACAGTCATTGGCTTGATGCTTTTTCGGAAATATGAACTATAAAGCTATGACAGGAGTAAAAGCAAGGGTAAAAAGCAAGGGGACGGCAGGCTGTTACGAAACAAACCGCAAACAGCGATTAAGCGGCAATAAATACAGCGGAACCGGAGCTGTTTCGAAGTGTGCCGGCGAAATTGTCCGAAAGCCTCCCGAAAAACCGAAAGAAGATACCGTCCTCTTGCTTTCTAAGTTGCTTGTTGGTCATAATGCTATCCCTCGTTTATATCTGACATTCTAACGCATCTGACTATTTGCTGACAAAGTACCTAACATTCCGTGAATGACCCTCGCGTGTCAGTTCGCCCTGTTCCACAAGGTTGCGTAAAATTTTGCCTGCCGCAGTTTGTGATAAAGCAAGAAGATTTTCTGCCTGCTTACGGTTGATTGAACCATTATCACGCACATACTGCATGATTCTATCTTCCGGCGTGATTGCCTTATCAACTGTGGGCACGGCGTTCAAATTAGGTAATACCATCTTGAATACATTCGGTGTGACTTCAATTTTTGGTTGTGCCAATGAGGTTTTGTATGCTTCAAAGATTTTCATAATGCCCGTACCGTATGCTTCTATAAGCTGCAAACGGTAAAACACCTCCGCAAGCTCTGAGTTGCGGCAAGCGGAATAACCGCTCATAATATCCTCTATTTTTATTCCGCTAACCAAGCCTCCGGGAGAGATGAACTCAACCCGGTCAGAAAACATCTTGATTAAGATGCTTCCGCTGGCCGAGTATTCTCTGTGAACAACGGCGTTTAACAATGCTTCACGCAGAGCGGTTTCGGGATAGTCGCGGCTATCAATTCGCAGGAGCTTATCAAATGTCGCTGTAGTCTTATTGTTTAGGTCGAGATAGTTGTAGACATCGTTTATTTGCTTGAACAGAGAACCGCCAAACTCCTTTCTGTCATTGAAAATCTGTTGCGTTGTATCTTGGAATATTGCAGTTTTGATGGTGTGAACGCATTGCTCCGAAAGAAGCAGCGCGAGATTCGTGTATATTTTATCTCTGTTCACCATTCCAAGCGTCGCCATCTGAGAAGTGCCGAATTGCACCTTTCGTTTAGCAAATTCAGATTTTGCAGAAGTGAATGTCAAATTTTGCTCCACCGATCGGAGCTTTTCATAACTGTCCCCGTCAGTTTCCCGAATCATCTTTCGAATGGCTGTTACAGTTGCCGGAACCGAAGCCGCGCCGTAGCGGACATAAACCCCCTCAGGACGTATTCCTTTTCCGACAAGGTAATACGGGCGGTCTGTGCCGCTTTGAATATCTATCTGTATTATTTCCCGCCCATTCATTTTTTCAATGTGGCACTGCGCAAAGAGCGTGACATCGGGCTTTATAGCGCCCAGCTTGCCCCCCATGAAGCCGATTTGAAATTCGGCCATAGCCAAAAAAAAATTCTCAGAGCCCAAGACAAGCTTTCAAAAGCATGAAATAGAAATCTAATGAAATTGCACTTTTGGGCATTCCTCAGCCTGTTCACTGATGCCTGATATAGAGAGCGCTTTGCCTGGAACGTTTATAAAGTTTGATTATAATTGAATAGCGCTTAATATTGCCCGAAATTAATGGCATAATGATGTCAATATTTAGCATAAATTGCAACCCGCCGATAGCAACCAGAACCTGAGGCAATCCTATGGCATTTTGGCATTATGAAAAGAAGAGGAGAAAAAAGAAAGGCATGAAAAGTATTCTTAACAAAAAAACAATAGCCCTATGCATTGCACTAATCGCTATTTTAGGAGCGCTAAGCGCTTGCAGCGACGAAGAGAGCAAGCAAGACGGCCAAACGCAAGTTGGCCAAGCTGAAGAAAATGCTGAAAATGAACAGCCGGAGAACAGCACGCCGGGAGAAAGCAATGATGCCGCAGAAGGCTCAGAACAAGAAGCACTTGCGCCAATGGATGGCGTCCCCCTTGATATCCCGCCTTACCCTGCAGGATCTCTGGATATCGCTTCTACGATTGCCAACCTGCCTCAACAGGCTGCCAAAGCTGATCTCTGGAACTGCTTAGGCGGATATTGGACAGCAACAGACAACCTGTTTCTCGCATTCGTTATCCGCGACGGCGTTTACAGCATTGAGTTTGGCTATTTTGAAACAGAGTGGGGTTGCTTTGGGCCGCTAACGAATGCCCTTCCAACCGGAGCATACAAAGCTACCCTGTCTGTGCATATACCCAGGCAGGAGGCAAACGAAGTAGCAAGTGCAAGAGAAGAAATGGATATTGATATATTTTTGGATGTAAGCGACTACCATGTTGACGGCAAGATCAAAGCAAAAATCGAAATCCAGGCAAATGGCGGCTGGTACCAATACCATTGGGGAGGTTATAGCCTGCAGGAGGCATACGATTCCATACAATAAGCCCGGCTGCCAAAACTAGCTATAAATTGGTTTGCGCATGTTATGTACAGGCATCTGCCGTAAGGCAGAAGCAGTGCTTAGCGGCTTAGATATCGGCTTTGCTGATCCACCAGCCTCTTGTTAGAATTAGTGGAAGCCGCTATGTATTTATTAGCCGGAAAAGTTAAACAATCACCCGGGCTCGACGAAACCAGTGCAAAAGCGCTAATATCCAAATTGTATAATACCAGCACGGCTTTGCTGCAAACCGCCTCAGAAAGAGGCAGACTATGAAAAACAACATATCGAACGCGATTAAAGCGATACTGTTTATACTTAGGCCGGAAGTAGTCAATACAATTCTCTACTTATGCAATTCCGGCATAAACGAATGGCTGGCCACGGCCATTATCGTAGCAATCGTTTTCGAGAGGTTCATTGACTGGTTTCGCAGCAACAACTTTCTCTAAATTATATGCATCGGGCTTTTTCGCTCGATGCATATAATTATTGCCGCTATAAACCTGGCTATTCACAAATGCTATTTGAAATGAAAAAAATTTCCTTTTTAATTTGCACCCTAAGCCTCTTCCCATTCTTACCCGCATAAAGCAAACCGTTTAAAGCCATTTAGGATGCATAAACAATTAAGCCAAGCAGAGTATAGCCCTTTATAAACATTTGCTACCCTTCAGAACTTCCTGTTTCGCCGCTGCTAAGCGCAATAAGCTCCTTTTGCTTAATGAAAGGGTTTTTATAGCGCTCCTTGCCTTGGGTTTTATTTTTCCAGTCAAGCGCCTGATGCGGGCAGCTGTGCAGGCATGCCAGGCAGTGCTCGCACTTTTGGTGGAATTCCGGCTTTCCTTGGCTTATAGTTATGTTTTTTGCCGGGCATATAGCCTGGCAAATGGCACATCCGTTGCAGGATTGCGCGACAGTAAAAAACATGTCGCTCTCTTCGTTTGGATAGAAACTGTAGGCTATCCTGTTTATTATTGTTGGAGGCTGGGGCACATTGCGCTTTTTTTGCGCAATGTCATCAGCTATTCTGGCTATTTTCCCATCTGCCTGCGAATGCACTTCTTCGGTGTTGTTAACTTTGAAGCTTGGAATATAATTTTCCACAGATTTAATGTATTGGCTGTAGTTTAGTGTGATGCCGTTTGATCTGAGAATTTTTCGAAACCATCCAAGCGTTCCGTTAACCACGTTTCCGTATGTGGCTACTGCGAAAACATATGCATCGCCTGTTAACTGCAATTGCCCTGCAAAGCGCTCTACGAGTCTGGGCATCCCCCAAAAGTATATAGGGAATACAAACCCGACAACGCTGTCATCGCAGGCAAGAGAGTTTGTGTCCATCGGCAGCACTTTTCCGCCTATTCTGCCTGCTATCGCCTTGGCAGCATGCAAGCTGTTGCCTGTAGATGAAAAGCAGTATATTGTTGCCATTGTTTGCACCTCCATGCTTTTTTTATTTTGCCGGCAAGCTGATCGAGCAATATAGCTTGCGCAGATGTCCGGCCATGCCCAAAAATATATCGCTGCGAGCAGCCCGGGCACCGCCGATATATGCAAGCTTCCTGCTGCGCAATATCTTTGCACTTAAGCCTAAGGGCTCAGTTTTTTAAACTAACTTTGCGGCATCTCACCTCAAGTTGCGTTTGGCTGTATATGAATTAAGCTCTATCTTGTACACCAAAGTTGCCTCAAGCTCCGTTTCAGAATAGCTCCCGGCAGCCTCAAAGCCGCAGTGCTCCAGCAGCAGATCAAGGCCTTGCAGCGCTTCATCGCCAAGGGCCTGCTTAACTTCACCAAAGCCTGTAAAGCTCTCATATAGCGCGCTGTAGCTTCCTTTATCCTGTATGTACCCATGCAGGATGTCTGCCTGAACGCATACGTTCGGGTTTTGCTTAATAAGCTCATGCTTATAGCCGGCCTTAGCGCCATGAAAATAGATGGAGATTTGCCGGTTTTCTGCCCTGTAGCCAAATGAAAGCGCCACTACATAAGGATATGGATCGCCATTAAAGCCAACTCGAATTGTATCTGCCCTGTCCAAAATGCCAACTATATCATCAAAGCTGTCTACTTGCCTGTCTTTTCTTCTCACTGCCTCTCCATAACAAAAAGCTGGCTTACTGCTAAATAAGCCAACTTTAAGCACAATAAGTGCAACTTATTTTTTTGACAGCGCTTCTGCTATCTTCATTATCAGGGGTGCTGCTTTGGCAAGAACATTCGCATCACCCAGCCAGCCCTTTACGCTGTCCCACCATTGCGGCGCTTTTTCTGTCTGTGAGCTCTCAACAAGCTCGTTTAGCTTGCCGATTATTGATGAGTCAGTGCCGGGGGCTTTCGCCTGATCAAGCATCAGCTTAGCGATTGACGCCACTTGGCTCTCAGTTATGTTAGCGCCTTTTATTAAATCCAGCGCAGATTTGGCATCAGTTAATCCACCTGCCAAGTCTTTTGCAGACTTGAACATATCTCCAAGTCTATCTACCATAAAATACCTTCTTCCCAATATTATAGTATATATAACATTTTTTCTCTATATTATACTATAATTTTCAGCTATTGGTATATTGCGCTGAACTTTTCGCTTAAATAATCTGTATAGTGCTTCGCGTTAAGCGCCTCTCCACAGGCATTCATTACAAGCTCATCCGGAGTTAAGAGCTTGCCGTAGCTGTGGATATTCTTCTTAAGCCAGGCTGTGATTTCTGCTATATTGCCCTGCATCACCAGCCGATCAAAGTCAAGCTCTTTTGACATCGCAGCTTTCAGCTGGGCTGCATACGCGGAGCCCAATGCATATGACGGGAAATACCCGAAAGAGCCGCCTGACCAATGGATATCCTGCAGGATTCCCTCAGTATCAGTTTCCGGCTTAATCCCAAGGTATTTCATATACTTTTCTGCCCATAGATCAGGAAGGCTGCCAAAGTCTGCGCTATCGCCAATCATCTCTTTTTCTATTTCATAGCGCGCCATTATATGAAGCGGATAAGTGAGCTCGTCAGCATAAATGCGAATCAGCGACGGCTTTGCGATATTTACTGACTCATAAAAATCAAGAGCCGAGAACATCTCAAAATCAGGGCCAAGTATTTCAACTATGCTGTCTCGCGCATGAACCCAAAACGAAAGGCTTCTGCCAATAAGGTTTTCGTAGAACCGGGACTGGGATTCGTGCAGGCTCATGTTGGCCCCATTCTCAAGGAAAGTGCCGGCAAGGCTTGGATCCACGTTTTGCTCATAAAGGGCGTGGCCTGTTTCATGCATAACTGCAAAGACTGAAGTGAACGGCTTTTGGACATTATAGTTAGTTGTTATCCTGACATCATTGGCGCTAAAGTTAATCGTAAACGGATGGGCGCTTTCTGATATAAGGCCCCTGCTGGAGTCGAATCCAAGTTTGTCCATCAGGAATGCTGAGAGCTTTTTTTGGGTCTGCAGATCAACCTGCATAAACAAGAGCCTCTCGTCTATCTGGCGGCTGCTGGAAGCTACGGCTTTGACAAGGGGCACTACAGTTTCCTGCACCTGGGCAAAGAAGCTGTCAAGCTTATCTACGTTCATGCCTTCGTCATAGTCGTCAAGCAAAGTGTTGTACGGATGGCCCTCCCAACCCCTCAGATCTACGAAGCGCTTTTGGTACTCCACAATTTCTTTAAGCACCGGCGCAAACGACAGATAGTCATTCTCCTCTTTAGCCTTCTCCCACACAGCTTTTGCTTTTGAGGAAAGCTCTGCAAATTCGCCTGCAAGCTTTGGGGGTATCTTTCTCTTTGCATCAAATTCGCGCCTGGCTACCCTGGCCATCGCTTTATGGCGGCTGTCCAGGCTGTCGATGTTTTCCTCTAAGTATTTAAGGTTGCTTTCCATTTCAGGGCTTATGCCCATAGCAAAGCTCTCCTCTGCGAGGATCGCAAACAGCCCTGCCCTTACAGGCACTCCTGCCCTGGGGGCGATTGTTGATATATCCCACTCAAACAGGCCATAAGCCGTATCGAGGGCATGTATTTTCCTGAAATACGCTTCTATATTGCCAAGCCTATCGTCCATTATTTTAATACCTCGTTAAATGTATATTTCCTTGAGTATATACGATATTGCCCGCTCGAATACACCCATCAGGCAAAATATCGGTTCCAAAAACAATAAAATGGCTCTAACTAAAGAGCCACTAAGCTTTTTTAGCTTGTATTCATAATAATGCTTCTAAAAGCTACCGGTTTCATGTTTACTGGTATGCGCTAAGCAGACGGCATAACTCTACGCAAAGCTTGACAGAGCGATCTGCTGCAAGGCCGATTATTAATTCGCAGGCTCCATACGGTTAAACAGCTCCTCAACGCTGTCAAAGTTAGCCTCGGTGTATGTTGTTATAAAGCTTATGATTGCCTTGTCATATTTTCGGATATAGTATGTCTGCGCCATAAAACCGCCTTGGACTGTGAATGTTCCGTAATAGTACTCTTCGCCGGCAATCTCCATATAGCCGTTTTCAACAAATTCATACTCTAAAGTCTCAAGCTTTTCAAGCTGTGATTTTACTTCGTCAAAGTATTGCTCCTGGGTAATTGACGACAGCCCGGGAAACGCAAGGTTTTCATATAGCAGAATAATATTTGCGTTCAGATCGTTATAGATGTAAAAGTCATATGCTGTCCTGACACTGCTTAAATCAATCTGGGTCTGGGTATAGATTCCGTCATTGACCATTATTTCAGAGCCAATGCCCATGATAGATTCGACTTCCTCCCTGCTTGCTATGCTCCAGTTGTCCGGAAGGCTGAAAGCAATGTTAGACCATTTATTTTCAAACGATTTTCCGTCCCATGTCCCTATAGACATAGGAATATCAGATGAACCTTCTCCTGTGCCCACTTTTTCATTGTTGTTATTTGTGCATGCCGAGAGCATAGCTAAGATCGCCAAGCAGGCAAGCAGCAGTGCTTTTTTGGTTTTCATTATATCCTACCCTTCTAATTCCTCTTCATATATTATAACTGAGCACGTTTTAATAAAATATAAAATCTATAAATTGATTATTGCTAATTACAGCAATATGGGATATTTTTTAACAAATGCAGGGATATAAGAAGGATTATTCACAATATAACAAGCAATTAATATAAATAGTAGCTTAGCCCCGCATGCCTTGATAACAACAGCAGGCATAGAGGCCATGCTATCATATGCTATACTGCATAGACGATATCAAGAAAAGAGAATATTTATGAGCGATGTGCTAGATCGGTTTATAAGATATGCAGGCTATGACACCCAGTCAGATCCCAACAGCTTGAGCACCCCTTCAACAGATAAGCAGCTAAGCTTATTGGCACTGCTGAGAAGCGAGCTGTCCTCGCTTGGGCTGAATGCAGAGATTTCAGAATACGGAGTTCTGTATGCTGATATTCCTGCAACAATTCAGGGCGATGGCATGAAGGTTGGGTTCATAGCGCATGTAGACACATCTCCGGCATATAGCGGCGCCGGCGTTGTGCCAAAGGTGATAAAGGCGTATAAGGGAGGCGAAATACAGCTGGCCGAAGGCGTGATGATGAGCGACAGCGCCTTTAGCGAGCTTGGCGGCTTTATCGGATCTGATATTGTTGTTGCTGAGAGCGATACCCTGCTTGGGGCTGATGACAAAGCAGGAGTGGCTGAGATAATGGCAGCTGCAAAAGCGCTTTGCGATAACAAAGATATACCCCATTATGGAGTTAAAATTGCTTTTACATGCGATGAAGAGATCGGCAGAGGCGCAAGCAACTTTGACATTGGCAGGTTTGGCGCTGACTATGCATACACGATCGATGGAGGCGTATTGGGCGAATACAGCTATGAAAACTTTAATGCCATTGACATAAGCATAGCAATTGCCGGCCTTGGAGTCCATCCCGGCACTGCCAAGGGCAAGATGAGGAGCGCTATCAGAATAGCCAATGAGATCTTCGGCATGCTTCCATATGGACAAGCAGCTGAAACAACTGAAGGCTATGACGGCTTTGTGCATATATCCAACATGGAAGCTGATACAGACAAAGCCGTTATGAGCGGCATCGTCAGAGACCATAGCGAAGCAGCCCTAAACGACAGGGTAACAGCCCTTAAGCTGATTGAAGAATACATGAACAGCAAGTACGGGCCCGGCAGTGTTTCAATGGATTTCCGCAGAATGTACTCCAATATGAAAGAGCATATACTCGACCGCTTTGAATGCGTTGAAAACCTGGTTTTAGCCCACGAGGAGCTTGGCATCAAATGCACTGCTATCCCGATGAGGGGCGGAACTGACGGTGCAGCCCTAACGTATAAAGGCCTGCCTTGCCCTAATATCGCAACCGGAGGCATTAATGCGCATGGCAGGTATGAAGCAGCCAGTGTTTCTGATATGGAAACGACTGTGAATCTGTTAGTTAAGCTGGTTGAAATATCTGCCAGAGGTTAAATAGCCAGTTTGGCGCATTAGATCACAGGCCTGGCTGTAAACCGGGCGCCTGGAATTTAAAGAGTGTCTGCCGGTGCAGGATTTAGCTAAAAATGCGAGGTATTCAATGAAAAAGACAATAACTGCAGCTGGCCTGCTAATTGCTGTTTGCTGCATTCTGCTGGGCAGCTGCGCCGGCAAAGCCAAAGAAGCCAGCCCCTCAGACGGTGCAGGCGACAGGCTGCCTGCCCTGCAGCCCCAAGACAGCCAAACAAATGAAAACCAGAGCCAAAGCAATGGCAGCGAAACCAATATTCTTATACTTGTGAATAACGGCTCAAAACTGCCTGAAGGCTTTGCGCCTAACCTGGCTGAGCAGGGCATACTTATTGACAAAGCTGCATTTGATGATTTTGTAAAGCTCAGGGAAGCGGCAAGAAGCGAAAAGATTTACCTCATGGTTGACTCGGCTTACAGGACAGCCAGCGAGCAAGAAAAAATGTATCAGGAATTGGGCGCCGGCGTAGCGGCCCGGCCAGGCTATTCTGAGCACCAGACAGGCCTTGCAATTGACTTCTCCTACCAGGGGCAATCAGCTGCCGACACAAATAGAATGTGGGGCTGGCTGAGTGAAAATGCATACAAGTATGGCTTTATTCTGCGCTATCCTCAAGGCAAAGAAGCTATTACAGGATTTTCATATGAGCCTTGGCACTATAGATATGTCGGGGTAGAGCATGCAGTAAACATACAGGCGCAAGGCTATACACTGGAGGAATATCTAAGCAAGATCGATATACAGTAAAGAGACAGCTTGCTGCCAAGCTATGCTATTTGCAGCGGTGCATCGGGCAATCGGGAATTCTTGCGCACATGAGATAAAGCGAATTGCTTTATCATGCTTGCAATAGGCTCGCTTGCCCTGGCTGCAATTGAAGCCTTTCTTTATTTGCCTTCCCGCTGGACCGCGTAGCCGACATTATTCATCTTCACATTATAGCGCTGATCCGCCCGGGGCTGAGCGCCAGCTCCTTTCGGCCCGGCACACTCAAACATGCCCTGTCATCACAAGGGAGCACTTTTCGCCCATGCGCTTTGCACATTTCACAGCGTTACTGAAAGCAAGCCATAATCTATGCAAACCTAGGAACAGCCGAATACTGCAGCGCTGATCTGCTTTGGGTTAACAGCCTGTGGCAAAATCGGATTTCTCAGTGTGCAAGCAGCTAGAGGCATGCCTGCCTATGTTTTATCTTCATCGGAAAAAACTCACGTCTTGGCGCTGCTTTTATGAGAGTATTAATGATTGTGCTGGCCTTGTCGGCCAGGAGCCTGATTGCCCATCTCGTATACCCTGCCGGAGCAAAGAGCAACTCAGCACAATGGTTTTCATGTTATTCTTGGCTTGGCAAAGGGGCAAAGCATATGCATATGTGTATATGCAAAATAGCTGCAAATTTAGCTATGAAATGCAAGCACTGCACACCATCCTACTTCAACCGCTTTATTATAATCTTGCACTTCCTGCTTGCGTAGGTTATGCCTACGGCTACAATTGTTTTGTAGCCCTCAACACGTTTGGCATACCTTTTCTCAATTATCTGATCTATAGCTTTCTGGGCCTCAGCCAAAAGGCGTTCATCATCATCGCCTTTTTTCATAAACTTCTCTTCAATAATTATTGCAGCATTGGCGTCTCTGTTAGTGCACAGAGTGTCTAAATAGCCGTCTCCAGACTCGGCCTCGCTTGCAGCTTCCCAGTTGCTGCACGCTAGAAGAGCAGTTACAATAAGGTGATAGTGCCTCTCTTGCTTAACAGTAAAGCTGCCGTGTACAACAACGCCGTCTTTTACGCTCAAAACGCTCTCAAGCAGATCGTTTATTATAGCCTCCGCCTTTTCTGCTTCGCCAGCAAGCAAAGCTGCATACAGCTCGTCAGCCTTTCCTTTGCCTATTGGCATTGCAGACATTGCCCATGAAAGCGCATCTTTTCTGAGAGCACTCCTGACCTCAAGGTTTGGTGCCCTAAGCTCATACATTTCATCGCCTGTCTTCCTCACCCATGTAAGGTAGCCTGCCATGAACAGCATCTCCCACACAGCATCGCTGTCATTGGCATCGATGAGGTCCCTGTATGCTGCTAAGATTGAAATACCCTTTTCAACGGTGCCGCCTGTTATAAGATCCTCAATCGAAGACAGCGCTTCAAGTCCGTCGCTCATAAGCATTTCGCGGGTTAAATCGTTGGTTGCTGTATTAACCCAGAATTTTTCAGGCTCGGCATTCTTTCTTACAAGCATGCGGCTGCACTGCCTCACTACAGACCAGGGGTTAAACATTTTATAAGCGCCCATCCTGTAGCCGTCATAATACTCTTTCATATCAGCCATGCGGCCCTCAAGGCTGTAATAGCTGAGCATTGCTGCCACCTCTCCCTCAGTAAAGCCAAAGTGGGCGCTATACTCTTCGTCAAGGGCTGAATAGACTGAAATGTTGTTTACGCCGGAGAATATGCTTTCCTTCGAAATGCGCAGAATGCCTGTCAGCACTGCAAACTCAACAAAAGGGTTGCCTTTTAGCGCTTGGCCAAGCAAGCCTCTAAATAGGAGAATCATCTCCTCATAATATTTCATTTGAAAAGATTGGTTTATCGGGGCATCGTATTCGTCGATAAGCACTATTGCTTTTTTGCCATAGCGGCGGTGCAGAGCCATTGACATAAGCAGAATGCTGCTTTTTACATCGTTTTTATCTGCCTGTTTTTCAGACATTCTGGCGAATACCGCATTTTCGCTAGGTTTGAGTTCGGGGCAGCCGTCCCCAATGCTTAGCCTGTCTGCCTCTCTGCTGATTATCAGAGCGAGCTCATCAAGCGCTTCTGGAAAATCACTGCCGGTTATACTCTTAAACGACAGAAATATAACCGGGTGCTTGCCTTGGTGCTCATCGCATAAACCATGCTGCTCTTCAATTGCAAGCCCATTGAATAGGGCCTTTGGCGATCCTATCTCCAAAAAAGCTTTGAGCATGCTCATGTTAAGGCTCTTTCCAAAGCGCCTTGGCCTTAGTATAAGCTTTGATTCGCCTTTGTTGGCTAATGCTTCTGCTATGAACATCGACTTGTCAAAAAATAAAAGCCATCATTAATAACAGTTGGGAAGTCGCTTATGCTGATTGGAAGAATTTTTTTTATATAAAGCCTCCAGCCTTAATATAACAGTTAAGACTGATATATCGATCCAAAAAAAGATAGCACAGCAAAGGTATCCACATGGAACAGCGGCATAAGTTAAGCTTATTTGCCATATTCCAATCCGGATAGCAGCGGCAATTATATGCGCACATGCTCTCCGCCATGCCACATTGCCTGTCTTCGGGACCTTGCGCTCTCTGATCACCGTGCCACACATGCAATCTTTACCCGATGCCAGAGCGCCGATGCTTCATCTTAAACATCGTTATTGGCAACTAAAGCGTTATAGGCGTTTATTTTATAAAGCGACAAAAACATCGCGCATATCTACTGGCGAGCTGTCGTTAAGTCCAGTATGAAGGCTTATGGCACGGCCTTTGGCATTGCTGCCTAGTACTTAAATGCTGCTTGCTTAAGCGGGGCCAAGCAAGGCGCTACAAGCTCGCGCGCGCGTGTCGTTTTGCCTTTGCTCAGCCTTTCCAAAAAGTAAAAATAAGTATATTTTCATAAAAAATTGAACTATACTGGTAAAGATCAGAGATCAGCATTAAATTCTTTCATTTTTTGCTGTTATATAATTGATCAAGGAGGTTAAGCAATGGCTCTTACGCCAAAAGAGAACTACTTAGGCCTGTACAAAGGCCAGTTGCCTGAGTGGATTCCTTCATGGGGAATGGGTATGCCGATGGATAGGGCGCCTGTTTTGGGCATGTTCGTCAATGTTTCAAAAAATGGCGGCTTTCCGCGCTCACCTGATCCAGACACTCCATTCAGAATGCCGGAAGAATGGACTAATGACTGGGGAGTCACGATGGTTTCGAATCCGGAAGCCAATTATGGAGGCCTTCCTAAGCCTGGGCACTTTATACTTGACGACATTAGAAATTGGGACAAAGTAATCAAGAAGCCGGAGATGATCATGCCAACAATCGACGAAATCGATTGGGAAGCCATGGCAAAAGAGCAAACCGCGCACATAGACCGCTCGACAACGGGTGTGATGGTTACGATAGGAAATGGCGTATTTCAGTTCATAGTTGGCTTTATGGGCTTTGAGGAAGCGCTGATAGCGTTAGTTGAAGAGCCTGAAGTGTGCAAAGAATTCTTCGCATGGGCTGACGATTATTATGTACCGATTGCGAAAAAGGCAGTTGAGTATTACAAGCCGGATATGTGCTATATGGCTGATGATTCAGCTGCTAAGTATGCTCCATTTGTATCGCCAAAAACATACAGGGAAGTTTTAAAGCCTAGCTATGCCCGTGCTGCAGCATTCGCTACTGAGCGCGATATCCCTATAGCGTTCCACAACTGCGGCAAAGCTGAGGCATACCTTGCTGATATGCACGACTTCGGCGTAAAGTACTGGGATCCTTGCCAGACAGAAAACGATCTTTTAAACTGCAAAGCAATGTTTGATGACATTGTTATCTGCGGCGGCTTTGATTTTGTCCCGCCAGCTGACGGGTCAGAAATAACAGAAGAGTTTACCCGCGAGTATGTGCGCTCAACCATAGACAAGCTTGCCCCTGGCGGGCGCTATGCATGGATGGGCATGTATATGGGGCCTGCTGGAGATGAAGTGGCGCCAAAGATTAATGAGTGGATTCGGGACGAAGTATATACATATGGTGATAAATACTACGAAAAGCATTAAGGCCGCATGGGAAATATAAGCCAACACCATCCTGACACTGGCCCAATGCAATAATTCTTTTTAGAAAGGAAAGCTGCATATAACTGCAAACAAGCCAGATTGCGAAAAAGAATGCAGCTAAATAATAAAATGAGAACACCTAAAGAAAACTACCTTGGCATAGCTAAGGGAATAATACCTGATTATGTACCCCACTATACAATGGGAATGCCGCTAAGAGTGCACCCTGAAAGGACTCCAACGAACTCTGCCGGCCCAACACAGCTTATGTTTGGCGCAAATAGGCCGGGACTGGGCGCGCCAGCAACTGAAGTATCAGAATACACCAACATATGGGGAGTCCCTTATGTTACAACCGAGTCTACTGGCTTTGCCGGCCTGCCTAAGCCAGACACCTTTATTGTTGATGACATTTATAATTGGGAGAAAATTGTCAAAAAGCCTGACATTGACACTAATGTCGACTGGGAGGCGATGGCTAATGAAGCCATGGCAAACATCAACAGGGAAACAACAGCTGTAACATCAGGCTTTAGCTGCGGCACATTTACTACCCTTATCGGCTTAATGGGGTTCACTGAAGGCTTGTGTGCACTGCTTGAAGAGCCGGAAAAAGTAATAGAGCTCCTGAATTTTATTACTGACTACTATGAGCCAATCGCTGTAAAGACACTTGAATACTTCAAGCCGGACATTGTCTCAATAGGCGATGACACAGCATCAAAGTACGCGCCGTTCTTCTCACCTGAAGTATATAGGCAGGTATTCAAACCACAGTATAATAGGGTGCTCCGATATGCAAAAGAGCGCGATATACCTGTGCAGTTCCATAATTGCGGAAAATGCGAGCAGTTTGTTGACGACATGGTCGACCTCGGCGTAAGGTTCTGGGATCCGGCACAAACGGAAAACGACCTTGTAGGGATTATGGAAAAATACAATGGAACACTGGCAGTTTGCGGCGGGTTTGACTATGTCCCGGACGTTAACGGAGCCACAGAGGAAGCAGTTCGCGCATATATTCGCGAAACGCTTGACAAGTATGCGCCTGGCGGTGGATATGCCTTTACAGGCGGCTATGTTGGAACATCTGAGTCGCCAGAATTCACAACCCAAGTGAATACATGGATTGCTGATGAAGTCTATAATTATGGAAGCGAATTCTATAAATAAGCGATAGTATAGCAAGCACTATCCCGGCTTCTAGGAACCTTGGCGCTCACCACATAGCTGCCAAGGTTCTTTTAGTATTTATACCCTTGGGCAATGCAAGCAAACCTCCAAAAACAACAATAAAAATGGTAATATAGCATCAGGGATATTTTTGCCATAAATAAACTGCTACCAAAAGAGAGACTCCTATATTAATAGTTGGTTATGCTAAAAAAGCATCTGTGGTTAGGCAACAAATGCAAACGGCTGGATATAGTATTTATATTTATATAGATAGGAGATAGGAGAGATTATGCGAAACTACCTTAATAAGACAGCCAGGTATCTGATAACAGCAGCAGCAACGATTGTTTTAATAATATGCATTATTTCTTTATCCCAAAATTGGAATAAGAAAACGCCTGTTTTAGACTATGAAGCTGCCTCAAAGAAAATTGACAGCTATTACTCAAAGCTAAAGGTAAACAAGCTGGCTTTGAAACAAGACCCGAATTTTGAGGGCGTTGACAGCGATGCCGAAAAGGTCGCTGTGCTGCCTGACATCTCTGAGTACCCGTTTATAGTAAATCCATCTACAGACAACTTTTTGACTATATACGCGTCTGCTGAAAAAAGGGAATGGCTTATTGAAATAGGCAACAGATTTAACACAAGCGGCGCAACTATAGACGGGATGCCTGTTTCTGTAAGCATCAGGTCAATGCCAAGCAGCTTGGGAGCTGATTTCATTTCATCTGGAAAATATACGCCGGATCTTTTTTCGCCATCAAGCGAAATATACGGCGAGATGATAATTGGCAAAGGGGTTAATGCTGCTTTAGTTGAAAAGCGAATTGCGGGCAATGTTACTGGAATTGCTATTAATCGAAAAAAGGGAGATGACATTGCAATGAAGTATGGGCCAATAGACTTCTCAGTAATTGCTAAAGCTGTATTAAACGGTGACTTGGCTTTGGGCTACACTTCACCCCTTTCAAATGAAGATGGCTTTAACTTTGTGCTGGCACTGCTGTTGGATGCTGACAGCGAAAATCCGACAAGCCCTGCCGCTGTTGAGCATCTGCGAAAAGTCCAGGACAGAATCCTGCTAATAGCATATGACGAAGACCAGCTAAGAGCTTCACTGACAGGAGGCGCTCTGGATGCAATTGTTATAAATAGCCAGGCATATGCCAATGCGCCTAATATTTACCAGGCATTCGAATTTATTGCGCTGGGCCAGCGCTCTGACAGCCCTGTTTATGAAATAGGAGAGCTAACCGAGCTTAAAAAGGGCATAGCCGAATTATTCACCAGCTTTTGCAAAACGCCTGAAAGCCAGGCATCTGCAACAGATAAAGGGTTTAACAGCTATGAAGCATACGCCACACCGGCATCTGTAAGCGGATTGGCCATTAACCAGGCACAGGAGATATATAAAAATGAAAAAGGCGGCTCCAGCGTTATAACTGCTGTGTTTGTTGCTGATATTTCCGGCAGCATGGAAGGATCGCCTCTGCTCAACCTTAAAGCGAGCCTAAGCAGGGCGGCAGGGGTCATCAGCTCAGATGCAAATATCGGCCTTGTTACTTTTTCTGATGATGTTAACATTGCTTTGCCGATAGCGAAGTTTGATAACAACCAGAGATCATATTTCTCCAGTGCTGTGAAGTCAATGAGCGCAGCTGGCGGCACTGCCATGTTTGATGCAATTGTAGTTGCCCAAAAGATGCTGCTGGATGCCAAAATGCTAAATCCAAACACTAAGCTGATGCTTTTTGTGCTTTCAGATGGCGAGTCAAACCGGGGCCTTCGCTTTGGCGACATAGAGGCTGCTGCATATGGCACGAAAATACCAATATACACGATTGGATACAACGCTAACATTGAAGTTCTCAGCAGCCTGTCAGCTATTAATGAAGCTGCTGCAATGAACGCTGACTCAGACAACGTAATATACAGGCTCGAGAGCTTGTTCAACTCTCAAATGTAGCAATATATTTATGGGAATGCAGGATTCCAGAATGCAGAATTCTGCTGATGAAAACGCAATTGATGCCAATAATGGAGGCTTATATGAATCGCCATGACAAAAAAGCATCGCGCTTGGCAATGCTTATCGCAGCTTGCTGCATCATAGCAGGCTGCACGCCTAGTAGTGGCAATGGCAACACTGCTAATAACAATAACAGCATAAACTACACTTCAACACTTCGGGTGTATAACGCAAGCGAGTATATAGACGAAAGCACTTTAAGGGATTTTGAAAAAGAATACTCGATCAAAGTTGAGTACGATGAATTTGAAAGCAACGAAGAAATGTATGAGACTATTAAGCATAACCCAAACGCATACGATATTTTAGTCCCGTCAGACTATATGGTAGACAGATTAATAAAAGAAGGCGCATTGGCAAAGCTTGACAAAAGCCTCATTCCAAATATCTCGCATGTAGCTGAAGATTATATCAGCCCGGCATATGATGCCGGCAATGACTATACTGTACCCTACATGGTAGGTACGCTGGGTGTTTTATACAATAAAAAGCAAGTAGCAGAACCTGTTGAGAGCTGGAGCGCAATCTTTGATCCGAATTACAGCTCAAAGGCGCTTATGCTGGACTCAGAGCGGGATGCAATCGGAGCTGCTCTAAAAATGCTTGGCTTCAGCATGAACTCAAGCGATGATTCTGAATTATCTCAAGCGAAAGCAAGCTTGCTTGCAAGCGCGCACATCTTTGCCTTCTTGGAAAGCGAAGATATCCGCGACAGGCTTGTAGCAGGGGAAAGCTATATTGGCGTAGTTTATTCAGGGGATGCAAAAACAGCAATAGACCGAAACCCGAACTTAGCTTATTCGATTCCGGCAGAAGGGGCAAATAAGTGGGTTGACGGCTTTGTCATCTTAAACAGCTCGCCTCATATTGATGAGGCGCACAAGTTCATTAATTATATGTGCAAGCCCAGCATTGCAGTGAGGAATATGGCGCATATTGGCTATACATCGCCAATAAAGGGGGCATGGTCTGAGTTTGGCGGCAATAAAATCATGTTTCCTTCCACAGAAGAGCTTGAGCGCTGCGAAGCGTTTATATACGATGAGCATGCAACACAAAAGTACCACTCTATATGGCAGGACATACGAGGTTATTGGTAATTATATTTGCTTGATTTCATGAAGCTTTTTAAGCAATATGCGCCGAAAACAAGAGCAACGCCACTGTTTATTCGGCAAATCTGCCAGATCCAGGATAGCTAAAGCGCCAGAGAGTTCCGAATATGAATCAGAGATAAAGCGTATTGGCGTGGGCATAGTATAATTGCTTTGCGCCTTTAGCAATAATGCTTTGCCAGCTTGCTGCTACACTGCCAGCATACCCTTCTGCGGTTTCATACGGCGGCAAATCTCCTACGAAAGCTGCATCGCCAATAACCAGGCTGATGCTGTCTTCGCTATGGCCTGGTGTGTGCAAAACAAAGCCATCTATGCCACAAGATCTCAAAGCATCAGTTGCTTGTGAAGCATTAACCGGATTAATCGCATTAATGCCTATCGGTATAAATCGGTTCGAAGGGTCATTTTTTTGCTTTGAAAAAAAACTGTTTAGCCATTCAATATGAGGTATCTGTACATCAAGCACCATTGGAGCTACTCCATTCTGCTGCAGAAATGAAAACGAGCCCCCATGGTCTGGGTGAAAATGGGAAGTGAAGAGCAATTCTATTTGGGAGAAAGAAATCTCTTTCTCCTTTAACGCGCTTTTTATAATAGGCGCAGAGTCATGCCACAGGCAGTCATATAATACATACCGGCCATCGTTGCCTATTATATACATGTTAGTGTGCTTGTGTGAGATCGAAGCAATATCCATTTGATCAGTATACACTGAGAACAATTCATATGTAAACAAACTTCTTGTAAATAAAAAACGGCTTGTTAAGCCACAAAAATGGTGCGAGAGACGGGACTTGAACCCGTACGCCTTTCGACACACGCCCCTCAAACGTGCCTGTCTGCCTATTCCAGCACTCTCGCAAGCAAAAACAATTATATAGCAGCATGTAAGAATTTGCAACAAGAAAATGATTTGCGCTTATATTATGCGTCTCTGAAATGCGCACCGACTATGATTTCCAGCCTGCAGTTTGCCAGATGCCTGGCAAAACGGCGATAGCAGGAGGCATTACTGGAGCATTCCAGCGTAAAAGGCGAAATGCCGCAGTGTCAAATCTACAAGCAAGCCGAATATACAAATCATCTTATGCCATTTTCCGTCAAGGAATGCCAAAATATCACATAAATCTCCAGAAGAAATCTTTCACTTGCAGTTGTTGTCAACGATATCACTTGGTGCAATGCTATAATCATAGTAAATTAGCCATTTCCGACGGCTGCAGATTAGCTTTCACAAAGCAGTCTGCCGCTGAATCGCTATAAGAGGGATATCAGTGAAGCCGAAGGAACAATGATACGGGACGTGCAGTCAGCTTTCCAAAAAATAACCAAAAAAATTTGCTTAAAAGTAAAACCTAACTGAGATTTTATGCATCTGTGTGGTGTAAGGAAAAGGAGGATCAGCGTATGGCAATGACAGAGCAGCAAGTGCAGTTGGTTATCGCGGCACAGAGCGGCGATACAAAGAGCTTTGAAGAGCTTTTCGCCATCTACTATGAAAAAGTATATGCTCTGGCAAGAATGATCACAAAGAATGCCGGCGACGCTGAGGACATTCTGCAGGAAACCTTTATCACCGCGTGGAGGAAACTGAACACACTTAAAACACCGCTGTCCTTTTCGGTTTGGATTCAGATCATAGCAAAAAACCTATGCAATATGCAGCTACGCAAGAAGAACATGGCAATCATGCTCGATGCTGAACAGGATATTGAAAACATTTATATGGAAGAATCCGAAGAATATCTTCCGGTTATATACACCGAAAGGGCGGATTTGAAAGAACGGCTGGGCAGGATCATAGACGGCCTTTCCGAAGTGCAGCGACAATCGATCGTATTGTATTATTACAATGATCTTTCCGTTGAGGAAATATCCGGCGTGATGGAGTGCAGCGCCAATACTGTGAAAACGCGGCTGTTCCTTGCACGAAAGGCAATCCGTTCAGAGATTGAAGAACAGGAACGCAAGAGCGGCGAAAAGTTTTACGGTATTGCTGGGGTTCCTCTGATGAGTCTTGGAAAGCTGATCCGGGCACATATACAGTCCCTGTCAATCGGGCAGCGCTCTGCAATCGACTCGTTTAATGTGATCACAAACTCGATTTTAAATACAAGCAGCATGAATGCAGCAGGCCGCGCAGCCGAACCGGTGAAACTGGATGAAAGAAAAATCGTTAATAAAATGTCTTTGAAAGCAAAAATAATAGCGGGAATATCGGCTGTCGCAACCGTGGGCGCTGTAGCCGTGCTGGCCATTCTGGCGCGTGTGGGATTCGGAAAAAACGATCCGGCATCCAGTGGCGCTCACGCTCCTGATATAAGCCCTAGCGCTGCCGTGAGTGCATCGGAGACATCTGGCACGCCTCCTGAACCCGATTCTGCGGTGGAAGAGACACCATCCATCGCGCCGCCAACAACACCCTCGCCAGTTCCCCCTAGTACCCCCACCCCGTCGTCAGAGCCAACTTGGTCTTACGCATATATCACCAAGTGGAGCGAGAGAATGGACATCTATCAGAACTATGCTTTTGATTATGTGGACTGGCTAACGGGTACAGAGGCGGTGGAGCAGTATAAGCAAGATCATCCGAGAATTTCACAGACAGAAGCGGAGGAAGCCGTGGAAGAATACGGCTATATACGAAACGCCAATCAGCAACTCAAGTGGCTCTATCCAACAGACAGCACAGAGTATTATATGCCCGACGCACGCATCTCCGCAACGCCCGTCAGGGTTGGCTATCAAACCTTCAAGGACAGGATGATACCTGCGATAGAGAATGGTGAAACCTGGTTGGCCTTTGTGAAAGTTACTGTTTCGGGAGAAACCATTGTGAAAATTGAATGGGTCTATCATCCTTGATAGCAGGTACGATGAAGGAGGACTAGCACATGAAAACAAAAGCAAGAGCTAATAAACTCATATCAGCCCTGCTGGTAATTGTCATGCTCGGCCTGTTCGCAGCGTTTCCGCTGACAGCGTTGGCTGATCCGCCAGCACCCACAATAAGCACTCAGCCCCAAAACAAGAGTGTCACAGCGGGCCAAACTGCAGAGTTTAAGGTAGTCGCTGCCGGCACTGCGCCGCTGGCATATCAATGGGAATTCTACCACAGGGACGGAGTGTGGCTTGAAGCAGACATTGCAGGATATTCCGGCAAGAATACACCTACTCTGAAAGTGATGACAACAGATACATCATTAAATGGCAGGCGTTTGCGCTGCGTGGTGTCCAACGCAGGCGGTACGGTAACTTCCAACGAAGCCATTATTACAGTCACGGCGGCAATGCCACCGGCTGCGCCGAGCAAGCTAACAGCAACCGCTGGCGGCACAGGTGGCATAACCCTGAATTGGCAAGATAATTCCAATAATGAAACAGGCTTTGTTATTGAAAAAAGAGAAGGCGGCGGCGGTTGGTACCAAATGGATTCTGTAGGAGCAAATGTCACGACATATAGGGATGCGAACATGCAAGCGGGCAAAACCTACATTTACAGAGTGAATGCTTCTTCAGCAAACGGCTATTCGCCCTATTCCAACGAAGCCTCTATTACGATAACGGCGGCAATGATGCCACCGGCTGCGCCGAGCAGTCTAACGGCAACCGCTGGCGGCACGGGTGGCATAACCCTGAATTGGCAAGATAATTCCAATAATGAAACAGGCTTTGTCATTGAGAAAAGAGAGGGCAGCGGCGGTTGGTACCAAACGGATTCTGTAGGAGCAAATGTCACGACCTATAGGGATGCGAACATGCAAGCGGGCAAAACCTACACTTACAGAGTGAATGCTTCTTCAGCTAACGGCTATTCGCCCTATTCCAACGAAGCCTCTGTTAGTATACCTGCGGCTGCCTACGAGGTCACTGTCAATCCCGGTACAGGCAGCGGGAGCTATGTGGCGGGGCAAACCGTCACCATCACAGCGAACGCAGCCCCTGCGGGGAAGGTTTTTGACAAGTGGACGACTTCAAGCGGCGTGGCGTTTGCAAATGCATCAGGTGCAAGCACAACGTTCACCATGCCGTCCTCGAATGTCACCGTCACTGCAACATATAGGGATCTACCGGGCGCAACAACCGCGACAACAACCACACCGGCGGTAATTACACCGCCTGCAGCCAACACAGCAATGCCGGAAAGCTCATCCCCCACGCTGGGCGAAGACGCACCTGTTAACGAAGCCATCACTGGCAGTGTTGGCGACGAGAACGAAGGCGGATTCAACTGGCTGTGGATTCTGTTTATCGGGCTGGCTGGAGTAGCCGTCGGCGGTGTTGCCACTGTACTTAATCTACGGCAAAAAACATAGGCTGAGCATTCGTCCTGTGGCGTTCTGCGAAAAATGCGGAACACAGGTACAGGATGAAGCACAATTCTGCCCCGGTTGCGGAAGCAAATCGGCGAGGTTCCCTCTCAGCAACCACCTAAAAATAAGAAGATGAGGAGTAGAAAAATGAAAAAGGCTTTAACATTTGTATTGGCGCTCCTGTTAGCCCTTACCCAGCTGGCTGCTTGCAGCAGCAGCTCCCCGCCCGCCACGAACAGTGGCAATGAAGATGAAATTGTGGAAATCGACGCTGATGCATGGTGGGTTGATTATTATTGGAAGCTTGAGGCAAAAATTGCGCAGAACGAAGAGTTTGGCTCGCTTGTCAACCAGCCAGGCATGTACGCGGATTATGTCTTCGATATCACAATGACAGGGGGCGGCGACCCTATAAATGATCCGAACATGACTGTTGAAGGAATTTACTATCTACAGATAGAATCCACTATAAAGATCAACACCGACGAAGCAGCCGACCGGCTGCTGAGTGAATTATTAGGAGAAACACTCAGCGATATGGGGCTCGGAATAAGCGTGGATTTGGCTGGTGTATACGAAGGCGGCATTCCTTATTATCTCGATGGCAACGGTATGCCTGTTAAGCCCGAATACGATCAAAATTATGAACCTATTTGGCCGGAAGGCAAAACGGATGCATCCCTCGGCGCCAATTACGTCAATAAAACCTCGAAAGACTGGCAGTCTCCTATAAAAAACAAAAATGGCACGCCCATGCAGCCGGCGGAAGGCAGCTATTTGATGTTTGATGCGTTTACAATGAAATACACAGGCTCGTCTTCTCATGAGCTCATTGGTTCTTTCAGCGAAGATTTGGCGTACGATATTTACCTCTACATAGTGATTGAACCGGCACAGCCCGGCATTATCGACTTGGGTGATTTCAACGCGAAAGTGTATCTAAATCTTGTGACTTCTGAGAATCACGAAATATGGCTGGAAGGCGAAGGAACACTCACCCTTGTAGAGGAATGGAACGAACAAAAATAACCAAGGCCGGGCTTTAAAAATAGGAGGGCTATGGAAATGAAAAAATCTATTTCGGTTGGGTTGGCAATGATTATAGCATTGTCCCTGCTATCGGCTTGTGGCAGCGGGAGCAATAGCGCAAACGACAAACCAAGCGGGGGAAACAGCAGCAGCACCCCGCCCGCTTCAGATAGCGGGAACACAAACAGCACGACTGATGCAGGCGCTTCACCAGAACAGGGCGATGTCTTTATCAAAGCGTCTCAGCTTATTCCTCTTGAAGACGCAAAGCGCATAGTTCATGAAAGCTTTGAAGTCGGCATAGATAGCAAAACCAAACAAGCACAACTGGATTTGCCCTCCAGATCACGTCCGGGCTTTACTACCACATATAGCGGTGATGCTTTTCTTATTCTGGTAGTCACTGTCAACTACGACGAATCTTACATCCAAGGCATAAAAAGAGACATTGATGCCAGCCTTGTTGCCTCGGAACAAGTGGACGGTGTAGGAGATTGGGCAGCGTTTGTCGAGAGTGTGGGAAAGAGCCTCTATGTCGGATACAAAGATGCTTTCTTGAACATCACCTTAACCGGCCTAAAATCAGTGTCGATCGCGGAAGAAGATATGGATGGGATATTCAAGGATCTGGGCAGGCTTGCCTGTGAGAATTACGGCGCGCTCAAGTGACGCTCTCGTGCTGATTTCGCAATTGCATGTTTGAACCATATATCGCAGGCAGAGGCTGCCACCGGAGCCGGTTAGCTCACAGTAAATATTTGCCAGCTATTTTAAGCGTGCCTATAGCCAAATTCCAGTTGCCAGATGCAACAATGGCTACACAGGCTTAGTCGCAACCTACACTAAGCAGGCTCATACAAAAGCGCATGTACAGCATTATTGCTGCTGATCTCTACTGGGATTGCCTTGTTGCTGGCAGCATCGAACGGCATCGGGCATCTGCTTTATAAATACAATGCCGAGCAGACAGAAGAAGCGATAATTGCCAAACTGCGGGGGCTAAGAGTTGAAGCGCCAGTTGATGAAATGAATGATTTGGCATCTGCAAGGCATGGCTATGGTTCTTTGGCCCAGCATGCTTGTTTGTTGCAGAAAAGCTTGGCGATATTAAGCAATGCAAGCATATGTGGAATCTGTCAAGACAGCTAAAAAAAGGCAAGCTGTATGCTTGCCCTTTTTACGCTTTTACGCCCTCATGATAGCTCATTAATGCTCTGCTCAATGCCGTCGAGCAATGCCTCGAAATCATGAAGCAGCGACCTCTCCTGGCTTACAATGTTTTCAGGCGCTTTCTTAATAAAATCGCTATTTTCCAGCTTGCTTTTTGAGCGCTCAATGTCTTTTTGTATTTTGTCTTTCTCTTTATTAAGCCTGCTCAGCTCAGCCTGCTTGTCGATTAGGCTGTCGAGCGGCAAGATATATACAGCATTAAGCGTAGTTACCTTTGAAGAATTGCCAAGCTTTTCAGCTTCACCGGCATCAATTGATAACACCTCGCTGGCTCCGGCAAGCCGTTTAAACGCATTTTCATAAGCCAAGTATTTATCAGATGAGCCGCTAGCAGCAGCTATATACAGCTTCGCTTTTGTTGAAGGAGGAATATTCATATTGGTTCGGGTATTTCTAATGCCGCGTATTGCTTCAATTATCTCCTCAACCTCATCCACTATGCCATGATCTGCCGGGCCGGCAGATGGCTCCGGCCACTTGGCAACAATAAGCATTTGGCCAGGCGCAAAAATTTGGTAGATGCTCTCCGTAATATATGGCATGAAGGGGTGCAGAAGCTTTAGGATGGACATAAATGCTGTGTATAGCGTATGCTGGGCCGCTTTCTTCTCTGCCTTATCGTCTGAAAACAGCCTTGGCTTAACAAACTCTATATACCAATCGCAAAAGTCATTCCAAACGAACGAATACAGCTTGCCTAGCGCAAGCCCAAACTCATACTTCTCAATATTGGCTGTTACCTCGGATATCGTGTCATTTAGCTTTGAGCGTATCCAGATGTCAACACTGTCCATGCTTTCAGACGCGTTGGCATCGCCAGGATCATAGCCATCAAGGTTCATTTGTATAAATCGTGCAGCATTGTTAATCTTATTGCAGAAATTTCTGCTCGCCTGCACTTTTGTGTCTTGCCATCTCTGGTCATTGCCTGCTCCAACACCTGTTACAAGGGTGCAGCGCACTGCATCAGCGCCATACAGCTCGATTAGCTCAAGTGGATCAACGCCATTGTCCAAGGATTTCGACATCTTCCTGCCAAGCTCATCCCTGACGATTCCGTTAATAAACACGTCGCTGAACGGGATTTCCCCCATGTATTCCAGGCCTGAAAAAATCATCCGTGCTACCCAAAAGAATATAATGTCTTGGGCGGTCACCAGCACATCATTTGGATAAAATTCAGCTAAATCCTGAGTGGCTTCCGGCCATCCAAGCGTTGAAAAAGGCCAAAGCGCTGAGGAGAACCAGGTATCCAGCACGTCTTCGTCTTGAATAAACTTATCTGAGCCGCATTTTGGGCAGCTAGCCGGATCCTCGGCAGCCACTACAGTTTCTCCGCAGCTCTCACAGTAGTACGCAGGGATTCTATGGCCCCACCATAGCTGCCTGGATATGCACCAGTCACGAATATTCTCCATCCATTGGAAGTATATTTTTTTGAACCTGTCCGGAACAAAAGTCACCTGCCCGCTATAAACGACTTCAAGTGCAGGCTCTGCAAGCTCTTGCATAGACACGAACCACTGAAGGGAAGTTATTGGCTCAATATCTTCATTGCAGCGGTAGCAATGCCCGATGCTATGGCTTATTTCCTCAGTCTTTGCCAGCAAGCCAAGCTCAGACAGATCCTTTATTATTTCCTCACGAGCATCATATCGATTAAGGCCACAGTATTTTCCGCCATTTTCATTAACGTTCGCTTGCTCATCAAGTACAAGCACTTTATCAAGATTGTGGCGCTTTCCAACTTCAAAATCGTTAATATCATGGCATGGGGTGATCTTTACGCACCCGGTTCCATATTCAATATCAACATAGCTATCGCCGATTATCGGGATCTCACGGTTCATTAGCGGAAGTATGGCAACCTTGCCGATCAAGCTTTTGAAGCGATCGTCATCAGGGTTAACCGCTACAGCAGTATCGCCAAGCATTGTTTCCGGCCTTGTTGTTGCTACAGTAATATATTCGCTGCTGCCCTTTATTGGATAGCGAATATGCCATAAATGCCCTGTTTCCTCTTCATATTCCACTTCGGCATCTGACAATGCAGTGCGGCAGTCGGGGCACCAGTTTATTATTCGGTTGTCGCGGTAGATCCTGCCATTGTTGTAAAGCCTTATAAAGGCTTCTTTAACAGCTGCAGAGCAGCCCTCGTCCATAGTGAACCTTTCCCTGCTCCAATCGCACGAAGACCCCAGCTTTCTCAGCTGGCCGGCAATTGTTTTGCGGTAAAAATCAGACCACTCCCGAGTTCTCCTAAGGAATTCTTCCCTGCCAAGCTGATCTTTTGTAAGGCCTTCCTCTCTGTAGACTTTGTCGAGGACGCGAACTTCAGTGGCAATGCTGGCATGGTCTTCGCCAGGCAGCCAGAGCGCTTTATAGCCATGCATTCGCTTGAATCTGATAAGAATGTCTTGCAGGGTATTGTTATATGCATGCCCTATATGAAGCTGCCCCGTTATATTCGGAGGAGGCATTACGATGGTAAAAGGCTTTCCGCCTGGGTTAGCTTCGGGCTTGAAGTACCCGCCTTCCTCCCATTGGCTGTATATTTTTTCTTCAACGCTTTTGGGTTCATAAACTTTCGGAATTTCGTGCTCAAAGCGCATAGTTATCCTCCTTATAAAAACGCAGACTGAATCTTGGCATTTACGAAAAATGGCAAAGTTTTTTCTGATTATATCATGCCTGCCGCTTGTTGATACAGCTTATTTGCGCCTTTGCCTCAAAGTGCTATAATGTACAGTGTAATTAGCAAGGAAAGGAAATAAATATGGATCAAAGCACGCCTTTTAAAGTATTTAGCTCGTATGAGCCGGCAGGCGACCAGCCACAAGCCATTGCCTCGCTTGCAGAGGGCATACAAAATGGCCTGAAGGCCCAAACGCTTTTGGGAGTTACAGGATCAGGAAAAACTTATACGATTGCTAAGGTTGTCGAGCAGGTGCAGAAGCCTACCCTGGTGCTTGCCCATAACAAAACCCTTGCAGCACAGCTATACCAAGAATTCAAGGCATTCTTTCCAGAAAATGCTGTAGAGTATTTTGTCAGCTATTACGACTACTACCAGCCTGAAGCGTATGTTCCAGGCCAGGATCTGTATATAGAAAAGGATTCAGACGTTAACGATGAGATCGACAAGATGCGCCATTCAGCAACGGCTGCATTGTCTGAGAGAAAAGACGTGCTAATCGTAGCGTCTGTAAGCTGCATTTATGGCCTTGGCAGCCCAATCGATTATGAAAGCATGGTGCTTTCGCTAAGGGTTGGAATGATTAAGGAAAGAGATGATATCCTCAGGCGCCTCATAGACATGCAGTATGATAGAAACGACGTTGATTTTAAGCGCGGCACATTTAGGGCTAAAGGCGATGTTATTGAGATATTCCCTGCTTACAGCTCTGACAGGGCGATTAGAGTAGAGCTTTTTGGCAACGAGATAGACAGAATAAAGGCAATATCCCCTATTAGCGGAGAGGCTGGCGCAAGCCTGAAGCATGTGGCAATTTACCCTGCATCGCATTACGTGACTTCGCCTGAAAACATGCAATTTGCAGTGCAGACCATAGAAAAAGAGCTGGTGGAGGCATTAGAGAAGTTCAGGGCTGAGGGAAAGCTTGTAGAAGCGCAAAGAATTCAGCAAAGAACAAATTATGACCTTGAAGTCCTAAAAGAGATGGGCTACTGCAAAGGCATTGAGAATTACTCGCGCCACATCAACAGAACCCAGCCTGGCGCAGCCCCTTTCACGCTTATTGACTATTTCCCGGATGATTTTTTAATGGTAATAGACGAATCGCACCAAACACTGCCACAGGTAAGGGGCATGTGGGGAGGCGACCACTCCAGGAAGAAGAATCTGGTCGACTATGGTTTTCGCCTGCCTTCAGCTTATGACAACAGGCCACTTAATTTCGAAGAGTTTGAAGAGAAAATCGGCCAGACGATATTTGTTTCTGCAACGCCTTCTGCATATGAGCAAGAGCACTCAGGCAATATAGCAGAGCAGATAGTGCGGCCTACAGGCCTTGTTGACCCTGAGATTGAAATCCAGCCGACAAAAGGCCAAATTGACCATCTGATAGGGGCGCTCAACGGCGTAATCAAGAAAGGCGAAAAAGCCTTGGTAACGACGCTAACAAAGAGAATGGCTGAAGAGCTGACCAAATATATTTCCAGAGTTGGAATTTCGTGCACCTACCTGCACTCAGAAATAGACACTGTTGAGAGGGTTAAGATCATTAACGACCTTCGCAGCGGAGTTTATGATGTAATCATCGGCATAAACCTGCTCAGGGAAGGTCTGGACATACCGGAGGTCAGCCTTGTGGCAATACTCGATGCTGACAAGGAAGGGTTCCTGAGAAACACAACTTCTCTCATCCAAACAGTTGGCAGGGCCTCCCGCAACGAAAACGGCCATGTCATCATGTATGCAGACACGCTCACTGACTCTATGGACAGAGCAATTAAGGAGACAGAGCGCAGAAGGGACAAGCAAAGAAAGTACAACGAGGAGCACAACGTAACGCCAACAGGCATAAAGAAAGAGCTACACGAAAACTTTAGCACAGTCACAGTAAAGGAAAACGAAGCTTCCTATCGAGTGAAAGGGAAATCTTTGGCTAAAAGCCTGCCTGCCCAGTCAACAGACGATCTGCTGGCGAGCCTTGACAAGGAAATGAAAAAGGCTGCAAAGGAGCTTGATTTTGAAAGGGCTGCAATGATCAGGGACAGAATAGCAAATATTAAAAAGCAGCTGGGTGCATAAAGCATATGCAAATAGTTGCTACATGCGCATCCGGGCTCGAAGCTGCACTAAAATACGAGCTGAAATCGCTGGGCTACAGCTATGTGCCTGAACAGCAAGGGCACTTTATGGTGCAGGGAAGCTGGGATGACGTATATAAGCTTAATGTAATGCTCAGATGCGCAAATCGTGTGCTTGTGCTTGTTGGCTCAGCAAAAGCCGAAAGCTTTGATGAGCTCTTCGATCTTGCATATAGCCTTGAGTGGCAGGATTTTCTGCCGAAAACTGCGAGTTTGGCTATAGCGCGAGTGTCAAGCTCAAGATCAAAGCTGTTTTCCAAATCAGACTGCCAGAGAATCGCTATGAAAGCCGTGTGCGAAAAGCTGCTTAAAGCATACAGAATAAATGCGCTTCCCGAAAGCGGGCCTTTCTATCCTATCAACATCGGCATATCAAATGACATTGCCTCCTTTTACCTCGACACAAGCGGCGAATCGCTGCATAAGAGGGGCTACTCCATTGATCGCGGGCAAGCGCCAATTAAAGAGACTATTGCTGCGGGCATTCTCAATCTGGCAAGATACAAAGGCGAACGCGAATTTGCAGATATAATGTGCGGCTCCGGCACTTTTGCTATTGAAGCGGCATTAATAGCAACTGGAAAGCCGCCTGGCGCAAACAGGGGCTTTGCATTTATTTCCTGGGAAAAGCCGAGCCAAACAGCAATAGAGCATATCGAAATGCTTTCGAAAGAAATGCATAGAGAGCCCGAATACCGAATTCTTGCGAGCGATATCAATCCAAAAGCAATAGTTTACGCAAAGCAAAACGCTGAAAGGGCTGGCGTTTTAGGCAATATAAAGTTTCAGGTTCTCGATTGCAAGGATTTTCGCTCCAGAAAAGCCAAAGGCTTGATTGCAGTGAACCCTCCGTACGGCCAGAGGCTGGGAGATGGCAATGATGCGCACAGCGCCGCGCGCGATCTTTCAGCTGCCTATAGCAGCCTTTCAGGATGGGACCTGTTTGCGCTTAGCGCATATGAAGGCTTTGAAGCTGCATTTGGCCAAAAAGCTGACAAAAACAGAAAACTCTACAGTGGCGGGATGAGGGCCTATTTATACCAGTACTTCGGATGATTTTACGTTCGGCTTCACTTCGCTCCCAAAGGCTATGGCCTGCTTTGCGCCAAAATATCGCCTTTTTCTTTTTTTATTCCACTTTAGCTAGTATAATTGTATATGCCTTATAATGAGCGGCTGAGTGAACTGGCACTATGAAGCCCGGCAACCGGCGAATGCGCACGGTGCCAAAACCAGCAAGGTAATCTTGAATGATGAGGCGAAAGCCTCTTAATGGAGGTTAATTTTTTGCAAAATAACAAACGATACTTTTCTTCTGAATCCGTTACTGAGGGCCACCCCGACAAACTGTGCGATCAAATAAGCGATGCTATACTTGATGAGATTTTAAAGCTTGACCCTACAGCAAGAGTTGCATGCGAATGCTCAACTACTACAGGGTTTTTTCTTGTTTTCGGTGAAATCACAACATCCTGCTACGTTGACATTCAAAAAATTGTCCGTGACACCGTTAGGCAAATAGGATACACGAAATCCGAATATGGCATTGACGCTGAAAGCTGCGGGGTAATCGTTGCTATTAATGAGCAGTCGCCTGACATTGCCCAGGGCGTAGACAGGGGCCTTGAGGTGCGAGAAGGCGCCGAAGACGACGGCCTTAACGCAGGCGCAGGAGATCAAGGCATTATATTTGGGTTTGCCTCAGACGAGACTGAGGAGCTCATGCCACTTGCTATAATGCTGGCCCACAAACTTGCGCTCAGGCTTGCGCAAGTTAGAAAAGACGGGACAATTGGCTACCTAAGGCCTGATGGCAAGACGCAGGTCACAGTTGAGTATGACGAAAATGGCAATGCCGTGCGCATTGAAACTGTGCTTGTCAGCTGCCAGCATGATCCTGATGCTGAGCATAGCCAGATTCATGATGATATTTTTGAGCATGTTATAAAGCCCTGCATGCCTGAGGGAATGCTCGACAGCGATACCAGGATTCTCGTCAACCCTACCGGCAGGTTTGTGATTGGCGGGCCGCATGGGGATTCCGGGCTCACCGGCAGAAAGATAATAGTAGATTCGTATGGGGGCTACGGCCACCATGGCGGCGGGTGCTTTTCAGGAAAAGATCCTACAAAGGTAGACAGATCAGCTGCCTATATGGCCCGCTATATTGCCAAGAACATCGTTGCCTCCGGGCTTGCCAAAAAATGCGAAATCCAGATAGCATACGGCATTGGAATAGCCCAGCCAATAAGCGTATGGGCAGACACCTATGCAACTGGGGCAATAAGCGACACTGAATTGTCTGAAGTTATAGCAAAAGAATTTGATCTGAGGCCAGCTGCTATTATCAAAGCGCTTGATCTCAGAAAGCCGATATACAGGCAAGTTGCCTCATACGGCCACTTTGGCAGGAGCGATCTGGATCTTTCGTGGGAAAAAACAGACAAGGCTGATGATCTGAAGAAGTACCTTAAAGGCTAGATTAAGCCAGCTTATATTCAAAAACCGCCACATGGCTTGATGTGGCGGTTTTTTTGCGCTATTCCCTTAATGTTGCTCCAAATTTCTCTTCAAGCCGCTTTAGGATATTTACTATGGCAGCGCTCACGTCCTCATCAACCAGTGTGCGATCTTCACTGCGGAACGCCAGCGCAAACGCTATGGATTTTTTGTCGCCCAGCGCCTCGCTTTTATAGACATCAAATACGCTTGCCTCTTTTATAAATTGGCCGCCTGAAGCCAGAATCTCTCTTGAAATGTCGCCTGCCAGAATGGCCTCATCGCATACAATGGCTAAATCCCGCTCAATTGCAGGGTATCTATGCGCAGCAACTGCTTTTATTTGCTGAGAAATTATTTGCTCTGCCAGAAAATCGATGCTTATCTCACATATAACCACCGGGCTTGGCAGATCATACCCCTTTAGGACAGCCGGATGTGTTTGGCCTATATACCCTATCTTCGCGCCATCGCTTGAGATAATATCTGCGCTGCGCTTTGGGTGAAGATGGTTTTCGCTTGATCGCTGTACGCTAGAGTTACTGATTTTCAGGCTTTCAAAAAGATAATCAGCAACTGACTTTGCGTAGGCATACTCAAAGCCATAGGCGCCAAAGCACAGCATCTCCTTTTGATCAGGCAGAGCGCTGTCGGATTTATGGTACACCATGCCTATTTCAAACATCAATGCAGGCTTGGATTTTTTCCGGAAATTCAATGAAAGCGCTTCGAGCATCCCATGGATGAGGCTCGTGCGCATAAGCGAATTGTCTTCGCCCAGAGGGTTTCTGAGCGCTATAGGGTCTTTTCTGATATCATCAAAGCGCAGCCTCATGTTTGTGCTGGGGCTGAGGAATGAATATGTTAATATCTCATTTCCCCCAACTGCAGCCATTATGCTCTTTATAAGCTGTTTGGCGCTGTAGTAAGCGTTTGGCGTTTCAGCAGCCCCGAATGGCAAAGCGCCTGTAGGTATATTTTCGTATCCATACATACGGGCTATCTCTTCGATTACGTCTTCGGCCACATTGATGTCCTGGCGGAATATTGGCGGAGTAGCTGTCAGCGTTTCGCCTTCTATTTTCGACTTGATTCCAAGAAGGCTGAGCAGCTTTGCCATTTGGCCAATTTCAATGTTTGTGCCAAGAAGGCTGTTTGCAGCGCTTGCCTTAAGCGCAACATCGCTTGGCCTTTCAAACGGCTCGGCTACATCAATAATCCCATCAAGCAGATCAACTGCGCCCAATTCCATCAACAGGCCCGCTGCGCGATCGCAAGCGTACCTGGTAAGAAAAATGCTAAGCCCCTTTTCAAAGCGGCTTGCAGATTCGCTGTTGATGCCTAAAAATTTCCTTCCTGCTTTGATGGCAGTTTTTTCAAAGTTAGCCGACTCTATAACTATCATTTCAGTAGAATCTGTGATCTCAGAGTTGAGAGCGCCCATAATGCCGGCAATGCCTATGTGCTTTTGCGGGTCGCTAATCATCAGCGTTTGGCTGGCAAGCTCTCTTTGCACGCCATCCAAAGTTTTAATGGCATCGCCTTTTCTTGCAGGCTTAACGATGATCTTGCCTTCGCTTATCTGAGCGTAGTCAAACATATGCAGGGGCTGGCCTGTTTCAATCATCACAAAATTCGATACATCAACGATATTGTTTATTGGCCGAATCCCGCTTGCCATAAGCCTCACCTGCATCCAAAGGGGGGAAGGCTCTATTTTTATGACTCTGGCCATGCGCGCTGTATACCGATGGCACTTTGAAAAGTCTTCTATCTCAATATTCAGAAAGTTATTTATCTCATCGCCATCAAAGCCTGTCTCGTATTCAGGGTAAATAAATTCTCTGCCCTGGCATGCCTCTGTTTCAGCGGCTATTCCCAAGATACTGTTGCAGTCCTGGCGGTTGTTTGTAAGCTCAAAATCTATAGTTGCTTCAGTAAGGCCTAAAGCCTCTGGCACGCTTGCGCCTAATGGCGTGTCCTTTGGCAAGACAAATACTCCATCTTCAGCGTCTTTGGGCACACAGGATGCCGGAATGCCAAGCTCGGTTGCGCTTAGCAGCATTCCCTGGCTTGTTATGCCCAAAATCTCTCTGCTCTCAAGTGGCTCATCCCTGTCTGCAAGGATTGCTCCGGGCAAGCCATGCGCGACAATGTCGCCTACGCTGATATTTTGGGCGCCAGTTACCACTGTCTTTTCGCTGCCTTCACCGGAAAGGGCAACAATCCATAAATGATCAGAGCTCTCGTGCCTTTTCATTGACAGTATTTTTGCGCTCGTAATGCCTGAGAGCTCCTTTGAATACTTTATATCTTCGGCAATTGTGCCTGAAAGCGTCATTTTCCTGGCATATTCAGGCACGCTGCCGTCAATTGATGCATAGTCTTTGAGCCATAATAGGGGGGTTAGCATATTTTTTTCTCCATTTTCGTTTTAAGGGTTTGCCTGAATGCTTAGAATTGTGACAAGAAATCCAAGTCGTTGTTGAATAGCAGCCGCAAGTCGCTTATTTGGTACTTAAACATCGCCATGCGGTCAATTCCCATGCCAAAAGCAAAGCCCGAATATTCCTGCGGATCGATTCCGCATGCCCTTAGCACATTAGGATGGACCATGCCGCAGCCAAGCAGCTCAATAAAGCCAACACCCTTGCATGTCCTGCAGCCTTCGCCATGGCATACAAAGCATGAAGCATCCATTTCGGCGCTTGGCTCAGTGAAGTAGAACTGGTGTGGCCTAAACACTGTTTTTGTGCTCTCGCCATACAGGCGTTTGGCAATATAGTCAAGCGTTGACTTAAGGCTTGCCATAGTTATTCCCTTGTCTACTACCAGCCCCTCAAGCTGGTGAAACAGCGGAGAGTGGGTAGCGTCTATTTCATCGCGCCTATAAACCTTTCCTGGCGATATAATCCTTATTGGAGGCTGGCGTTTTAGCATTTCGCGAATCTGCACAGGTGAAGTCTGCGTGCGAAGGCACAGCTCATCATCAACAAAGAACGTGTCCGTATCTTCCCTTGACGGGTGCGAAGCCGGTACATTCAGCATGTCGAAGTTGTACTTGACGAATTCTATCTCAGGGCCTTCTGCGACTGAGAAGCCAAGGGAGAAGAAGATCTCGTTTAGCTCATTCCAAAATTTATACAAAGGGTGAGTATGGCCTACCGGTATCTTTGCCCCTGAAAGCGTTATGTCGATCGGCTCCTCTTCCAGCGTTCTGTTCAGCTCATTAAATTCCAGCTCTGCCTTCCTTGCCTTGGCAGCAGCTTCGATTGCTTCACGCGCCTCATTCGCAGCTTTGCCTGCCAAGGGCCTTTCAGTTTCGCTTAAGCTGCCCATTGAGCGCAGGATTTGCGTTAGAGCGCCTTTCCTGCCTAGATAGCGGGCTTGGGCTGCTTCAAGCTCTCTTAGCGACGCTGCCTTGCCTATCTCTTTGAGTGCGTCGTTTTGAATCTGTTGAATTGATAAATCCATATCTGTCTCCTAATTAATAAAAAACGCCCCAATAATGGGACGAAAAATCCGCGGTACCACCCAGCTTAAGCATTTTATGCTTCACTTTAGTTGCCTGTAACGCGGCAAAAGCGCCTTAGGCTACTATAAGTTCACCCAAGAAGCTCGGAAGTGAATTTTCCTGCAGTTTCAGCAAGGCCTCGCAGCGATCAGCCTCTCTCTGTAGCCTACGGCTGCAGAATCTGTCTTCGTCATAGCTTTTAAGCCCCTGATTAAAGGGTTTGCTATATTCTAATCACAAAAATGCCCAATGTCAATGTATTGGAAGAAAAACTGCATATAAAGCCACGCTTTCAATAGCTATAGCATCATCCCGATGGCGCTATTCATCTTTGCCAGCCTTTTGGGAATGGCGCAAGGGCTCTTTTTCGGTTATTATGGAGGGGTAAATGAATACTTAAGGAGGAATCATTAATGGCAAGAGAGAAATTTAGCAATCGCGAGCTAGAGGCTGTTGGAACCTACCCTGCTGTGCCTTCATCGGCATTTCCAATGCCTCCTGAGCCAAGGTATGACAGGCCAATATCGCCTAAGGAGAATCTGAAGCTGTTCTTCGGCGGCAAGACGCCATATTGGATTCCAAAAGTCGGCTTTGGCGGAGGAGACCTAAAAGGGTTCCGGCCAAGGCTTCATCCGGATAATGTAGTTACACACATCATCACTGACGGGGAGCCACCGATGCAGTTCCCTGAAAATATCATGAGAAGCAGCTGGTTTGAGCTGGACTGGGAATTTGTGCCTTCTGCCAACGGGGCCACAGTGCATCCGGGAAATCCAAAAGTGCCTGACATCAGCCGCTGGGAAGACTACGTCTCAATACCGGACCTTGACTCTCTGGATTGGGACAGCTGCGCCAGAAACAATGCCGATTTTATGGATACTGACAAAGCAGTTGAGTTAGGCATCCTTACCGGTTTCTGGGAAAGGCTCGTTGCGCTATGCGATGTAGACAAAGCAGCAATGGCGCTTATTGACGAGGACGATAAAGAAGGCGTTCACAGGCTCTTTGACAAAATAGCTGACATGCACATAGGCTACATAACAAGAATGAAAGAGATCTGTGATATCGATGGCGTCTTAATCCATGACGACTGGGGCCACCAGAATGCACCATTCTTCTCCCTTGAGACTGCCCAAGAGATGCTTGTTCCATACCTAAAAAGAGTCGTTGGCCATTGCCATAGCCTTGGGCTCTTTTATGAGCAGCATTCGTGCGGGAAGTGCGAGATTCTTGTGCCTGCTTATGTTGAAGCCGGAGTTGATGTATGGTGCGGGCAGCCAATGAACGACTTTGACAGGCTGAGCGAGGAATACATAAGCGAGCATATTGCATTTGGCATGCCGGGCCCTGTAATCGCTGAAGGGACACCGGATGAGCAGATACGCGAAATTGCTAAGGATTGGGTTGAGAAGTATAAGGACAGGCGCGTCGTTTTGACTCAGTTTGGCTTGTCTCCGATATTCACTGATGCAGTGTATGAATACAGCCGCAAAGCATACGAGGAAGCTGAAGCATAAAGCGCCGGATTCATATAGAACTAAGAATGCGGCTTGAGTTATATTTGCCGCATTCTTATGGCTATAATTGCTATATGCTTTCGAAATGAAGGGAATAGAGAATGAAATTCGAATATAAAATATCAAAATCGTAAAAGGTGCAGTTTTCAGATCCAAGAATGATACAACTATTGACATCACCAAAGCTGAGGAGTTTGAAAAGGCACCAAACGAGCTTGGCGCCGATGGATGGGAGCTCATTCAACTGGTAGAGCCAAAAGGCTTCTTAGGCCTTGATGATGTAGGCTACTGCATCTTTAAGAAGCAGGTTTAATGGCACTGCGTTAGCTGCCTCCAAGCTGCTGCATATTATAGGCAAGATCGCCGCCCCCGGGGAGGCTTCAAGGGCTGCACGCTTAAAAAGCGTGGAATAACCCAGAAATGACGATTAAAAATGGCTTAAAACTGATAGTTTTTATGCTTTTCGACTTTCGATAGCCGTGCCAATGATTATTGGAGAAATTCGGCGTTATTTGCGGGACAATTCTACTTTGCGCGTCAGCAGATCGCTTAAGGACATTGCATATAAAGCGCTGAAGCTAAAAGAGCTGGCCGGCAATGAATTGCTTAGCAATGAGCAGATCGCTGCTGCACTGGAAACGAGCGTTGCTGAAGTAGACATGGCGCTTGAATCAGTCATTGAGCCATTCTCACTTTATGACAGCGTCTATAGCGAGTCTGGCGAGAGCGTTATACTGCTTGATCAGATCCAGGACACTAACAGCACAGAAGACATTTGGGTTGAAAAGATAGCATTGGTTGAAGCGATAAAAAGCTTAAACGAAAAAGAAAGATCCATTGTGGATATGCGCTATTACCAAGGCAAGACCCAAATTGAAGTGGCTGAGGAAATTGGCATTAGCCAAGCCCAAGTCTCAAGGATCGAAAAAAATGCTATAGAGCATATGAAAAAGCAAATCCTAATTTAAGTTTTTTAGGCTCTCAAACTTGCTTTTCATATCTTCTCCGCTAAATGCATATGACCCGCACACCAGCATAGAAGCGCCAGCTTTTGCAGCTTGGGTGCCGGTTTCATAATTTATGCCGCCATCACACTCAATAATTTTGTTTTTCCCCTCAGCTTTTTTGGATAAGTAAGATACTTTCCTGAGTGTTGAGGGGATAAATTTTTGCCCTGAAAAGCCTGGGTTAACACTCATAACAAGCAAAAGGTCAGCATGATCAAGTATATCATCAAGCATGAATGCAGGCGTTGCTACATTAATAGAGACTCCCGCCATAATCCCGTATGACTTGATTTCGCTTATGATTCGATGCAAATGCAGGCATGCTTCGTAATGGACAGTAATAATGCTGCTGCCTGCATTGGCAAACAGCTCTATGAAATTCTCAGGGTTAGAAACCATTAAATGGGCATCAATAAGCATATTTGTATTGTTATGGATCGCATTTGCAAGAGAATGCCCAAAAGTTATATTTGGCGCAAAATGCCCGTCTATTACGTCTAAGTGGACATAATCTGCGCCAGCTTCTTCTATTCGCAGGATCTCACGCTCAAGATTGAGCAGGTCAGCAGCTAAAATCGATGCTGAAATTTTCATATTTTCACCTACAATAACTGTAAATTTTCAAGCATCACAGGCTAAATTGCAATCACCTATGAAGGAGTGGATGTTTGTGGTACAATTGATAAACAATATTGCAAAATTTGCCTATGGGCGGTAGTATAGGGGGCCATAATGCGAGCTGTTATATGCGCAGTAAATTCATCATATATACATTCATCACTAGCTGCAGCAATAATATACAACGACGCTATGAAAACCCCGAACATTGATGCCTGCATAGTAGAGCTTAACATAAATGAAAACCCGGCAACAGCGCTGGACAAGCTTTATAGCCAGCAAGGCGATGTATATTTGTTTTCTTGCTATATTTGGAATATTAATTACATTAAAGCGCTTGTGAGCGATCTCAAAAAAGTGCATTCCTGCATTGTGGTTATAGGCGGCCCTGAGGTTTCGCATAGCCCGTCTTATGCGCTTAGCTCTTTCGCTGAAGCTGATTATGCAGTAATGGGCAATGCTGAGTACACAACAAGAGAGCTTCTTTTCTATCTTGATTCGGGCGACAGAGCTGACTTGTTTCTGGAGAATGTCTATTCACATGAAAGCATAGATAAGATATCAGATGCACCAGCGGCTATTTTTGACTTTTCAACAAGGGAATTTCCATACTCTGAGAGCACATTTGGACGATTTGATGGAAAAATTGTCTACTACGAATCGATGCGAGGCTGCCCTTACTCATGCACATTTTGCTTATCCGGCAATAGCGGGTCTTTAAGCTTTGTTGAGATACAGCAAGTCGAAGAAGAAATAATGTTCTTTATAAACAATAAAGCAAAGCTGGTCAAGTTTATTGACAGGACTTTTAACGCAAATCTTTCCAGGGCAAAGCGGATCGTTCGCTTTATAATCGAAAACAATATAAGCACAACTTTTCATTTTGAAGTATGCCTAAACAGTTTTGACGAGGAGCTGACGAACCTTTTCGCAAATGCGCCCAAAGGCTACTTTCAGCTGGAAGCGGGCCTGCAGAGCGTTAACCAAAAGACTCTTGGCATTATAAAGCGCAAAACAGACATTGTGAGCTTTCGCAAGACCCTTCACAGCCTTCTTGAAAATGACAATGTGCATGTACATACCGATTTGATAGCTATGCTTCCCGAAGAGACTCTGGAGAGCTTTTTTTACGGGTTTGACTTTCTCTTCTACCTGTCCCCCCATACGATACAGCTTGGCTTTTTAAAAGTGCTGAAAGGAACGCAAATGTATGCGGATGCTGACAGGCATGGAATTGTATACAGCAGCGAACCTCCCTACGAAGCGCTAAAAACATCGAAAATATCGTATAGCGAAAAAACGCTCCTTCAAAAGATCAGCTTCCTGACCGAGAAATACTTTAATAGCGGCCTGTTCTCCGAAACGCTAAACGCCCTATGCATAGGCAAAGACATATCTCCCCATTCGCTCTTTTCTATGCTCTCTGAGTATTTTACCAAAAATGGCCTATTTGGAATGTCACATTCGCAAAAGAGCCTGTTTATGCACTTTCAGTCATTTATTGCTGAAAGCGGCCATGACATGGACAGCTACCTTGCCATAGACTATATCAATACTGTCTCGCTTCGCCTTCCAAGCTTTTTGATGGGCAGCGTCAGGGAGCCACAGAAATCAGAGGTCTTTGATTATATTAACAATAACGCTTCTGTGTTTGCCGGCTTTCCTACGCTTCAAAGCAAAAGCGCAAAGGAAATATACAAGAGAATCGCAATTTATGCCATAAAGGGCATTTTTGGCTCTGAGCCAGTGATGTTTGTAGATGAAATGGAAGACAAAACGCGCAGCAAAAGAAAAAGAGCCGCAGCAAATATCACTTTTGAAGCCCAAAACACTTCTCCGGCGTGATCATACGCTAATCCATCCCGCCTCTTTTCCATATTGACGGCTTAAATAGAATAAGCACAGGGATTATTTCAAGCCTTCCGGCAATCATGCAAAAGGACAAGACAGATTTTGACAATGCTGACAGCTTTGAGTAATTTTTATAAGCTCCAACAGCATTCAAACCCGGGCCGCTGTTGCTAAGGGATGCTATTACAGCTGAAGAGCTGGTGAGGATATCAGCGCCTTCTATTGAAACAAGCAATACAGACACTATAAAAAGGAAAAAGTAGCAGAACAAAAAGAGCGAGGCCTTCGAAATAATATCACTGCTTACTTTTCTTCCGTTTAGTGCGATAGGCTGCTCGCTTCCCGGGTGTATGATTTTTCTAAGCTCAGCTTTTGCTGCTTTGTATAAAACAATGAAGCGCACCATCTTTGCGCCGCCGCTTGTTGAGCCGGCGCAAGCGCCCGTAAACATAAAGATAAAGAGCAAAGCTCTGCTCAAAGCAGGCCAGCTCTCAAAATCAGCAGTTACCATTCCTGTTGACGATACCATTGATGTGACCTGAAAAATCGCATACCTGAGGCCACTGGGCACAGATCCGTATATGCTGCTAATATCAATAGCTATTACAGCTATTGAAACTATAACAATAGCTACATATACCCTTAATTCCTCATCAGCTAATGCCTGCTTTATTTTCTTATTTACAATATAGTAATATATTGTAAAATTCACGCCAAATAAAAACATAAACAGCGCTATAACCATTTCCGCTGCCGCGTTGCCATATGCCCCAATACCGATGTCTTTGTTTGAAAGCCCGCCTGTGGCTGCTACAGAGGCTGTATTAATAATGCAGTCAAACAAAGGCATGCCAGAAGCAATCAGCATAACAAACAGCGCAGCTGACATTGAAAGGTATATTAGGCAAAGTATTTTTGCGCTCTGGCGCACCTTAGGCACGATTTTGTCCGGTGAGAGCCCTGTACTTTCTGCTTTCAGCAGGTTCACGCCGGAAGCGTTTGCTTCGGGTGTCGCGGCAAGCATAAATACAAGCACGCCAATGCCGCCTGTCCAGTGGGCGAAGCTTCGCCAAAAGAGAATGCTTTCAGGCAAATTCTCTGTGTATACAAGAATTGAGATTCCAGTTGACGTAAAGCCGGAAACTGATTCGAAAATGCAGTCAATAAAGCTGGCAAAACCGCCTGAGAAATAAAATGGAAGCGCGCCGAAAAAGGACATTGCCATCCATGCGAGGCTTGCAGCTGCAAAAGCGTCCCTTGCCCTGAACTGCATGCTCTTTGGCTTTGCGCTGCCAAGCGCGAAGCCCGCAGCCAAAAGAATAAGCATTGGGGCTGCGAAAGCAGCGATTGTCCTGTAGCTGTTTTTATACAGCAATGAAACGGCGAGAGGGAAAGCCATAAGCATCGCTTCAATTTTGAGTATATTCCCAATTAGCCTTAAGACAAGCCTATAGTTCACTATGCTTCACTGAGCACATATCTGCTCTTTCTCCTCTTGGCATGTTTAAATATGGGTAAAATTTAAAGGCTGCCAGAAAAGATGCTTGGCAGCCTGTTTGCCAGTATATCGTCAAGGTGGTGAATTTTGCTTTCTTTTGATATTATTATCACAGTGTCGCCCATCTGCAATGATGTATCGCCTGCCGGAATAAAAATGCTTTCATCTCTAATGATGCAGCCAATTAACAGCGAATTTCTCAGTTTTAATCCCTTAATCGGAGTCCCAAGGCATCTGGCTTTGGCTGTAACCTTAAATTCAATAGCTTGAATGCTGCCATCGGCACCATCATATATTTCATTGGCCATGGCTCTTTCATTATTGCCTTCATTTCCTGTGAGGCTTTTTATGTATCTCATAATGAATTCAGTGGTTATGCTTAAAGGGCAGACGATGTTTTTTAGGCCCAATTCCCTTACAAGCTTTTGGTTCACATAATTCACTTCAGTAATTACTTTCTTAATGCCGGCTCTTTGGGAGTACAAGGAAATGAGCACATTATGTTCATCCTCGTCTGTAAGGCATATGACGCAGCCAGCTTGCTCGATGTCTTCGCTCAGCAGCGTTTCCTCGTTGGCGCCATCACCGTGAACTACCAAGCACATGCTTGTTTTTATGCTTAGCTTCTCTGCAAGCGATTCGCACCTTGTTTTGTCTTTCTCGATTATCTTTACCCGGGTTTTTGGGGCTTGCCTGCTTAAGAGGTCAGCAAGCCAGTAAGTAGTTCGCCCTCCGCCAATTATCATAGTGTCCTTGATTCTCTCAGGCTTTTTTCCCAAGATGAAAAAAAAGTTGGATATGCTGGAAGGCCGGCCAAGTATTCTTAAGAGATCTCCATCCTGAAAGATAAAATCGCCATTTGGCACTATGGCTTTCCCATCTCTTTCTACCGCTGCTATTAAGATATCAGCATCGTATTCGCCAAAAAACTGCGAAGGGCTTTTGCCCACAAAAAAGCCTGGGGCATCAGCCACTTTATATGTAATAAGCTCAACGCGGCCACCAAGCAGCGTATCAACATTTGCAGCAGTAGGGTATCTGAGCTGCCTGGATATCTCAAGTGCAGTCTGCAGTTCCGGGTTGATAATGGCATCTATGCCAAGATCCTTCCACATGCCGCCCAGTTCAGTGCCGCTGACTCGTGCAATGGTGTTTTTCGTGCCTAAATGCTTTGCGCAAATGCAGCATAAAATATTCGTTTCATCAGAGCCTGTAACGCTTATAAGCAGGTGTGCATCCCTGGCGCCTGCTTCAATGAGCGTGCTTTCGCTAAAGCCGTTTCCATTTATGAATATTGCATCTGTGGTTTCTACGGCATGCTCGAAGCTGTCGGAATCGCTGTCAATTACTGTTACATCATAGATTTTTTCGGCTGATAGGCTCCTTGCTATCGCGTAGCCTACATTGCCACAACCGACGATTATTATATTCATTTAATACAAGCAGCAATACACTTTAAAATGAAAGGATTGCTTTCTCCGCAATATAGGATTTTTGGTACCCTGTTAGCCAAGGCCTGCTATATAAAGGCTGTTCTATTGTAATTATAATGATTTATACACTTTTACGCTTAATAATTAATAATCGCCCCGTATTTCTAATTAAAATTGTAAGTTCATAAAAATAATGGGGAAATTAAGGCAATAATAACAAATGAAGCGTGAAGAATCAAGCTGTTTCTTTTTTTCCGAGAGTTGAAAGCCGTGCAGCTTTGGCCAGAGCGGCACCAAAGTTTGCACAAACCGGCAGTATGCGCATAAACAGCAAACACTCCATAACATGGCTTAAAGCAAAGTTAAGCTATATGGGCATCGTAGGCCCCCGGAGTAAGCACTGGCTTTCTCCATGCCTTTTTGGCAGCATGCCGCTTATAGCAAGCGCAGATTGCAGCTTTAGAGTGCCCAAGCTGGTTTCATGCTGCTTATTTGCGCTATAACAGCGGATGTTTGCCAAATCTGCTCATTTCTCAGAATGCTGCAGGATGCTGTAAACTTTCCAATTCAATATAAACTTCAAAAAAGCGCTTAATTCCGCAATGCTTTGCTAATCTAATACGGTATATCAGATGCCACAAATAGCTGCCATATTGATGTAATATGGTATTTAGGGCGAATCGAAATTTATTAAAAGGAAATAAACGATTATGGTTATTACATCCTCAATGGTTTTTCATTTTCTCTCTATAAAATATACTTTGAGCAAAGCTGAAGGAGGCATGGATAATGTGCCTGTTCTGTTTTCAAGGCTATACGAAAGCGGATCGAAGGCAACTGCAAGGAAAGGAACCCTATATATTTGCGATATTCTGCCGGCAGTTTTCGAAGATGGCTGCTCCTACTTGCTCACAGGCAAAAGCATTGGCGCAGCGATTGCGCCAAACTGTGACGCTGCTTTTATTGACGGGCATGCCAGCCAAATTGCTCTTCTCTACGAAGTACAAGATATTTGCGCTAGCGCCCAAGCCTGGGACATCGAGCTAAAGGATGCACTGGCAGCAGCAAGCAGCCTAACCCAAGTATTTGCAGTTGGCAGCAAGCTCTTTTCATACCCGTTCTTTATTACAGACCGCAATTACACTATAGCAGAGCTAACGCCATCTTGCATTGAGGCAGGCTACTTTAGTGGTATGAAGGAAGATCAGCATGGGCACCTGAAAATGCCGATTGACCTTCTAAATTTACTGATGTGCAACCCTGATTTTTCATCGATGCAAGAAAATTCCGATGTGTTTTCATTTGTATTTGATTTTTGGATGGAAAATACCGCTTTGTGCATGAATATTATCAGCAGGGGCCAATACCTTGCATGCATTGTTGCAGACTGCGGCGGCTTAAACAGCCCTGGGCTTATACACCTTTATAAACATTTATGCGAATATATAAAAAAAGCATATTTGGCGTACACAGACGATGCGCTGGCAAAACACCAAAACGACAAGCTTCACCGCACGGTTAAAAGCATGCTAAGCGATGAGCCTGGCACTGATCACAGTACAGCTGTGGAGGCGCTTAAAAGCTATGGCTGGCTACCTTGGCATGAGATTTGGATAACGGTCATTAGCCTAACTGATGGCAGGGATGTAGCTCCATACATTAGCAACCATTTTGAAAGCGCATATCCTGAATCCTGTGCAGTTATGCTTAATGAGAATATCGTTTGGCTTATTAATTGGACACTGAGCGAATCTACGAGCGAAGGAAATATCAGGCAGGCAATAATCTCTGTTGTACGCGATCTAGTGTGCAAGGCTGCCAACAGCCGAGGGTTTCATGATATAAGCCAACTCAAAATTAAGTACAAACATGCGCTATATGCTATGCAAAAGGGAAGCCAGGCCAATTCACAGCAATGGATGTTTGACTTTCCCGATTATGAATTTGACTATATGGCAGATGCTGTAAGGCATGTAAGCGAAGAGGAGGATTTATGCCATAAAGGCTTATTAAAGCTTAAGGAATACGACAAGAACAACAACACTGACTTGACTTCTCTATTGTACAATTTTATTCTTTCCTGCTTTAACGTAAACGAAACTTCATCCCGAGCATTTATCCATCGAGTCACCTTGAATCGCCGTTTAAAAAAGATAAAAGAAATATTAGGCTATAATTGGGAGAGCCAAAAGGATTTGGATATGCTAACGCATATACTTATGAGCTACAAGATTATAAATGGCAGCGCAGGCGAGCCCGAGTAGGAAATAGGCTGCGCTAATCGTGGTAAATTTAATGCATAATATAAAATAAGTGCTGTGATGAAAACAGGGAGAGGCGCATTAAGATTCTGCCTGTTTTTTTATTATGCTATGGCGATGTCCATTTTGTAGCATGAAACGCAAAAAAGTCGTTTCACATTGTACAATTTCGCATTGATATAATAAAACTAGCTTCTGCAGGAGTTTTATGCCCAAATAGCATGGATGTTTATTGTTCAAAAACTATGGCATAGCAATAATTATAAAAATCCGCTCACTATAAAGCGAGCTGCCCTTGTTTGCTGTGCCTTTGGGAAATCGGCATGCTTTATCCCAATAATGAAGCCTTCAGCATCATTGGAAAGAGCTTATTCGAAATGCACCGCCCATTTGCACAATATCCATTCAGCTTGGCAAAAAAATCAGGAGGAAGTTAAATGTCAGATTCTAACGAAATAAAAAAAATGTCTTCTTTCGAAAAAACCAGCTACCAGATAATGTCGGTAGGAATAATGCTTGTTCTATCGCTGTACAATTCCTCATACGCATACTTGTTTCTTACTAATGTATGCGGGTTGTCGATTGCCAGAGCCGCTTCGTCCCAAGGCATAGCAAGAGTTTTAAACCTATTGACGGTATTGTTTTTGCAGCCGATTTTGCTCGACTGGAGCGCCAAACAGAAATGGGGCAGATATATCACCTGGTTTGTCATATCACCGTTTTTGATGATAACCGGGCACTTGATGATGCAGTCAGCAGTTACGGCACTTGGCTCGGAGCAGTATATGTATTGGATGGCTATGTTTGGCTATTTGATTCTCAATATTGGTGTTGATTTGCAGTATACAGCCATCTTCTCTTTAGGGCAGTCTTTTATTAGGGATCCGGCGGAGAGGCTCACCATGCAAGCGCGCATGAATCTCACGAACAATATAACCTCAATGCTGTTCGGTTTTGTTTTGCTTCCTGCAATATACTACTTCGGCGGAGTGGATTTCATTAACTCCAGGGGCATGACAGTGATGGTGGCAGTATACAATGTTATAAACTTCATAGTGCTCCAGCCAATAATTAAAGCAACAAAGGATCTTGATCAGGAAGGGGGCATGGGGCAGCAGCCGCGAGTTTCAGCTATTGACATACTTAAAGGCGTGGCTGCAAACAAAAGGCTCGCTCCATTATTTTGGTGCAATGCCATTGGCTCTACAGCCACCATGTCATGGGGACAAGTCTTCGCCTACATCTTCCTGTACTATTTCAAGGACCCAGCCATGCTATCTGCCTATAACGGAGTAAGCAGGGGCATCTCAATAATCGCAACATCGTTCGTACTGGCCTTTTCAAAGAAACTAAAATTGAATGCAGCTCTCAGATTTGGCTATATTGGCACAGCCATCGGGTATTTATGTATTTTCTTTTTCGCCCAAAATGCGCTGATGGGGATAATTTTTGTTGCTATAAATAGCCTATTTACATCGATGTCGGCCTCATCGTTTCCGCCATCTTACTCAGAAGTAGCAGAGTATATACGATACGAATCTGACGAAAACCTTGGAGCTGTTGTTTTTACCTGCCAATTGGCTATTAATAAGGTAGCAGCTTATGGATCCAATATTATGGTTTCAGCTTTGGGCTGGATAGGCTTTTCCCCAACAGACCCGAATACGCATACTTCAGAGGTTCTCAGGAGCATGAAAGCTATTTGCACCCTGGTTCCTGCAGGGCTCCTATTGGCTGCACTGCTGATTCACACGCTCTTTCATAAGTTAACGCCTGAAAAGATGGCCGAAGCCAGAAAGGCTCTACCAGAACGCAGCGCTGCTAAAGCATAGCAGCACAGCGATGCAGCATAAAGCCGATTAAGCAGCACTTTTCCCTTCAGGCTAGGCTGCAGCATATAAATATTGAAAACTGTCTAAATATTATAAAAGGAAAGGTAAGAAAAATGTTATCACCAAGAGAAAATTTTCTACGCGCTCTCAGGCACGAGCCTACAGAGTACACGCCAATAGCAACCTTAGACGCATACTGGGGAAGAGGGGGAATAGGGTGGCTGGACTCCGGCCCTCCAGAGGGAGGCTTAGATGGTTTTGGCGTCAATTTCGTGCGTGAAGATTCAGTTGGCATGGCAAAAATGCCAGAGCCGGGCGCCTTTGTGCTTAAGGATATTACCGAATGGAAGAAAGTGGTCACTATTCCTGATTTGGACGCTATTGATTGGGAAAAAGCAGCTGAAACTACACCTGCCCCCGATCCGGCGAAAGTCGGCAAAACAAGCTGCGGCTGGGGGGTGTTCACACGCCTGAATTTTCTCATGGGATTTGAAGGCGCTTTAGTGGCTATGATGACAGAGCCCGAAGCGGTACATGAGTTCTTTGACGCTTTTACTGAATATAGAATAAAATATTGCGAAAAAGTAGTTAAGTACTTCAAGCCAGACATTCTTGATTACTTTGACGACATAGCAAGTGAGCGAAGCCCCTTTATTTCGCTTGAAACTTACAAAACAATGATTAAGCCATACCATAAACGCGCTTTTAGCGCCATTAAGGATCTTGGCGCCATTCCGGCTTTGCATATTTGCGGCAGGGCAGAGGACTATGTAGAAGAGTATATTGATGCAGGGGCTCAAGCATGGACCATGGTGCAGCCCAGAAATGACATTGCGGGAATACTCGAGAAATATGCTGGCAGGCTGTGTATATGGGATGGTTATGATGCCAATGGGCCTGCGGGATACTATGGAGCAACGAAAGAAACAATACAAAATGAAGTTAGGCGCTGCCTAAACTCGTATGGGCCTCCCCTCAAAGGATACTTCTTTGATGTTGGGGCAGTTCAATATACAAGCGAGCAACAAGATTTTAGGGCTAAGCTCCAGGAGTATGTAGTTGAAGCATGCCTTGAATGGCGTAAAGAAGAATTTGAAAGGCTTGGCATAAAGCAGCAATAAGACCGTTGGCAAGTGTTTTTTACGATGCCCCCGGATCCGCTGCAGAAAGCATTCAGCGGAGGTTTCAATACGCTGTATTAGCCAACCACGATTATTTGGCTCTAGCCTGGCAGTTTCGCAATGCAGTATAAAAAATAAAGAAGCTGCTATAAATGGCGATTGGGCAAGCCACGAACCGGCTTGTATAACTAGCAGAAAACTGGGGGCAGAGCCCCCCAGTTTGTGTTCGATTAGGATATTTTTCATGCCAGAATAGGATTTCTTCAGGCAAACTTATCTTGGCTTTCAGCGAAGCAGAAATATGCGCTGAAAAGCTGCCAAGAGCAGTATGGTGATTGCCGGCACTTTACTTGCGCTCGCTGTTATCGCGCACATCAAGCATCTTGATGGCGTTTCTGCGGATTGGCGCCGCGCCGCGCCAAGACATAGCGCTATTGCCATATATGGCCTTAAACTGGCTGTTTGTAATTGACGCCAATTCATTTAGATCAGCATAAGCGCTTTCCAGACTTATCAAAAATGAAGGCTCGCCCGCTTCCGGAGCAGCAATATTGTATGGGCAGCATAGCTGGCACTCATCACAGCCATAAATATAGCCTGAGCCAGCTGCTTTGCGCGAGAGCTTGCCTATCTGGCTTTGGTATGAGATGCATTTGCTGTATGCAAATCCACTATCCAGCGCGCCTGTCGGGCAAGCAGCAACGCATAAGCCGCATTCTGGGCATTTGCTCTCTATCAAGCGATCGTTTGCCTCAAGCTCAGCATCAACCAGAATCGTTCCGAGGAATATAAAGCTGCCGTATTCCTCGTTAACAAGCAGGCTATTGCGCCCAATAAAGCCCAAGCCAGCGCTGTATGCTGCCATTTTGTCTGATAAAGGGCCAGTATCTACGAATATTTTATGCTCTACCTGCGTTCCCAACTCTGCTTGAAGCTTTTCTACGAGCCGGCTGGCTTTCGCCATGACAGCCTTATGGTAGTCAATGCCGTAGGCGCTCATTGAAATTTTGGCCTTGTTGGCCTCTTGGCTGGGCGCTATTGTCTGTTTATAAGCGAGCGCAACAGAAATGATTGACTTGGCATTTGGCATTATCGCTTTCCAGCCAAAAAGGCCTGAACCGCTGAGCTTGCTAAATGCAATATCCCCGCTTCCCAGATGCGTGAAATGCTTGTATTGGCTTTCAAATGTTTCAAGGCCGGCAAAGCCAGCCAATGTTAAGCCACACTCTTTGCCCAGAGCCAATGCGCTAAGCGCCATATTCCTGGATTAGCATGTCTATAGCAAAAACCACAATACCTTCCAGATCGGCTATGCTTGAATCATTATAGACAATGATGTCGGCTTTTGAAGCTTTTTCGTCAATATCCATTTGCGATTTTATGCGGCGTGTGGCATCGGCTATGTCCATGCCGCGGTAATCAACCAGCCTTTGGGCTGCTATATCATTGCTTGAGTATACCAGAATTGTTTTGTCTACATCGCCTTCAAGCCCTGCTTCAAACAGCAGCGGGACATCATAAAAAATGATCTTATTGCCCTCGGCCTCAAGCTCTGCTTTCATCTCAGCAGCCTGGCGGGCAACGATAGGGTGTATGATTGACTCGAGCGTTTTTCTGCTTTCCTCATTCGAAAACACGATATCTGCTAAGGCTTTTCTGTCTACATCGTCGCCATCAAAAGCTATGCTGCCAAATGCGGCCCTAATGCCTTCCTTCGCCTCTATGCTTTTTGAAGCTGCTCTTGAGAGCTCGTCTGCATCGATTATTGGAAAGGAATACTTTTGCCTAATAATAGATGACACCGTTGACTTGCCGGTGCCAATGCCTCCTGTTATGCCGATAAAGGCCATAGCCTCCCCTTTCTACTTTGCGCCATGCCAGCTGTAAGACATCTGTGTGTCAGCTACTAAAGGCACTGAAAGCTGCGCTGCATTGCACATTTCTTCTCTAAGTATATCTGCCGCCTTCACAGACTCGCTTATTGGGCAGTCAATGATCAGCTCATCGTGCACTTGCAAAATTAGCCTTGAGAGCATGCCTTCACTTGCCAAGCGGGCATCAATGTTTATCATTGCGATTTTTATTATATCGGCAGCGCTCCCCTGAATAGGCGCATTAAGCGCAACTCTCTCATTAAAGGCCCTGGTATTGTGGTTGGATGAATAAATGCCTGGCGTGTATACCCTTCTGGAAAACAGCGTTTCTACATAGCCTTGAGCCTTGGCCGCCTCCACAGTTTTTTGCATATATTCCTTTACCCCTTTAAAGCGCTCCAGGTACAGCTCAATATATTTTCCAGCCTCTTGTTGTGATATGCCTAAATTTCGTGCAAGGCCAAAAGCGCTTATGCCATATACAATTCCAAAGTTAACAGCTTTTGCTTGAGAGCGCTGTTCGTAGCTGACATCCGCAAGGCTTACGCCGAATACTTCTGAAGCTGTCTTTTGGTGTATGTCTACGCCTTGGTGGAATGCTTCTATCATAGCCTCATCCCCTGACATATGCGCCAAAACCCTTAGCTCGATCTGGGAATAGTCAGCATCAATTAACACCCAGTCCTTATGTGAAGCGACGAAAGCTTTTCTTATAAGCCTGCCTTCATCTGTGCGCATTGGTATGTTTTGAAGGTTCGGGTTGGATGAAGACAGCCTGCCGGTAGTTGTTGCCGTTTGGTTGAAGCTTGTGTGTATCTTCTCGCTGACAGGGTCCACAAGCTTAAGCATGGACTCAACATAGGTGCTATTGAGCTTGTTTATTGCTCTGAGCTCAATAATCTTGGGGATGATCGGATGCATTCCATCAAGCTGCTCCAGCACTTCAGAGTCTGTAGAATAGCCGGCCTTTGACTTTGTCTTCTTTATTATCGGCAGGCCAAGCTCTTCGAAAAGCAGGTTGCCAAGCTGCTTTGGCGAGCTGACAAGAAATTCGGGGCCTTTGCCGGCCAGCTTTAAAATATCGCTGTTTAAGATTGCAGCCCTTTCGCTCAGGCTCTCCCCTTGTCCAGAGAGCACCGAAGGCTCGATTTTAAATCCAAACTGCTCCATTCTGGCAAGAGTTATTGCCAATGGATGCTCTATCTCGTCATACAGCTTTTCGAGGCCTCTGCTTTTTAGCTCGCTTGAGAGTTCGCATGAGAGCTCCCAGACAGTTTTTGCGTCGCTTTTTGCTTTTGCTAATGCATCGCCTGCTTCCTGGCTAACTAAAAATGACATCTGGCCTTGCCCTTTTGGGCTCCCATCGCCAGAAGAAAGCTCGCCAGGCAGCTCTCCGAGGTGCCTTATCGCCAAATCGCCCAAGCTGTAGCGGGTTTCATGCGAATTGAGCACATAAGATGCTATTGATACATCAATTACAGCGCCTTTTATTTTAATGCCGCGCTCACTAAAATCCTTATATGCGGTTTTAAGGTTTAAGCATGCCTTTAGTATGGATTCGTCCTCCATGAAAGCGCGGGCATCTTCCCAGCTTCCCTGCGCCACAGCGCTTTCGCCTTGGCTGGAGAATGCTGCAAGGCACAGGCTGCCGCCGGCGGTTTCGTATGCAAACGAAACTGCGGCTTTGCTCTCTTTTAGCGCTTTTGGCGCTTTAAGCTCTTGCGGCGCGCCTTCTTTGGGCTTAAAAGCAGCTGCCCTCTTGGCGATGCTCACCAGGCTAAGGGCCTGCAGCATTTCAATAACTTTGCTGTTTGAAAAACATGCTTTGGAAGCGGCATCGTAATCCAGCTCTACCGGCACTTGCGTTACGATCCTGGCTAGCTCACAGCTTAGGTATGCAAGATCTTTTCCTTCTGCCAGCCTTTCCTTCAGCTTGCCTTTCTCGCTTTCTATATTTTCATAAACTCCGTCAAGGGATCCATAAGCCTTAATAAGCTTAAGGGCTGTCTTTTCGCCAATGCCCTTAATTCCGGGAATATTGTCAGAGGCATCGCCCATTAAGGCTTTTACATCAATAAGCTGCTTTGGCGTTATGCCATATGTGCTGCTTATATAGGCAGGGTCTACAAAAACAGTGTCGGATATGCCCTTTTTAGAGTAGATAATTGTCGTAAGGCTGCTGGCAAGCTGAAACGAGTCACGATCTCCGGTAACAATGAAGGTTTCGTTGCCCGCCTCGTCTCCAACCCTGGCAATATGGCCAAGCACGTCATCAGCCTCAAACCCGTCTGCACGGACTATCGGCACGCCAGCTTCATTAAGTATCTCGATGAGTATGGGAATTTGGGCTCTGAGAGCTTCCTCCATCTCAGGCCTGCCTGCTTTGTATTCGGCATATGAAGCCAGCCTGAATGTTTGGGCCGGCGAATCGAACGCTGCAAAAAAATAGTCAGGCTGCTCCTGCTCTATTAGTTTTAGCAGCATGCTTAAGAAGCCATGTATAGCATTCGTTGGAGTCCCGTTTGGGGCACTCATTGGCGGAAGCGCAAAGAATGCTTTAAACAACAGTGAAAACGCGTCAATAGCAACAGTCTTTTTGCCCATAAACCTAACCGGTTCGCTGCCTTTCTGTTTTTATAGATTGACTATAAAATCTCCAATGCGGCTTAGCGCTGTCGCCAGCGTTTCCCGGCTGCAAGCGTATGAAATGCGCATGTAGCCATCTGCAAAGAAGTATTCGCCCGGAATGCAGGCCACTTGGCTGCCAGCTAGCAGTGCCTCGCAGAATTCAGAGGATGTCAAAAAGCCGCCTTTCTCAAGGTACTTTTGAATGTCGCAAAGAGCATAGAACGCCCCATCAGGCTCAGGGCACCAGATATCGTGCTCAGCAAGAAAGCCGAGAACGAGCTCGCGCCTTGCGCTGTACTCTGCAACTATCTCTTGAATATAGCCTTCGCCAAGCGAAAGCGCTGCAAGGGCTGCATATTGGCTGACAATCGAAGTGTGCGATATGCAGTGGCCTTGAAGGGTGCTTATCGCGTTTATAACTTCCCTGTTTGCGCCTATATAGCCCACTCTCCATCCTGGCATGGCATAAGCTTTGGAAAATCCATTGACGCTAAGCGTTATATCTTTTGCCTCATCTGAGAATGAAGCTATCGATACATGCTCTGAGCTGCCGAAGAGGAATTTTTCGTAGATTTCATCGCTTATGATATAAATTCCCTCTGCTATGCATATTTCCGCAATCGCTTTAAGCTCCTCTGCTGAGTAGACAGCGCCTGTAGGGTTGGCCGGAGAGTTTATGATAATTGCTTTTGACTTAGGCGTCAGTGCAGCTTTCAACTGGCCGGCTGAGAGCTTAAAGCCTGATTCTTTTGATGTATTCACGGTCACCGGCACCGCGCCAGCTGCTTTTGCCATTTCAACATAGCTTACCCATGCCGGCACTGGAATGATTATTTCGTCCCCAGGGCTGCACAGAGCCTGAATTGCTGTAAACAAGCCTTGTTTTGCGCCGCTTGTTACAATAATCTCATCGGTGCTGTAGCTAACAGAGTTTTCAGATTCAAATTTGCGGCATATTTCTTCCCGTAGCTCAATTAAGCCCTCTACTGAGCCATACTTGGACATATTCCCTGCTACCGCTTCAATAGAAGCAAGCTTTGCTTTTTCATGGACAGGAAAGTCCGGCTCCCCTGCGCCAAGGGAGTACACTGTTATGCCTTGCCTTCGAAGCTCTGTGACTTTTGATGTGATTCCCATAGTAATAGAAGGCGCGATGCCTTCGAGAATTGACGATAATGGTTTTTTCATAGTATTGCCAAGCGCCGGCATTTCGGCTCTAAATTAGCAGCGCTTGCCCTTTCTTAAGAATGAATTGTATAATGCCAAATTGCTATAATATCAGGCATGCATCGCCAAAGCTATAAAAGCGGTATTCTTCAGCAACTGCCTGTTCGTACATGCTCAGTGCCTCACTGGTGCCCATAAAAGCGCTCACAAGCATCAACAGCGTTGACTTGGGAAGGTGAAAATTCGTAATCAGGCAATCTACTGCTTTGAACTTATAGCCTGGATAAATAAAAATATCAGTGCTGCCTTCCATTTCATGCACTAATCCATCATCAGTGCTCGCGCTCTCCAGTATGCGAACGCAGGTTGTGCCTACGCTAATAATTCTGCAGCCCTTTTCTCTGGCCGAGTTAATTGTATCGCATGCCTGTTTATCGATCGCCATATATTCAGAATGCATGCGGTGGCTTTCTATTTCGCCATCCTTTACAGGCCTGAATGTGTCTGATCCAACATGCAGGATGGCTTTTGCTATGCTTACGCCATGGTTTTCTATTTCGCTTAGCATGCCGGCGGTAAAATGCAGCCCTGCTGTCGGGGCTGCTGCTGAGCCTGAGTGCTTAGCATAGACAGTGTTGTAGCGCTCAAGGCTTGCGCTTTCTTTTATATAAGGCGGCAATGGGGCCTGTGCGGCTGAGAGGATCGCTTTGTCAGCTTCTGCTCCGCCGCTGAAAGCTATTTGCCTCATTCCATCCTCAAGCTCAGAGGCAATTGTGCCCTTAAGGCCATTTTCAAACTCAAAGCTTCTTGCTTTTCTGGCTCTGCTGGCAGGCTTTGCAAGGGCCTCCCATACACCCTCGCCAAGGCGCTTAAGCAATAGCAGCTCCAGCTTGCCGCCGGTGTCCACTCTTTTGCCGAGCAGCCTTGCGGCAAAAACTTTCGTTTCATTGAGCACCAGGCAGTCATCAGGGTGCAAGTATTCGATGAGATCGGCAAATGTGCGGTGGCTTATAGCTTTTGTTTTTCTGTCATAAACAAGCAGCCGGCTTGCGTCTCTTCTGTCAATTGGCCTTTGCGCTATAAGGCGCTGGGGCAGGCTATAGTCAAACTCTTCAGTTTTCAACGCTCGCCTCAGAATAGCCCAGGTGCGCATAAGCGTTCTTTAGCGCAATGCGCCCGCGGCTTGTCCTTTGAATAAACCCAAGCTGTATGAGGTATGGCTCATATACATCCTGAATCGTTTCTTTCTCTTCGCCTATTGCAGCGCAAAGCGTATCCAAGCCGACAGGGCCTCCCTCAAACTTTTCTATGATAGCCCTAAGCAAGGCAATATCGTTCTTGTCCAAGCCAATATTGTCTATTTCAAGCAGGCTTAAGGCTTGTGAAGCTATTGCTTCGTCAATATTGTCGATATGCATAACCTGGGCAAAGTCCCGAACTCTTTTAACGAGCCTGTTTGCAATTCTGGGCGTGCCCCTTGAGCGGCTTGCCAGCTCCCTGGCCCCGCCTTTTGACATTTTTGCCCCAAGTATCGCAGCGCTTCTTTCTATTACTTGCTCAAGCTCATCTGTTGAGTACATTTCCAGCTTGTTGATAATGCCAAACCTGTCGCGCAGCGGCGATGAGAGCATTCCCTGCCTTGTTGTCGCCCCAATAAGCGTAAACGGCTGGAGCTCAAGGCGAATTGAGCGGGAGCTTGCGCCTTTGCCTATTACAATGTCGATTCTGCAGTCTTCCATGGCCGGATAGAGCACTTCTTCAACAACATGGCTTAAGCGGTGTATCTCGTCTATAAAGAGGACATCATTCTTTTTCAGGCTTGTCAGGATGGCGGCGAGATCGCCTGGCTTTTCGATTGCCGGGCCGCTTGTTATCTTTGAAGACACTCCGAGCTCATTGGCTATAATCATTGCCAATGTTGTTTTCCCTAGGCCGGGCGGGCCATAAAGCAATACATGATCCAGAGCTTCATTGCGCTGCTTTGCTGCGCTTATGAATATATTCAGGCGCTGCTTTGCCGCTTGCTGGCCAATAAAGCCATCCATAAACATAGGCCGCAGCGATGCTTCGCTCTCTATTTCCCCATCAAGCTGCTTTGATGTAATAATTCTCTTTTCCATGCTCTGTTAAACCTGAAGTGAAGCGCGTATGAGCTCTTCTGCCTTCATGCCTTCCTGATATGCTGCCTTGACTTTTTTTACTGCTGAGCTTCTCTCATAACCCAGGCTTTCAAGCGCCAATACTGCTTGGGATGCTTCATCTGCCATAAATGGCTCACTGTCAAAAAAATCAGCGCTGTCAAATATGCCTTCAGCGCCTAAGGCGCCTTTTAGGCTGAATACTATAGCTTCGGCCAGCTTCTTTCCTACTCCCGGAGCTGCTGTAAGCAAGTGTGCGCTGTTTGTTGATATCGCCTGAACCACTGCTTGCGGCGTCAGGGTGGACAGAATCGCCAGTGCCGCTTTCGGGCCAACTTTGTTTACCGACGTAAGGTGGCCAAACATCTCGCGCTCCTCCTCGTCAATAAAAGCATACATGCTCAGGCCGCTGTCTGAAAAGTTCAGGTGCGTAAAAACTTTCTGATCTTCCTGGCTGGCTATTAGCGCAAAAAGTGCGCGCGATGAGCACTGTGCGCTAAAGCCCAGGCTGCCGGATTGGATCTCAAGCTGCCCCCCTTTGGCGGATGTGCACTTGCCGATAATGTATGATAGCACTTAAGCCCCCTCCGAGATAGGAATATATTTATTGCATGGCGCCAGCACAGCTTCTGCTTTCAGGCTGCCGGCAAAGTATGAGAGCGCTGCGCCGGCTGCAGCTTCATTGGCAGCAGCAATTTCAAGCGATGCGAGCTGGCCGTATTGCTCATTTAGTAGAGTGCAGCCTTGCTGGCTGATATATCGCTTTGCCAAGCTCAGGCTCTCATAGGCAACATCAGCGTTTATGATTATGTGCTCTCTCATTAATAATAACTCGCAGCTTTTAATAGCCTGCGATGCGCTGGCCGCATACGCACGGCTTAGGCCTGCCGCGCCCAGCTTAATGCCTCCAAAGTATCTTGTGACAACCAAGCATGAAAATCCCAAGTTGGCCATTCTCATAGCCTCAAGTATCGGCTTGCCGGCAGTCCCCTGGGGCTCTCCGTCATCAGATGATCTGGCAATCGCTGATTGCGGGCCAATTATATAGGCATAACAGTGGTGGCTGGCTTTAGTGTGGCTTGATCTTGCTGAAAGTATTATTTTTGAGGCTTGCTCTTCGCTGTCTATGTGCTCAAGCGCAGCTATGAATATAGATTTCTTAATTTCGCTTTTGCATTCAAATGGCGCTTTTGGCGTTCGGTACTCGCGCATGCCTAATTATATCACTCACGCGCTTTATATGAAACTGGCATGCTAACCGTTATAATAAGCCAGAGGTGAAAAATGGGCAAAATAGAGGAATTCAAAGAAATGGCACTATCATCAGAGCGCATAGTTTTTTTCGGAGGGGCAGGGGTTTCAACAGAAAGCGGAATACCTGACTACCGAAGCACTGGAGGGCTTTACAGCCAAAAGTACAAATATGCGCCTGAGACGATGCTGAGCCATACGTTTTTTGTTAACAACCCTGAGGAATTCTATGTTTTTTACAAAGACAAGCTGTTGCACCCCGAAGCAAAGCCAAACATAACGCACATCAAGCTTGCGGAGCTTGAAGGGCAAGGCAGGCTTATGGCTGTTGTGACGCAGAATGTTGACGGGCTTCACCAGCAAGCGGGATCAAAAGCAGTTGATGAGCTGCATGGCAGCGTGCACAGAAACTATTGCATGCAGTGCGCAAAGGAATACAGCTTGGAGTACATAGTAAGCTCAAATGGCGTTCCTGTCTGCGATGAGTGCGGGGGAATTGTTAGGCCGGATGTTGTTTTGTACGAAGAGCAGCTTGACAGCAATGTGCTCTCATCGGCAATAGAGCACATATCTTCAGCAGACATGCTGATAATTGGGGGCACTTCCCTTGCTGTTTATCCGGCAGCATCGCTTGTCTGGAAGTTTGCGGGCAATAAGCTTGTGTCGATAAACAAAACACCTATTTCAACGCCGCCAGGCTGCCTGGCAATAACTGACAGCCTCGGAAACGTATTTAGCCAGCTGTAGCCAGCTGGCTAAATGCTTGGGCTCTGTTTGGGCATAATGGCTATCCGTAAATAGACTGCACGCACCCTTTGTCTGAGAAAGGAAGCTTTTCGTCGCCTACCAGAATGTACTCTTCATGGCCTTTGCCAGCTATGAGCACATTGCCAAAGGCGGTTGCAGCCAAAGCGTACTCTATGGCTTTTGCTCTTTGGGGAATGACAATGTAGTTGTCATTCTCGCCTGGAATGCCGCTTATAATATGGCTGATAATCTCATTTGGGTTTTCATTTCTCGGGTTGTCTGTTGTAATAATTGCCAGATCGCAGTTTTTAGCTGCAATACGGCCCATAATGCAGCGCTTCTCGGCCTCCCTGCCCCCACCGCAGCCAAAGACCACAGTCAGCTGGCCCTCCGAAGACTGCCGGATGGCATCAATTGACTTTACCAGGGCATCCGGCGTATGCGCGTAATCTATATAAACCTTCGTATCGCCGTCATACACTTTTTCAAGCCTGCCCCTTATTTGCGGGATATCAAGCAGTGCTTTCTTGATGCCGGCAATGCCAAGGCCCTCAAGGTGGGCAATAGTTACTGCAAGCGAAGCGTTAACAGCATTGTGCTCGCCCAGCATTGGTATCACGAATTTTTCGCTAAAACTGCTTGTTTTTATAGTAAACTCTGTATCATTGCCCAGATGCCTGACATTGGACAGGCAATAGTCGGCATCTTCCCTTATAGCAAAGCTTACAGCTTTCTTTCCTTCTTTAACCAGAGAGTCGTAGAGCCTCTTGCCGTACTCGTCTGAAATATTAATTACTGAAACATCCGTTTGGCCAAATAGCTTGCTCTTTTGCTGGAAGTACTCTTCCATATCGCCATGAAAGTCGAGGTGGTCTTGCGTAAGGTTTAAAAAAACGGCATAGCCAAAGCTAAAGCCATTAACCCTGTTGAGTGCTATTCCTTGCGATGAAACCTCGGAAAAAACATACTCATAGCCCTCGCTGCTGGCTTTTGAAAGCAGCTTTGCATAAAGCGCCGGCGGGTACGTCGTGTTGTCGGTCAGCTCTGAATCAAATCCTTGAATATTTGTGCCCAGCGTTCCCGTAAAAGCGCTTTTATGGCCAATTCTTGTGAATATTTCCGAGGCAATAATTGTGAAGCTTGTTTTCCCGTTAGTGCCGGTTACGCCAACGCGCTTCGGCGCGAGCTCGTCAAGCCTGAAAAGCTTAATAGCCATATATGCTTGGACAGCATTTATATTGCTTGCTTTTACATAGGTCAGGCCGTCAATATAGTATGGCGCTTTACCCTCCATTACAACAGCAACAGCGCCGTTCCTCTTTGCTTCATCGACAAAGGCTATTCCATCATGCCGCTCCCCCTTGACAGCGAAAAATACAGCTTTCTCCGAAACATTCTTGGAATGAATCATAAGGGAACTGATATCTTTGTCGCTTCCGTACAGAATTTCACACCCAAACTCAGGCAATAACTCTAGCAATCTCATAAAAATCAAACACCTCTAGAAATTTATCATCGACTTTTCGTAGGAGGGTAATTTGCGTTTTCAGTGCTTAGCTCAGCTAGCTCTTTTAGCTCGTCTTCGGCCAGTGCTTCATCGATGCCCTCTAACTGGTTGATCTGGCTCTTGTGCCCTTTCTTCCTAACAGATTTTCTTTCGAACTTTATTTTATCCCTCGGATATTCCTTTATTATTGTGCCGTCGTCAACGTAAAGTTTGACAAAAACTGTTTCCTTAAGGACATTTAGCTTATGAACTGTGCCATTGCCATCAGGAGTGTTCACCTGCTGGTTGGCAGCGGGAAGCTTTCTTAAGCTGCTCTCATAGCAGTTGTGCTCATACTGCAAACAGCACAGCAGCCTACCGCAAATGCCGCTTATTTTCCCGGGGTTCAGCGACAGGCCCTGCTCTTTTGCCATTTTTATTGACACAGGCTGGAAGTCGCCAAGCCATTTGTGGCAGCACAGATCGCATCCACAGGGGCCTATTCCCCCAAGCAGCTTTGACTCGTCGCGAACGCCCACTTGCCTGAGCTCTATGCGAATCTTAAATATCGAAGCCAAATCTTTCACAAGCTCCCGAAAGTCAACTCTTCCATCCGCAGTAAAGGTAAAGATAACTTCAGTGCTATCAAAAGTATATTCAGCATTTATGATTTTCATGCCAAGGCCATGTTTGGCTACCTGTTTTTTGCATATTTCCATGGCAGCTGGCGATTTTTCCAGGTTAGCCTCGTGTATCCTGTCATCTTTCGGAGTAGCTTTGCGGATTACCGGCTTAATAGGGTGTTTCACGTCATAATCGTCAACATACTTAACTTTTGAAACAACATAGCCATATTCAAGCCCCCGTGCTGTTTCTACTATCACTCTGTCATTGTTCTTAAGGTATATCTGATCCGGATCGAAATGGTATATTTTGCCCGCTGGCTTAAAGCGGACGCCGACTACTTTCTGCATGGCAGACCTCCTGCATTTGTATAAACATGCACTCAATTGTAAGCTGAACAGAAACGTTCTGCCTTAAATATGATATTGCGCTTAAAGCTAAGTTTAGAAGCTTCATTTGCGTTGCTTTTGGCAGCTTGCTGACAAGCGCTCCACTGTCGGGAATGCTTTGTGACATCAGGCCGCTGAAATAGGCGCAAAGGCTTTCAAGCTCTGCAATGGCAGACGGCCTGTCGTCTGAGAGCTGCTGCGCAGCCAGCAGAGCAAGGCTGTCATTTGCTTCAAATAGAATGCTTTCCAGCTTTGAGCCAAGAAACGCTGAGCCCTCGGCTGTATATGCTTCGTTGAGCTTAATTGGCGAGAGCCTTGAGAGAAGCGTGCTAAGCAGGCCTTCTCTCGATTTTGAGCCAAGCAGCACCCTGCAGCCATCAAATGGCTCCTCTACTGTTTTGAGCAGGGCGTTTTGGGCTTGCTCGGTCATGGTTTGCGCGCCATACAAGCACGCATACTTGATTTCGCCTTTAAGGGATGTTGTGGAAAAAAACCGTATGACATCCCGTATATCGCCAATCTTTATGGACGCGCTGGAGCCATCGATCTCAATAACATTTGGCTGCTGGCCACTTTGTAGGTTTCTTCTAATTAATTGCACATCAAAAGCAGTGCTTTTTGTTGCTATTAGGCAGATGAATTCGTGAATTGCTCTTCTTTGGGCAAACTCTTCAGCGCCGTAAAAAAGATATGCATGGGACACTTTTCCTTCTTGCGCCTGGTTTGACAGCGCAGCGAAGTCAACTTCTGAAATATCCATATATGGGCGGTTTTTCTCCTACAAATACGCCCTAAGCTTAGAATAAAGCTCAGAGTGTATCTCATTTATGCTCAAAACCCTGCCATCGCCAATGCATTTTATAAGCTCCCACCCATATTGGCTGCAAAGCTGCAAAGCGCAATCATAGGCGCTTTGGAGATGAAGCAGGCTTGTTTCGTGTATATCTTTGTCGCCGTCCCTGTTTTGAAGCATCGAATAAGCTGCCTGGGCATTTATGTCCAAAAAGAATACCTGGGTTGGCACTGGTATCCCGTATAAGGAAAACTCCAGATCCCAAAGCCAGTCGAGGAATTCTTGCCGCTGATCGCTGCCAGCTATTTTCGATGCCTGGTGGACCATGTTGGACGTTGCATACCTGTCAGCAAGCACAATTCCGCCGCTTGTGTAGAATTCCTCATACTCTGTTTTGTATGAGGCATATCTGTCAGCGGCGAAAAACGTCGATGATATGTATGCGCTGACGGACTCCGGGTTTTCGCCAAAGTCGCCTCTTAAATACATCCTGGCAAGCGCCGAAGATTCATTTTCATATCGAGGGTAGCTTATCAGCATAGTTTTATAGCCTTCAGCCGCCAGCCTTTCTCCAAGGAGGGCATGCTGGGTCGCTTTGCCGCTGCCGTCGATTCCTTCTATTACAAAAAGTTTTCCGCTCAATTGCGCACCACCTTTATGCTTGCGCCATATGCGCCAAAACGGCTGCTTTCAGGCACAGAACCAAAAAAGCCGATAATGCCCTCGTCAAGGATATCCCCCGGTGCCGCTATTGGCGAGCCAGGCGGATAAACGCCAAGGAAATCGGCTGATATCCTGCCATGCGCTTGTGATATATCGATATATTCGTATTCGCGGCGAAGCGCTTCACGCATGCTGATCGCCTGAAAAGCATGAGGGGCTGCAAGGCCAGGCGCCAGTGCGCCTGCTCTGGCGCCTGGCTTGAGGCTGCTTAGGGCGCTTGCAAGCATTTCGTAGTCATGCCTGGTGGAGTTTAGGCCGGCACAGAACAAGGCTATGTCCCCGCTTGCCATCTCTGCATAAATATGGCGCTTTTCTTCAAGCAGCCTGCTTGCGCTTTCAGCGGGCATGTTTGTAAGGGCAAAGCTGACTGGCAACTTCATATAGTCGCATGAGCCAGGCTCATTGTTTATCATGTACATATGGCTGCCTTCTAGGCTGCCAGCTATATAATTATACCACTCTTTTATTTCGCTGAGCTTGTTTTGGGCGGTTTTTAGCTCTTGGGCGGCAGCCAGGGCATCAAGCGCAAGAGCGTATGAGGGTGAGGTTGTATGCACGGAACGGAGCCAAAAGGAAAGCGCCCCAATATCGGCCATATCAGTGCAGCAGTGCAGGAAAGCAGTTTGCGTTGGGCCGTTTATTGTTTTAAAAGCTGAATGAATTACAATATCTGCACCAAGCTCAAGAGCGCTCTTCGGGTAGCCTTCGCCAAACAGCAAATGCGCCCCATGTGCTTCATCCACAACAACAGGCAGCCCCTTGCTGTGAAAGAAGCTTATCGTTTCATTCAGGCCCTTTGATATTCCATAGTAATTTGGAGAGACAATAAGGGCCATTTGGGGCCTTTTCGCCTCCTCGTACGCCTTTTTGTAAGCTTTTATGCCGGGCCCTTCATACAGGTTTGCCGATCTGGCCTTTACCAGGCCCCCCGATGAGTGAAGCGCCCCGTAATAGGCTGATATATGGCAATTATCCCCAACAATTGCCTGGCCCCCTTCGCTGAGAAGCGAGCACATAGCAGCTATCACTGCAGCGCTTGAGCCGTTTGTTGAAAGGAGAGTATGCTTTGTGCCGAATATATCGGCAAGCTCTCTTTGCTCTTGCAGCCACACGCTTGCTGGATAGTTCATATTATCAGAAAAACTAAGCTCTGTTATGTCATAGGCTCTGTTCACAAAGCCCTCTCCCCTGCCCTTGTGCGCAGGCACATGCCACCTGGCGGGGTTGGATCTAATGTAGCCAGTGATGTTTTGGTGAAGCATTCCAGGCATACGCAAGCCTTCTTTCGTTAGAGTTTGGTAACATGCCTTAATAGTATATAAGCATGGAGGGTTATATGGATAACAACATTGTCAGCCTCAGCGCAGACAATTTCTTTAGCGAAGTTATATGCTCTGACATTCTTGCATTCGTGGACATTTGGGCAGAATGGTGCGGCCCATGCAAAGCAATTGCGCCAATTATTGATGCATTAGCCGCAAAGTACAATGGGAGCGTGATGTTTGGCAAGCTTAACATAGACGATGACATGGACTTTTTTCAGCATTCATTCCCTGATCTGCAAAGCATACCTGCTGTTATATTGTTTTGGCATGGCGAGCCTATATGCTCGCTTATTGGAGCTTGCTCGGAAGCGGAATATGAAGAGGCAATCCTAGACAGCCTTGCCCGCAGCTCAAGCGAGCTGGCCGGGGAGGCCTGGCCTATTGCATGCTGTGCAGAGCAAGAAGCTTCACAGGAGGCTGCGCCGGAAGAGAGCGGCCCTGACAACTAGGGCGCAACCTCGTAATACTTTCGAGGCAGCAGGTAGTACTTGAAATTTGGCTTTCTTTTGCTGTTCTCAGTAATTATAAAAGGCAGCAGCCGCTCGGGCGGCATGCATGAATGCGGCAAAAGCTCTTGCTGGGCTATGAGCAGCGAGGCTGCCCATGCTGTGGCGCCAAAAGAGCATTCCTGCGGAAGCCTGAGCCGAAAGTATGAAGTGCTGTCATTATACAGCTTGGCAAACGCCCTGCAGTCTTTGGTTTGGGGGGCGCTTGCCTGTAAACTGACTGCTGCTGCTGCCTGGCTTAGCCAGCTAATGTTAAGCCTGTAGCTCTCTTCCAGCGAATAGATTATTACAGCCCGGCAAAACCTGTTTGAGCCCGGGGCTGTCAGGCGCTCATCACAAGAAGATACATAGGCAAATGCCATCTCTGCTTCTGAAAGCTTCTTTTGCGTTTGCTTTCTTTTGAAAAAAGGCTCTGCAGCAGCCATTTCCAAAACTAAATCGGATGCATCGCCTCTGGGCGCCTTTACATACGGCCGCAGCTTCAGCAGGTCTATTGGGTGCTTGTCTTCGATATGCTTTCCCACAGCCATAACAGGCTTTGTGTCAAAGCGCCGATCTGCGCTCTGTATTTTCGTATTTTTCATCCAACTCCCCCATTAGCTTACTATTGCCTGCATGCAGGGCTTTTATGCGCATTCTTTGCCGGGATGCCAAGACGCCCTTCTTGCGAAAGCGGCTTATTTAAACTTGCATGCCTGCCTGGTTTTGCCCTTGCGCTGAGGCGCAAGGCAGCTCTTTTTTTCTGCCTGTATAAAGCTGTCAAAAAGCTGCCGGCAAGCGCTATTGCTTGCCCTTTAATTATACTAGCACACATTGCCTATTGCGCAAAGCTTGCCATCTATGCCATGCATCTCCGAATTTTGAATCTGTAAATGCTTTCCATTAAGCAAGCATATGCATAAAGGCTGGCGAAAACGATTGCCGAATGCAAAAAGCGTTAAAAATTTGGATGTTGACATTGCAAAAAACAGGGGTTATAATACTTTCATTCATTAATAAAGGCGATAATGAAGGGCAAGTAGCTTTGTGCATCCAATATAAAGAAAGCAGCCGGATGATGAAAGGCGCATAGCGGGCCAAAGCGAATACGCCTTCTAGCCCTGCACTGAAAGCCAAGGCGAGTAGGCTGCAGCGAAGTGGCGCTCGATATAGCGCTTGAGTAGAGACACTCACTGCGGCTGCTACAGCGCGAGCTGGCAGCGAACATTAGGTGGTAACACGGCTAAGCCGTCCTTTTGAGCGGCTTTTTTTGTTGCAGTCTACTCGGTGAGGCGCTCTTGCGTGAGCAGGGCGCGAACATTAGGTGGTAACACGGCTAACAGGCCGCCCTTTTGAAAAGGGCGGCGTTTTTTGTACCGGCAACAGCATTAAACCTAAAAAACTATATAGGAGGCATTACAATGATTCTTGCTGATTTACTGGAACGGAATGCTGCTGAATTCGGCGATGAAGTTTGCTTGGTTGAAGTCAATCCGGAGCTTGAGGAGAAGACTGCCAGCGAATGGAAAGAGCTGGCTCTCGTTGAGCCTAAGCCAGCCAACTCATACCGAAAAGAGATAACGTGGAAAGAGTTTGATGACAGAGCCAACCAGGTTGCATCGCTCTTATTGTCAAGAGGCGTGCAAAAGGGCGATAAAGTTGCAATTCTTTTGATGAATTGCATCGAATGGCTTCCGATCTACTTTGGGATCCTCAAGTCAGGAGCCATAGCAGTACCGCTAAACTTTCGCTACTCAAGCTCTGAGATCGAGTATTGCGTCAACTTGTCTGATGCATCAATACTTATATTTGGCGAAGAATTTATAAGCAGGATGGAGCCACTGGCCGGAAAGCTGCCTAACATAAAGGAATTCTACTTTTCTGGAAACGGAAACAAGCCGGAATACGCGCAAAGCTATGAAGAGGCGTCTTCAGCGATGCCAACTGACAAGCCTGATGTTGCGCTTACAAGCGATGATCTTGCAGCAATATACTATTCGTCGGGAACAACAGGGTTCCCAAAAGCCATACTGCACAACCAGCAGAGCTTAATGCATGCATGCCTTGCAGAGCAAAACCACCACGGCCAGACAAGGGATGACTGCTTCCTGCTTATACCCCCCCTTTACCATACCGGGGCAAAGATGCACTGGTTTGGCAGCCTGCTCGCCGGCTCCAAGGCGATCTTGCTGAAGGGAACATCTCCAAGATGGATACTGGAGACGGCTTCGCAGGAACAGGCGACAATTGTATGGCTTTTAGTGCCTTGGGCCCAAGATATTCTGGAAGCGCTTGATTCAGGAGAGCTGCTGCTATCTGATTACAGCCTGGCTCAATGGCGCCTTATGCACATAGGCGCGCAGCCGGTTCCGCCAAGCCTGATAAAGCATTGGCTTGAATACTTCCCGGATCATTTATATGACACTAACTACGGGCTCTCAGAAGCTACAGGCCCGGGCGTTGTGCACCTCGGGGTGGAAAATATCCATAAAGTTGGCGCCATTGGAATTGCCGGCTTTGGATGGGAGACTCGCGTTGTTGATGAGTGGTTTAACGACGTTGAGGGAAGCGCAGTTGGAGAGCTTGCAGTAAAGGGCGATGGCCTGATGGAGTGCTACTACAAAGACCCCGCCGCAACTGAGGCAGTTATGCGCGATGGATGGCTGCTAACAGGCGACATGGCTATGATTGACGAAGACGGGTTCATATTCCTGGTTGACCGGAAAAAAGATGTCATAATAATGGGAGGCGAAAATATCTATCCTGTTCAGATAGAAGATTTTTTGCATACTAATGATAAGGTGAGCGACGTAGCAGTCATTGGCGTGCCGGACAAGAGGCTGGGCGAAGTCGCAGCGGCTATAATTGAGATTAAGGCCGGAATGTCGGCAACAGAAGAAGAAATAAACGAATTCTGCATGGAACTGCCACGCTACAAGCGCCCTCGCAAAATTATTTTTGCCAATGTTCCCAGAAATGCAACCGGAAAGATCGAAAAGCCGCTTCTAAGAGAGACTTATGCAGGCGGCAGGGTTGTTGAACAGCAGATTAGGAGCTAGCTTGCAAGCATGCCCTTAAAACAAAAAATTGCTTTGCATAAATATGCAAGGCAATTTTTTTCATGCTAATGCAAAGCGCTGGGCCGGCAAAGCCTTTTCTTATTTCTGCCCTCTTTCGTACGGAGTGCCAACTGCTTTGGGCGCTTGGGACTTTTTAGATGTAAACACAAGCGCAATGATGGTTGCAATGTATGGAGCCATTTTATAAAAACCGCTCGGCAATCCAATTGCCGCCAGGAGAGGTATAGTTGAGTATGCGCTTGCCAGAGTCTTCATTAAGCCAAAAAACAATGAGGCAAGCAGAATTCGCATTGGCTTCCATTGGCCAAATATCAGCACTGCAAGCGCTAAAAATCCATAGCCGCCGACCTCGGCATCGAAGCTTGTTGATGTCGGCACGACATATATTACCCCGCCCATTCCCGCCAGAAAGCCGGAAGCGAGCACGCCGCTGTATCGCATTTTATAAACATCAACACCCAGGGAGTCTGCTGCTGCGGGGTGCTCTCCGCATGCGCGCAGCCTCAGGCCGTAGCGCGTTTTATACAATACCACATACGAAGCAGCCAATACAGCGAAGCCAATAAATGTAGTTATATAGCAATTCGTAAACAAAAAATCCCCGATAATAGGAATGCTGCCCAGGAAGGGGACTTTTTTGATAATGTATTCGTCGCGAAAGCCTATATGCGATATCGTTTGAACTGATCTTGCTATATAAATAGCAAAAGCCGGCGCGAAAATATTCAGCGCAGTTCCGCATATCACCTGGTCAGCTTTCAGGCTTACTGATGCTATAGCGTGAAGCGCAGAAAAGATAAGCCCTGATATGCCGCCTATAAGCAGCGCCAGCAGCAAAGCGAGCTGTGAATGTATTGAATTTTGTATATGCGATAGAGAGTAGATGCCGCAAAAAGCGCCAAATACCATAATTCCTTCCAGCGCAACATTGGCTATGCCGCTTCTCTCAGAAAACAGCCCGCCAATCGCTACGATTAAAAGCGGAATTGTAAAATACATTGTTTGCTGTGCCATAAAATAGACGATGCTCATAAATCAGCCTCCACCCCTTTGCGCTCGAAAAGAAGCTTTCCTATTGATGAGCTAAGAGCGCTGCAGTAAATAATCACAGAGATAACGATATTAATAATTTCGGGAACATAGCCATATCGCTGAAGGTAAAGCCCGCCAACGTTTATATATGCGATAAAAATGCCTGAAAAGAAAACGCCTATAGGGTTGTTGAGGGCTAAAAGCGCAACTGGTATGCCATTAAAGCCCTCAGACGCCAGCACATCAACGACAGTCATGTATTTGCCTGCGTTTGACAGGTACAAAAAACCTCCGCCAGCGCCTGCAAGCGCGCCGGCTATTGCCATAGCAGCTACAATGCACCTCATCTCATTAATGCCTGCATACTTTGCAGCATGCCTGTTGAGCCCGCAAACTTTAAGCTCATAGCCAAAAGGCGTTAGCTGCAGCAAACCCCAGCATAGAATGGCCACACCCAAAGAAACAAAAATGCCGATGTTCGCGCCACTGTCAACAAACAGTTTTTCCATGCCGTAAGTAGGGATGAAAACGCCCGGGGCAACAGTAAGGTTTTTTGCTGCGTTGTATATATTGCTTTTGACAATGAGCATATTCGCCAAATACATGCCAATGTAGTTCATCATTATGCAGCTGATAACCTCATTTACGTTGGCAACTGCCTTTAGCAGCCCTGGAACAGCAGCCCACAGAGCGCCTGAGGCCATAGCGGCAAGTATGCAGGCAATCCAGCGCAGCGGCGCAGGAAGGCTGAAGTTGACACTTGCATAAATGGCGCAAAAGGCGCCAATAACAAACTGTCCCGGCATTCCGATGTTAAACAGCCCTGCTTTGGCTGCAAATGCAAAGGCCAGGCCTGTAAAAATTATCGGGGTTGCCTGGTAGAGCACAAGCCCGAAGCTTTTTGCGCCACGGGCAAAGCCCCCGTTCAAAATAGTCGCAAAACCCTGCAAAGCCATGCTCGAATTGCTGATGAGAAGAATAGCAAATCCGGCAAGCAAGCCTAAAGCAATAGCAGCAAGAGATGAAGCAAAGCTTGCTGCACCGGCGCTGCTAAGCCATTTGAACTTATATCTGGCCACGCTACGACACATCCTTTTGGTTATTTTTTGCTCCGGACATATATAAGCCAAGCTCTGCCGCGCTTATATCGCCTGTTTTAAATGAGCCTGTGATCTTGCCTTCAAAAGCAACCAGCAGCCTATCGCTGAGCTCAAAAGCTTCGTCAAGCTCAAGCGTCACTAAAAGGACCGCTTTCCCTTCGTTGCGCTGCTTGATAATATTTTGGTGTATATACTCTATAGCGCCAACATCAAGGCCGCGGGTAGGCTGCACAGCTACCAGCAGCTCAGGGTCAAGATCCAATTCACGGGCTATGATCGCCTTTTGCTGGTTGCCTCCTGACATTGAAGCCATTATTGTCTGCGCCCCTTTGCCGGCTCTTATGTCATATTCCTCTATTAGCCTTGCGGCATTGCCCGCAATCGCTGACGGGCTTAGAAAGCCCCTGTTTTGGAATGGATATCTATAGTAAGTTTCCAATATGAGGTTTTCGGAAAGGGAGTAGCCTAGCACCAGGCCCTCCCGCTGCCTGTCTTCCGGCACATGCGAAATACCGAATGCTGTCCGGCTCCTGACCGAAGTGGAAGTGATGTCTTGTCCAAAAAGCAGCACTTTGCCGGATGTGGGCTTGATAAGGCCGCATATTGCCCTGACTATCTCCCCCTGGCCGTTTCCGTCTACCCCGACAATGCACACAACTTCATTTCGCCTAACTTCGAATGAGACATTATCAACTTTTGCTTTTTCGCCTTTGGCGCTTCCGGCTATGGTTAATCCGGAAACGCTAAGCACTGCCTCTTTGGCTTCAAGCTCGCCCTTTTTTACGTGCCGGCTGATTTTTCTGCCAACCATCATCTCGCTGAGGGCTGCTTCGCTTGTTGATGATACTTGCACTGTTGCGACAGCCTTCCCTTTTCTTAGAACTGTGCACCTGTTTGCAGCTTCCTTTATTTCATTTAGCTTGTGGGTTATGAAAATAATCGATTTGCCTGAAGCAGCAAGGCGCTTCATAATTGCCATAAGCTGAGCTATTTCCTGGGGAATAAGCACTGCTGTCGGCTCATCAAAAATCAAAAGCTCGCACTGCCTGTAAAGCATCTTGAGTATTTCAACTCTCTGCTGCATGCCAACAGTAATATTGTCAACAAGCTCGTCCGGCTGAATGTAAAACTGGTATTCCTCGCTTAGCTCCAGCACTTTTTGCCTGGCCTTTTGCATATCAAGAAATCCTTTGTTTACTATTTCATCGCCTAGCACGATGTTTTCAAGCACAGTGAAGCTGCCAACAAGCTTAAAATGCTGGTGGACCATTCCTATCCTCAGGTTTGTAGCCTGCCTTGGGCTCTTTATCTGCACTTGCTCGCCTTTGTAGACTATATAGCCGCTGTCCGGCTCATACAAGCCGAATAAAATGCTCATAAGAGTTGACTTGCCTGCGCCGTTTTCGCCTAAAAGGGCATGAATCTCGCCATATTTGACATCAAACGAAATTCCGTCATTGGCAAGCACGCCCGGAAAAGCTTTTGTGATATTGACGAGTTCGAGAATATTTTCCTGGCTATTCATTTTGCGCAGCCTTTCTTGCGCTTACAAGCCGCCAGCCGTTAAGCTCTTTGGTTTGCACGCTGGCAAAGCCTGCTGCTTCATATGAGCGCAGGACTTCATCAAGGGTTCCTTCTGTAATGCCTGAAGACACAAACAAGCCGCCGCTTTTTAAAACATCGCCTACATTTGCGCAAAGGCGCGTTATTAGATTTGCAAACAGATTGGCAACGACGATATCTGCCTTCTCGGCCACGCCTTCGACCAGATCGCCAACCCTAAGCTCAAGCTCGCTTCCAACACCATTTATTGCCGCTGTATTTGAGCTTGCTATTATTGCTGTTTGGTCAATGTCAATGCCAAGGCACCTGAGGGCGCCAAGCTTTAGGGCTGCTACTGAAAGCAATCCGCTGCCGCATCCGACATCAATGACAAACTCCCCGCCTTTTATTGCCTCTTCAAGCGCTAACAAGCACAGCTGCGTGCTCTCATGCTGTCCGGAGCCAAAGCTTGAAGCGGGATCTATTTCTATGATGGTTCTGTCTGTGCTCTCTGGCAGGCTCTCCCATGCAGGCTTAATGTATAGCTTTTGGCCGATCTTTATTGGCTTAAAGAATGCTTTCCAGTTGTCTTCCCAGTCTTCATCGCGCATAAGCGCTGTTTGTATGCGAAGGCTTCCGAATGTGCCGCTTGCATCTGAATCTTTTAGCGCCTTTACCGCCTCGCGCACAGCCGCTTCGCTGCGCTTTCCCTGATCAGTGTTGGGAAAGTATGCTTTGACAGAAGGCTCTCTGGCCGGATCAGCCCAGCTCTCATCCACTGTATCCCATAAATTGCTGTTATCGCTTAGGAAAGCTTCCGCTTCCATTGGATCGTCGATCGCCAGCTTATTAATGCCCAGGAATGCAAGCTTGCCGCATAAAGCGTCTATGCCTTCCGAAGCTGTATATATTGTTAGCTCAAACCATTCCATTAATGCCCCTTCCTGGCTGTTTATTTTTGCCAAGCGTATTGCTGATTTGGCTGGTGGCTGCATTATTGCCATTAACATTTTACTACAGCAGGCTAAATTATGGTATCCTGATGCAATTGGCGCCAAAGCTAAATTACGAGACGGCAGAGCCTTAATGGCGCCCGATGCCAGATCGTATAGGCCGGGCCTATGCGCGCCGGAGGCGCATTTGCCGCAGTTATGTGCTAAAATCGTATCATACCGGAGCGAAGCAAGGCGAATTGCACCTCGTTTAAACGCCTGTGCCGACTGGCACGCTATGAAAGGATCGCGCCCACAAAGGCGCTGGGTATAATTATGAAATTATGGCAAGGCCGTTTTGAAGGCTCTTCCAATGAATTGGCCAATATCTTTAACAGCTCTCTCAGTTTTGACACACGCTTAGCCACATACGATATAAAAGGCAGCATAGCGCATGTCAAAATGCTCAAAAAGCAAGGCATAATAGACGCTTCAGACGCAAACGAAGCCCTAAATGCCCTTTCTGAACTGCTTGCCGAGATAAACGATGGATCATATGCGATTGAGGGCGACTATGAAGACATTCACATGGCAGTAGAAGAAATACTCACACAGCGCATCGGCGATGCAGCCAAGCGCATACACACTGCAAGAAGCCGAAATGATCAAGTAGCCCTTGATATGAAGCTGTTTGCCAAAGAGGCTATTTATGAGCTAACCGGGAGCCTTGAGGCCTTAATAGCTGCATTTCGCTCAAAGGCATACAGCCATCTTGATGATCTTATGCCAGGCTATACGCATATGCAAAAGGCCCAGCCAATAACGCTTGCCCACCACCTCAGCTCCTATATCGAAATGCTGCTGCGCGACAGATCGCGCCTGCAGGACTGCCTTCAGCGAATGGACACCATGCCGCTGGGCAGTGGCGCGCTTGCTGCAAGCACTTTTGATATTGACAGGCATTTTTTAGCAGATGAGCTGGGCTTTCGGGAGCCAAGCGCAAACAGCCTTGACTCTGTTTCAGACAGGGATTACCTTCTGGAGCTGCTTTTTTGCCTGTCGGCGCTTATGATGCACCTCAGCCGCTTTTCAGAGGAGCTAATCATCTGGTCTTCTGAAGAATACGCTTATGTGAGCATCTCCGACGCCTTTTCAACCGGAAGCTCAATGATGCCGCAAAAGAAAAACCCTGACATTTTGGAATTAATCAGGGGCAAGGCCGGAAGGGTCTATGGCTCCCTAATCACCCTTTTAACTGTTATGAAGGGGTTGCCACTTGCTTACAACAAAGATATGCAGGAAGACAAGCAAACAGTCTTTGACGCTATTGACACAGCGCTCGCCTGTATGCAAATACTCGCGGTTTTATTGGAAGAATGCACATTTAATACAGCAAAAATGCTCAAAAGCGTGCAAGAGAGCTTTTGCAGCGCTACCGACCTGGCTGAATATTTGGTCAAAAAAGGCTGTCCGTTCAGGGATGCGCATTTTATCGTCGGCAGCCTGGTGAAAAAATGCATTGCGGAAAATAAATGGCTTTCAGAGCTCAGCTTAACAGAGCTCAAAGAGCAAAGCCGGCTCTTTGAGCAGGATGCTTACCAGTCACTGGACCCGAAAACTTCAGTTTATACTAAATCTGCCTATGGCTCGCCAAACCCTGATATTGTTCGCCAGTATTTGGACAATATTATGCTTTACCAAGCTGACAGCAACAAAAATTGAAATGCTGGTTGTATTTTTCAATGTCCCGGGGTATACTATCAATGACCGAAGGAATTGCCTATATTTTGAACCTACATTATTTTTTCGGGATTTCGGAGTCTATATGTTAATGCCAAGCCTTGCGTTTAGCTGGAGGAAGGCAGAGGCATGTAGCAGAAAACCCCCCTGGCGGCTTGCTAGGGATCAAAATATGGGTGGCTTTCGGTTAACCGAAAGCAAAGCTTAAAACAGCTAAATTAAAAGCGCACACACGCGCTTTTTTGTGTGCAAAACTGCGCGCACTATTAGTTCTCTCATTTTCTATTAATTTAGTTACCATGTAACTTTCACGTAAAATTACATTGCAACTATACATGAAGCGTGTTATTATAGGAATACATACAGCTTGAGGAGAACAATCATGGTTGCAAAAATAAACGATGTAGCAAAAGAGGCGAGAGTTTCTATAGCAACCGTTTCTAGAGTAATTAACAATGTTCCTATAGTGAACGGCGCGACTAAGATGCGGGTGGAAGAGGCTATCAAGAAGCTGAACTATAAGCCCAATGCCATAGCAAGAAGCCTAAAGCTTCAGAAGACCAATACTATCGGCGTAATCATTGATGACGTTACAAGGACATTTCTAACACTAAGCCTGCATGGAATTGAGCAGCAGTGTGAAAAGAGCGGCTACAACATCATACTTTTTAACACATACCCCGGAACCAGCCAGGAAGATAAAATTATTGAGCTCATATCTCAAAAGCAATGCGATGGCATTATTTTTATTGGCTTGAGTATGTCTGATAAGCTTCGGACAATTTTGGACGAAGCAAACTTTCCAGTCGTTGTTGGATACCTAGATGAAGAATTTTTCACAAGCGTATCTGTAAATGCAAAAAAAGCGGCATATGACGCTGTATCCTACTTTGCAAGCAAAGGCCATAAAAAAATAGGCATGATTGGAGCTTCAGAAGACGACCCTCTGAGCACTGCGCATATTGAAGGCTTCAGGCAAGCGCTCTTTGAGAGGAGCCTGGAGATCAACCCCAAATACCTTGTAAAGGGAAACCAGGACTACCAGGGCGGCTATAAGGCGATGTACGGATTAATCGATTCCAGCTCTTTTCCCAGCGCGGTTTACTGCTTAAGCGACGAAATGGCGTGCGGGGCAATAAGGGCAGTTGAAAGAGCCGGCTACAAGGTCCCTGATGACGTAAGTATTATTGGCTCAGGCAACGCTCCTATATCCGAGTGGAACAATCCGGCTATTACAACGATCGGCCTTGACCATATACATTTCGGCAATGAGCTGGCCAAAGCCCTGTTTTCCGAGCTTGAGGCAAACAGCCAAGAGCCTACGCCAAGCATAAACGTTGAGCATAGCATTATCGAAAGGGATAGCGTAAAACGCCTTTAGGGCATATAGGGTTGGCGGCAAGTCAGCCCTTTTTTATTGGCGCTTATTCCAGCATTGAGTCAATTAGGGCGACAGCGCGCTCAAACTTCTCCTGCTGATCCGGCGGCAGGCCCTTTTTAAGGCTAATCAAATGCAAAGCCTTCTGGGCATCGCTCATTCCCTGCATTTTCTCTGCTTCTATCTGGGCCATTTCCATATATGGCAACAGCTCAAAAGCAAGCGCTTCACTCTCGCCTGCCACACTGCTCCAGCGCCTACGGTTTTTATCCACTTTTGCACCTCCATTACAGTGCTGCATTGCATTTGCACGTTTACCAATATATGATCATGAATGCTTTTCCTAATACGCGCTATAAGAAAAAGAGCGCTTTAATTATCGCGCTGCCCAAAAGCGCAAATAGGGCGCATGAAAAAATCAGCTAAAAAGCTGAAAGGGCAATATGGACAAAAGCCTAAGCAGGCTTAAAGAATCCGATACAGGGCTGCTACTGATAACCCCAGGTATCGCTTTTTAGCATGTTTAGGAAGGTTTGGTTTCTGAAAGCAAACACCATAAGTATGATAAGCACCAGGTGCACAAGGAACCTGTAATAACTGGCGGCAAGCAGGCAAAGCAGCGCATCGATTGCATAAAAGGCAAGCACGAGGCCGTATGCAAAGCGGCTTGTCCCAAAGGTCATCACACTGCAGGCAATAAGCAAAACTATAATAGCAGCATACAGCGCATAGAAAATATAGCTGATAACGCGGTTGCCTTCACCCATGCCATTTTGAGCCATGGTATATAGCACATCCAGAAGATATGTATATATCGGATCAAAGTAAATGTTGATTTTGAAAAACGAAATTGCAGTCTGAATAGCAGCAAAAATAGTCGCAAGATACACTGCTACGGAGAATACTTTGATTTTCAGCTCGCAAGCTTGCTTTAACGATTGATATTCTTTGTAGTTCATAAACCATCGCTCAGGCACCGCCCGCCTTGAATGCTAAGCAGGCATGAAATGCGCGAGCCTCCCATATGAAGAAATTATTGTTGTGTTGCAATACTAAAAGAGCTTTTGTGAATTAGAGCGCGCGCTTTCCTAGCTGCCTATTATCCTGACTTCCGTCTCAAGCCAGACGCCGTGCTTTTCATGCACAACGCTTTGCACATGCGCGATCAGATCTGTTATGTCTTTAGAGCTGGCATTGCTGTAGTTGACGATAAAGCCTGCATGCTTTTCTGAGACCTTCGCTCCGCCGATGCTATACCCCTTCAGCCCTGCCGCTTCGATAAGGGCTCCTGCATAGTAGCCTTCCGGCCTTTTGAAAACACTTCCTGCGCTTGGGTACGAGAGCGGCTGCTTGTCTCTTCTCTGTGCGCTAAAGCTGTCCATCTTCTCGCCGATGCTGCCCATTTCGCCTGTGGCCAGCTCAAAGCTGGCTGACAGGACAATCCCGTCGCTGTTGCTAAATGCGCTCCTTCTATACCCAAAGCCAAGAGATTCCTTTTCCAATAATGCCGGCCTGAGCTGAGCGTCCAGATAGCGAACACTGCTCACGACAAATGACATTTCCCCGTCATAAGCGCCTGCATTCATAACTACAGCCCCGCCAACTGAGCCTGGTATCCCGTAGGCAAACTCCAGCCCTGTGAGCGAGTGCTGCTTAGCGTACAGCGAAAGCGAATTTAGGCTCGTTCCGGCAAGCGCTGATATGCACTGGCCAGAAATCCGGCTTATGCCTTTTAGCAGCAGCGTGGACACGACAGCGCCCTTTATGCCTTCATCGCTTATTATAACATTTGAGCAGCTGCCCAAAACATAAAAGCTAGTGCCGCTTTCCTTCAGCGCTTCGAGAGCGCTTATCAGCTCCTGCTCAGACATCGGCATTAAGTAGATATCTGCAATGCCGCCCGTCCTAAACGAGGTATGTTTGGACATTGCTTCATTTTCTTTGTATCGATCCCCTAAAATGCTTTGCAGCTTTTGCTTTACATGCATATTTCTAATTCCTTGCCTTTCGATTTTAGCATATATTTTAATGCGTGGCTAACATTTAGGCACAAGCGCTTTTTACAAATTTTTGGCTTGGCCTTTGATACATTTTTGATATGATTCCGAATTCTGTTTTAGGCTTATTCCCGCAAAATGCACAAAATGCTCTCTTGGCTTTGCCCGGTGCAAACAGCGCCGAAGAGATACGCATAAGAGCAGGCCGGCCTATTGAAGTCTGCTTTGGCAACAGCCCTGTTGCCCTTGATTTGATTGCAGGCCAGGAGATGGTGCTTGCAGTTGTATCAAACGCTGCAAAGAAGTCTTTGTATGCGCACGAAGAGCAATTAAAAAACGGCTTTCTAACTATAGAAGGCGGGCACAGGGTTGGCTTTTGCGGCAGAGTCCACCGATCCGGCGAGTCGATATCGCTAATAGACAATTTCAGCTCTGCCAACATTCGCATTGCCAGGGAAATAAAAGGATCTGCATCGCAGGTGCTTCCGTACGTGCGCGAGGGCGCAAGAGTGCTCTCTGCGCTTATCGTTTCAGCGCCGGGCGTTGGCAAGACTACTGTTCTCAGGGACCTGGCGCGCGTAATCAGCGATGCGGGAATGAAAGTTGGCATCATTGATGAGCGCTGCGAGATTGCCTGCTGTGTTGACGGAACGCCAACGCTTGATGTCGGAAAGAGAAGCGATGTGCTTGACAATTGCCCGAAGGCAGCCGGTGTTATGCTGCTTGCGCGCTCGATGTCTCCCCAGGTTATTATCACCGACGAGATAGGCGGCCAGCTTGACTACGAGGCTTTGCTTTCTGCTGCAGCCTGCGGCATAAGCGTTCTTGCATCGGCGCATGCAAGCAGTATCAGCGAGCTTTTGTCAAAAGCGTATTTAAAGCCAATTATCGATTCGCGCCTTTTTGACAGGTACATATTTATAAAGCGCACTGCTTCGGGCATTGGCCCGTCAGAAGCCTACAACGCTGAAATGGAGCGCATATAGCTATGGTGCGCTTTATAAGTTTCATAATCATAGTGTTGTCCTCATATGGTATAGGGGCGCTGGCCAGCCAGAGCTATAAGAGCCGCTACAGGGAAATTAATGTCTTTAGGGCAATCGTTAGCGACATGATAAACACTGTCCGGCACTCGCCGCTTTCATTGGAAGACATATGCAGGCAATATGAATCAGAAAACTTTTATCCATTTTCAGAAGCGTTCAGGCTGCTAAGAACCAGCATTAAAGGATCCAGCCTGCCTAGCGGGGAACTATGGGCGAAGGAGGCTGCAAAGCTTGCGCTAAGCTCCAAGCCTGCCCATAAGGAGCTTTATGAATCAGCCATATCTGCATTCGCCTTGCCTGACAAAGGCAGAGTCGAAGCATCACTGTCATTGATTGAAGCGAGGCTTGCAGCGGAAGCTGCAACTGCAAAAGAGGAGATTTCCTCAAAGGGGGCTCTAGCGCAAAAGCTGGCTATAGCCTGCGGCCTGTTCGCTGTAGTCCTTTTATGGTGAACAAGCAAAAAACAGCAATAACAGCAAAGGGGGATGCGCGCGGGCATAAATACAGCGCGCATAATGCTATGAACATTGACGTGATATTTCGTATTGCAGGCATAGGCATCTTAATAACCGTTGTCAACCAGGTCTTAAGCAAAAATGGCAGGGATGACATGGCGACAATGGTGACGCTTGCCGGGGTTATAATTGTCCTTGCTGTCGTTGTCACCATGATTAACGATTTTTTCACAACAGTGCGAACAATGTTCCAGCTTTTTTAACGTATGGATATGGAAATTTTGCGCTATGTTGCTGCTGCGCTAATCGTTGTTGTAATCAGCGTTTACTTCCGCAAGCAAAACGAGGACTATGCAGTCTATATATCGATAGCAGCCGGGATGATTATATTAGGCAGCTCGCTTAGCTACCTGTACCCCGTGCTTGCTGTTGTAAGAGACTATGCTGCCAAATCCAATATTACAAACCTTCAGCTCTCAAGCGTGCTGAAAATACTTGCTACAGCCTATCTGGCCCAATTCGCATCAGATATTTGCACTGATGCAAACAATTCAAGCCTTGCAAACAAGGTTGAAATAGCAGCAAGGTTTATGATAGCCTATTTATCGCTTCCTATTGTTCTGACTTTATTCGAATACATTTCCACTCTCATGTGAGCTTTCAGGCGCTGAAAGCTTTTTTTATTTTGGCTATGCTTTTTTAGCCCGTTTAAGGCCATGCATTTTACTGGTCTATAAAATGCGGGCCGGGAATATATTAGACAAGCATGCCAGACAAGCACTCTTACAAAAAAGGCAAGGAGGTGGTCGCATTGCTTCACAGCGCTATATCAAAAAGGGTTCTCTCAGCAATGCTGGCAATTTGGCTCATCGCGCCGGCTGCTGCTGCATACGCAAGCCTTCCACAGGAACAAAGCACAGGCGAGGGTTTTCTCAGCGATATTTATAGCGCTTCAGGCTTGGAAGAGTTCTCAAGCTACACATCATCACAGTCATTTATTGAGATGTTTGGCTATACTAATGCACTGGACTTTATACGCGATATTTTCAGCGGAAAGCAGGCACTAAGCCTCACAAGCGTTTGGCAAGCCATAGCCGGCTCGCTTGGAAGCGAAGTCAGAGGGCTTATAAGCCTCATTTTAGAGGTTGTGCTGCTGGCAGCTTTGTGCGGGCTCCTGCAAAGCGTCAATACATCATACTTGTCTCCAAAGATACGAGAATCAGCATTCTACACTGTTTACCTTTCGCTTGGGGCAATAGTTTTAAAGACTTACTTTGACTCAATCAGAGAATGCACAGCAGTGTTTACAAACCTTGTTGGCTTTATGAATGTTGCAGTCCCCGTTTTCGTCCTGCTGCTTATGTTCAACGGCGGAATAGTGTCTGCAGGCCTAATGAGCCCGACGCTTTTGTTTATGACAAACATGGTAACATACATTCTTCAGCAGACTGTAATCCCGATTATCGGCATGCTAATCATACTTTACTTTATCAGCCATTTGCTAAGCGATGTGAATATCTCTTTTTTAACGGGGTTTATCAAAGATGCTGCTTCCTTCGTTGTAGGAGGCGCGCTAAGCGCTTTTACAGGCTTTGTAGCAATTCAGGGCATCACATTTGCCTCTGTAGACGGAGCAGCTGTTGACACTGTAAAGTATGCGGCCAAGAATTTAGTGCCATTTGTCGGAAGCTTCCTGTATAACTCCTTTGAGACAATACAGGGCTATGCGCTTGTTATAAAGAACTCAACAGGGCTCCTTTCGATGCTGGTCATTTTTTCTATCGCAGCGCTGCCGGTTGTAAAGCTGTTTATGGTTTTTCTGGCCTTAAAGCTGTCTGCGATTCTTGTGCAGCCTTTTACAGACAGCAAGTTTTCATCTTTCGTAGATGAGGCAGCAGGGTGCCTATTGTTTGTTGATATGTGCATTTTGGCCATTGGCGTGCTGTTTGTGATTATGACAGCACTGTTCATGCTAGTTGGCAACTATCTGGCAATGCTTCGCTAGCATGCGATAACAAAAGACAAAACGGGAGGAAGAGGAAAACGGCTGAAAGGCCGAGAGCACTCATCGACTTTAAATGAAGCAGTGGATCTCAAATTTTATCTTTTGCGCTATGTCGATTATTCTTATCGGCTATATAACTCCGGAGGGCAAGTATGAAAAGCAGATAAAGCTTGCCGTGTCTGTACTGTTCGTCGCAGCAATATTTATCCCTATAGTCGAGCTGATAAAAGGCAGCGACTACAACGAGGTCTTTTACCAAACAGCGCTGTCTATTGACAGCCATGCCTTGTCTGTTTCGGAGGGGAGCATTAACAATGCTTACAAGCAAAACATTGTTGCAGCTTACAAAGCAGATCTTGAAAGCGCTCTTAAAACGAGGCTGGAAAGCAAGATTAGCTATGAAGGCAGCGTAACGATCACAGTAGACGACGACCTGGCCTCCCCTACTTTCGGGGAAATAGTCTCAGTCGAGGCAGAAGCCGATTCCGAGCCTGAGTCGGTAATGAAAATAATAAAAGAATTCTATTCTGTGGACGAAGAGAATATTTATATTACAGACTCGGAGGGCAATTATGAGTGAGGGTTTTTGGGGAAGGCAGGCAGCATTTATTAAAAAGCTGAGCCGAAAGGACCAAATAGTGCTGCTGGGGGGGCTGATACTTATTGCAGCTGTTATTGTAAGCCTCACTCCAAACATGGCGCCCGCAAAAAAGCCAAGCCAGGAAGGGCCCGGCGAAATTTCCTCGCAGGAGTACTGCAAGTGGCTTGAAGATAAGCTGGAAGATATTTTAGAGCTAGTGCCAGGAGTTGGCAAAGTCAAGGCGATGATAACGCTGGATGGAGAGATCGGAAAAGAGATAGCATACAACGAAACCAACTCCCATTCCTCTTCGGGCGATGCCAGCTCGAAAACTTCTGAGCAGTCTACGGTAACCAAAGAGGCAGTGCTTGAGCGTGATGGCACAACTACAACGCCATATATCGTTTCAGACAAGTATCCTGTTGCGGTAAGCGCAATCATTGCAGCAGAAGGCGCCGGCGATCCAGTTATTCAGGAGCTTATTACAGATGCCGTAATAAAATCAATGAATATTCCGGCACATAGAATTAAAGTTATGCCCAGAAAGTAAAGGTGGAGGGGAAAATGTCTATTCTACAAAAGAAAAACTTAATTTTAGGGGTATTAGTAGTAATGCTTGTGGCTACAAGCTATATAAACTACAGGATGTATGTCAACACACCGAATGAAGTGGCTGAAACTGACAACCCCAACAACCTTAGGCTTGTTACCGAAATGACAACCCTTGAGGAAGTAGTTGCCGGCCAGCAAAAGGTGAACAGCGCATTCTTCAGCGAATACCGGCTCGAAAGAGATGCAGTCAGAAGCGAGAACATAACGCTTCTCGAGAGCATCGTAAACAACAAAAACGCTACCAAAGAGGCTGTTGCTGAAGCAACCGACCAAATGATCAAGCTTGTGCAAAACCGGGAAGCTATCCGAAGCATCGAAGGGCAGATTAAGAGCAAAGGGTTTGATGATGCTGTAGTCTTTATCGAATCCGGCTACGCAACAGTTTTCATCGATGCAAATGACATCTCGCAGCAGCAGGCTATTCAGATTCAAGAGGTTGTTCACAAGGAGACAGGAATCGAAATCTCAAATATAGCTATAGGCTGCAGCGGCAAGTAGAGCTGAGAGCATACGCATGGATTAAGGCCCCGTAAGGGGCTTTAATGATCAATTAATGTATATATAATCAATATGCCCAAAACAGGTGCTGGTTAATTTCAGTGCCTTTTTCTGCGTTTATTTCAAATTCTTCTAATAAAATCGCTAAATTTCAAAGATTAGCCATACTCTTTTACTTCCAATTATTGTTTGATACAAATCAGTTACATATGCATTGAATTAGTATTATGATGGACTATAATATCAATGAATATCGCATAAACAAAATGTGAAAGCGTTTGTCTATGCATAAGTTCATTAAGCTAGGCAATAGGCAGCTTATTAAGGAGGGGCGCAATATACCAAGCTTCCGGTTACAGGCCGGGGGCGCCAGCGCCATTATAATGAAAAAGCTTATTACTTTTGTTCTGCTTGCTCTTGCAGCTGCGACATTCGCAAGCTGTGCAGGCGCAATGACAAGAGCCCCAATTGCTAGCAGCGCTTCAAGCGCGCCAGCGCTGTTCCAGAAATCGCCAGAAGAGCTCATGGACCTGATAAACAGCAATATAGCGGACAGTACAGACAGGTTCAGCCCAGAATACATCGAATCAGAATCCTACAGCAACACGCTTACCCGCACATACAAATCGCCTTCCAATAACACCCTTGAATTTTTGCTAGATTCAAGCTTCTCAGATATATTGGCAATAAGGCTGATACTTACAGACAGGAATTTAGTAGGCAGCTATCTTGGCAGCGCCAAAGCGCTGGCAGAAATAAGCGACGAAAAAATCAACAGCGACATTGTTGATGAAATAGCATTGTTCTTCATTAATTACGCCAAGCTGAAATTTGACCACAAAGACATTGTTTTTGAAGGAATAAACTGCTCATTTTCTTTCTACCAGCTAGGATCAGACTACGTCTTTGCTTTGTCAAACAGCGCTGACGGCGCCAAAGGCTGGGGAAGGACTGCAAGCTTTAAAAAGCTGGCGTATAGCATTGGCAACGATTGGCAAACTTATGCAGAGTATGAAGGCATTGGTGAAGTATACCTGCTTCCAAGCGGGCTGAAAGTGTCAATAATCGTTGCACCAATAAACATAGGCTTAATAAACCTTGATCTCAAAACGCCAATAGATCTCTCAAAGCCCCAAACAGTTGAAGATTACTTGACTGAAAGCCTGGAGAAGACAATTGAGGGCTTAAGCAGCAGCAACCAAGGGTGGACACTTGCTCAGAACAGCAAAACTTCAGCCAGTTTATCAGGGTCTCCAGGGCTTGAATCAATTTACATATTCAACGATTCAGAAGGCAGGCCTGTTATGGCCAACAAGCAGGCAACTTTCCTTACAAATGACTTCTCATATACGATAATAATTGATAGGCAAAGCGCTTTTACCAATGAGGATCTGAAAATTTACAATGATGTTTTGTCATCAGCCGTTATTGCGCCATAAAGCAGCGCAAACGCTTAACAACAAAAATAAAGCCTGCATCTGTAGCGCTGCCGCTATTGGATACAGGCTTTTTTTATGCTATGCGAATTATAAGGCATATGAAGGCGCCATTAGCTTTCGGCTTCATCCTCTTCTTCTTCAAGGCTGTCTTCGCGCAGTGGTATCTCATCTTTGTTTATGCCATCGTAGCCTTCAACAGCAACGAAATCGCCTGAGTTGGTTTCGTCTATATACCATTTTCCATATTGGTTTACAGCATAATAGGCTTTCCCGCCGCTTGAGTTGGGAGATGAAAATATTGTGCACTCATCGCCGCCAACTTCGTTTGAGGCGCCAGCGAGCTGGACCCTGACATCAGTAGAGTTCAGCAGCTTCACTTGCGATGCTGCCTCGCTTCCGAATTTCTCTTTTGCCAGAGCTTCAGCAACACTGTTAGCATTTATGCACTCAGAGCTTTCATGCCTGAGGGCATTGCCGTGGAATATATAGGTTTGCTGGATAATGCCTGACTTGCCTGTGTCTTTATCAACAGTTATATGCCTTAAAGCAGCCTCAACCTTTAAACCCTGCAATTCAGACAGCTCAGTATGGTATATATACTCTTTTGCCTGGGGGCTGTAGATGAAAAAGTGGCTCTTTGCGCCAGGCTCTCCCGAAACAGGCAGCTGCAAGTCTGCATACCCGTCGAAATTGGCGTCAACAAGGTTAAAGTTGTTTTTTGCATACTCCAAATCAGTGATTGGAGTGTACTCGAGCGTCTGTACCGGGTTCTTTTTGTCGTCTTCGAGGTATATATCGGTTTTTGACTCATATATATCAAGATAAAACGTAATGCTGCCTCTCGCATCTGTCAAGTCGATGCCCACTAAATCCTTTTTGCTGCATCCAGGCGCAAGAAGCAAAATTAGCGAATATGCAATGCAAATAATCCTGGTGTCAAGTCTGGCTTCTTTTCGCATTTTTAGTCCCTTTCTGCCTTAAGCATGCTTTTCGGCGTCAATAGTTGCTTCATATCCATTCAATGAAACAGTTTCACCATCATTATCGCACACTGTTATGCTCACAGCTAGAACCTCATCAGAAATCCAACTGCCAAAACTTGAAAATGCCGCCAATACTTGCTCACCGGCTGATATCTTTAGATCAATGCGGTCAGTGATGTCAAACCCCTTTGATTTGCGCAGCTGCTGTATCTTTGATACTGCTTCCCTTGCAAGGCCCTCATTAATCAATTCATCAGTAAGGCTGGTGTTAAGGATGGCGAACAAGCCATTGTCAGACTGCACATTAAAGCCTTCTTTTGAATAGGCCCTAATGTCAAGCATGTCTTCTGAGATAGCTATATCCTGGCCATTTGCCTGTATTGAAAGCCCGCCGCTTTCGAGAAGGGACATTACTGTGGCTCCGTCAGTTTTTTCAAGGTATGACGCTAAATCCTTGACGCTTCCGCCTAGAGCTTTTCCGGCAACTTTGTAGTTGGGCTTAACAGTATAGCCTAAATACTCTGTGATATCGCTGCCGAACTCAACATCCTTCACATTCAGCTCTTCTGTGATTAGATCCTTTATGCTATCGGTTGGATGGCTGGTGTTGCCGCTTACAAAAAGCTCAAGCAATGGCTGGCGCACTTTAAGGCCGGCTTCTTCCCTTGCGCTCCTGCCAAGGCTTACTATGCTGCGCGCCAAGGCTACCTGCTCTTCCAAATCCTTGTCTATCAGCTGAGGGTCGCTCTCCGGGTAGCTTTGCAGATGCACAGAGCCTCCACCGGCCAAAGCTTGGTATAATTCCTCAGCAATAAATGGCGATAATGGGGCTACTGCCTTAGACAAGCCGAGCAGCACTTCGTATGTGGTTAAATAAACTGATTGCTTGTTTGTCGACATTTCGCTTTCCCAGAAGCGCCTGCGGCTTCGCCTGATATACCAGTTGCTCAAATCGTCTACTACGAAAGACTGTATTGCCCTCACTGCTTTCGTTAAGTCAAAGATGCCCATAGCTTCCGCCACATCGGCCAGCATCGAATTGTAGCGCGATATAAGCCAGCGGTCGAGCTCTTCCCTATCCTGTATACCAACGCTTAGCCCGGAAGCGTCTATATCATCAGCGTTAGCATATAGCGAGAAAAAGCTGTATGCATTCCTTAGGGTGTTAAAGTACTTGCTCTGTATCTCCCTGATGCCGTCTTCGTCAAACTTGGTTGGAGTCCAGGCCGGCGATACATACAGCAAATACCAGCGCATCGCATCGGCGCCATATCTGTCAAACAGATCGAAAGGATCTGCTGTATTGCCTTTTGACTTGCTCATTTTTTGGCCGGCTTTGTCCAGTATCAGATCGTTGACAAGCACGCGTTTGTATGGCGATTGCTTGCTAAGGATCGTGCCAATCACTATCAGAGAGTAAAACCAGCCTCTTGTCTGGTCTATGCCCTCGCATATGAAGTCAGCAGGAAACTGCTGCTCAAAGAGCTCTTTGTTTTCAAACGGGTAATGGTATTGCGCGTATGGCATTGAGCCGGAATCAAACCAGCAGTCAATGACATCAGCAACCCTGCTCATGCTTGAGCCGCATTTTGGGCATTTTAGGTGTATCTCGTCAATGTAGGGCCTATGCAGCTCGATATCGCCGTCGATATCCTCAACTGCTTTTTCCTTAAGCTCGCTTCTTGAGCCGACTGTTTCAATGTGGGAGCACTCGCATTTCCAGATATTAAGCGGCGTTCCCCAATACCGGTTTCGAGATATCGCCCAGTCCCTGGCATTTTCCAGCCAATTTGCAAAGCGCTTTTCGCCAACATAGTCCGGGTACCACTCGACCTGGCTATTGGCTTTGGCCAGATCTTCCCTTAAGTCTGAGACTTTGATATACCAGCTTGGCTTTGCGTAGTAAATGAGCGGCGTAGAGCAGCGCCAGCAGTGCGGGTAGTTATGCTCTACGCGATGCACTTTAAAAAGCTTGCCCTGCTCGCCAAGCCACTCAATTATCTGCGGGTCTGCATCAAATACCGACATGCCCTTCCATGGCGTGTCAGTGTACTCGCCCTTTTCATTTACGGGGTTCAGAAACGCAAGGCCTTTTTCCTGGGCCAGGTTGTAGTCATCTTCGCCAAATGCCGGCGACATGTGGACAATTCCTGTGCCTTCGCCAATATCAACAAAGCCGGCAAGCTCTACTGTAAGGCTTCTTTTGCTTCCCAAATCAAGAAATGGCATAAGCTGCTCATAGCACAAACCCTCCAGATCGCTGCCTTTAACTGTGCCTACCTGAGTGGAGCCATCAGGCAGGACTTCCTGCGCAAGGGCTTCGGCTATAATAAGAGTTTCATCCCCTACCCTGTATTTCCCGTATGATATATCGGCTCCAACAGCCAGCGCCACATTGGAAGCAAGCGTCCAGGGCGTTGTTGTCCATACCAGGAACTTTTCATCAGAATCCCTTAGCTGAAATTTTACAAAAACAGTGTCTGTTATAATGTTTTTATAGCCAAGGGCCACTTCATGGGTTGCCAGGCCTGTGCCGCACCTCGGGCAATACGGCAGTATCTTGCTTCCCTCATACATAAGGCCCTGTTTGTAAAACTGATCTAAAATCCACCATTCTGTCTCAATATAATCATTGTCAAGAGTTATATACGGGTCATCAAGGTCAACAAAATACGCCATGCGGTTTGTCATTTCGCGCCAAAGGGCTTCATATGAAAACACAGACTCCCTGCATTTTTCGTTAAAATCCTTAATTCCGTACTCTTCGATGTCTCTTTTTATGTTAAGCCCAAGCTGCTTTTCAACTTCAATCTCCACAGGCAAGCCATGCGTATCCCACCCTGCTTTCTTCTTTACATAGAAGCCCTGCATTGTTTTATACTTATTGACTGCATCTTTAAGGGTTCTGGAAATAACATGGTGTATGCCGGGCCTTCCATTTGCTGTAGGAGGGCCTTCATAAAATACCCAGGTTTCGTTGCCCATCCTTGTTTCTTCTGTTTTGTGGACTATATCGATGCTGTCCCAATACTTGCGCAGGCCGCTTTCGAATTCAGATGGGGAAAGGCTGTTTAATTCTTTATATTTCATAATTAATTTATACCTTTTACTTTTTGCTTAAAAAAAATCAGCGATGTGCAGGATCGCATGATCTGGCTTTTATTTTACAGAACGCATTAAATAATGTCAATGAATTGCCTAGCCTTGGCAGCATGCAGTATAAGCGGGGCGGAAATGCGCGCTTTAATGGCAAAGCAGAGCTGGCTTAATATGCTATAATTGATTAATTGAGGGGCAGGAAAGTTCCTGCCAATGGTGCTTATATGATATTTAATGCAATATTTATGGTAATAATGGTTTGTATAGACCAAGCCACCAAAGCTTTGGCCAAAGCATATTTAGCCCACAAACCCTTAGGCCTAATGGTTGTGCCGAAAGCGTTCTACCTCACTTATGCAGAAAACACTGGAGCCTCTTTTGGAATATTTAAGGGCAAATCCAGGCTGCTTGGCATTGTAAGCGCTGTTTCAAGCGTAGCTTTGATTGTCTTTTTGTCATACCAGTCAAAGTCCGCTCCTGACAAAAGGCTTTACTTGTTTTCAATAACAATGATTATTTCCGGAGCTCTTGGCAACATGGTTGATCGGCTGTTCAGAGGCTATGTCATTGACTTTTTTGACTTCAGGCTTATTCATTTTGCGATTTTCAATGTGGCTGACAGCTTAATAAGCGTTGGGGCTGTTATTTTTTGCTATTATATGCTTTTTGACAAGGAGCTGTTCAAAGGGTAAAAATGGATTTAAACAAAAAGAATGTCAAAACGATATTGCTCATTGCATTTGCTTGCATCTGCGCTTTTACTCTTATGCAAAATATCGCCCAAACTATCGCTTATGCAAAATGGTTTTTGCTGATGCTTAAGCCTGTGCTTACAGGGTTTATATTGGCCCTCATGCTCGGAGTTCCTCTAAAGGCATTCGAAGAAGGGGTGTTTGCTGAAGTAAAATCGCCAGCTGTGAAGCGGATTGCAAGCCTTCTCTCAGCAATCCTTGCTTTGATCGTTCTTGTATGCTTTGTGCTCTTTATGATAATTCCTTCTCTTATTGAAACGGTGAATGTGCTGGCAAGCAGAGTGCCTCCATTTATCCAAAGCGCACAGCTGGGCATTATCGGGCTCATGGACAAATACCCGGACCTTGAAAGCCAGATTGAGCTGCTTGGCATAAATATTCCTGAGCAAACTGCCAAAGCGCTTACATGGCTTACAGCCGCCAGTACAAACTTCATTAGCTTTGGCCTGTCTATAGCAGGCAATATTGTCAACAGCATGGTCAACATTTTTCTTGGCCTTGTCATCGCAATCCATGCTCTATTAAGCAAAGAGAAGCTGGCAGTGCAGTTTAAGGGGCTGGCATATGCTTTCCTGCCATATGAAACTGCCGAAAAAACAATCAGCATCGCATCGCTTGCAAACGTGGCTTACAGCGGCTACCTTGCAGGCCAGTCTATTGATGCCCTAATACAGTTTGCAATGACATTCGTTATAATGATAATACTAAACTTGCCATCCCTTGCGCTGATGTTTGCAAGCATGGTTGGCATAAGCACTTTTATACCTATGATTGGCTCTATTCTCAGCATGGCCATTGGGGCTTTTATAATGGCTGTTGTATACCCTTCCAAGGTCTTTCTCTTTTTAGTTTTGTATTTATTGATGCAGAATATTGAGACTAATATACTCTACCCCAGAATCGTTGGAACACAGGTGGGCCTGCCGCCTCTATGGACGCTGATAGCCGTTCTCGTTGGAGCAAACATGTTCGGCATTTTGGGAATTATATTTTTTGTGCCTCTTGCTTCCATTTTATATACCATGCTTAAGTCCAAAGTGTACTACACCCTCATTGATAAAGGGCTGCCTGCTGAAAAGCTTATAAGCCAATCGCAAACAGGTGCAAAGCTTACCGGCAACACTCCGATTGATGAAGTGTTCAGCAAGCCTGTTATGGAAAAGCGAATAAAGGCAAAGCCTATCTTCCCGCCTGGCAAGATTCTTAAAAGCAATGCCAAAAAAGCAGAAAACAGCAAAAAAGACGATAGCTAAAGCGAATTCATCAAGCCTTTTCAATAGCAGCCTGCTAAGCAAAAAAGCTTGAGAGCATATAAACAAGGAGTGCATTAGCGCTTGCCCTGGCAGTACAGGCAAGCACAGGCACCCCTTGCTTTTATAATCCTGTTTATAGCGGCCAGCGCTTTTAACGAAGCTGCAGGCAGCAACTCACTCAGCGCTGCTTGCCTTTGTCTGGCTTCTCTTTATCGGCTCTGGGCCTGCTACTCCTATCATTTTCGCCTTCAGCTCTTTTTTTCGCTTTGGACAGCATTTCTGCGAGTTTGGGCTTGGCTTCCTGCAGCTTTATGCTTTCAGCTTTGTCGGCGGCTTTAGCCTTGTCTATTTCGATGGCTGTTTCCTCTTTTAGCGTAAAGTGGTTGGCATCTGCCTCTATAGCGCTGTACGGGTCAAGAAAGATATCATCATCCGGCAGCTTAATACTGTCAAAGTCAACCTTCCAGCGCTTTACGACATCATTGCTTGGCGGATTGGAGAGTGCGCCGTTAATTGCCTGTTGTTGGTAGATGTGGCGGATCTGGTGCAATACCTCACGAAGCGATGCATTTGGCAGCTGTTTGTATGGCTGCTCATTGAGCAGCTTCATATTTATGTATATCGTATCCCCCCATTGCATGCCTAAGACGCTTTTGTCATAATGGGCAGTGTTAAAGGGCTCGACTTTTATAAATTCTTTCCCAATTTCCTCAGCATATTTATTTGCTATCTCTGCCAGTGCCCTCAGCTTGTCGCCTATACTGATGCCAGCCCAGTTGCGCGGCTCAGTTGCAGACAATGCCTCATTATATTTTCTCATGATGCTCAAATAGCGCTCTTTGTCCATCCTAGCCCTCCTCGATGCCAATATCACTCATGGCTGTATCAGCAAGAAGCAGAGCAAAAGCTTTTAAAAGACCGAGCTCTTCTACCATAAATGCGGCTTTCACGCCATCGCTTGCCAAGCCGCGATAGCGTTTGTCATGCAGCCAGAGGTTCACGGCTTCTTCGAATACTTCATCCATGCTGATGCTTGCCGGCCCAATGCGCTTTAGCTCCTGGTTTATTCGCTCCAGCTCATCTTTGCTTAAGTCCTTGTTGATATCAAAATTGTCCATTATTTACCTCTCTGATGTTTATTGTTTGCGCTTCTAATTAGTAGATTCCCGGGCAAAGTATTTCTCCCCCCATAAATCTGCAAAAAAAAGCGCAATTGCATTTTTGAAGCTTGCTCAAGCAAAGCAGCCTGCAACGGTGATGATTTTGCAAAAATTATGGTATAATAGCCTGGCATAAGCGCCTGTAGCTCAGTGGAATAGAGCGTTGGCCTCCGACGCCAAAAGTCGAGGGTTCGAATCCCCCCAGGCGTACCATTTTTTTTGCTGTATTAGCGTGTTTCGCGCGACATGCTTTTCGAAGCTTGTTTTTTGCCCTTTATTGCCCGTAAGCCGAACTGATAAATGCCATATCCGCGCAGGATTGCATGCGACCGGCCAAAACTTTAAGCTCCAAAACAAAAAACAAAAAAAGGCCCACAAAATGATGCAGCCTATTATTATCGCTATTTTAGAACGCCTCTGAATATCTTAAAAATATCTATTCCGCCCATTATCGTGCCTATAGATGATCCAAGGTTTGCAAACACCATAACCAAAAGAATTTTTGTAACCCTATTTTTCCATAATCCAGACACCTTGGCAAGGTCATCAGACAAACTCTCAAAATCCCCGACTGTAGGGTTTCGCAGCTTTGCCTCTACCAACCCTGCAAACCAGCCGGCAGCAATTAAAGGGTTCAAAGACGTAAAAGGCGCTACAACTATTGCTGTGAGTATTGACAGAATATGCCCGCCCCCTATCAGCGTTCCGGCGCCGGCAAGCAAGCTTGTTGATATAGCCCACGACTTAAGCTGCTCAAAGCCCGCTTTAGGGTCCTTAAGCAATGTAGCAGCGATAATGCCAACGATTGCCAGTGGCAAAATCCAGGCTAAGGCTTTGCCGGCTTTCGAAGACTCAGGGGCTTCATTCAGCTTGTCCCTGTCAATGCCCTTGTCTTCAATGTGCTCGAGAATGCCTGCTTTGTGCGCTGCGCCTACAACTGCAACAACCTTCTCGCCTTCGCACTCAGCAATACCGCTGGCCAGGTACAGATCCCTTTCGTCAACAAGGTATTTTTTAATGCTGGGAAATGCCACTGAAAGCTCATTGAGAGCAGACTCAAGCATGTCTTTAGTCTTTAGGTCAGCCAAGGTTTCCTCAGTTATTTCCTCATCGTCCAGAAAGCCAACAATTCCGCTGAACAGCAGCTTGAATTTTTCTGCAAAGCTCAAAAAGCGCCATATGCGCAGAAATGTTGTCTTTATGCTTCTGTCTATCGGAACAATTTCAGCGCCTATCTCCTCTGCAGCCTTAACGCTGTTTATCATCTCCTGGCCTGCAGAAATGCCAAACTGCTTTGCCAGCCTTTTTTGGTATGAGGAAAGAATAATGCTTATAAACATAAAAGCCGATCGCTTTTGTTTTATAACATCAGTAATGTTGGTCTTGGACCAGTCTTCTGCATGTGTTAAGCTGTAGAGCCTTTCACTGTCCAGCTCGATGCAGACAGTTTCCGGCTCAACAGACTTTATAAGCTCATATGCCTCTATTGCGCTTTCAGCCGAGACATGGGCTGTGCCTAGAAGGTATATTTGCTTGCCTTCCAGGCTTATAAGAGTAACGTTTTCGTTATAATCCACTTAGGCCTTACTTAACTGCATCCGGTTGTAGTGCCGCAATCGCCGCATACCTTGCACGTGCCGCTTTTGTACATGTTTGTAGAATTGCAGTTAGTGCAAACCTCGCCATACAGCTTTTCCCTTTCAGTGTCATCTGTTGTATTATCTACTAAAGCAAATGCATTGTCAACGACAGGAGGCGACAGCGTACCGGAAACAGATTCAGCCATTGTTTTAAAAGCAAGCGGCTTAACTTGGCAGTGAGAAAAATCTCCCATTTCTATTTCAATTATTTTGGACAGCAAATCAGCTATTGAAGAAGCATTCTTAATGTATGGGTGCCGGCTTACAAAGCCAGAAGGCTCGAACTGCTGGCTGCGCAGTATGCGGGCTATTTCGCTTGGCGGCACATTGTACTGAAGCATGTTGGATATGGCTTTTGACAAGGAGGCCAATAGCCCCTTAATGACAGTGCCCTCTTTGTCTGTTGAAACAAACAGCTCTGCAAGGTTGCCGCTCTCGTAGAATCCGATAGTAACATACAGCTCTATCTCGCCAATTTTAGCTGAATGGGTGCGGCTGGCGCGCATGCCTTCCGGCCTTATGCGCTCAGGGACCTGGTTGCGGCAGTTTACGGCGAAATCCAGTAAGTCTGCATACGAGAGCTGGCTGAGATCCTCAGAACTCACAGACTCTGAAGCGTTGTTAAGCGGCTGGGTAGCTTTGCAGCCATCCCTGTACAATGAAATAGCCTTTGTTCCTGTATCATAGGCAAGCATATAAATGTCGGCTACGTCCTGAACGCTTGCGCTGGCAAGCAGGTTCACCGTTTTGGATATCGCCCCGGATACTGTTGGCGTAATGGCAGAGACCATAAGAACATGCCCGGATGGAGAAATCTCGTTGGCAGTCTCAAAGACTTTCTTATGGCCCTCTTTAAGGAACGGGCAGTTTTCCAGCGTCGTGTTAACGAACCTGCCTGATTCATCTTTTTGCAGGATGTATGATTCGATTTTCTGGCGCTCTTGCTCCTGGTAGCCCAGTTTTTCAAGCGCAAGCTCAAGAACCGGATTTACAAGCTCCATCGAGCCGCCGCCGGCAAGCTGCTTATAAACAACATGAGAGTAATATGGCTCTATTGACGTTGAGCCGCAGTCCATAGCAAACGAAATTGTGCCTGTTGGCGCAATAACTGACACCTGGGCATTCTTTGCCCCATATTGCTCTATTGAATCCAGCGCCATAACCCAAGCCGATTTCGCGCACTCTGAAATGCCCTGCATGCCGATGCCCTCAAGAGCCGCTTCATCCAAAACAATTGGCGCATAGTTTAAGCCTTCAAATTCGCTTTCAATTGCGCCAGCACAGCGGGCATGGTTGCGCAATACGCGCATCATGTACGGCTTGTTTATTTCAAAACAGGCGAATGGGCCTGTCTTCTCAGCCATGAGCGAGGATATATAGTAGCTGTAGGCAGTCATAATGCTGGTTAGGCCGCTGATTAAGCTTCTGGCCTCTTCGCTGTCATATGCAATGCCCATGACCATCACAAGCGATGCAGCATCAGCGATTCCAAGGCCTGTTGATCGGAACAGATATGTGTTTTCTGCAATGTCAGGCGTCGGGAACTGCCCCCAGTGTATAGACGCCTCCAGCACCAGCTGGCAAAGGGCAATAACATGCATGTAGGACTCAATATCAAAAGTGCATGTTTTAGGGTCGTAGAATCTATATACATTAATAGAAGCCAGGTTGCATGAGCTATCGTCCAGGAAGCCATATTCGCTGCAGGGGTTGGTTGCATTGATGCGGTTGTGCTTTGCTCCGTACAATCCGTCTTTGCCGGCAGGGCAGGTATGCCAGGCATTAAATGTGCTGTCAAATTGGAGAGCAGGATCTGCGCAAGCCCAGGCTGATTCCGCTATCATTGCCCACAGTGCAGACACGCTTGCCTGTTTGTCAACACTGTGATCCCTTCTGCCGCTAAGCGTAATAGTCTGAAACGGGTTTTCGTCCAGGCTCTTTACTGCTTGCATGAAGCTCTCGCTGACTCTCACAGAGTTATTGCCGTTCTGTCCCGAAACAGTGCTGTAGGCCTCGCCGTCCATTGAGATGTCATATCCCATCTTGCCAAGAGCCCTAACCTTGTCCTCTTCTTTTGCCTTCCACTGTATGAAGCTTTCAATCTCCGGATGGTCTATGTCAAGTATGACCATCTTTGCTGCCCGGCGCGTTGTGCCGCCTGACTTTATTGCCCCCGCATTGCGGTCAAGGCCCTTCATAAAGCTGAGCGCTCCGCTGGACACGCCTCCGCTTGAGAGCCTTTCATTATTTGCGCGCAGCGTTGAAAAGTTTGTTCCGACGCCTGAACCGCCTTTGAAGAGCTTTGTTTCTGTTACATATGTTTCGCTTATCGAATGGGGCCCGACAAGGGTGTCTTCGATTGAAAGAATAAAGCATGCAGACGCTTGGGTGCGCGTATAGCGATCCAGGCTCTTTACAACCTCTTTCGCGCTCTCGTCATAATAATAAAGCTCGTCGTCATCGCCCTGAATGCCATAATTCCTCTTAATGCCTGTATTAAACCACTGAGGGGAGTTTGGCGCCCACATCTGTGAAAGCAATGCATAGACAAGCTCGTCGTATACGATCTGCCATTCTTCCTGTGTGCCAATAATGCCTTCGTCAAGCAAAGCGTCTGCCCAAAAGCCAACCATTCGATCAGCTACCTGCTTTATGCTGCTCTCATGGCTGTCGCTTTCGCCAACGCCGGCTTTCCTGAAATACTTCGAAGCGATGATGTTGCAGGCGTTTTTAGAATAGCCTTCCGGGAATTCTAGGTTTTTCATATCGACTATCGCTTGGCCGGTTTTGTAGTCAATTATCACAACATCAACAGTTTTATAGTCAAATAGATCATATACAGTCTTAATTGCGCCATCCTCTAGGCTTTTGGTAAAATGCCTTGATGCCAGGGGCTTGCTAACTTCCATATTAACTCCTAAAACATACAATATATTGATCTCGTACTGGTTCAAGATACAATATAGTGTATCACAGCGCCAAACTGATATCAATAAAAGTTATTCGACAGTATTATCCATCAAGGAATTTTTTTCGAGTTGGAAAGCCGCTTTCGCAGCAACAGGAAACATTGGTTTTCCGGGGCATGCTTTTCCTTGTATCTGTTTTTTTCTGTAGTGCAAATGGTTTATAATATTCGAAAAGAAAACACTATACGGAGGAGAGTTATGTGTGGAATTATCGGCTACATAGGCTACCGGGAAGCAGTAAAAATAATACTTGACGGCCTAGAGTGCCTTGAATATAGAGGTTATGACTCAACCGGGCTTGCTGCAATTGAAAATGGCAAGCTGCTGTACAGAAAAAATGTTGGCAGGCTTAGCGTGCTTAAAGACAGCATTGACAAAGATCCCATCACCGCCAATATAGGCATCGGGCATAACAGGTGGGCGACACATGGAAAGCCGTCTGATATTAATGCGCACCCCCACTTAAGCTCTGATGGATTAATCAGCGTTATACATAACGGAATTATTGAAAACTACCTTGAGCTGAAAGCAGCTTTGGAGGCTAAGGGGGTTGAGTTCGTTTCAGAGACTGACACAGAAGTAGTAGCCCATTTAATCAGGGAGAAATACAAAGGCGATTTGCTAAGCGCTGTATCAGAGGCGCTTTCTGAGATACGCGGGGCATACGCCCTTTGCGTATTGTGCGAGTCGGAGCCTGGCAGGATTATTGCTGCAAAGCTGGCCAGCCCGTTGATTATTGGCTTCGGCGATGCAGAAAACTTTGTTGCCTCCGACAGCACTGCGCTGGCTGCCCACACTCGCAGAATCTGCAACCTAAATGACAGAGTTATTGCTGATGTCACTGCTGAGAGCGTGCATCTGTATGATCTTGATCTTAAGCCGCTTGAGCTGGTTGAAGAGCATATACCTGATGAATGGACCCAGGAAGCTGTAGCGCTTGGCGAATACAGCCATTTTATGCTCAAAGAAATACACGAGCAGCCGCAGGCAATACGCAATGCAGCCATGGGCAAGCTTGGCAGCAAGGATGGAAGCGTTGCATTTGACGGGTTTAGCTTCACAAAAGAAGAGTATAAAAAATTAAAGAGAATAGATATTGTTGCGTGCGGAACAGCATACTTTGCCGGCGTCTTCGGCAAATACTTAATCGAAAAGCATCTGAGGATTCCTGTTGAGGCGTGCATAGCCAGTGAATTCAGGTACAAAAACCCCATCGTTGGCGAAGGCTCGCTGGTAATTGCAATCAGCCAGTCCGGCGAGACTATGGATACGCTCGAGAGCCTCAAGCTTGCTAAAGCGCGAGGCGCAAAAACTCTTGCGATTACAAACGTGCTTGGTTCCCAAATAGACAGGGCAGCTGACTATAGAATATATACCATGGCAGGGCCCGAAATAGCAGTTGCCTCTACAAAAGCATATTCTACCCAGGTAGAAATACTGTATCTGCTTGCTTTGTATTTCGGATCTTTGTCAGAAAGCATGCCAGCTGAAAGCGTAGAGGCCTTAACAAATGCAGCAATGCAGGCGCCTGACGCTGTCAGCTATGTGCTCGGGCAGGAAAAAGCCATTGAGCAGGCAACTGAAGAAATATTCAAGTCCAGCAGGATGTTTTTTATAGGGCGCGGAGCTGACTACTGTGCAAGCCTTGAGGGCGCTTTGAAGCTTAAAGAAATATCATACATACATGCAGAAGCCTACCCGTCAGGAGAGCTAAAGCATGGGCCAATAGCGCTTATTGAAGAGGGCACGCCAATTGTTGCCCTGGCAACACAGCCGGAGCTGTATGACAAAGCGCTAAGCAACATTAAGGAAGTCAAAGCCAGAGGCGCAAAAGTCCTTCTTATAGCACGGGATTCAGCAGCTTATATAGCCAGGGAAGCTGATATCAGCATAATGATCGGCGAAATGGAAGATGACGCAGCAATCCTGCCAGCTGTTTGCGTGATGCAGCTTTTGAGCTACTATACTGCATTGAAACTTGGCAGGGATGTCGACAAGCCCCGAAATTTGGCCAAATCTGTTACTGTCGAATAATTCCTTGCAGCGCCTTATCGATGTATACTTAAAAAACTGGGCCCTGCTATAAGGGCGCAATCAGTTTTGGGAGGAATATATGTCAGTAAGAGGCGCGGGCACTCCGGTAAAGGGGCCAAAAGGCGCAAAGAGGTTTTTGACGCAGGAAGAGAAAGAAAACAGGCCGAAAGTCACAAAAGGGCTTTTGCTGCGCATTGCTTCATATATGAAGCCGTACCTGCTCCAATTTGCTTTTGTGTTTTGCGCAATCGTATTTGCAGCATACCTGGGCTTGCTGCCTGCTTACTATACAGGAAGAATTGTTGATGCCATCAATACGCCGAATATCGATATTGAAATGCTGCTTAGGCTTTTAGCCACAGCCTTTGGCATCGCAATTTCTTCACAGTCAATACTCGTTATTGAAAAAATGGTAAACTCATGGATCAGCCAGAACATTATTCATGACATGAAATCTGAAATGTATGGCCACTTGCAGTATATGCACCATGGGTTTTTTGCTTCTTATGCCCACGGCGACATAGTCACAAGAATGACAAGCGACATAGAAGGCGTTAACACTGTTATAACCGGCACGCTCTCAAGTGTTGTCAACAATGTTGCCATTGCAGTTACTGCCCTTGCTGCCCTGATAAAAATTAACTGGATTTTGGCGCTTTTTGGCGTTATTGCAATGCCTCTTTTATACTTGCCAAACAGGCTGGTAGGCGAGAAGAAGTGGAAGCGCCTTACTGAGCGGCAGCGCACCAGGGACGCTATGAACAGCCACATTGGCGAAACGCTCAGCGTTAGCGGCTCCCAGCTTATGAAGCTGTATGCTAAAGAAGAGGCTGAATACAGCAAATTCGTACAGATGAGCAAGGAAGTGACAAGGCTTGCAATAGCCGAGCAGCGAATTGGCAAGTGGTTTGATGTGCTGCTTGGGGTACTCAGCTCGCTTAGCACTTTAGCTATATACGGGTTTGGCGGCATACTGCTATACGCTGCCCAGTCAAAGGCCATTGCCTTTGGCGGCGCCATGACGATAGGCACAATTACATACACTGTGCAGCTTTTAAGCAGGCTGTACAGGCCTGTGCAAGCGCTGCTCAATGTGCAGGTGGAGTTTACAAGGTCGCTTGCGCTCTTTGTCAGGATCTTTGACTACCTTGACATGCAAAGCGATGTTGCATCAAAAGAAGGCGCAATATCCCCCGATTTTGAATCGCGCTGCGATATTGTATTTGACAGCGTCTGGTTTTCTTATAGCGAAAACAGCGGCGAGGCAGCTCTAAAAGACATATGCTTTGAATTGCCTACCGGTATGGTGTATGCAATTGTGGGCCCTTCCGGCGCAGGCAAGTCGACCATTGCCAATCTTATACCAAGGCTGTATGACGCTTCAGCCGGCGCTGTAATGATAAACGGCATAAATGTGGCTGACTACAGCTTAAGCGAGCTTAGAGCCAATATAGGCATAGTAAGCCAGGAAACATATCTGTTTAACGATACAATTCTTGAAAACCTCAGGTATGCCAACAGCGAGGCCACAATAGATGACATCGACAGCGCATGCAAAGCGGCAAATATATATGATTTTGTGATGAGCCTGCCGCTAAAGTATGAAACTGTTGTTGGCAACAGAGGCATGAAGCTTTCAGGCGGCGAAAAGCAGCGCCTCTCGATAGCAAGAGTGCTGCTCAAAGACCCCAAAATCCTTATCTTTGACGAAGCTACCTCATCGCTTGACTCGATTGCTGAGGACAATATTCAGCAGGCGCTTGAGATTATTATGGCAAAACGCACAAGCATCGTAATAGCTCACCGCCTGACTACGATTCTGGCTGCAGACAGGATTCTTGTTATTGATTCCGGAAGAATAGTTGAGCAAGGCAGGCACAGCGCCCTAATCAAAGCCAATGGCGTTTACAAAAATCTGTATGAAACCCAGTTCAAAAGGATCCTTGAGAAGCAAGCAGCAAATATGCCTGCACAATAAAGGAAGTTTCAGCCTCAGCCGATATAGCCAAAAGCTGGCCGCTCTTATATACGAAAAAAGCTTCTGCAGAAACAAATGCCCTGCAAAAGCCTCAAAAGCTGCATTCAGTTCAGAAGCTAAAACGCTGCATCCTCATCAAGGAAATCTATGCTGTCTTCCGCTGTTTCCTCAAGAGCCGGCGGCTCAAAAGCAATCGTGGGCTTGTTGATAAGAATGTCCTTTACCTTAGCCTCTATCTCGTTCATCATATCAGGGTTTTCAAGCAGGAACTTTTTGGAGTTCTCCCGGCCCTGGCCAATGCTGGTTCCATTGTAAGCATACCAAGCGCCTGATTTGTCGATTATATCAAGCTTGGTAGCCATATCAAGCACATCGCCTTCGCGAGAGATGCCCTTGCCGTATATTATGTCAAATTCAGCTACCTTAAATGGCGGCGAAACTTTGTTTTTTACTACCTTGACTTTTGTCCTGTTGCCGATGACATCCTGGCCGCTCTTTAGCGATTCGCCTTTTCTTATGTCAATTCTCACTGAGGCGTAATATTTAAGCGCATTGCCTCCGGCAGTTACTTCAGGGTTGCCAAAGCTTACGCCAATCTTCATTCTAAGCTGATTGATAAAAATCAGGGTTGTTTGGGATTTGCTTATGGCTGCAGTAAGCTTTCTAAGAGCTTGGCTCATAAGGCGCGCCTGCGCGCCCATTGTTGCATCGCCCATCTCCCCTTCTATCTCAGATCTTGGAACCAGCGCTGCTACAGAGTCAACTACAACAACATCAAGCGCGCCGCTTCTTACAAGCGCTTCGCAGATCTCCAGCGCTTGCTCCCCGGTGTCAGGCTGAGAGATGATTAGGTTGTCCAGATCAACGCCTATTGCCCTGGCATATATCGGATCAAGCGCATGCTCAGCATCTATAAAAGCAGCATTGCCGCCTGCTTTTTGCGCCTCTGCAACTACATGCAGAGCAACTGTTGTTTTGCCTGACGACTCAGGCCCATATATCTCAACGATCCTGCCTCTTGGTACGCCGCCAATTCCCAGGGCAATGTCAAGGGATATAGATGATGTTGAAATTGCAGGAACGTTTTCTACAGCCATTTCGCCTAAGCGCATGACAGAGCCTTTTCCAAAAGTTTTTTCAATGCTTTTGATTGCTAGGTCCAATGATTTCTGGCGATCATCGCTCATTTATTTTCCTCATTTCGAAATTTTAGGGCGCTAAACAGGCTGAACAGAGCGTTTGTCGCCCCTCTTGCCCGCATCGTGTTTCTAGCCCCTACTAACAAATTCTCTTCGCAGACTGTATTTCCCCTAAAAAACATCGCACTGTAGCATGTTCCGGGGCTTTTGCCCTCTGATGGGCCAGGCCCGGCTACGCCGGTAGTCGATATAGCTATGTCAGAATTAAAAATTCTTGCAGCGCCCTCAGCCATTGCTACAGCAGCCTGGGCGCTCACAGCGCCGTGCTCCTCGATTATTTCTTTTGGCACGCCAAGCAGGTTTATCTTGGCCTCGTTTGAGTATGCTACGACAGAGCCTTTGAAAACAGCAGATATGCCTTCCTTTCGGCAGATTTGCTCGCTTAGCATCCCGCCTGTATAAGATTCTGCAAAAGATATGCTCAGATCCTGCTCAATAAGCATGCCTGCTGCAACATCCCATAGGTCGATCTTTCTTTCGCTGTATAAATGGCTGCCAATAGCTTCTTTGACAGCATCATCATAAAAGCTGATGCTTTCTGCTGCGCTTCTTTCGCTGCTGTCGAAGGCTACAGCCTTCACCATTATGCCTGAATCAGTAAGATAGGTGTTTACGTGGTAGTATTCATCGTTTGGCGGTATTGCTTCCCTGAGCAGGCTTTCCAGATAGCTCTCGCCTATGCCGGATGCCATATAGTACTTTACAGCGCTTGCTTTATGCGCCTTTGACTTTATTTTCGGCAAAGCGAATTCTTCAAACATAGGATTAAGCTCTCTCGGAGGCCCCGGAAGCATTATGATCGTTTTGCGGCCATGCTCAAGGTATACTCCAGGGGCTGTGCCATTGCGGTTCTTAAGCGCCTCGCTGCCTTCCGGAAGATAGCATTGGGAAAGGTTGTTTGGCGTAAATGAAGCATTTCGCGCTCTGAAGCGCGCAGCCATTTCCTCTTCTAAAGCTGCATCATATACAAGCTTTAGCCCAAGCGCATTGGCAACAGCTTGCTTTGTCATGTCATCCATTGTCGGGCCGAGCCCGCCACTGCATACAATAATGTCTGCTTTTGAGCATGCCTCGCCTATTGCATCGCATATTGCCTGCTCAACGTCCCCAACTGTCTTGTGGTAAGCTACTTCAATGCCTTGCTCATCAAGCATCCTGGACAAATAGCTTGCATTTGTATTTACAGTCTCGCCAAGCAAAACTTCGTCACCAACTGCTATTATTGCTGCTTTCATTTAAATGCGCACTCTCCTATTCTCGCTCAGCTTTTTGATCAGGCTGTCTAGCTCTCGCTAAAAGCGCTTAAGTTTTGGTATATGTAGTTGCCCCCTGATATCGCTGTGAGGGCAAGGGATATGTAAAACACTGCATTGTTGGCATACTCAAGCCACACCCATGGAAGCAAAAGCTCAAAATGCATTGCTGAGATGCTTACCATTTGTGTAATCGTCTTTAGCTTGCCAAGGCTGTCAGCAGCAATAACCTGCTGCTTGTTCGCTGCTATTGCGCGCAGGGACAGCACTGCCAGCTCGCGCGCAAAAATCAGAATTAATGCATAAACTGATATTCTGCTTCTTGCTACAAACAGGCTTATTGCAGCCAATACAAGCAGCTTGTCCGCAACAGGATCCATAAATTTTCCCAGGTCAGTTACCATTCCGCGCTTTCGGGCAATATGCCCGTCAAGCAGGTCGGTAAGGCTCAGGGCGATAAAGATTGCGCCGGCGATTGCTGAAAACAGGCTGTCCTGCCTGCTCATAAGCGCGCAATATACAGGGATAAATACAATTCGTGCAAGGGTTATTTTGTTTGGCAGATTCATTGTTGTAGCCCTTCAGCTTTCCGCTATTTTCGTTGCTGTGAACAGTGCTTAATTCTTAGTTTATACTTATTCTTAGCCTTATTATATCTCAGCTTCAAGATCATGTGCTGTTGAGCCGGTGATATGCGCTGTGCAAAACTCACCGATTTTTAGTGGCGCCTGCGTGTAAATATATACACATCCATCAACTTCCGGAGCATCAAGGTAGCTTCTGGCCACATATATGCCTGCCGCCTCTTCTTCGTCAATAATTGCAGTAATGCTCGTGCCTATTCTTTCAGCCAGGCTGCTCTCAGATATCTCTTCCTGAAGCAGCATTATTTGGGCTCTGCGCCTCTGCTTTTCTTTTTCGGAAACCTGGTTTGGCATGCTGTACGCTTTGGTTCCGTCTTCCCTTGAGTATTCAAAAACTCCAACGCGATCAAGCTTTGCATTCTGCAAAAATTCCATCAGCTCAGCCGCATGGCTCCTGGTTTCTCCGGGGAAGCCGCATATAAATGTGGAACGTATGGCAATATCTGGTATTTTTCTACGAAGCTTATTTATTAGGCCGTACATAGACTCCTTGGTTGCCTGCCTACCCATCATAGCAAGCATTTCATCGCTTGCGTGCTGGAAAGGGATGTCAAGATACGGCAAAACTTTGTCCAGCGACGCAATTGCATCGATTATTTCATCATTAAGGGACTCCGGATACATATACATTATGCGTATCCAATTAATGCCGCTTATGCTGCAAAGCTCTGAGAGCAGGCTTGGCAGCATTGGCTTTCCATAAATGTCAATGCCATAGCTTCCTGTATCCTGGGCGATTAAAATCAGCTCCTTTGCCCCCCTCTCAGCCAGGGTTTTGGCTTCGCTGACAAGGCTGCCAATGCTTTGGCTTGCCAGAGGGCCGCGTATGCTTGGTATAGCGCAAAATGTGCAAAACTTGCTGCAGCCTTCAGATATTTTCAGATATGCATAGTGCCTGGTTTCAGGCTCAAGCAAGGCTCTTCCCTGCACAGATGCTTGTGTACCGGATAGGCCAAACATATCTGCTAACAGTTTGGCTGCCTCATCGGCCGAGTCAACTCCGCATATGAGATCCAAGCCTTCAATCCCCTCTTCGATCTCTTTTTTGTATCGCTGGGCCAAACAGCCAACAGCTGCTATGACAGTCCCGGGCGAAGCCTCTTTGTAGCTCAGCGCCTCGAAAAGCGCATCAACAGACTCTTCTTTTGCAGGCTGTATAAAACCGCAAGTGTTAATGATAATCGCATCAGCGCTTTCAGGCGCATATGAGGGCTCAAAGCCTGCGCTTTGAAGGGAAAAAGCAAGTTTTTCGCTGTCAACTGCATTCTTGTCGCACCCGAGGGTATGTATATAAAAAGTTGGCTTCATTATGCCCCCTCGCCGAATTCTTCGCGAGCAATCAGAACCTTTCGCGGTTTGGAGCCGTCAGCAGCGCTTATATAGCCGCGCTCCTCCATCTCATCAATGATTCTGCCGGCCCTTGCGTACCCAAGGCGCAAGCGCCTTTGGATAGTGGAGGTTGATATAATGTTTTTTTCGAAAGCTATTGCCATGGCTTTAGGCAGCAGCTCATCGCTAAAGCTTGAGCTGTTGCTGTTTGAAGCGTCCGGCGGCATTGCCGGCTGCTTAATGCCTTCCATGACATCTTCATCATATTCTGCTGTTTGCTTTTTCTTAATAAAGTTTACGACGTTTTCTATTTCCTTGTCTCCGATGTAAGCGCATTGCGCTCGAATAGGGGTGTTTTTGTCTTGCGGCAGATACAGCATGTCGCCCTTTCCCAATAGCTTTTCGGCACCTCCCATATCAAGGATTGTGCGCGAGTCTACCTGGCTCATGACTGCAAACGACAGCCTTGATGGTATGTTTGCCTTGATGACCCCTGTTATAACGTTAACAGACGGCCTTTGGGTAGCAAGCACAAGATGAATGCCGGCGGCTCTTGCCAGCTGCGAGAGCCGGATTATTGATGCTTCCACCTGCTGCGCGCTAACGAGCATAAGATCGTTAAGCTCGTCAATAACAAGCAGGATATGGGCAAGCTTGCCCTCCCCTTCTGCCTCTGCTGCTGCTTTCTCATTGTAGGCAGCTATGCTGCGCACCTTGGCTGCTGCAAACATTTCATACCTTTTGCCCATTTCCCTTACAGCCCAGCTCAAGGCGCCTGCTGCGTCTTTCGGATCAGTAACGACCGGAATGAGCAGGTGCGGAATGTCGTTATATACATTAAGCTCAACCATCTTGGGATCTATGAGGATCATTCGCACATCCTCAGGCGGCGAATGGTAGAGAATTGAAGCAATTATCGTGTTAATGCAAACACTCTTGCCTGATCCCGTAGCCCCTGCAATGAGCAGGTGCGGCATTGATGCAATATCCAGTATCATATTTCCGCCGGTCAAATCCTTGCCAAGCGCTACTGCAAGCGGCGATTTATGGCTGGCAAACTCTTCTGATGAAATAAGCTGGGAGAGCCTGACAATAGATATCTCTTTATTTGGGACCTCTATGCCAATAGCAGACTTGCCGGGAATCGGGGCTTCTATTCTCACCCGCTGCGCTGCAAGCGACATGGCAATGTCGTCTGCCAGGTTTATTACCTTGCTTACCCTGATTCCGGGCCTTAGCTGAAGCTCGTAGCGGGTAACTGCCGGGCCAACGCTAACCTCAGAAACGCCAGCCTCGATTCCAAAATCCTGGAGCGTTTTTTCAAGCAGCGTTGCGTTCACAAGCACTTCATGCTGCCGCTTTGGGCTTGAGCCCGCCTCAGGCTCCTGCTCAAGCAAAGACAGAGGAGGCAATACATATTCCCCTCTAAGGCTTGGCTCCGGCGCGCTTGCCGCAGCGCTTGCCCCGGCCAGCGGCTCGTTGATTATTATCTGCTGATGGCTTGCAGGGGCGCTTTCAGCTTTTGCCTGCATAGCTGTTCCTGTCAAATCCTTTGGAGATGACAGGCGCAGCCTGTCTGCCATGGGCGCGCTTGCCTTTGCAGGCGCTTTTTGCGCCTTCTTCTTTTGCGGCTTGGCATGGGCGCTGCGCAGTATTTCAAGGATGCTTTTCCTAAAAACCATAATGAACGACAAAGCGGAAAGCAGGCATACAACAAGGGCTGCGCCCGTTGTTCCAAGCATCGCGCTTAGCGCGTGCGAGGCAGTTTGCCCTATTAGCCCGGCTGCAGACGGGTCATTCCACAAAGCTTTATAGAAATGCGAGCTGGCCAAAGAGTAGGAACGGTAGGCGCCATTAGCTCCGAAGCCGAGCAGCACGAGGGCATTTACGGCCATGATGGCAATATACATGCTTCCATTTCCATTAGTAAAAGCCTCAAACTTTGCCAGCAGGAAAAAGCCTTGCGCTAAGCATGCCATTGCTATAGCAAAGCGGCCGCTAAGCCCAAACAGCTTGGTTGATGCCTGGTTTATAAAACCCCCTACTGCCCCGGAGCCGGAGAATGCCATGCAATAAAGCAAGTAAATGCCCAAGACAAAATAGCATAGCCCCCTCGCCTCTGTTTTAAGATCCTCTCTGCGCCTCTTTTCCTTGGCGCTTAGCTTTTTCGCCATTGTTCCCTTTCGTTTCCTGTCCTTATTTGCCATGTTAATATTTTTTTGATAATTCAATCAGCTTGTTCAGCCTGCGGCTGAGCGCTGACTTGCTTACCCTGCCTTTGGAATCTTCTGAGAGCTCTGAAAGGCTTGCCAGCTCGTTGGCTCGCCTAAGCTCAGCTGCGTCTTTGAGCGGCTGGGGCAGGCTGTCAAAATTTCCGGAGCCTTCAATGCGCTTTATTGCCTCCAGCTGTGCCAGTGAGGCTTCAACAGTCCTGTTCAGGTTTGCCGTGTCGCAGTTAACAGCGCGGGTAAGCTGGTTTTTCATGTCTTTCATCGCATAGCTGCCTTCTGCAGCCAGGCAATACTGGTTGGCTCCAATCAGCGCAAGCGTTGTTGAGTATGCATCTGCCTGCTTGGCATACACAACATACTGTTTGTTTTTCTCCCTTATGCGGTATATAAGCCCATATTCAGCTAAAAAGCCCTTTATGCCATTTGCCAAAGCTTTGTTTTCCAGCCGGAACTCTATAAGGTATGCGCTTTTAGGGTCGGTTGCATAGCCGCAGGCTATGAATACCCCCCTTAGAAACGCTTGCCTGCACGCTTCATCCGCCAGAAAGCTTTGCTGTATTGGATGGGGAGTGCCTGCCGAGATGCCGAAGTAGGCCAGCATTTCCATAGTGCGCAGCTTGTCTGCCACTTCTATCATATACCTGCCGGCCTTTGTGCCAAAAGCGCTGCTTTCAGTTTTATATACTGTTGCTTTTAAAACAAACGCCTTGTGAATGAGCTTAAATATGTAGCGGGCTATAGCTGCTGTTTGCGCGCTAAGCCGCAAAACAGCCCCTGTGCCTGCCGATATTGAAACTGATGCGCCTGAGGCGCATATGCCATACAAAGATGCTTCCATCTCTTCTATGCTGTTTTCTTCCCTAAGCGCAAGGTAATTTTTTATCTCTTCATGAAAGCGCATTTTATAAACCTTGATGGATTTGGCTCTACATACATTATAAAGCATAAAGAGCTCATCAGAGTTGCTTTGCAGCCCTAATTGCCTTTTTTATCGATTAAAAGTTCGGATTATTGAATTATCCAGGAGTTATTGTTAAGATTGTTCTAATGACAGCTAATGGCAATGCAAGGAGGAGTAGTGAACAAAGCCAAATTCTTCTCATACTTTTTATTCATGCTAATCGTTATCGAGCTTTGCTCATCGTTTGAGTCAGAGCTTTATATTGCACGGGCATACGAAGCCAGCCTTAACCCCGAATCGCTGTATGGGCTGTTTGTCGGGAACTAGCCTGGCTTAAGGGCGCTGACTATAGATACATAGCTATCATACCTTACAGGGCTTATTTGCCCTGTGCTTGCTGCTGCCTTTACATTGCAGCCCGGCTCCTGCAAATGCAGGCAGTTAGTGTAGCGGCAGTCAGAATGATCATAAAATTCCGGATAGTGCTGCCAGATGCCGTCATATGGCAGCGAAAGATCGAATGCTGAAAATCCGGGAGTGTCGACCAGGAACCCGCCAGCGGCTGTTTCATAGATTTCAGTGTGGCGCGTTGTGTTCTTGCCTCTGCCTATCTTTCTGCTGACTTCGCCGGAAACAATGCCAAGGCCAGGGCACAGCAATGCAATTATAGCTGATTTTCCAGCGCCTGACACTCCGCTGAACAGGCAAATATGGCCGCGGGCCTCATATGCAAGGCTGCCAAGGCCCCAGCCGGTTGCAGCGCTTGTGTAAAACAGCTTTGCGCCGCTTTTTTTGTATATGCTATATGACTCTTCAACCAGGCTGAAGGGCGCTATGTCTGTTTTGTTAAAGCATATTGCGCTTACAAGCCCCTGTGCGCTGTTCTGAATGAGCAGCTTGTCAAGCAGGGAATATGAAATGCCGGGCTCTGTAAGGCTTGCAACTATCACGCCAAGCGTGACATTTGCCACCCGCGGGCGAAGCAGTTCGTTTTCTCTGGGCAGTATTTCTACAATAACGCCGGTTTCGCTGTTTATGCGAACCCTATCGCCAATTATCGGCGATACCCCCATAGAGCGAAAGCTGCCTTTTGGCCTTGTAACAGCATTCTGGCCGCTCTCAAGGCGGATGGTATAAAACCCTCCAACCCCCTTGACTATTGTGCCTAGCTCCATTAAGTTCATTGCTCCATAAAAAACCGGTGCAGCCCTTTCATTGTTATGGGAACGTTATATTTATCTGATCCTTTTTCTGGCCATTTATGCGAATCTCATAGACTATTTTCTCGCCGGTGTAGCCGAACAAGTCAAAATCAATAACAGCGTCTTTTTGGACAACGTCATCATAATAAATTGCTCCGCCGGTTTCAAGGGTTGCGCTGATAAGCACTGCAACAGTGTCTGTTGTAATGCCTACAGTGTAGTTGGCCAGGTTGACGATTTGCTTGATGGTTTTTTGCTCGCCTTTGCTTATGACAATGTTAACCCTGCTTCTGCGCGCCAGGGATGTTGAAGGCGCCGGGTCCTGCTCAATAACAGTGCCAATCTCTCTGCTGCTTTCGCGCTCAGTAACTGTGCCAAGCAAAAGATCCACATTCTCAAGCTGCCTTTTTGCATAATCCCTTGTGTTGCCTATTACGCTTGGAACTTGCACTTTGTCAGATCCGAGGGAGTATGTGAAAGATATCTTTTGCCCTGCGGTGGCGTTTAGGCCTGCTCTCGGGTTCTGGTTTATGACTATTCCCGAGTCAACATCGTCGCTATGCTCGCCAATCTCCTCGCCGGTCAAAAACCCGGCTTCGCTTATCAGCCTTCTGGCTTCTTCCACTGTTTTTCCTGAAAGCGCCGGAACTGCAACCAGCGGCGGGCCGGTGGAAACAAACAGCGTGATAGTTGTGCCCCTCTTAACAGAGCTGCCCGGAATAGGCTCAACATTGGAAACAATGTCTTTGTTATATTCGGTGCTGGCTTCAAAAATCGGGGTAAACGAGA
>Ga0082212_10000134_pt1 | contig 111561 bp, 92 predicted proteins | sample TergutNt197P3_FD_71548 | JGI IMG/M metagenome (GOLD analysis project Ga0082212, IMG submission 71548) | Neocapritermes taracua P3 segment gut microbial communities from Petit-Saut dam, French Guiana - Nt197 P3 | ecosystem: Host-associated > Arthropoda: Insects > Digestive system > Gut ...
GCTATATTGTTTCCCACCACATCCATACGGGTCTGGTGATTTTGAAGTCCCGAAACACCTGCAAACAATGAACGCATCATAATTGGTACCTCCTATTCAACCATTTCCGTTTCAAATACTTCTGTTACCTGGCTCCAGTTATAGTAATAACCGTTAACCTTAATCTGGGGGTCCCCCCCCTTGGTAACAGAATGGACGACACCCTGCATGGTTTTGCCGTCGCCTATTGCCAATTCGACTGTTTTACCCAGCGACGAAGCCGCCTCGGTTCCCGAGATCATCTCCGCTATACGGGCAAAATCTCTGCTTAAACTGCCCGAAAGATTGGCAAAACTTTGAGACATGGCGGTAATTTGTTCCAAACTGGAAAACTGCGCCATTTGGGCGATAAATTCCTTATCGTCCATAGGGGAAAGGGGATCCTGGTAAGCAAGCTGCTTCATTAAAAGCTGGAGAAAATCTTCTTTTCCCAGTTCCTGCTTGGGGATCCTTCCGTCTTCTTTGTCTTTTACAAAGTTTTCGTAATTAATCTGATTGACTTCCATGTCCAGCAGAGTTTTTTCCCGCGGATCCATCCGCAGATTCATTCCTTCTACTGGTAACACTCTTTGCTCCTTAAGCTAAAACATTGACGGCGGAAAACCCAAACCCTGTTGAATATTCCATCGCGCTTGACTCTTCGTAGGTAACGGCAAAACGTTCGGAATAGAAAGGGATAATTTCCTTTTCTTTCCAGCGCTGCCCGCCATCCTGATAATCCAGGGCTGCGTTTAACGATGCCTCGAAACCGGAATCCCGGAACGACTGTTCCAGGGTATGAATCTCCTGTTCAAAGGCCCGCAGCGCCTCCTCGTTTTCGACGAAGATATGCCCCGATATCCTGTTTTCGGCCATTTCGAGGTGTATCTTTACCTTCCCCAGGGTTTCTGGCTTTAGGGAAAGCTTAATCGTACCCTCCCCGCCATCCCGGAGCACAATAGCAGCCTGCCTTACAATATCCGCCGAAAGGTCCCCGCGGAGTTCCCTGGCAAGCATCTGCTCAAAGCTTTCCCCGGCAGGCGCTTTCTGCCCTGCTTCGGGGGGCTTTTCGCCCCGGGCCCTGTCGGCACGAAGTTCCACAGCAATCTCGCTTTCCGGGCGGCTACGGGTCTCTTCTGCCCCTTTAAGCCCCCGTTCGGCTATTGCGCCAGCTTCTGCCCCGGTCTGGGTCCTCTGGTCCTGGATATCAACAGAAAAGGTATTCCGTTTTTTCCCGGCTTTTTTTGTGTCGCTTTCCATGTGCTGGGGTTTTCCTGCCGTTGATCTGGCAGATTGAAGTGACGCTTTCTGGCTTTCTGCCTGGGTGTATAATTCGGGGGCTTCCCCTTTTTTATACGGAACCCGGCGTTCGGCACTATCCTTTGCCTGCCTGGAGTTATCGGCTTTAAAGGATACATTTTCCATAGTAAAGGGCTGTTTGTCCCTTACATCCGCTGGAAAGAGGCGGGCAAATTCAAAGTTTAGGGGAAGTATCCCTTCCAAACCCTGATCCTGCGCTGTTCCTCTTTGCCTGTTTTCCCTTACAGCAGCAAGATTTTCTTTGGGGGCCTTAAGCCCCTTTGCTTCTGTTAAACGTGGAAAACCTGTTTTTTTAGCCCCACCTTCAGCATTATCGCCTGGAATTTGTCCATCCTGGCCGATTTTTAGGCTGTTTTCGCCCTGCTTGAGTGGTTTTTTGTTTACGAGACCTGCGAGCAGCTTGCTAAATGCCCCCAAACCGTCTTTTTTACGGTTCTTTTTCGGGATTATTCCATCAAGCCGGTTCTCAGCGCCTTCGCTGTAGGCTACCCTTTCTTCGGAAAGGGCTGTCTCGATGTGGGTGGGATTGTTTTCGATTGCAACCATCGCCGCCCGGCCTCCTTTTGGTTCCGGAACGGCCTTAAGCTGCTAGGGGGTATCGGTAACCATTTTACGCTGTAATTCAGCTGCCCGCCTGGCCCCCTCATCTGTTTCTGCCATGAGAGAAAGCCAATAAGGCACTAAATTACCGGTCCCGTCCCGTACGGCTAGTTCTTCGGTCTTCCGGAGTACGCTGACGGCATTCTGATCGGTCATGGCCAATATAATCCTAACCGCTCGCTCCGGCGGCATATTGGTCAAGCGCTGGGAAACACCCTCAACGTTTCTATCTATATTCTCGGCGCTTAAACGGGCTTGATTTATCGAATTTTCCATCTCTTCCACAGCTCTCCGGTCTTCTTCTACCTGCTGGGCAAGCTGGTCCAGTTCGGCCTCCCGGGCGCTTATTTCCCCGTCCCGGTTATCCAAATCCAGCTCCTTTAGCGCCAAAGCTTCGAGCCTTACTTTTAGCCGCTCCGCATCGAGGTTAAGGAATTCATCGTCGCCAACAGATACCCCAACACGGCTCTCTTTTCCGAAAAGACGGTAAATTGGGGCAAGCACGTCTTTGGCGTCGATTACATTAAGGTAATCAAACCAGATTATGCCCCCCCCAACAAGGACGAGGATCAGTACCAGCAATACGATTATTCTACCCCACACGCTCTCCCTCCCGGAAAAGTAACGGCCTGCCCAAAGAACCGGTCAACCTTTAGTATACAGTTATTATACAATATATGGAATGTTATTTAAACAACTATTTTCCCGGCATCTCATTGCGTCATTTTGACACATGCCCCAATAGCTGTATTCTTACCAGGAAATACAATGTTATAATCAATTGTATAAAAAAACGGGGAGAAAACGGTGACTGGAAATAATTTTTTAAAAAATAATACAAGCAGAATCGCAAAACGCTCCAGAAATATGAATGCTATACTTCTTGTCCTGGTTCTTCTCCTGATGACAGCCACAGCTGGGGTAATAATCAACGGTATCAATAATGATGCTGCCAGGGACCTGGTCCGTGGTTTTTCGATTGAGGTAGCGGATAAGTTCTATGCATTTATCAGCCGGGACCTTACTTTGGTGCAAAAAGCCTCCCGTTCAAAGGCCATAATAAACTGGTTTGCCGACGAGGAGGATGAGGAAAAAAAGGCTGCCGCATTTGACGAGATGATGGACTATGTCGGCATTCAGCCGAATGCCCATATTTATTTGGGCATAAACAGCTCATTGAACGAATATATAATCGAAAGCGGGACAGAGTTGCGGGATTTTATTTCCTATGATCGGCTGGATCCGGCAAGCAGCAACGATTACTGGTATTTTAGATGCATAGGCTCGGAAAACGATTATAGGCTGGATATAGACAATATTAAACGGACCGGTATATGGCGCTTGTGGATCGATCACAGCGTCAGATCCGGCCAGGATATTATTGGTGCATTTTGCTCGGGGTTAAGAGTCCCCGATATATTCCACGAATTATTTACCGACTTTGAAGACGAAAAGATCCGGGGATATATTATCGACAGCCATGGTGTTATCCAGTCGGCCAGTACTGCCGTTGGGATTTATAGCGAACATGGCGAAAACCATATCCGGGAAGAAAGTACCGATCCCGCATTCGCAGCGGCGCTTGCCGCATACGAGAAACAAATCGTCGGCTTTTTTGACATTGATTCCGAACCGCAAATTATTAAACTTTCGAAGGGCCCATACGGATACGCTTCCATAAAACCAATCCGCAGCACGAATTGGTCTGTCGTTATTTTCTTTAACAATTACTCCCTGTCCGGCGTTATGAACCTTCTGCCGCTGCTCGCCGCCATCCTATTGGCTCTTATTATCTATGTATTGGGCAGATCCGCATTAATGAATTTTATAATTTTTACCCCGCTCGGCAATCTTACACAAAGCGTATCGAAAGGTGAAACAGATTTCTACGGCAGTGAACGCGACGACGAAATTGGCGATCTTGCGCGGACAATACGGGATGCCACGCAGGGACGGCAGCACCAGGAACAGCTTTTGTATGCTGTAAACAGTACAGCGTCCGCACTGCTTGCGCCGGCAGACGAAGAAGCATTTGAAGCCTCTTTGCTGGAAGGGCTGGAATTTATTGGCCTTTGTGTAGATGTTGACCGTGTCCAGATTTGGCAGAACGAGATGCTGGACGAAGAGCTGTATTTTGTTTTAAAGCATCAATGGCTTAGCGAAAACGGAAAGCAGGCGGCTCCCACTCCGTATAATTTAAAATTCCCCTACAGTGCCAGGCCCGAATGGAAAGATAAATTTCTAAAAGGCGAATACATAAACGGCCCCCTCTCCGGGCAATCCCCGGATGATCAGGCTTTTTTAAATTCCTATGACATAAAATCCATAGTTATTATCCCGCTGGTTTTAGAGAACAAGTTTTGGGGGTTTTTTAGCATTGACGATTGCCATAAAGAGCGTACCTTTACCGACGACGAGATGAATATACTGCACTCGGCCGGGCTTATGATAGTAAGCGCACTTAACCGCAATGCACAGGCGGCACTTTTCCATGACGAAAATGAACGCATAAAACTCTTAATGAACGCTACACCGCACGCCTGCCGCTTGTGGAACAGGAACTATGAAATCTTTGAATGTAACGATGAAAGCTTAAGGCTTTTCAAGATGCGGGACAAACAGGAATATTTTGATCGCCATTTTGATCTTTCGCCGGAATACCAGGCCGATGGTCAAAAATCCCGCGAAAAAACCCTTAAAATACTCGAAAAAGCTTTTGCAGAAGGCAGGTGTGTTTTTGAGTGGATGCATCAGACACTGGACGGAACGCCTATTCCGGTAGAAATTACACTTGTCCGCGTTAAATACGGGGACGACTATGTCCTTGCCGGGTACACGCGGGATCTGCGCGAACAAAAAAGAATGACGCAGGAAATCGAAAGACGCGACAGTCTGCTCCATATTATAAACCGCATCGCAGCGGCACTGCTCTCCCCGACGGATGAAAAGCCCTTCGAGAAATCGTTCGAAGAGGGAATGGAAATGATGGGTAAGTATCTGGATGCGGATTGTGTCCAGATATGGCCAAACGAAATAATTAACGGCACCCTCCACTTTGTCCTTAGGCATAAATGGCTTTCGGACATTGGCCAGAAGGCCGAGCCCATCGCAATTGGAACGGCAGAACCCTATAACGAAAGGTGGAAAGAATTGTTCCAGCGCGGCGAATGCATTTCTGGGCCCATTTCGCAGCTGCCGGACGAAGACAGGGAAATCTACAGTTCGTACGGATTCCTGTCTACCGCTACCATTCCTTTATTTTACCAGGAAAAATTTTGGGGTCTTTTTTGCCTGGATGATTATCATAAAGAGCGTAGTTTTACAGAAGACGAGATCGACATATTGCGTTCGGCAGGATTAATTCTGGTAAGCGCCCTTAACCGCAATGCACAGGCAATACAGCTTCGCGAAGCGCATATACACAACGACCTTATGCTTAATGCAACGCCGCTTGCCAGTGTTTTGTGGAACAAAAATTTTAAAATATTTGATTGTAATGATGCAGCAATTAAACTATTTGATCTTGGCAGTAAACAGGAATTTATTGACAGCTTTTTTGATCTCTCCCCAAAATACCAGAACGACGGGATCCTTTCGTACGATGCTGCCATTTCACATATCAATATGGCATTTGAAAAAGGCAATGAAGTTTTTAGCTGGATGCATCAGAAGCTGGACGGTACGCTAATACCGGTAGATGTAACGCTTGTCCGGGTGCCTTATGGAGATGACTATGTTGCTGCGGGGTATATTCGCGATCTGCGTGAACATAAAAAAATGATGAACGAGATCGAACAGCGCGGCAATCTGTTAAATACGGTAAACAACACAGCAACTGTACTGCTAACTGCAGTGGATGGAAAAGACTTTGATGCTTCGCTCGTAAAGGGTATGGAACTTTTGGGCCGTTGTCTGGGCGTTGACCGCATCCAAATCTGGCAGAACGAGACAATGAACGGGGAACTTTACTTTGCCCACAAATATCAATGGCTTACAGAAACAGGACGGCAGCTGGCTTCCTTTCCCGTCGGATCAAAGTTCCGTTATGATGCCATACAGGGATGGGAAAGAAAATTATCACATGGCGAATGCATTAACGGGCCTGTATCCAACCTGCCATTTAACACGCAGGCTTTTATTAACCCGGAAAAAACAAAATCCATTGCGCTTATTCCGCTGTTTGTCCAGGATCAGTTTTGGGGATTTTTTAGCATTGATGATTGTAACAATGAGCGTACTCTTGCCGAGGATGAAATCAATATTCTGCGTTCCGCCGGATTAATCCTGGTAAGCGCCCTGAACCGCAATGTGCAGGCAATGCAGCTTCACGAGGCGCATGAACACAACAACCTTATGCTTAACGCAAACCCGCTTGCCTGTTCCCTTTGGTACAAGGATTGTACTACTTTCGATTGTAACGATGCAACCATAAAGCTTTTTGGCCTTAAAGAAAAGCAGGAATACATAGACAGGTTTTTGGATATTTCTCCAAAATACCAGCCCGATGGATCGCTTTCATCCGAAGCGGCTGTTGCACATGTAAGTATGGCATTTAAAGAAGGCATATGCGTTCGTAATTGGATGCATCAAAAGGTGGATGGCACACCGATACCGTCGGAAGTTACGCTTGTCCGGGTCCCATACGGGGACGACTATGTCGTCGCGGGGTATGTTCGCGATCTCCGCGAGCAGGAAAAAATGATGGGCGAGATAAGGCAGCGGGACAACATGCTCAATACCATGAACCAGGTAGCGGCAATCCTGCTCCTGCCGGACATTGGCACGTTCGAAGATAAATTACAGCAATGCATGAAAATGATTGGCGGCACGGTAAATGCCGATCGGGTATGTATATGGAAGAACAGTGTCAAAGACGGGAAACTGTTCTGTGCCCAGATGAACGAGTGGGTAAGCGAAGAAAGGCTGCAGACACCCGCAGAAATGGCAAATGGCGTCCCATACGAGAATAATATACCCACCTGGGAGAAATTATTGCCCCAGGGGATTTGCATTAACACACTGACACGGGATTTATCGCAGGAAGAACAAAAGCCAATGGCTGCGCTTGGAATACTGTCTGTCTTTGCTGCGCCGGTATTTGTTAATGATGAATTTTGGGGATTTGTCGGCTGCGACAATTGCAAAAGCGAAACTGTATTTACAGACGACGAAGTATCTATCCTGCGTTCCGGCAGCCTGTTAATTGCCAATGCGCTGCTCCGTAACGTGCAGGCGGAGCAGCTCCAGGATGCACATGAGCATACACAACTCTTGCTGGACGCTATGCCCTTTGCCTGCAACCTGTGGGATAAAAATTATAATATTTTTGGATGTAACGAAGAACATATCAGATTATTCGGGCTTAAAGACAAGCAGGATATCCTGGAACATTTTACGGATTTATCACCGGAGTTTCAGCCCAATGGGCGCCCTTCCTCGGAAAAAACAATTTTTCTTAAAAGGGCCTTCGAAGAAGGCAGATGTGTCTTTGAATGGATGCATCAAAAGCCGGACGGTACGCCAATCCCAACGGAAGTTACACTCGTCCGTGTTATGTATGATGATGATTATGCTGTTGCAGGATATGTACGCGATTTGCGGGAACACAAAATAATGATGGAAGAGATCGAGCGGACTACAAATCTGCTCAATATTGTAAACAATGTAGCCACCATTATGCTCCAATCGGACATAATTGAGTTTGACAGCAACCTGCTGCGCTGCATGGGAATGGTTGGCGATGCTGTAGGCGCAGACCGTATTACTGTCTGGAAGAACTATACAAAGAACAATAGTCTGTACTGCACACAAATTTCCGAATGGCTGTGCAGTACCTGGGCCCAAACAGAAGAAGGCAAAACAACAGATGTATCTTACGATACCAATATACCCGGCTGGCAGGAAATATTGTCGCAGGACAAATGTATAAGCCGCATCGTAAGCACCTTATCGCCGGAAGAACAGGAACAACTGGCGCCATGGGGCATCACCTACCTTTTTGTTGCGCCCATATTTATGAGTAATGAATTTTGGGGCTATGTCGGTTTTGACATCTGTAAAGATGAGCGCACGTTTTCCGAAAGCGAGCAGTATATCCTGCGTTCGGGCAGTATGCTTATAGCAACCGCATTGCTGCGCAACGAAATGACCTTAAACATTCATGATACTGCCAACAAACTGGAAGCAGTTGTGGTAAATTACGCAGGTGTTATATGGAGTGTGGATCAAAACCATGTAATTACACTTTTTAACGGCCGGTATCTTAATGAACTTGGCAAAAAAGCTGAATATTTTGAAGGCAGAAAAATTGACGATGCCCTGTTGGGCAGCCGGTTTATTGATATTCATGAAGGGGTAATAAAGACTTTTATCGAAGGCCCGCAGGATATTAATTCGGAAATCGACGGTAAAATATACCGCACCCGGACAACACCAATTCATGACAACCAGGGGAAGGTTACCAACATAGTTGGCACTTTCGATGATGTAACCGAAAGGAGCAGGCTGCAATCACAGCTAAAAACCGCTTTATACGAGGCGCAAAAGGCAAACGAAGCCAAAAGCAGTTTCCTTGCCAACATGAGCCACGAAATGCGTACCCCGCTTAATGCAGTTATAGGTTTGTCCGAACTAACCCTGGGGGAAGCTAAATTACACAAGGAAGCTAATTCAAATTTGGAAAAAATATACAACGCCGGCATGACATTGCTCAGTACAGTCAACGATATTCTCGATATTTCCAAAATAGAGGCGGGGAAATTCGAACTAATGCCGGTTGAGTATGATATCCCCAGTATGTTGAACGATGCCATTACGCAAAGTGTCATGCGAATAGGGGAAAAGCCCATTCATTTTATGCTGGAAATAGACGAGAACCTTCCTACCCGGCTTTATGGCGATGACCTGCGTATTAAGCAGATCCTGAATAACCTTTTATCCAATGCGTTTAAATACACAAGGGAGGGGACGGTAAAACTGGATATTGGCTGTAAACAGGAAGGGGATGCTGTCTGGATTATTGCCAAAGTTACAGATACCGGTATTGGAATACGTAAAGAAGATATTGAAAGCCTTTTTGCCGATTATTCACAGGTCGACACAAAATCTCACCGTAAAATTGAAGGGACAGGCCTTGGGCTGTCAATAACAAGAAGGCTTGCAGAGCTTATGGACGGCTCGGTCAGCGTAAAAAGCGAATATGGCAGGGGAAGTACCTTTACGGTAACAATCCGGCAGAAATTTATTACCGGGGACAAAATAGGTGCAGACGTTGTTAAAAACCTTAAACACTTCCAATATTCAACAAACAAACGCAACATTAACTCACGGCTGTCACGGATTAAACTGCCCTATGCAAAGGTGTTATTGGTAGACGATGTTGTAACAAACCTGGACGTTGCAAAAGGCATGATGAAGCCTTACGGTATGCATATAGACTGCGTAACTAGCGGGCAGGAAGCAATTGATGCCATCCGTTCCGGGAACATTAAATACAATGCGATTTTTATGGATCATATGATGCCGGAAATGGACGGTATAGAGGCAACCAGAATTATCCGGGAAGAAATAAAAACCGAATATGCAAAAAAAATACCAATAATTGCGCTAACAGCCAATGCCATTGTAGGAAACGAGAAAATGTTTTTAAGCAAAGGCTTCCAGGCTTTTATTTCCAAGCCTATCGAAATGGATCGCCTTGATTATGTTATCCGGCAGTGGGTAAGAGACAAAAAACTGGAAACAGAAAATTCCAAAAATGAAAAAAAAGAGCAAAAGGAAAAAACACAAACACAAAATATTCCTTTTCAGATAAAGGGTATTAATTTAAACAAGGGACTGGAACGTTTTGGGAATGATGTGGAATCCTACCTGCAGATTCTCCAATCTTATGCTGATAATACCCTGCCGCTGCTGGAAACAGCGCAAAGAATTACAAAAAACAAGCTTTCTGATTATGCCATTACTGTTCATGGGCTTAAAAGTTCCAGTATGGGTATTTGTGCAGACAGTGTAGGTTCCCAGGCAGAAGCACTGGAAAAGGCTGCAGTGGAGGGGAATTATGATTTTATAAAGGCAAATAATGCAAAATTTATAAAAGCTGCACAAAAACTTGTCGCGGACTTAACAGATATGCTAAAGAAAATTTCTGTGCAGAACCCTAAACCCGGGAAAAAGGAGCCGGACAAAAGTATTCTGCAAATGCTGGTAACAGCCTGTAAAAATTATGATATGGACGGCGTGGACCGCGCCATGGCAGAACTTGAACAATTTGAATATAAATCGGGCAGTAAACTTGTACTGTGGTTACGTAAAAATGTCGATCAGATGAATTTTTTGCAAATAACAGAAAAACTCTCTGATATTACCGGCTAATCGGAGAAAAAAATGTCGATGCGTGTAAAGGTTGCCATGGTTATCATGGTCATTGTATTTGCCATTACAGCAGCATACTTTTTACTTAGTTTATCTTTTACCCGGCAAAACATTGTTCAAACAATAGAACAGGATTTAACACTGGCCATAGACATAGCCAACGATTTAATCGCCACAAAAATAGGCCTTTTAAAATCAGATGCCAATACAGTTGCCGAGCGCCTGTTAAAAACTGCTTCGGATGAAGAAATGGAAGCCCTCATGGTTTCCCAGATAGAAGAATTCCACGAATTTATTTCATTAACTGTATATGGCAGAAACTCCATAATCGTAAACTGCGGCGAACCTGTTTCCCATGACGTTTTACTAACAGAGAACAGATATATAGAGGTTGCGTTTAACGGGGAACGCATTATTTCCGGCGCGCACTATAACAGCGCTTCCGGGTCTTTTGTTATGCATGTGTTTGTGCCAATGGGGGATGACAGGGTCTTGTCTGCGACATTCCCGGGATTGCTTTTTACCAGCCTTGTTACAGGTTACAAACTATGGCAAACCGGCAATATCTTTATCGTTGACGAAACAGGTACCTCAATTGCCGATCACGAGCACGAACTGGTGCATAAACAACGCAATTTTATCAGAGAATTTAAAACAAGCAAAGAAAATTCGGGCTTAAGCGATTTTATTCAAACCATGGTTTCTACCGAAGAAGGTATGGGGACATATTTTTATGGGGGGATAGAGCGTCTTTGTATATACAGGCATATTACCGGTTCAAGGGCCGGCTGGCGGGTAGCTGTAGCAGCCCCCCTTAGCGAAAGCCCTCTAATAGCCCTGCGAAAAGACCTGTTGTTGTCGGCTTTGTGGTTTCTGGCTGCAGGTGTACTAATCTCTATCCTTGCATCAAGGTTTGTTTCAAAGCCTTTCTATAAAATCGAAGAACAAAACCGGAGCCTGGCAGAATTGAATGAAATGGCAGTTGCTGCCTCCGAGGCAAAATCCAGTTTCCTTGCAAACATGAGCCATGAAATGCGTACACCTTTAAACGCTGTAATAGGTTTGTCCGAATTGACACTAAACGCCGGCAGACTGGAAGAAGAAGATTATTTAAACCTGGAAAAAATAAGTAATTCCGGCATTACACTGCTTAGCACCGTAAATGATATTCTGGACATTTCAAAAATAGAGGCCGGGAAATTTAATTTAATTCCGGTTGAATACCACACGCCAAGCCTGTTGAACGATACCATCACGCAAAACATAATGCGGATAGGGGAAAGGCCCATTCAATTTATCCTTAACATAGACGAAAAAATGCCGGAGCGTCTTTATGGCGACGACCTTCGTGTAAGGCAAATATTTAATAACCTTTTATCCAATGCATTCAAATACACCAGGGAAGGCACCGTGGAACTCTGCGTTAACCACGAAAGGGAAGAAGAAACGGTATGGCTGATTGCTTCTGTAAAGGACACAGGGATAGGCATACGGGAAGAAGATTTAAACAACCTGTTTGGAAATTTTATCCAGGTAGACACAAAGTCCCACCGTAAAATAGAAGGGACAGGCCTGGGTCTGTCCATAACAAAAAAAATGGCAGAAATGATGGAAGGTACAGTTACCGTAAAAAGTGAGTATGGCAAAGGCAGCATCTTTACGGTAAAACTCCGCCAAAAGTTTGTAGACGATGCACCAATAGGTGCAGAGGTAATAGAAAGCCTGAAAAAATTCCAGTACTCCGATCAAAAGCGCATTCAAAACTCCCGGCTGGTACGGATTAAACTGCCCGGCGCACGGGTACTTGTAGTGGATGATGTAGTAACCAACCTGGATGTTGCCAGGGGCATGATGAAGCCTTATGGAATGCAGATAGACTGCGTTACAAGCGGGCAGGAAGCAATAGATATAATCCGTAACGGGCAAGTCCGGTACAATGCAATTTTTATGGATCATATGATGCCGGGAATGGACGGAATAGAAGCAACAAGGATAATACGCGAAGAAATCGGGACACCTTACGCAAAAACTGTACCCATAATCGCATTCACAGCCAATGCCCTTGTTGGAAACGAAGAAATGTTTTTGGGTAAGGGTTTTCAGTCTTTTTTATCAAAACCAATTGAAATTGCCCGCCTGGATGCAGTGATTAAGGAATGGGTCCGGGTTGATGAAAACTGTTTACCCGGATTCAACGAGAGCGAAGCGGCTGAAGGAGCCGGAACCGGTTGGCTGAATTTTGGCAAAAAAATAAGCGGGCTGGAAATAGACAAAGGAATAGAACGTTTTAGCGGCGACAGCGAAAGTTACCTACAGGTTTTGCAGTCTTATGCAAGTAATACACCTCCATTACTTATGTCAGCAAAAAAAGTTACCATAGATAAACTGGGGGACTATGCCATTATTGTACACGGAATAAAAAGTTCCAGCCGCAGTATTTGCGCAGAAGCAGTGGGCAATATGGCGGAAGCACTGGAAAAAGCCGCTAAAGAAGGAAATTTTGATTTTGTAACAGCCAATAATGCACAATTTATTGAAGCTTCCGAAAAACTAATATATGCTATAATAGAAATGCAAAAACAGATAACAGGAAAAATGGCAAAACAAAAAAAAGACAAAATAAACAAAGATGTTCTGGAAAAATTAAAATCGTCCTGCGAAGTTTTTGCAATTGATGGAGTAGATAAAGCTATGGCAGAACTTGAACTTTATGAATATAAATCTGACAATGAACTTGCAGCCTGGCTTCGGGAAAATATTGATCAGATGAATTATACGGAAATTCTGGAAAGGCTTTCCGGCGAAAATGGTAAAACAGGATGAAATTATGTCAATACGCATAAAGGCTATCTTTATTATTATGTCGATTGTCTTTGCCATTACGGCTGCTTTCTTTTTGCTAAGTATGTACTTTACAAAGCAAAGTATGGTAAAAGCAATGGAACAGGATCTGTCCCTTGCTGCGAAAATAGCAGACGATTTAGTCTCTACAACAATACGCCTGTTAAAAGCAGACACCGCTACCATCGCTGAACGTCTGCTTAAAGCCGACTCAAAAAAAGAAATGATGGATATTACCGAAGAACAGCTTGCCGAATTTCCAAGATTTATTTCGCTGACAGTCTTTGACAGAGACGGCATTGTAGTTAATGGGGGAGAGTCAATTTTTTTTGACGAAATGCATCCCAATGATCAGCAAATTGCATTTAACGGCGGATCAGTAATTTCCACAACACACTATAACGGCTTGGGGTCGTTTGTAATGCATGTATTTGTACCAATGGGACATGATATGGTATTATCGACAACCTTATCCGGAATGATTTTTGCAGAACTGCTTTCCAATTATAAACTTTGGGAGACCGGCAGTATATACATGCTTGACGAGACAGGCGCAGTTATCGCCCACTATCGCCAGGAACTTGTTCTGGAACGGCTTAATTATATAGAAGAATCAAAAGATAACCCGGAATTGTCATCCATAGGTATAGCTTTCCGGAAAATTGTTTCTACAGATATGGGTATTGATAAATACATCTTTGAAGGAAAAGAGCGGTTATGTTCCTATAAACGCGTTACTGGATCAACAAGTGGCTGGCGCATTATCGTATCTGTTCCCTTTAAAGAAAGCCCGCTTGTTGATTTACAGAGGGGACTTCTGCTTTCTGCGCTGTGTTTCCTGGCTGCAGGTCTGCTTATTGCAATATTAATATCCGGAATTGTTGTAAAGCCCTTTAAAAAAATTGAAGACCAAAACCGCGACCTTGCAGTGCTTAATGAACAGGTTATGGCTTCTTCTGTGGCAAAGACTAATTTTCTTGCCAACATGAGCCACGAAATGCGCACCCCGCTTAACGCCGTTGTCGGGCTGTCCGAACTTACTCTTGGAAACAACGGCTTAAGCAGGGAATCCAGTTCTAACCTGGAAAAAATAAATAATGCCGGCATGACATTGCTTAGTATAGTTAATGATATTCTGGATATTTCCAAAATTGAATCAGGAAAATTTGAACTTATACCTGTTGAATACGATGTCCCCTCTATGCTTAACGATACAATAACCCAGAGTATTCTGCACATAGGCGAAAAACCAATCCAGTTTATTCTGAATATTAATAAAAATCTGCCTATACGGCTTTTTGGCGATGATCTCCGCGTAAAACAAATCCTTAACAACCTTCTGTCCAATGCTTTTAAATACACAAGGGAAGGGACAGTGCAATTGGATATTAGCCATGATCGGGAAGACAGTGTAATCTGGCTAATTGTAAGTGTACAGGATACAGGCATTGGCATAAAAGCTGAGCACCTGGAAAATCTTTTTAGTGATTACGCCCAGATAGATACAAAATCGAACCGTAAAATAGAAGGAACCGGCCTTGGGTTATCGATCTCAAAGCGGTTACTGGACATGATGGGCGGAATGATCAATATAGAAAGTGAATATGGAAAAGGCAGTGTTTTTAATGTAAGGATAAAACAGCAATTTGTAACAGACAGCACAATCGGGGCAGAAGTTGTAAACAGCCTTAAAAATTTCCATTATTCCGACCAAAAGCGCAGCCGGAAACTTTTAATGTCACGAATAAAACTGCCATACGCAAAAGTCCTTGTTGTAGACGATGTTATTACAAATCTGGACGTAGCAAAAGGAATGTTAAAACCCTATGGTATGCAGATAGATTATGCAACAAGCGGCAAGGAAGCCATCTCCGCAATCCGGAACGAAAAAACCAGGTACAACGCAATCTTTATGGATCACATGATGCCCGAGATGGATGGAATAGAAACAACCAGGATTATTCGCGAAGAAATCGGGACAGAATATGCCAAAAACATCCCAATAATTGCACTTACAGCCAATGCTATTGCAGGTAATGAGGAAATGTTTTTAAGTAAAGGTTTTCAGGCTTTTATTTCAAAACCCATCGAAATTGAACGCCTTGATTCCATAGTACGGCAATGGATACGCGATAAAAACCAGCAGGAAGAGTTTTTTAACGAAAATAACGAGGAGCAAAAAAAAATGGGGGCAGCACAAATTTTATCTTACCAGGTAGACGGCGTTGATTTGCAAAAGTGCCTTGAACGCTTTGGAGGGGACGAAGAATCCATACTCCAGGTCCTGCAGTCCTATGTTTCCAACACTTCTTCTTTGCTGGACTCTGCAAGGGGAGTAAGCAGGGAAAATTTAAGCAACTATGCCATTACTGTTCATGGGTTAAAAAGCTCCAGCAAGGGAATTTGCGCAGAAAAAATTGGGGAGATGGCGGCAGATCTCGAAAATGCTGCAAAAACCGGGGACTTTGACTTTGTAATAATCAATAATAAGCCGTTTACAGATGCCTCCGAAAAACTTATCGGCCAGTTAAAAGATATGCTCCATCAGATAGCCATAGCAAAACCCAAGCCAAAAAAAGACCAGCCGGATAAAGAACTTCTTGACAGACTTATTACAGCCTGCAAAAACTACAATATGGATCAAGTAGATGCAGCTTTATTGGAACTTGAAAGTTATGAATACGAAACAGAAGGTGATCTTGTTAAATGGCTCCGCGAAAATGTGGATAAAATGAATTTTGAACAAATTCAGGAAAAACTAAAAACCTAAACCCGGAAATCCCCCACACGGGGTCCAAGGAGTTCCATCCTTGCTTTAATATAATCCAGCCTTTCCCTGTTCATAACTGCCTTGCCGCACTCGGTATTACCTATTTTTTCTGTTTTATAACTCCCTCGGCTGATTAATTTTTTTTGCCTTCCTTCGATAAACCAATGAACCAGGGTTATATTCTCATCATTTAATTCCAGAGCATTTATTCCTCTTTTGCTAATAACACTCCCGGAATTAAAAAGACAGGGGACGGGAAGTTCATCGCCGTAAAGGCTGTGCCGCAGCACTTCTTTCCGTTCAGCCCTTGTTAGCTTACTCAGTTCAATACGCAGGGAAGATACCTCTTCTGCAATCCGCTTTTTTTCACTGCCTTCGGAAGCAGGATAATCGCGGCACAGGCGTTCAATCTCGAAGCGTACAAAATCAAAACGGCCAAGAGACTGGAAAAGCACTCTATGGGTATGGCCAATAATCGAAATACAGGCATTCTCCATGGAAAAGCCATAGGCCTTTTTTTCTATGGAAAAACGGTGGTGGGGATTACGGGCAGAAGAAATATTTTTAATACCAACTGGTTTTAAAATATACCGTACCAAATACCGCAGTACATTATTGTAATTAATATAAAGGTTCGATGCCTGGTGCCCATGGTAAATAAAAATAGGAATATACGAAGTCTCAATCCGCAAAGCCCGATACAGAGGGTAAGGGTAATTTTTCTCAAAAATTAAATCCTCATCGTGGTTCCCAAGAGTTTTATATAACCTGTTTTCCGAAGCAAATAAATCAAAAACCCGGCACAGGCCATGCCATTTTTGGCGTATCCTCGCCAAAGAATGACGGTACAATTCCTCTACATCGCCATTAAGAACAAGTACCCAGCCTTCCGGAAAATAATACTGTTCGAGAATATTAATAAGAAGTTCGCCGTTTCCGGATAAATCGTCCCGTTTCCCATAACCCATGTGAAGATCGCTGATTATAAGAATTTTTGTATTTGTATTCCGCAAATCTATTATTCCAATGGGAATATTTTCCCCGGAATCTGAAACATCAGAAAAACTTAATTTGCTGCCTGGCTTTACTTCCAAAAAATTATTTTCCATCTGTTATTCTTCCATTGGCTCATCTTCGGGGCCAAGACCTTTACGGTATTTTTTGTATTCCAGAAAATCCCACCGGGTAACAATTCCGGTAAGTGCATCCTGCTTTACAATAGGAAGATGCCCAATATGATGTTTAAAAAACAACCTCTCTACTTCCCTCATGGTAATTTCCGGATTGGCAAAAACAACATTTTTTGCCATATAGGCGCTAACAGGGGCGTTCATGGCCGAAGCACGGCGTGCTTTCATAATATCGCGCAGGCCGAAAAAGCCCGTTAACTTTCCTTCGCTGTTCAATACAGGCAGCCCCGTATGGTTAATCTCTTCCATATATTTGGAAGCGTTCATAACAGAGACACTTTCATGTAAAGTAAACACATTTTTTGTCATAATGTCCCCGGCGCGGGTTGCAGAAACGAGTGAATTATTAAGATATTTTAGAAATTCTTCGTAAAAACGCGGCCCTTCCTGATTGCGAAGCATAAGCGAAGCAGCCAACTGATGCCCGCCGCCGCCATAAACACTCAATAAACCATGAAGGTTGATTCTTCGTTTCTGGCTTCTGGCAATAATTAATATTGTTTTTGTTTTAAGGACAAAAAAAACAGCAAAATATGCATCCGGGTTTTCGATGTCCATTATTTTTTCCACAACCGGCGCAAGCCCCTGAACGTTTTCCTTAATTTCAAGATAAGAAATCAGGATCTCATGACCGTGGATAATTTTCTTTTGAACCAGTATAAGAAGCTGATTAAGTATTTCAATTTGGGAATCTTCCCTGATTGTTTCCAGAAAACCTTTTACCAGCCGCAGGGACGCCCCCATATCCAAAAGCCAGGCAGCGACTTCAAAATCTTCGCGGCATACATTCTCGTAAATAAGCCTTCCGGTATCCGCATAAATCCCGGTTAGTGCAATGGTAGCTTCTTCGCTTTCAAGTTTTATCCCCTGCTCCATGGCAAGTTTACCCAGGCAGCTTGTATTGGAACCCCAATTTTTCCCCATAAGCCTGGCGCCCTGTATATCACAGTTTTCCTCCGGGTGATGATCATAAATGGTAATTTCCGGATCGGATCCGCGTATCCAGTTAAAATATTCCTTAACCCTGTCTGCGCTGGAAGTATCGACGATAATAATATTATTTATTTTTTCTTTTTCCAAATCTTTTGGATAAATACAATTAAAATAACCCTTATAGAGGTTGTAAACACTGTATGCCGCGGGGTGGATAATGGTACTGCGGACAAGGACATGCTTTGGAAAGAGCTTTTTTACCAGAATAAGAGAACCAAGGCAGTCCATATCCATATTTGAATGGCCAAAAGCTATATCCACATGCAAAGTATAACAAAAAAAAACATAAAATAATAGCATAAAAAAGAGGGCTATGGTACACTGCTTTATGACCATTTGGCTTGCATCGGGAAATAAACACAAACAGCAGGAGCTTGCAGCTGTATTGGACAGCCATATTATCAAACTGCCTGCCGGAGCAGGAATAAGCAATTTTGACCCGGAAGAAACAGGGGCAGACTTTTCGGAAAATGCCCTTATAAAAGCAAGAGCGCTTTATAACATTTTAACCACCACGGCAGCAGAAAAACCATACGCTGTCCTTGCCGATGACTCGGGTCTCTGTGTTGATGCGCTGGGGGGCAGGCCGGGCATTTATTCCGCACGGTATTACGGAAAAGATTCCTGGGATGGCGGCGGAAATTTTATATTAAACCCCAGGGCAAACAAACTTACCGACCAGGAACGGAACGCCTTGCTGCTGGAAGAACTTGCAGCCTGTGAGGCCGTACAAAACAATGCCCACGGCGGTTCTGTTCCGTGCCGCCGCTGCAGGTTTGTATGTGCCATGGTCCTTTTTTTTGGGGCAGGAAAATTTTACCTTGTAGAGGAAACAATGGAAGGGGAAATTGTATCATCAGCCGCAGAAACCCGCGGTACCGGCGGGTTCGGCTATGACCCTGTTGTATATATCCCGGAATTTGGCCGTACTGTCGCGGAACTGACAAATGAAGAAAAGAATCTATACAGCCACCGGGGCAAAGCCGGCAGAGCAATCGCAAAACTGCTGTAGACCAGATAGCTTTATTGACAAACCCTGCAAATTGGCATATTTTAATAAAAGGATAAAATCGGGGGACATTCATGAATAAAAAACTATTATTTAGCGTACTTTTTTTGGCATTGGCTGTTCTGTCATTTGCCCAATCGGCAGGAAACTACTCTGTTGCATTAAACGATGACAGTACAGGTGTTGTTATAACAGCATATAACGGCAGCGGCTCGGAAGTAGCAATTCCGCTTTCCCTTGAAGGCTTACCGGTAAAAGCTATCGGCAAAGAAGCTTTCCGCAACAAAACAACTATTACAAAACTTATAATCCCAAGGGGGGTAACAGAGATTGGCGACGGCGCTTTTCAGGGGTGCCGTAACATGGTTTCCGTTACACTTCCCGATACCCTAAAAAAAATCGGGGCACGGGCATTCGACTCTTCCGGCCTTACCACTGTTTCAATCCCTGCCGGCTGTACAGATTTGGGAGAAGGGATATTTGCAAACTGCACCGGGCTTAAAACAATGGTTCTGCCCAGGGACATTGCAAATATTCCGGCAAATATGTTCCTTGGCTGCGAAGCGCTTAATCCGGTTACCATACCGGGGACAATCAAGAGTATTGGTTCAAAAGCCTTTGCCGACTGTAAAGCGCTTGCAACCTTTAATGTCCCTGCGTCCGTAGAGCTGATCGAATTCGCTTCGGATGTGTTCAACGGCTGCAGCAAACTAAACCTTGGCGCTCAGGTTGCACTGAAAAAACTTGGTTATAACGGAACTTTTTAACAATAAAAAATAATGGAGGAAAATCATGGCTTTTAATTTAAACAGTTACCCAATTGTCTACCGGGCAAAATATACAAAAAACTCAGGCTGGACAGAGGAATTTTTGGAAAAACCGCACAAAAAACCGGAAGAAGAAGCGGCGCTCCCCAAAACAGAGGCAGACGCCCTGTCCGCATCACGAAATTTTTACAGCGATATGCCGCTGGTTAATTACACAACACAATACGGCCTGGGTTGTTTTGAAGGGCTTAAAGCACTGCCCCAAAAAAACGGGGGGTTTGCGATTTTCCGCCCGGAAGAAAACGGTAAACGTTTTTACAATTCCATGGAAGGGCTTTTTATGCCCGGCTTCCCTGCAGATACTTTTGTTAAAGCCGCGGTAGAGATGATCCGGCGCAATGTAAAACTGGGTTTTTGCCCGTCATATAAAGAGGAATGGGAAAAAGACTCTTTTATGAATGCAGATTCCATTTACATTCGCCCCTTTAGTTATGCAGAGGGGGGGATAGGCGTAAATATTTCTTACGAACCATGGGTGGTAATGATAGGCACCCCTGTTAGCGCATATTTTTCCGGGGGGAGTTCCGACGCATTGGTAACAGACCGGATAAGGGCAACGCCCAAGGGGACCGGCTGGATTAAGGCAGATTCCAACTATGTTATAGCCGCCCTCGCCAAGCACGAGGCAATTGAAAAAGGTTTTATGGAATGTATTTTCCTTGATGCGGAGCATCATAAATATATCGAGGAAGGTTCATCCTGCAATATCTTCTTTTACCTTAAATCAGGGGAGCTGATTACTCCCGAACTGGGGGACACCATACTTCCCGGCATTACGCGCCTAAGCCTTATGGAACTGGCAAGGGACAGGGGTGTTAAAGTTATAGAAAAGAAAATTGCCATAGACGAAGTTTTTGCCGAAGCAAAAGAATGCTTTGTAAGCGGTACGGCTGCCGGGGCGGTTCCCATTTCATCCATAACCCATAACGGCAGGAAAGTTTCTTTTAACTTTCCCGGTGAATTAAGCGCAGAACTGCAAAAAACCCTTAAAGGTATGCAATACGGCCTAATACCAGATACCAAAGGGTGGCTAACCAAAGTCTAGGGTTATGCTGCAGGATAGTGCTGCCATGGTTGAATGACAAACGGAAGTATGGTAGAGTAATACTATGAAGCTGCATCCACTTTTTTTAACCATCCTCTTAATGGCAACAATGTCTTGTGCGTCAAGCCAGATACAGGTTCCCGCCGATATGTCTGCATCAAAAATAATCCAGAAAGCCCAGGAAGCGACGGATACCAATAAGTATAAACTGGCTATCCAGTACTATCAGGTTTTACTGGAACGCTATGGCGATGTAGGAGAATATTATTGCACCGGGGAATACGAAATTGCCTTTATACGCTATAAACAAAAAAAATATGCAGAGGCACGCAGGGGCTTTGAAAATTTACTGGCATTATACAACTCGGCGGGCGGGGAATCTCTGCCGCCCCAGTTTAAAGTACTTTCGGAAAAGGTACTGGATCGTATGAACCAAAAGGGGTATTAGAAACGGGATGCGAAAACCCGTAGTTCCCCACTTTTTACTGTTACTCCTCCTGTTTGCCGTCATCTTTGTTGCACTGGTTTACTTTCAGTTTTCAAAAAAGACTAATTTTACCATACGGGAAGGCGACCTGGTTATCCAGGGGAATACCGGGAGTAACCCGGGAAAAAACCCCAATGTCTACCCGCTAACAGGGAAAGTAAGCATTTTTTTTGGCGGGATGGAATTTATCCTTGGCGACGGACTGGAACTTCTTGGGTTTTCAAACAGTTCTGCAGGCACAGCCGTACAGATACTGCCCCAGCTTATGACTGTCGCAGACAACGAAGTTTACTTTCGCCTTACAGAAGGCCCAGAGCTTGTTTTTACAACACAATATTCAGGCGGTTCAATAGAACTCGTCATAAGAGCCAATTTTTCTACAGCCGACTTTTCGCTTGTTAATTATACGGCTTCTGATTCATCAAACCCAGGCAATGCCGCAGAAGAAACTGCAGAAGAAGCGGTCCAGGAAAACCAAAACTTTACAAACCAATCATTAAAAATTCCCTTTAAAGCATTAAACACAAGCATAGTTCAGGATACCGGCCGGCAATTTTTGGTAAACGCCGATGGCATAAATTATACCTTTAGCAGAAATACGGGAAATGCAAACAATGGTTCACGAAGTAATGCAGGCGGGGGGTTTATCCTGCTGGAAGCCCAAAACCCGGCAATCAGCTACCGGGTAGTCCCGGACAAAGAGTCTGTTAACCCAAGAAATTTTATTATCCCGGCCGCCTTAAACGATGAAGAATACGAAGCTGCACTGGCTTTATGGCTGGATCAGTCCTATATGCTCTGGAACCGGACAGTGGCGACAGGCGGGGAGCTTAATGGGGACCTTGTTAACGCCTACATGAGCGAAGCCCTAAAGAGGGGGACATACAGGGCGGCATTCTCGGCAGTCTCATCTGCATGGAACCCGGCAAGTGTTTTTTACGAAGGATCTGCTTTTGTAGGCAGGCTTGATACAGCTCTAAGGACACTCTCCGCTACAGAACGGGAAAGATCGGGGCGCCTGGCGCGGCTCTTTAACGAAAAATCACTTGAGTTTTTAAAAGAATTCGACATAATCGAATTCCTGGCTATCAGGGGTTACAGCAACCTGATGGATGATGCGGCAGCAATATTACGGACACTTGATCCGGCAGTAATGACTGCGGAACAGGCTGCAGGGATACTGGAAGGTTACCTTGCGTGGAACCGTTACCGCCAGGGAAGGTTTAATCCCTTTGATCGCTTTATCGATCAAGCCATGTTTGTAGTTACAGGCAGCCTCATAAAAAGCCCCACAGGGGACAGCGCTTTGGTTTTTACAAAAACCGGCAATTCAGAAATAGAAGCCGATGCGGAGCTTAACCTGCGGCTTGGAAGAAGCCTCCTAAAGTATGAAGAAGAAATAAGGAAATCGCTGGGAAAAACACTAATCCTGTCTGTACTTTCCCAGGCCGACAGGACAGGCTCTGTCCCCCGCAAGATTTTAAGCAACTTTAGCGGCGACCGGGAAAGGGTAGGGTCGCACAGGGTATACAGGATATGCTTTGCGGGGGAAAACTACGCACGGGCCCAGGCTGCCGGGAGCGGCATTTGGGCCTGGACAGCTGCATCTTCCATAAACGGGATTCCCGGCAGCGGGAGGCTGGAAATTACTGTTGATTTTCCGGCAGGCGAAACCCATTTTATGATAATCAGGGGAATCAGGCCTTTTTCAACACTCCAGTTTAACGGTATTAACTATAACCAGGACAATCAGTTCGAGCGCTACGATTATTCCGGCTGGGTCTATTCGCCCGCAGAACAAAGTTTACTCGTTAAAATCCGCCACCGTTTACCAACCGAAAGGATTATAATTTTTTATTGATTGAGCCATTTTCAAAACTTTGTTAGTTTCGAAAATGGCTTTGGAAAAACCGGTATAAGACCGGTTTTTCCTTTAAATCCAAGGTTGCTTTTTCAAAAACTGAAGTTTTAAAAAAACCTCGATTTTATTTGACTTTTTGGGATCAATAGTTTAATCTCGTTTCAGGAGCTTTAGTGACGAAGAGGGATTTCCCCAAAATCCACTTTTATGACCAGGATTTTGTGGATATTTATGACAAAACATGGGCCTGGATACAGGATTATTGGAATAGTGGAAGCGAATCGCCGGATCATATTCAGGCAGCCAGGCGGGGCGCACTTCCGGATGGGAAAGAAGGCAAATTCTTTGTTTATCCGGGTTCCGCGACAATAAAACAGCTGGATGCCATCCTTTCCTCGTTTTTTTTGGTTTATTCAAACCGGATTTACCAGGCTTCCCCCACTTTAGACCTGTTTTACACCCGCCAGGAACCATCGGGGGCTATCCGCTCTGCGTACTCTGTATCCAGCCTTTCCCCGGTTGTCGATAAACACAACCCGGAAGGGTTAAGCCTCCCGCTCTTTGCCTGGGCAGAGTTTAACCTGTACCACAAATCTGCGAATAAAAAGCGGGTCAAAGATGTAATCCCGATACTCCACCGTTATACTGAATGGATAGATTCTATCTATAAAAAGGAAAATGGCCTTTACCATGTACCTTTGGCCTCAACAGAGATGGGGAATGCCCCAAGGGAAGGCACAGCGTACCCTGTAGATTTTAATACCTGCATGGCAATTAATGCCCTGTACCTGTCGGCCCTGGCAGATATACTTAACGACAAAGAAACAAGTTTCCAGTACAAACGGCGTTATTTTTCCCTAAAAACACGGATCAATGACTTAATGTGGAACAACGAAGACGGTTTTTACTACGATATTGACAAGAACGAGAAACAAATTAAGGTAAAAACCCTGGCCAGTTACTGGCCGCTGCTGGCAGAGATCCCCAATGACGATAAAGCAGAAAAGATTATAAGCAAACTTATGGACCCCAGGATGTTCGGTGCGCCCCACCCTTTCCCTTCGCTGGCGGTCTGCGAGGGCGCTTTCGATGAAAACGGGAACGGCTTCCGGGGATCCGTGTTTCCACACCTTACCTTTATGGTAATAAAGGGGCTGGAAAAGTATCAGCGGTGGAGCCTTGCAAGGGAATGTGCCATACGGCACCTTTACTTTATTCTGGATTCCATGAACCCCGACGGGAACCACCACAAGGGAAAGCTTTGGGAAGCTTACCTCCCCCTAAAGGAAGGCCCTGCCCAATGGCACAAAAACCCCGAATTCCCGCGGGAACAGTATTTGGCTTTTGCCGCACTTTCTACAATTTGTTTAACCATCGAAAACATTGTAGGGCTTTTTATTTCCCTGCCGCGGAAGACGGTAGACTGGATAATCCCAAATCTGGAAATAATGGGCATAGAAAACCTGTCGCTTAAAAAAAATATGATCACCATACTTTCCAATAAAAGCGGCAGAGGCTGGGAAATTCACATGGAGAGCGAAAAACTCTATTACTTTACCATTAACATACTTGGAAAGAAAAAGAAAACCCTTCCTATTCCTTCGGGAAAATGTTCAATGTTGATCGATAAACTGTAGTATTACAGGAGGTTGCAGCAGTATGCTTCTAAAAAAGAAAGAAAGCTTTGACATAGAAAAATTCTGGAAAGAATACGAAGAAGCAATTAACGAAAAAGTGCTGGCAAGATCCCTTGGCCAATATTTAAGCGGTTTCCCGGGCCAGGAATACCCGCTTTGGGGGCTTGCCATTGCAACCACCGGAGGTTTCCGTTTTCACCACTTTCCCCATGAAGGCTGGCTTACTGCCATCTCCAGGGTTACAACCGGAGGGGAACCGCCAAAGGAAAAAACTTTTTTTATCCCAAAAGAATTAATTAGTTCGGTTACAATGAATAATGAAAAACGCTGGTGGAAAAAAATACTGTCGCCTTCCAACCCAACATTGGTAATACAATGCTGCATTAATAACGAAGAAAGAAAAGTTGTTGTTGAAACCGATAAAACTGCAGAAGCAATAGTACAGGCATTTGACACAGGGGCTGTTTCATAACATCCCTGAACACTTTATAAAGTGGTCTGGTACAGGTTATTGAACAAACACAACTATAAATAAATAATTCTGGCGCTGGTTAACACTTCACTGCCGTCTTCTGTAACAAGAATATCGTTTTCCAGACGGCAGCCCCCAAGGCGTGGATCGTATAGCCCTGGTTCAAGTGTAATAACCATACCTTTTTGCAAAATCCATTGATTATCGCTGCGGTTACGCAGGTAAGGGCCCTCGTGGGAGTCCATACCTATCCCATGGCCCAGGGCATGGGGCATAACTTTACCGGATTTTGCAAAAAATGCATCGACAGCGGCGGCAATTTCCAGACTGGCTTTTCCAGCCTGAACCATTCCCAGGGCTAGCTTGTAGGCTTTTTCAATTAAAGCCAAAAACTTCTCCTGGGCTTTTGTTGGTTCCGCTGCAACGGTAAGGGTTACATCGGTAACATAACCACGGTATTTAATGCCAAAGTCCAGTATCGAAAGACCGGGGCTGCCAAACGGGGAAGTAGTGTAGGCGGGAAAACAATGTATAGCCATGCTCCTATCCGGCCCTGCAGCAAGTGTTTCGAAACCTGTCCCTTCGCAGCGTTTTTTCCTGCACTCGCCCTGTATAAGCTGGACTGCATCGTACTCTGTTTTTATTTTTCCCGCCCGCAGCTGTTTTTCTGCAAGATCAATAATCTCATTGGTAATTGCAGCAGCACGCCGGTATAAATATAACTCATCATCATCTTTAATTGCCCGCATCTGCTCCAGTGCCCCCGCTGCGCTTTCTTCGTCCCTGCAGATAATATCAAAATCCGGAAGGGCTTCTATAAACCTAAGAAAGCGCGGGTAGGAAGTAACAGATGGAATTTCTATTCGTGAACCATGAGGTATTTTTAACAGGGCTGCAGCCTTAATGCATGCTTTAACAGGAAGCCGGTCGAACTCGTTGTACGAGCGGACATAATCTGCGTTGGCATAAATTTTTGCCAGGTTAATGTCCCATGGGACAAGCAGCGCTTTACGCTCGACAGAAAGAAAAAGCAGTGCATCTGCAGGCATTCCGGAAAGCCAGCGCAGGTTTGAATCCCTCCTTCCTTCCGTGTCTTCGATCAAAAAGAGGCTTATACCCTCGCGAGCCATCCAGTCATAAATACGTTCGCGGCGCTGCTGGTAGATTCCCTGTTTATTCTGCATAATTATCCAAATACTGCATGGGATGCTTCTACAATAGTTTTAAGTTCCGTATCGCCTATCCAATAATGCGTAACAAAACGGAAAAGAAGCTCTGTTTCGCCCGGCTCTGAATTGTGCAGAGGTATTATTTTTTCCGGAGCATTTATTAAAATCCCTTTATTATGGAATGTATTTACAAAACTTTCTGCATCGGTGTTTTTCGTTTTTATACGGAAAAAAACCATGTTAATATTTCCTTTATCAACATTAATTCCCTTTATTTCCGCAAGGGCATTTTCCAAATCCCTGGCCCTCTTGTGGTCTTCTGCCAATAGCGATAGATGTTCTGTTAAGGCTATAAGCCCCGCAGCTGCCAAAATACCCGCCTGGCGCATTCCGCCGCCCATAATTTTCCGTTTAAGGCGTGCCTGCCCAATAAAGCTTTTGCTCCCGGCAACAAGAGATCCCACAGGGGCGCACAGCCCCTTGGAAAGACAGAACATAACAGAATCACAGCGGCTGGCTATGTCGGCAGCACTGCAGCCAAGGGCAGCTGCGGCATTAAATATTCGCGCCCCATCCAAATGCACCGGGAGCTTCCATTCATCGGCTATTTTCCGTACATCGTCCATTGCTGCCAAAGAAACAACTTTACCCATGGAATGGGCATTTTCGAGGCATATTAACGAAGTCGGGGGCGCATGAAGATCCTGTTTCCTAAGGCGTGTTAACAAATCATGTGCAGAAATTATCCCGTCTTTTGCGGGAATAGTCCTGGTTTGAACCCCGGCAATAACGGAAGCTGCCCCGGCTTCGTGCTGGATTATATGGCACTCTTCGCCCAAAAGGACTTCGGTTCCCCTGGGACAATGGGTAAAAAGGGAAAGCTGGTTCCCAAATGTACCGGACGGTACAAAAATGGCCGCCTCTTTTCCCAGTAATTCCGCGCCGGTTTTTTCCAGCTTGTTAATTGTAGGGTCATCCCCATAAACATCGTCGCCTACTTCGGCTTCTGCCATAGCTTTCCGCATTGCTGCGGTAGGGCCGGTAACTGTATCGCTGCGAATATCAATAGCTTTATTCATAGAGATATTTTACAGAAAATGCCGGATTTAAAAAAGACCGGCCTTGTGCAATAACCGGCTTATTCGAGCCCTTCAAGGTACGGAGAATACTTTTTATCCGATTGTGCAATATGCGTAAGAAGCCACTGTTTAAGAAATCTTGCCAAAAGTATTGGCTCCGAATTCCCATCTTCAAAATTTTTTACTGCATTAACAACTTCTGCAACAAATAAATCGTGTTCTTTTTTATGGGCATCGAAATTCGGGTAGTTGGCTGCTTTCATATATTTTTCTTCTGTAAAGAAATGTGTCTGTGCATATTCTACAGCGCTGCGGATTGTCTGTATAAAAGCCATATCTGCCGCAGTACTGCCCATTTTACACCCGGTAAAAAGAGCATCGGTCATGCGGACCAATTCTTTATGCTGGTTGTCAATCACCTCGAAATTTACCGAATATTCATCTTTCCAGACAACAAAATCTTCATCCATTTTTAACTCCTACATTCTGGGAATAATTAAATTATACTATTAATATAATAAAAAAATCCAGAAAAAAATGTTTTTTAGGCTTCTAAATCCTGTTTATTCAGGTTTTTGGCAATCTTTAAATAAATACCCCAAATAAGGCCCCCAAGGGCAAAGCTCCAGAAACCAACAAGTATTGCAATCTGAATATTCCAAACAGCAAAAAGGAAGCCAAAAATAACCAGTAATACGCTAACAAAACTTTTCTTTCTTCTAAGCAGCCTGTTTGCAAGGTGAGGGTAACGAATCCTTGTTACCATAAGGATACCGCCAAGAAGAACAGTAATGGGCAGCAGCCAGCTTGTTAAATCAAACAGGGAGGAAGAGATTTCCGGTAAACGGGATGCAATACTCCCAAGAAAATGTTCCTGGAAAATTACCAGGCTTACAACCACCCCTGCTGCCGCAGGCGAAGGCAGCCCAACAAAAGTTTGATGGTGGGTAATATCAATATCATTCTCAACATTAAACCGCGCCAGGCGGATAATCGCACAAAGCACATAAAAAATGGCAGTAAAAAGAATCCAGCTTCCTGCAAATTGAGCCAATTGTGTATTAACATTCGGAAAAGCTTTCCAAAGGGATACCGGGAAAAAAAATTTTCGAACAGTTGTTTCCAGGCCAAAATGCGATTCCATTATTTTTAGCATAAGGAAAGCCGGCGCAATGCCAAAGCTTACCACATCGGACAGGCTGTCCAGTTGGCCGCCAAAGCTGGAGCTTGTTCCGCTCCATCTTGCCACCTGCCCGTCCAGCATATCGGCAATCATGGCAAAAAGAATAAAATAACCAGACATGGCAAAAAACGAAATACTGCTTTTTCGTATTAATGATATTTCCAGAAAAATACCAGGTCCCCTGCTTGCATAAACAATGGAAAGAAAACCGCAAAAAGCATTAATAAGTGTTACAGCAGTTGGAAGAACCGCAATATATTTTAACCTTCTGCGTTTACGTATAGTTTTTTCCGGCTTGATTCTTTGGGTTTTTCGTGCAGTTACTTTTGTTTTATCCGGTAATTTAGCCATTAATGTACCTTGCAAGAGGCGTAAGCCCGGCCTGTACATGATCGCCTGATTTTACACACAGATCATAGCTCCTGCCCAAAACAGGAAAAAACAATTCTGTACGGGATCCAAATTTAATCATTCCAAAAAGGGCGCCCTGTTTAAGTTCGTCCGATTCTTTTGCTTTGCATACAATTTTTCTGGCAACAGCCCCGCTGATCTGCCTTACCAGCAGAAGGTCTTCTGGTTCTGCAAGGCGCCTTAAATACAGTGTATTCGATTCATTTACACGGCTGGAATCCGGATCCCTGGCGTCTTTAAACATCCCTTTTTTATAGCATTTCTTTTCTACTTTTACTGAACAGGGGACGCGGTTTAAATGAACGTTAAATATGCTAAGAAAAATGCTAACCCTTAATAACGATCCATGTTCTTCATCTTCTACAATGGAAATATCTGTAATTTTTCCGTCTGCGGGAGAATACAAAACCGATTCATCTTCTATAATATGCCGTTTCGGATTTCTAAAAAAAGAAAACATCCAAAATGTTATCAGGAACAAAACAATTTCGGCAGGGATAACCCAAAAATAGTGCCGGAAAAAAATAAAAAGTATAATCATTGCACAAGCCGGGACAAGCGGAAAAACAACAAGCTGTGGAAGGCCCCATAACGTTAATGGGCTGCGTACCAGAAACCGGATTATCATAAAAATAATAGCAAGGATTAACAATGAAAAAAGAATAACACCAGCTACACGAATGGGGCTGCTTACCGTATCTCCAAAACGATAAACCAAAAAAAACAAGGTATTGGTGCTTACCATCCCCGCAACAATGTCATATCTGGCAAAACGGCGCAGGGGAAGCCCCAAAAAACCAGATGACATAAAAAGGGTGTTCCTTACACCAAAAGGGATAAAACGACAGACAATAAAAGTAAGAAAACCATGCTTATCCAGATGCCCCTGAATCCTGTCTACTTTTTTTCTGGAAAAAACATTCTCCAAAAAACCAATTTTTAAAGTACCTTTCCGGACCAGGGTCCCCAGGTAATAGCAGCAAAAATCACTTATAATAGTCCCCAGCCAGATTGCAATCAGGCTTGGAATAAGTAAACTCCTTGCACCGGGAACCTGGGCCGCTACCCTTTCCTGACACAGGAGTGCGCCTGTTATAATAACAAGATCTTCGGAAATGGGGACATTTAAACCTGCAAGAATCAGGCTGATAAAGGCAACCAGAGGATAAAATTCTACATAATCGCTGAAAATGGCAAAAATATCCATATAAGTACAATATATAAAAAATACAAATAATTACAGTACACTCTGGAGGAACTGGCGGGTACGTTCATGGGCAGGACTCGAGAATATTTTTTCGGGTCTATCCATTTCCAGAATCGAGCCTTCGAACATTACAACAACTTTATCCGCCGCTTCCTTGGCAAAGCCCATCTCGTGGGTTACAACCAGCATGGTCATACCAGCCTTTACCAGATCCTTCATAACGCCAAGAACCTCTCCAACAAGTTCCGGGTCAAGGGCGCTGGTTGGCTCATCGAAGAGCATAATTTTCGGTTCCATGGCAAGGGCCCTTGCAATAGCCACACGCTGCTGCTGACCGCCGGAAAGCTGCGCAGGGTATGTGTCAACTTTATCGGAAAGTCCAACCCGGTCCAGGAGCTGCAGAGCTTTTTCCTTTGCTTCTGCCGGAGGAATTTTTTTAACCTGTATTGGCGCAAGCATAAGATTTTCCAGCGCAGTTTTATGCGGAAAAAGGTTAAAATTCTGGAAAACCATACCAACTTCCAGAAGCGAAGCATTCAATTCATCGTGGGAAAGATGGACGTTATTTACTCCCTTGGAACAATCAAATAGGAGTTTTTCTTCTATAAAAATTTTCCCGGAATCGATGGTCTCGAGCCTGTTTAGTGTCCGCAGGTATGTTGATTTCCCGGCACCGGAAGGGCCGATTATACAAACCACTTCCTTTTGTTCCACGGTAAGAGAGACATTTTTAAGCACTTCCAGAGGGCCTCTACCGTGTTTGCCGTGAAAAGTTTTACATACATCTACCGTTTTAACCATTTCCATTTATTTGCCGCCTACAGGTAAACCGAATATTTCTTTTCCAGTTTATGAAATATAAAGGTAAATACAGCCGTGATTATCAGGTAGAGGATCATAGCCGGTATGTACACCAGTGATGAAGATGTGGAAGACTGGATGGATCTGGTTTGTTTGGTTATATCAGTCAGGGCAATTATCGAAACCAGCGATGCATCTTTAAGCATCATAATAAACTCATTCCCGACAGGCGGGATAAGCCTGCGTATTGATTGCGGTATAATAATAAGCCGCATGGTCTGGGCATACGACAAACGCAAAGCCTTGGCTGCTTCGAACTGCCCCTTGTCGATACTCAGAATTGCAGCCCTGATAATTTCCGCACAATAAGCGGCGCAGTTCATGCCGAATGCAATAAAGGCGGCAACAAAGCGGTTGTTGATTGTTAGGGCTGTAGAGATCATGGGGAGCCCAAAATAAACAAAATACAGCTGCATTAAAAGCGGCGTACCCCGAAAAAAGAAAATATAGGCTGAACAGATTTTATTTATAACAAACTTTTTTGACATCTTGCCCAGGGCAAGAAAAAGGCTTAACACCAGCCCTGCCGATGTAGCAAGAATGGTTAACGAAATGGTAACCTTGGCGCCGTTAAGAAGCGGAGGAATCCATCTGATCATCCTTTCAATAGTTTCCACCGTTATCCTCCGCTTCCTAAAGTACTTTGTTTGTTTTAACAGGCCTACCGTGCTGGAGTAACTACATCTGCGCCAAAGATATTCTGAGAAATCTTCTGGAGGGCTCCTTCAGCATAAAGTTCGTCCAATGCCTTGTCAATAGCCGACGTAAGCGCATTATTGCCTTTCTTAATGCAGATTGCAAGGACTTCGTCGTCGCTTACCAGGGCAGAAATCTCGAAGGGGTTATTGGGCCTGGAAAGGTATTCGGCAGCCACAACACTGTCTACAAGGATTACATCAACCCGGTTCAGCGCAAGGTCGTCAAAACAGTTCATTACCTTGTCGTAGGGGTAGGTTTCCAGCGTAATACCTGTATCGGCCGACCATTCCTGGTACAGTTCGTCGGAAGTAGTTTCCCCCTGGAAAGTAAGGCGCAGGTTATTAACTTCTTCGAGCGATTTTGGCTTATTGGGCAGATCCTTGCGGACAACCAGGTACTGTGCGTTAACTACATAGGGCTTGGAAAAATTGTAACGTGTCGCACGTTCAGCTGTATAGGTTACAGATGACATAATGCAATCGTATTTATTTGTATCCAGGCTGGCAAAAATGCCGTCCCAGGCAGTATCGACAAATTCCGGCGTCAGCCCCATTTTTGCTGCAACTGCTTTTCCCATTTCAACATCAAAACCAATGGGTGTTTTTCCGTCTTCGTCAAAGTACTCCATGGGGGGATAGCCAATTTCCATACCGATCATTAAGACACCTTTCTTTAAGGTTATCTCGCCGGCTTCTGCTTTTGGCTGGCAGGCGATCAAAGCGGCAAGGCATACCAGAACCAGGCCCACCAGGGCAATTTTTCTGTTTATCATTCTTTTCTCCTTATAAAAATGCAAAAATATACCATATAGTAGCGATTATTCGGTGATTAGTCAATATTTATACAGATTATGGGGCATCGCCCAGCCGGGAAAGCCTGGCAAGGAACGCCTTGGTGCGTTCCAGGCGGGGGCTGTCGATAAGCTCTTTGGCAGGGCCCTCTTCTATAAAAACGCCGCCATCCATAAAAAGGACGCGATCGGCAACTTCGCGCGCAAAGGGAATTTCGTGGGTTACAATTACCATGGTCATTTTTTCCGATGCAAGGTTTCGTATAACTTTTAAAATATCGCCTGTTAATTCGGGATCAAGCGCGCTGGTCGGCTCATCAAAAAACAGCACCTGAGGATCGAGAGCCAGGGCGCGGGCGATAGATACACGCTGCTGCTGGCCGCCCGAAAGCTCAAAGGGGTACGAGTTGGCTTTATCGGACAGCCCCATTTTTTCCAGCAATGCTTTAGCGCGCCCCCCGGCTGCTTCTTTGGTTCTATGCAGCACATGAACCTGTGCTTCGGTAATATTCCGCTCCACGGAGAAATGGGGAAAGAGGTTAAAGTTCTGGAAAACAAGGCCGACATTCAGGCAGATTTCGCGCAGCGCATCTGCATGGGCATACACCCCGTCTTTAACCATGTCCCTGCCTGTAAGGGTAATGCTGCCCTTGTTCACAGTCTCCAGATGCGTAATGCAGCGGAGCAATGTGGATTTACCCGAACCGGAAGGCCCTATAATTGCAACAACTTCGCCCTGGTTCACCGTAAAAGAAATATCCTTAAGAACTTCCAGCGTACCGAATGATTTTGAAAGACCCTGTACTTTTATTACTTCCATGTATATGCCTTGACTTTATTGATAATACGCAAGCATTTTTTCGCAGCGGCTCAGGGTTACCGTAACCACCCAGTTCATAACAAGGTAGAAAAGCCCGGCAATAAAAATCGGCGTTGTTGAAAATTCCCTGGCAGAGGCAGTCTGGGCGGCATGAAACAATTCTGCGACACCAATAACCTGGGCAAGTGCAGTATCTTTTACCAGGGTAATAACTTCGTTTCCAGCAGCAGGCAAAATTCGCTTAACAACCTGCGGCAGGATAATCCGCCCAAAGGTCTGGGACCCGGTAAAACCAAGGACTTTCGACGCTTCATACTGCCCCCGGGGGATGGATTCTATGCCGCCCCGGTAAATCTCTGCAAAATAGGCTGCATAGTTTAATGCAAAGGCAATAATGACCGCGATAAAACGATTGTAGGAGAGGACGAACCTAAGGCCTACCCAGAAACCGGGGGAAGTTATCGCCCCCGAAAGGGCCCTGTCCAAAAAAGCATAGAGGTATTTAGGCGCAAAATAAATAAAAATTATCTGTAAAATAAGCGGCGTCCCGCGCATTATTAAAATGTAAAATTTAACAACCCCGCGGAGAGCCCAATTACGGGACATCCTTCCAAAAGTAACAATCAGCGCCAGGGGCAGGGATAAAACAAGGGTAAGGAAAAAAATCTCCAGAGATACCCCTGCCCCTTTGAGCATTATGCCCAGTAACTGCAGCATTATTTTCAATAACCTTTCTGCTGCCCGGCCCCTAAAATGGAGCCGGGTATTTGGAGCTGTTCCAAAATGTCAGATTTTGGAACAAGTTCATTTCCCGATAATGGATATATCTGCACCCAGCCACTTTGTTGCGATTTTGGCAACTGTGCCGTCACGCGCCATATCAAGAAGTGTTTCCCAAACCTTGTCTGCCAGGGCATAGTCATTCTTGCGGAAACCTACACCGAATTCTTCATCGCCCAAAGATTCCCCAAGTATGCGGAAAGCTTTTCCGGAACGGTTAATATTGTCGTTTGCCACCACAAGGTCTATAACCACTGCGTCTATGCCGCCAACATCCAAATCCATAAGTGCGGTTAAAAAATCCTTGTAGGTAATAATATTCCCAAGGCTGTTTTTAAATTCCGGGGCTTCGTCTATTGCTTCTATCGATGCTGAACCTGCCTGTGTGCCGACTGTCTTTCCGGAAAGGTCTGCCAGTTTCTGTACTGTGGAATTTTGTTTTACCACAATTACCTGGGCGTTTCTTAGGTAGGGGGGGGTAAAGCACAGGTTGTTTTTCCGCTCATCGGTAATTGTAAAACCGTTCCAGATACAGTCAATCTGGGCGGTATTAAGTTCCTGTTCCTTTGCAGCCCAGTCTATAGGCTGAAGCACAAGCTGCACACCCATGCGGTTTGCCACTTCTTTTGCAAGGTCTACATCATAACCGACAATCTCGTTGCTTTCGTTACGGAAACCCATGGGCGGGAAAGAATCATCGAGACCCATGATTAATTTTTTTGCGTCCATAACTTTTGCAAGTGAATTATCCTGACTGCCGGAACTGCTTTGGCTGCCGCTTTTCCCGCATGCAAAAAACAGACATGCTATTAATAAACAGATCGATACAATTGCAATTCGTTTCAATTTTTTCCTCCGAAAATAATGGTTAGCCACAGTATAGCATTTTTTAACAACAATGGCAAACTGTTAGATCATTACAAGAGATAATCCTTTAATTTTCCCATTAGTTCTTCAAAATCAAGAGGTTTCCCGATATGGCTGGTCATACCGGCTTCCATGCATTTTTCTACATCTTCCCGGAAAACATTGGCGGTCATTGCAATTATCGGGACTCCCTGCGGTTGCCCCGATAATTGCGGAGAATGTTTTGCATTCTCCGGCAAATTTTCTGATTTAAACTTCTGTTCAGCTTCAAAAGCCCTTATACGGCGTGTCGCTTCATAACCGTCCATTTCCGGCATTTGAATATCCATAAAAATCATTTCGTATTTTTGCGGCGCTTCGCTGAATTTACGGACAGCTTCTGCGCCGTTTTCTGCGCATTCTATTTCCAGTTGGGTAGGCTCAAGAAGCGCAATAACAATTTCCCGGTTTATTTCCACATCTTCCACAAGCAGTATACGGCGCCCGGTAAAGCAGCAGTTAATCTCATTGGTGATTTTTTCCGCCTGTTTTACTGCCGGGCCAAGGCATTCAGTTATTACTTCCATTATTGTAGAGGGGAACAGCGGCTTGGACAAAAATTTGTCTACACCTGCTTTTTTTGCCTTATCTTCTATTACAGTCCATTCTGCAGCAGAGATCATAATCACAACAGAATTGGACGGGACAGAGCCTTTTGCCCGCAGTTCCCTGGTTAAATTAATACCGTCCATTTCCGGCATTTTCCAGTCTATAAAATAAACATTATAGCTGCCGTTTTGTTCAACCAGGGAAAGGGCCTCTTTCCCGCTTGTTGCAGTATCGCAGCAGTTAATCCCGAACCCCATGGTAACTTCTTTTAGATACAAGAGGATATCGTTATCGTCATCTACCACAAGAATGCGCACATCGCTCCAATTAATTCCCCGGTTAATAACAGAAAACGGAAGGTTTTTATCTTCCCCACGCTTAACCTTTACCTCAAAAATAAAAGAGGAGCCTTTTCCGGGTTCGGATTCCACCCAAATCTTTCCGCCCATCATCCCCACAATATTTTTGGAAATCGAAAGGCCAAGACCTGTGCCGCCGAATTTACGCACTGTGCTGGATTCTGCCTGCTGAAATGACTGAAACAGACGGGCCTGCTGTTCTTTGCTTATGCCAATCCCGGTATCGGTTACCGAAATGCGGATGGCGCAAAACTCTTTTTCTTCCCCCAAAAAAGCTGTATCAAGGGATATTGAACCATTCTCCGGCGTAAATTTTACAGCGTTACCCAGAAGGTTTGTTATTACCTGTGCCAGCCTTTGATCATCCCCTACAAGGTTCCTGGGTATTTTTTTGTCGATATGTATTGTAAGTTTTTGCTGTTTTTCATCAACGCGGAAATTTACCACGTTTACAACCCGCTGAAGCATTTTTTCAAAATTAAATTCCGTATTTGAAAGCTCAAATTTATCGGCTTCGATTTTGGACATATCAAGAATATCGTTGATTACGCCCAAAAGATGTTTTGAAGCGTCCTCAATTCTGGTAAAGCAGTAATCTTTTCGCTCTGCATCGTCGGAATTTTTTCCTATGGTGATCATGCCGATTATCGCGTTCATGGGCGTGCGGATCTCGTGGCTCATATTCGCCAAAAATGCAGATTTAGCGCGGCTGCCGGCCTGGGCAGCATCGAGAGCCGCTTCCAGCCTGGTTAACGCATCGTGCATACCATGTGCAATCTCGCCGCGCTGGAGGGCGCCAACTGCAAGCAGCCCCCATGAACGAAGTATATTCAGTTCGCCTTCGGGGAATGAACGCTTGCTGTGATAATCGTCAAAACTGACAAAGCCCCAAAACTCCCCCTTTAAAAAGAGGGGTGTCGCCAGTATGGATTGAATCCCAAATGGGATAAGGTGTTTTTTTTCGTTATCCGGCAGATTATCTATTGTCCCGTTTACACTCTCCCCGCGGTTAAAAAGGTCTTCCCATCCCGACAGGTAATCCTGATACGCAAAATCCCTGTTCTCTTCCAGCAACGGCATCCCTTTGTTGGCCCATTGGCAGATCAGCCTGTAGTAAAGCCTCCCATCTTCCTTGCGGCAGTTTTGCCATACGCTTATCCGGTCTACATCGACATGGCGGCCCAGCATTTCCATGCCCCGGATCATTGCGCCCAAATGGTCTTCTGCATCCGACTCCAGGAGCAAAACTGCTGCATTGTTAACCACATACATAAGCAAATGCTGCTTATCAAGTTCTGCAGTACGGTTCCGGATTAGGCTTTCCAGCCTGTTTTTTTCCAGGCGCTTGTTTTTAAAAAAAACAAACAGCAGCGCCATTAAACACAAAAGCAAAACAGATGCTACAATAAGCCAGGAAAACTGCAAATGCGCAAGTTTTGCCCTGTAATCATAGGTTTTTCGTGTCCACTGTTCTGATATTTTTTTAACATCGATTATATGAAGCGCTTTTTCTATAATTGAACACAGCTCTGGATGATTGATATTAATTCCAAATGTCGATTCCAAAGATCTGTCGAATACAATATTTGCTTTAAACCCGGCCAGCTCGCGGTAATTGGTAAGGACAAGGAGCAGTGTCTGGCTTCCCATTACCATGTCTACTTCCCCGTCAATAAGGGCAGAAAAAGCAGCATCTGCAGAATCGTATTCGACAGTATTTAAATGGTTGGGGAACCAGCTTTTAAACAATTCGGAATAAGCGGTATCTTTCATAAGCCCGATTTTTACATAGAGAATTTCATTTACATCCAGGTTGTTAAAATCAGAACGCGAGAGTAGCGCGTAATTATCTGTTAAAAGCGGCGTGGATACCCATAAAAAGCGCCCTTCCCTTTCTTTTGATTTGATCAATTCGGTGATCATGGAAGCTTTTCCTTCTTCAAGCATCCTTAACAAATCCGGCCATTCGGAATCCGGCGTATTGGCAGGTTTAAATGATACACCGGCCAGCTTTTCTACTTCTGCCAGAATATCAAAAACAATCCCCTGCCAGCCTTTTTCCCGTGTGTTAAAAAAACTCATTGGATAATTATCACTTTCTGCCGCAAAGAAAATTACAGGGTTGCTTTGCATATATTCCCGTTCTTTATCGTTTATCTGAACAAGAAATTTATGTTTTTTATATTCTTCCTGCCCCTGTTTGTACATTTCGGTCAAGTAATAGAGGCCATCGTTTTTAAGCGCCTTATCGACAACAGAAATAATACATTCCAGCGCCGGGTTTTGTGTGGAAAGCGAAACCGGGCTGTATATTAGCGGGAAAAAATCCTGGGTATATACATCACCGTAAGCATCAAAAGCTGCTTCTGCCGGGCCTTCGTCCAAAAAAGCGTCTATTTGCCCGGTCTTAAGCAGCTTATAGGCGGCATCATAATCGTCAACAAAAAAAACATCGGCTTTTGATTTATCGATCAAAGAGACATCGTTGTAGGTAGTGGCGCCGTCCAGGAAGGCATAACGCAGCGGCCGTTCCGAAACAATGTCTGCCAGGGTCTGACTGCCAATCAAACGCATATATTTAACCGATCGTTCTGCAATGGAGCTGGTCATAAAATATGTTTCCCGGCGTTCATCGGTAGCTGTTAACTCCCCGGAAAAATCAACAGTAAAATTTTCCAGGCCATCAACCAAATCTCCCCACTCAATGATCTTTGGCATAAACGGGATACCAAACAGCCCGGACAACCAGCTGCAGAACAGGGCGGAAAAACCCTTTATTTCCCCGTTCTCCCCGTAGAATGCTTCGGTACTTTCATTCATCCCATAAACAAAAATGTTTGCGTGCCCGCGGAGCGCTTCTATGTTTTTTATATCCTGATCTGTAATGCCGGGAATTTCTTTGTACGAGGTATAAAACGGCATAACCTGTTTTTCACGAGGTTTTTTGCAGCCCGTAAAAAAAGGCAGCAGGGAAATAATCAAGAATAATAAATATATAGCCCTGTTCCCTTTATGCATGGGATTTCCTGCCTCGTTTTAAAATAATTATTGTAATATAAATATAATATAACATTTTTGCGATAATCTGGACAGTTATTTTTTGCCTAATTCATTTATCCTTTGAATTTCGTCCCGGATTGCTGCCGCTTCCTCAAATTCCAGGTTTTTGGCGTGTTCCAGCATCTCATTTTCCAGGGCTTTAAGCAACTGTTTACGCTGGGCGGGGATCAGCATATTATAGGACTTTTTGAGCACTTCGATGGAAGCATTGGCAGCAATGGCGGCATCCTCGGCATGGCGCTGCAAAATAGCTGCCACCGCCTTTTTTACCGTAGCCGGCGTAATGCCGTGTTCCCTGTTGTAGGCATCCTGGATTTCCCGCCGCCTTTTGGTTTCCGCTATGGCTTTTTCCATGGCGTCGCTCATTCTGTCGGCGTACATAATCACCTTTCCGGCGGCATTGCGGGCGGCCCGGCCGATTATCTGCACCAGGCTGGTTAGGGAACGGAGAAAGCCGATTTTGTCGGCATCGAGTATCGCAATGAACGAAACCTCCGGCAGGTCTATACCCTCCCGCAGCAGATTGATACCCACAAGCACGTCAAAATCCCCTGAACGCAGGGCGGTAAGAATTTCCACCCTTTCGATAGTTTCCACTTCGCTGTGAATGTACCGTACCCGCAGCCCAAGGCCGGACAGGTAATCGGTCAGATCTTCTGCCATTTTTTTTGTAAGGGTAAGGATCAGCGAACGCTCCCCGGCCTTGATCCGCCCCTGTAGCTCTGCATAAATGTCTTCCATCTGGCCTTCGCTGGGACGTACCTCTATTTCCGGATCCAGAAGACCGGTTGGCCGGATCATCTGTTCCACTACCCGCTTTGATTTTTTTGTCTCGTAGTCGCCGGGTGTAGCGGAAACAAAAACCGTCGCCCCAAGCCTGCTTTCGAACTCGTCGTAGCGCAGCGGCCTGTTGTCAAGGGCGCAGGGCAGGCGGAAGCCGTAATCGACAAGGTTTTGTTTCCGTGAACGGTCACCGGCATACATTGCCCCAATCTGCGATACGGTAACATGGCTTTCGTCGATAAATGTTAAATGAGCCGAAGACCCGTCGGCATTTTTTAAAAGATAGTCGATTAAGGTATCGGGCGCATCCCCCGGTTTCCTCCCTGCAAGCGGGGCGGAATAGTTTTCAATACCCGGGCAATACCCAATCTCGTTGAGCATTTCCAGGTCGTATTCGACCCTGGTTTTAAGCCGCTCCGCTTCCAGGTTTTTCCCGGCGGCTTTTAGGGTTTCATAGCGCAGGGCCAATTCATCTTTAATAAAAGAAAGCGCGCCGTGTACCGTTTCTTCCGGCATTACAAATTGTTTTGCCGGGTAGATAACCGCCCTGTCCAGGTCTTCCAGCACTTTACCGGATAGAGGGTCGAAACGGCGTATCCGTTCTACCTTGTCCCAATCCATATCAACACGGTACGCTTCCTCCAGGTATGCAGGGTAAATTTCCAGGCAGTCCCCCCGGCGGCGGAAGCGCCCCCGCTCCAGCACCGCGTCGTTCCGCTCGTACTGGAGTTCAACGAAGCGCTGCATCAGCCTGTCTGTGCTAACTGTATCGCCCACACCAAACTGGGCCGTCATCTTGCGGTACACTTCCGGCGTAGCAAGGCCGTAAATACAGGAAACGGTTGCGACAATAATAACATCTTCCCGTTCCATCAAACTGCGTGTGGCACTCAGCCTGAGCCGCTCAATCTCGTCGTTAATCGAAGCGTCTTTTTCTATATAGAGGTCCCGGCTGGCAACATACGCTTCCGGCTGGTAGTAGTCGTAATACGAAACAAAATACTCCACGGCGTTTTTTGGGAAGAAACCCTTGAACTCGCGGAACAGCTGCGCCGCCAGCGTCTTGTTGTGGCTTATCACCAGGGTAGGCTTCTGCACCGCCTCTATAATTTTGGCCATGGTAAAAGTCTTACCCGAACCGGTTACCCCCTTAAGTACCTGGAACCTGTCCCCCGCTTTTACCCCCGACGCAAGTGCGGCAATCGCCTCCCCCTGGTCGCCTGCGGGGTTAAACGGGGAATCTACAACAAAAGGCTGCATAGAGAGAATAATAACACAAAAAATAAGACTGCTTAAGCCCTTTTAGAATACGGTTTTTTGATTTATTTTACTCCCTAAACGCACAAATAAAGCAATAATCATTGCTTATTGTTTCATACCATATTCCAATACCGCCTGACCCATACAACATTCCTACATATTCATCAACCACATTATTTAAGAAATTTTTTGATTTCAGAAATTGTTTAAAACTTCTAAGGGTACTCCTCGTCCTGGATTCAATTAATGATGTACCAGGCCGTGAAACAACATAAGAATAAGCAGTTTCTGCATAAGGCTTATTAGTCTTTAAATAATCATAAGTTGAGTAAGAAATCCAGTAGTGCTTAATACTGTATAAAGAAGTATCGCTAAAAGGATTTGAACAGCTGATTAAGGTCAAAAAAAGTATTATTGATAAAATGAACAGTGATCTTTTCCCAAACATATTATTCTCCCGATAATTTGATATTTCTTACTAAAACATATTTTTTAATTTTTGTAAATCGAGTAAAAATAAAATGCCGGATAAGACAAACTGTCGTATCCGGCACCAAGCATCTGCTTAGACTTTTTTACATTCTTTTTTTAAATATTACTGAGACTGAATCTCAATAAGTTTCCTTGAACTTTCTTTCCGCTTCTTTATTTCCAGTGATAGTACCCCGTTCCTAAAGACTGCGGAAACTTCGCCGGTGTCGGCGTTCTCGGGCAGCGAGAAAGAGCGCTTAAAAGAAACATCCCTTCGCTCATGGATTAGGAACGCACTGTCTTTTTCCTCTTTCTTTTCCTCTTCCCTGTTTGTTTCGATACTCAGCTTGCCGCCCTCGACATGAACCTTAATCTGCTTTTCGTCAAAGCCGGGCAGTTCCGCCTTTACAAGGTAGGCATCGTCTGTTTCCTCGACATCCACCAGGGGCAGTTTGCTTAGCACAGGGCTGCCGAAAAAGGGCGCGAGGGGGGAATCAAAAAATGATCCCAGAACTTGATCCATCACACTCATGGGGTGATAAAGGGATAAAGTTTTCATGGTAAACCTCCAAATTAACATTGGCTTGTTTTTAGACCTTCATACGAAGCGTCTTGCAAATAATCTAGCAAAAATTGTGCCAAGTTCGTTTGTAAGAAAATATTTTTTGAATGAAATGTAAATCGTTATATTATAAAGACTTATGAAAACAACGGCTTGCCTAATATGGTATAAAAAATCTGCCTGAGCCAGAATAATGGCAAAAATGACACAAAATATGGAAATTCAGCATTTTTTCGTATCAAAATGACACAAAAAACTAAACCTTACATCGCTGCCTCAAAAGATTTGATAATTTCATCCTGCCCCATCTTATCAAAATCCGGCGGGACTTTGATTTGCCCTTTTTAGTCAAGAGCTATTTCGCCCCCAGCCAGGCAAGGATTGCAAGGGCAATCGATGCTGTTTTTGTTTCTGCGGAGTCTGCCCGGCTTGTCAGGATTACCGGCGTCCTTGTCCCCAATATAAGGCCAGCGGTTTTTGCGCCGCAGAGGTTCGTCATGCTTTTATAGAGGATATTTCCCGCCTCTATATCCGGAACCAGCAGTATATCGGCGTCCCCTGCAACAGGGCTGTCGATGCTTTTGGTACTGGCAGAAGCCGAGCTTACGGCGTTGTCCAGGGCCAGGGGGCCGTCTACGATACAGCCGGTTATCTGGCCCCGCCGCTGCATCTGGGTTAAAATGGCGGCGTCGGCAGTGCAGGGCATCCGTTCAGGGTCTACCGTCTCCACTGCCCCAAGGATGGCTGCCTTTGGCTCTTCGATCCCCAGACAATGGGCAAGATCAACAGCATTCCTTAAAATTGCCTCTTTTTCCGCCAGATTGGGGGCTATATTAAGGGCGCAGTCGCTTGCGATAAAAAGTTTATGATAGGCGGGGACCTCCATCAGGGCGCCATGCGAAATAAGGGTGCCGCGGTTAAGCCCCAAATCCTTGCGCAGAACAGCTTTTAAAAAAGCGGCGCTGGAAACGAGCCCCTTCATTACAAGGTCTGCTTCGCCGTCCCGTATCAGCTCCACCGCCCGCACAGCGGCAGCGGCCGGGTTGTTTTCTTCAATTAAATCCCACCCGGAAAGGCTGATGCCGGCTTTTTCCGCTCCCTCCTCTATTTTGTCCCGCTCCCCAAGAAGGACAGGCTGAGCCAGCCCCTGCTGCCCGGCACCAGACAGGGCGGCAAGGACCGCCTCTTCCCTGGCGGCAGCGACTGCGATACGGGGCGGCCTTTTACCCGAACTTGCAAGCAATTCTGCGGCAATTTTGGATAAATCGCTGATTTTTTGTATTTTCATGGTTTTTTCTCCTTAACTATTCCCTCTTTTTTGTGTTATAGTATAATAGAAGAACATTTTTTAATACCAGAGGTATTTATGAAAAAGATTATTATTATCGCTTTGCTTTGTTTAAGCACAGCAGCGCTTTTTGCGCAAAAAGTGGGGGACACCAACTACATAAATGTAAAATCTGCCGACCTTAAATCTTCTACAGGTTTTTTTGCTTCCAACACAGGGACAGTAAGCTATGGGGAAGAGGTAAAAGTATTGGCACTCAACGGAAAATATGCCCAGGTGCGGACTGCTGTCGGAAATAAAACCGGGTGGATAGCAAAAGCCAGTTTAACAAGCAAGAAAATTTCGGCATCCGGAAACACCGCAAACGCATCGGCCCGCGAAATTGCGCTTGCGGGGAAAGCCTTTTCCCCGGAAATAGAGGCAGAATACAAGAAAGGCGAGACACAGGCAAATTACCCTGCTGTTGACGAATTGGAAAGGGTTACCGTATCCGACAGGGACCTTCTTGCCTTTATCGACGAGGGCCATTTGGCAAAAGGTGAATAAAATGAAAAAGACAATTGTTTTTTTGGCCGTTGCAGCCTTTTTGATTAACTTTGCCGGCTGTGCATTCCTGGGTGTTGGCCATGGCGATATTGCGGCAGGTGTAATAAAAGGCACATTTGTAGGGATCGCCGAATCCAAAAAAGCAGCGGAAGCCCTTACGCCGGAAAATGAATATTATTTGGGCCGCGCTGTTGCCGCCAATATTGCAGGCAATTACAAAATATTCAGAAACGCAACCCTGCAGTCCTATGTTAACAAGATATGCCAGACGATTGTGATCAATTCCCCGCGGCCCGACATTTACAACGGCTACCACGTTGGTATCCTCGATACCACAGAAATTAATGCTTTTGCCACACCCGGCGGGCATATTTTTCTTTCCCGCGGGCTTATTGACAGTACAAAAAACGAAGACGAACTGGCAGCGGTAATTGCCCACGAAATTGGCCACATCCAGCTGCAGCACGCACTTACTTCGATACGGAACGCCCGGTATGTTAATGCAATACTTTCCGGGGCAGCGGCAGGTTTTGGCGAAGCATTGGGCGGGGGCGCACTTTCCGAACTTGCCAATATAATGTCAGAATCGGTAAACGAAATGGTAACAACCCTGGTATCAAAAGGTTTTTCAAAAAACCAGGAATATCAGGCGGATGCAGCCGCCGTTTCCCTGCTTGCAGCTTCCGGGTATAACCCTTCGGGGCTGCTTGAAATGCTGGAAGAGTTAAAGAAAACACAGGGGAATGATAAAACAGCAGGTTTTGGGAAGACCCACCCAACCCCCGAACAGCGGATTGCCGCCGCAAAAAAAGTCGTCGCCAAGTACACTGTAGAAGATACCAGTTCTTACAGGACAAGGCGTTATGGGGCTGCAACCCGGTAGTAATACTTCGGAGCGGAGGTAAAAAAATGTCGAAAAACAAGAAAGCCATAACCGCTGTCATCATTGTTTTTCTTATATTTGCTGTTCTTGGCGCACTTTATATTTTTCACATTTTCGATACCCTGGAATATAAAGCCTATGATTTTAGGGTACAATTATTTGCCGACACCTATAAACCTTCCGACGATATTGTTGTAATCCTGCTGGATCAAAACAGTATTGACTGGGCCAACCAGGAACGCGGCTGGGGATGGCCCTGGCCGCGCAAAGCTTTTGCCGATGTTGTGGATTATATGAACCTGGGAGGCGCCAAATCGATAGCCTTCGACGTCCTTTATACCGAACCTTCCATTTACCGCAGCGCAGATCAGGACAAAATAATTGATACGGCAATCAGTGCAATGGAAGAGATACGCGAAAACATCGCAGGCTCCGCCGGTACACTGCCCGGGCAAAGGCCCGCCGCCCCCGGCGATGATCAAAGAAGAATTTTTTCCAACTACATGACAGCAATGGCAGCGCTGCAGAGCCTTTCGGAACAGGCAGACGACAACGCCTTTATACAAGCGTCCGGTAATTTTGGCCGTGTTGTGCAGGCTGTTTTTTTCAGTTCCGAAACCGGGAGTGCGCTCACCTGGCCCGCTGATATAAACAAGCCTCTGTTAAACCCTGCCGGTTTTGAATCCATTTCCAGCGTCTACGAATTAACATACGGGTATAGTGAACAGTACAAACAAGGGGCGCAGTTCCCAATTCCGGGCCTTACCGCTACTGCCGGCGCGCTGGGCAATGTAACAAACGCAGAAGACGGCGACGGTGTTAACCGCAGGGCCAGGCTTTTTGTTAATTTTGACGGCAAAGCTGTACCGGGGCTTTCTGCCGCATCGCTTCTGGTATCCGGCGCCGGCAACAATATTTTTTATAACGAAAAAAAACGGCAGATAGAATGGGACGATTATATTATACCGGTAGACAGCACAGGAAAAAGCATACTTAGGTACAGGGGGGATCTTAACCGGTATATCCCCTACCGTACAGATGAGGTTTTAAAAAGTGTGGAGGCTGTGGCAAAAGGGGAAGAGCCCCTTATGACTCCCGACTATTTTACCGGCAAGTATGTGTTTTTTGGCCTCTATGCGCCGGGGCTTTTTGATATTTGCGCAAACCCCATTCAAACGGTATACCCCGGCATGGGCGTCCACATAACCATGCTGGATAATATCCTAAGCGGCGATTTTATTAAAGAAGCGCCGCTTTGGCTGGACGCAATTTTACTGTTTGTGGTTATTCTTGTTACAACTCTTCTTGCCCTTTTTGTCGATAAACTCCATTTTTCCGTCGGCGGCATGGTGCTTATAGCGGCGCTTATTGTCGGCGGGACACTTCTTGCCTACGACCGGTTTTGCCTTTGGCTCCCCATGGTTTTGCCGCTTGCTGGCCTTATCGCTGCATTTCTTACCTGTACCATTTACAATTATGCAACCGAGGGCAGCCAAAAGCGTTTTATCAAATCAACCTTTAGCCAGTATTTAAGCCCCATCTATATCGATCAGCTTATAAGCAACCCGGAACAAATAAAACTTGGGGGCGAAAGGCTGGAAATCAGCATATTCTTTTCCGATGTTCAGGGGTTTACCACTATCTCGGAGAACCTCGACCCCGATCAGCTTACAGAACTTTTAAATGAATATTTAACCCTGCTTACCGATATTATACAGCAGTCCGGGGGCACTATAGACAAGTACGAAGGGGACGCAATTATCGCTTTCTGGAACGCCCCGCTTCATTTTGAAGATCACGCTTCCAGGGCTTTGGGCGCAGCAATTGAATGTCAAAAGCAGCTAAGGGAAAAAGGCGAACACTTTGAAGAAATGTTTAAAAAGTGGAACATTAATGCCCCCGGGATTAACAAACGCCTTTTAACCCGCGTTGGGCTTAACACAGGCTATGCCGTAGTCGGCAACTTTGGATCGGAAGGCCATTTTAACTACACCATGCTGGGGGATTCTGTAAACCTTGCAGCACGGCTAGAGGGCTTAAATAAACAGTTCGGCACTTTCCTTATGTGTACCGATCACACAATGGAAGCAGCAGGGATGTACGGGAAATACTACGGGCGCAGGCTGGCACAGGTCGCAGTTGTTGGAAAGAACGAACCTGTTTCAGTTTGGGAACCCTTAACTGAAGCCGTATACAGGGAAAAAGAAAGCATTATCAAAGAATTTAACACAGCCAGGGATACGTTCTACGATGGGGACTTTGCCAAAGCCCTGGATTTATTTGAAAAGCTAAAAGACAGGGACGCGCCGCCAAAGTACTACATCGAACAATGCCGGTACTATCTGAATAACCCATCCGACTGGCAGGGTTTCTGGAAGGCAACATCCAAATAACAATGATCGATCTGACAACAGCAATCAACAACCCGTCTCTGGAAAGCGAAGAGCGCATAGCGGCTTTAAAAAAATGGAACGCTTTAAGCAACAGTAAAACAGGGGACAAACAATCCGGTTCCGGAGAAATCAACAACCACATACATACCATGTACAGCTTTAGCCCCTATACACCGGCAATGGCAGCCCTTAAAGCAAAGCAGGCGGGGCTGGCGGCGGCTGGCTCTGTTGATCACGATTCGGAAGCAGCATCGACCGAGATGGTTTCTGCCTGCGCCGTGCTGGGTCTGGGAGGCTGCTCGGGAATTGAGCTTAGAGTTGATTTTACGCAAAGCCCCAACGGGGATTTTTTTGCAAAACGAAAAATCAACAACCCCGACTCTTTTGGTATTGCATATATTACAATTCAGGGCATCCCTTCCACCAGGCTGGAAGAAACAGCTGCGTTCCTTAAGCCAATACGGGAAGCACGGCTTATGCGCAGCCGGGAGATGATCGCAAACTGCAACCAAATTTTGCTTAATGCGGGTTTTAAGGCAATTGACTTTGAAAGCGATGTAATACAAATATCACAATACAGAAAGGGCGGGGAACTTACCGAGCGGCACATTATGGCAGCGGCGGCAGAAAAAATCATCTGCCGTTTTGGTAAAGAAACTGAACTTGTGGAAGGTTTAAAAAAACATTTAAACATCGATCCGGGGCCAAAAATAATAAAGCTTCTTTCCGATCCTGCAAACCCCCATTATCTTTACGATCTTTTGGGAGTCCTTAAAACGGGTCTTCTCCCCCGCATTTTTATTCAGCCCGGTAAGGGGGAATGCATTAGCGCAAAAGCAGCAATAGACTTTGCGCTTTCTATTGACGCAATACCAGCCTATGCCTACCTGGGCGATGTTGGCGAGTCCCCCACAGGGGATAAAAAAGCAGAAAAATTCGAAGACGAATACCTGGACGGGCTTTTCGAAGAAATTAAGCGCCTTGGGTTTTTGGCAGTTTCCTATATGCCCCCCCGCAACACACCCGAGCAGATTGCAGCCATTCAGCGTTATGCGGCAGAAGGCCCTTATATGGAAATTTCCGGTGTGGACATCAATTCCAGCCGCCAGTCGTTTAACTGCCCGGAAGTGCTAAACCCTGGCTGCAGGCATCTTTTGGATACGACCTGGGCCCTTATAGCGCACGAGCGGCTAGCGTCAATTGACGGGAATTGGGGCCTTTTTTCAAAAAACAACCCTATGGCCTCGCTTTCTTTGCAGAAAAAGATTATAATTTATGCAGAGACAGGAAAAACGCTGGATTTGCATGACCCGCAGGAATCGGCGGCGGATGCAATAGAAAAACTTCGAAAGGGTATAATTTAAAAAAATGGGGCATTTTCAAAACTTTAGTTTTTGAAAATGGCTCAATTTCAAAAAGGAGTTGAAAATGATTTCATTATTAGCCCCATTAATCCGGGGGCTCTGTATACATGCTGCGAACGCCCCCCGCATTGTACTGGCTGGAACAGGTTCACCGCCCAAAAATGCCCTTTCCATAGACCTGGAATCTGCATTTGGTACAGAGGAAGGAAACTGCAATAAGCTGGATGAAACTGCCGCTGCCAAAGCGCTAAGTGAGGCCTACGCCGCCTGGCTATTCGAAATGGCGCCATCCAACGGGGGCCCAAGTGAAGTAGTAAAAAAACAGCCGTCTGCCATAGCAATTAAACGCGGCAGCGAAACTCTGGGGGTCTTTTGGGTAGACAGGGATATTGACGCTGCCCGCAAACGCAGGGATACCCAGGACGATTCTTTTATCGAAGAAATTCTCCCCCCGGCTCTGGATACAGAAACATTCCCGCCTTCCATTTCATCTTCGGACAGGAATAATGTTGTAAAAAACAAAATTGCCCTTGTTACAGGGGGGGCGCAGGGTTTTGGCGAACAGATTAGTATTGGGCTTGCTTCTTCTGGTGCCCTGGTTTTTATTGCAGACTTAAATTCCGAAGGTGCAGAAAACCTGGCAAAAAAAATTAATAATTCACAAAAAAGAACCGCCGCTATTGCCGTTAAAGTGGATGTTACCAGCGAAGGATCGGCAGAAGAGCTATTTTCGGTAATTGCAAAAGAAGCAGGCGGCCTTGACCTTTGCATAAGCAATGCGGGGGTACTGCAGGCGGGAAGCGTGATGGATCAGGAATTACAAAATTTTAAATTTACCACAGAAGTAAATTATATTGGGTATTTTATAATCGCAAAATATGCAAGCCGCCTGCTTCGGCTTCAACACCTTAGCGCGCCGCGCTGGAAGACAGACATTATTCAAATCAATTCAAAATCCGGTCTTGTAGGTTCCAATAAAAACGGAGCTTATGCAGGAAGCAAATTCGGGAGTATTGGGCTTACCGCAAGCTTTGCCCTGGAATTGGTAGAATACAATATTAAAGTAAATTCAATCTGCCCGGGGAATTTTTTCGACGGGCCGTTGTGGTCAGACCCGGAAAAAGGGCTCTTTGTTCAGTACCTGCAGGCTGGAAAAGTTGCAGGCGCGCGAACCGTCGAGGATGTAAAAGCTTTTTACGAAGCAAAAGTCCCCATGAAGCGCGGCTGCCTGGGGCCCGATGTAATGCGGGCAATCTATTACATTGTCGAGCAGGAATACGAGACAGGCCAGGCGCTGCCTGTTACAGGCGGCCAGGTAATGTTACACTAACGCCGCTTGCTTAACACTTTAGCTTCGTATTCATCAACCATGCCTGTCCACTCAGCGCTCACCGGTGCATTTGCTTCCAGGCACAGCTTGTCCCATACTGCACCGAATGGCAGTGTTTTTGCCTCTTCCATTAATCCAAGGCGTTCGTGGAGTTTTCCTTTCTTTTCCGCTTCCAGGTAGAGTTTATACGGTTCAAGATGCGCTTCCAGCAGGGCTTTCCGCAGGTTCCGTGCCCCAATTGCCCATGCCGCAATGCGGTTTATCGAAGCGTCAAAGTAATCCAGGGCAAAATCAACCTTGCCAATGGCGCCCGATCTTTTAATTTCCTGGCACGCTGCGCGGGTGTCGTCGGAAAAAGTTACCACATGGTCCGAATCCCAGCGCAGCCCGCGGCTAAAATGAATTAAAAGCCCAGGGACAAAAAGCAGCATTGCGCTTATTTTGTCTGCAATGGTCTCTGTTGGATGGAAATGACCCGTGTCCAAACAAAGTTTTATCTGTTTCTTTGCAGCATACCCCATATAAAACTCGTGCGACCCAACAACATACGCTTCGCTGCCTATGCCGAAAAGCTTTGATTCTACCGCATCGGTAATTGTTTCTTTTGGGTACTTAACCGATAAAATTTCGTCCAATGCGTCACGGAGCCGTTCCCTGGGGGAGAGCCTGTCGGCAGGGTAATCTTTGGAGCCATCGGCAAGCCAGAGATCGTTTACACAAGGGCTCCCCTGGTTTTCCCCAAAAGCGCTGGCAATACGGCGGCAGGCTTTGGTATGGTCGAGCCAGAATTTCCGGATTTTCGGATCGGCGCTGGCAAGGGTATATCCCGAATCGGCCATTGGATGGGCAAAATAGGAAGCGTTAAAATCCAGGGGGATTTTTTTCTTTTTTGACCAGCTCATCCAGTTGGTAAAGTGTTCCGGTTCTATTTTATCGCGGTCTACTTTTTTTCCCTTTGTTTCCAGATAAAATGTATGGAGGCTAAAGCGTTTTTTTCCCGGTATAAGAGAAAAGGCAAACTCCGCATCGGACCGGAGTTCGTCGCCGTTACGCGCCCTGCCGGGATAGTTCCCCGTGGCAACAAGCCCGCCGCCGGACAGGGTTTCGGCGCCTTCAAACCCAACTACATCGTCTCCCTGCCAACAATGTATGGACAATGGTATGCCAAGCGCATCCTTAATCGCTTTGTCGCTTGATACTCCGAATTGAGCGTATAGCTCCCTGGCAATACCATAGGCACTTTCAACTTTTTCCTTGTTAATTACCAGTTTCATACTTTTTCCTCCTGAATTTTTTCCGGCAATTTGTTAAGGCTTTTTCAAAACTTCAGTTTTTGAAAATGGCTCTGTTACTTTATCAAATTTGCCCGGTAATGCTCCACTTCCCAGTTATTAATAAAGGCGATTTTTTCCGCTGTCATAAAACGGTAACCGCCAAAACTCTCTGCATAGACCGACACTTTTACCACATCGTAAAAAAGTTCAAGTGCAAGGCCGGCAGATTTTTCCGATTGCCCAATGCCAAAGACCCCTTCCCCTTCCAGGGCAGCAATTTTTGGAGGGAGGCCGGTTTTTTCAATATGGGCTTTCCATGCCTCTTCTATGTCTTTTCCTTTTTCAATAAACAGGGGATCGCTCCCCGCATACACAATGTGATCCGGCGAAAAGGTCGATGCAACCGGGGCAAAAGCATTGCGGTTCTTTACCAAGGCGGCAATTTCGTTATTTCTTTTAAACCGTACAACCCCGCCGGAAATTTTTTGTAAAACTTTTATCTCTTCTCCGTTATAAGAAGAGCTTTCCCCTCCCATATCCGGTTTTCGTTTTATTCGTGTATTAATCGTGTCAATAATCTTTGTATAAAGTGATTTTATTTCTTCTATTGTATCAGCACCGACAAAGACGCCGTGATTCTGCAAAAAGAAAAAAGATGGCGCTTTTTTCCCGGCAATGGATTTCCGTACATTATTTGCCAAAACAAAACCCGGATCGGAAATGGGGATCCACACCACATCATCCCCAAAAAGGGAACGTGCGGCATTTTCCGCGCCCTGCGAACAGGTAAGCCCGTTTACCAAAGTAGGATGTGTATGAACCACAAAATTAAAGGGCAATAGATCATGGAGCAGTGTTTCCACACTGGGGCGTTTTTGCTCTTCGCCGGGAAGACGACAAGCCAGCAGCCCTTCCAGCACAGCTTTTTCCCGGTCCGCAGCCGCATTGGGGTTCTCAGCCCCGCCAATAATGCCGTCTTTGGCAGAAAGGCCCCAAAGAGAAGCCAGTTTTGCCCTGTCCATGGCGACAAAACCATCAGTGGTTATCTCTCCCAGGGAAACACCGGAACCTTTTATCCATAATGTTGTTTCATTTTTAAACGAAGTATTGCCGCCGCCTGCTATTACATAATCAGGGTTAGCGCCGTAATAATGCGAAATTGTACTTAATTGTACCAGGGAGTCCATGCTATTCATTTAAAGCTATTGTATTCTTTCAAACATGGCGATTAAAATAGATAATTCTCTTATATAGATGGAGAAAACATTTTATATACTTATATAAAGCCGAGTTTTTTCCATCATATCAATAGAATAATCCATTTACGTCCGGCTCTCCATGTAAAATACTATCCTAATATGGAAACCATGGAAAGATTTTCCTGGAAAGCAAAAGTGCTTCCGGGGAAAAAAGAAGAATACATCCGGCGGCATGACGAAATCTGGCCCGAAATGACCGAACTCCTTAACAAAGCGGGTATACATAACTATACCATCTGGCTGGCAGGGGATGAACTTTTTGGGTACTACGAAGCCGAAAAAGGGGTGGAATATGCCTCCAGGACGCAGGCAGAAAGCCCTGTGGTTGACAAATGGAATGAATACATGAAGGATGTAATGGTAATGGAAAAAGATCCGGAAACAGGAACCCATTATCAGCTTCAAAAGGTATTCTTTCACCCCTAAAAGGAAATCTATACATGGATGGGATAGCCCTAAATTTATCAGCTATTAATAAAACATTTCCCGGTGTTATTGCCCTTAGCGATATGAGCTTTGAGCTTAAAGCTGGGGAAATTCACGCTATCTGCGGCGAAAACGGGGCAGGGAAATCCACTTTAATGAAGGTGGTTACCGGTGTTTATGCCCCCGATTCAGGGAAAATCCATCTTTTTGGCAGCGAGGCTAAATTTTCCAACCCGCTGGATGCCTTTTCCAACGGGATTGCAATTATCTACCAGGAAACCAGCCTTTTCGAAGAAATGACTGTCCTGGAAAACCTTTTCCTGAACCGGGAAATAACCAGAAAAATCGGGCCCTTAAAGGCGCTGGACTATAGTGCCATGGCACTTAAAACAGAAAGCCTCTTTAAGGGCCTTCATATTGCAATCCCTGTAGACGAAAAAATTAAAAACCTCGGTATTGCCCAAAAACAAATGGTAGAAATCGCCAAAGCCCTTAGCTTCGAATCGCGTATACTTATTCTCGATGAACCAACCGCTTCCCTTACCCAGGAGGAAGTAGATGCCCTTTTTACCATAATCAAAAACCTAAAAAACAGCGGGGTAAGCATTGTCTATATTAGCCACCGGCTGGAAGAGATATTTACCCTCTGCGACCGGGTTACGGTAATCAGGGACGGGCGTTTTATTTCCACCAGGGAAGTTTCCCAGACCAACAAGGATCAGCTTGTAGCAGATATGGTCGGGCGCAGCATGGACAATTACTACCCCAAAACCGAGGTAACGATTGGCGAAACGCTTCTTACCGTAAAGGGCCTTGGCGATATGGAACTGCTCCATGATATTGATTTTAATATAAGCCGCGGCGAAATTCTGGGGTTTGCCGGCCTTGCTGGTTCAGGCCGTACCGAACTGGCCATGACATTATGCGGGTTTACACCGCCGGAACACGGCGAAATCAATCTGGAAGGAAAACCTGTTCGTTTTAAAAATTACCGGGAAGCAATGGAACAGGGAATTGTATATGTTACAGAAGACCGGGGAAAATACGGTATTATTGTAAATATGAGCGTTAAAGACAATATTGTAATGCCGCAGCTGGATAAAAATTCCCGCTTTGGGGTAATAAATAAATCAAAGGAATATGAGCTTGCCGAGAAGATGAGGGAAAGTGTAGGCATAAAAGCCCCCGACACAGATTTTTTGGTAATGAACCTTTCCGGCGGAAACCAACAGAAAGTTTCAGTCAGCAAGGCGCTGGCTCTAAGCCCCAAGCTTCTTATCCTGGACGAACCAACACGGGGGGTAGATGTAAACGCCAAGGCAGAAATCCACCGTATCATAAGTACCATGGCCGCATCCGGCCTTACCATATTGATGATCTCCAGTGAATTACCGGAGCTTATCGGCATGTGCGATCGTATATATGTGATGAAAGAAGGAACCATTGCCGGTTGTTTTAACCGGGAAAAATTTTCCCAGGAAGAAATCCTGCATATTGCCCTGGCTTCCGAAAAGGCGGAAAAGAGCTATAAAGGTGAAGTTGTATGAAGCAGAGAATTTCCTTTAGCACCGAAATTTACCTTGGTTTATTTTTCCTGGCCATGCTTATTTTCCTGCAGATCTTTGCCCATGGTTTTTTTTCCCTGAACAATACCTTAACCATGTTCAACCGTTTTAGCTATCTGCTAATCGCCGCTATCGGGATGAACCTTATAATTATTACATCCAATATTGATGTATCCGCAGGGAACCTTATTTCGGTAGTCTGCCTTTTTATTGCCGCTCTGGGCAAGATGAACCTTGGGCTGCCTGTCCTGCTCCCTGCCGCCATGATCATGGGAGCGTTTTTAAGCCTTATCAATGCCCTCTTTATTACCACTTTCCGTATTCCTGCCATTGTAGCGACCCTGGCAACAGCACAGCTTTTCTCCGGGATTCTGCCTATCATCGTGGAAGGCTCCATCTATGATCTACCTCCAAGTTTTACCTGGCTGGCTTTTGAGGCGAAGCTATTTGGTTTCCTTCCATTAAGCGTGATCATGATGCTTATCATCACGACTATTGCCCTTTTCTTTATGAAATATTCCCAATTTTCCAAAAAAATCTATGCCGTTGGCAATAATAAAGAGGCAGCCCGTTTAACGGGAATTAATGTCAATAAGGTTATCATTATAACCTATGTAATTGCCGGTGTCCTTTTTGGGATAACAGGGACAATTATTGCCACTGCCAGCCAGAGGGTAACCACAACCATGGGCACAGGCCTCGAAATGACTTTTATTGCCTGTGTAGTCCTTGGGGGAACCAGCGTAGCGGGAGGAAGCGGAAAAATTCTGGGTACGGTCTTTGGCGCTGCAATCTTAACAATTATTGCCCCTGCTGTTAATTATCTGGGTATAAGTTCCGACTGGGCAGATGCCATTATGGGGGCTATTATTATTGCAGCTGTAATTGTAAGCGCCCTTCATCTAAAAAGGCAAAAACGCCCGGCTCTGGCCGCTGGGGGCGCCTCATGAAAAAACGAAAATTTAAATTCACTTTTAACTGGGCATTACTAATTATCCTTTTTGTACTTTTTTTTGGCATTTCAGCATTAAACAGTGTATTTCTTTCCATCGATTACCTGCTGGAAGTAATGCTCCGGAATATCGTAGAAATCGGCATGATGGCGCTTTCTGTAACCCTTATCATAATAACCGGGGGAATTGATCTTTCTGTCGGTTCAACCCTGGTACTTTCCTCCATGATTGGCGGAATCGCAGCACTTCATGGCGGCAGCGCCCTGGGGGTTATTACGGCTCTTTTAACCAGTGCAGTATGCGGTTTTTTTAACGGGTTCCTTATTGCAAAAATAAAAATCTCCCCACTGGTTACCACACTGGCAACCATGTACCTGTACATGGGCCTTGCCAGAAGTATTTCCAAAGGGGACAGTATTTATTCCTATGCAGGAAGCGAATGGTTCGGCAATTCGGAAATTATGATTGCAACCAATGATTTTCCCTATTTCTTCCCCATTCAAATATTTTATTATGCGGCATTGGCGCTTGTTTTCTGGTTTTTGCTGTCAAAAACAACACTTGGCCGTAAAATATACGCCATAGGCCTGAATGAAAACGCCACTGCCTTCAGCGGCGTAAATACAGACAAGGTAAAGATCATTATCTACACCATAAGCGGCCTTGTTGCGGGTTTTGCAGGGCTTATCTGGCTGGGCCGGTTTACCAGCATTAAATACGATGCAGGTGCAAGCCTTGCCCTTAAAGTGGTAACCATAATTGTCCTTGGCGGGACCAGTATTATGGGCGGTATAGGCGACATGAAGGGGACAATCCTTGCAACCATGATAATCGCGGTTTTAAACAGCGGCCTTACGGTTCTTAATATCCCCATTACAACCCAGACAATTGTACACGGCATTATTCTTGTTATAAGCCTTGTAAGTTACTTTATCCTTAACGAACGGGCAATAAAGAGCCGTATTGTAGAATTAAAAAAGACCGGGGGGTAGATGATCCTGTTCCAAAATGCCGAATCCTGGGTTCTGTCGGACCTTTAATTCGTATACATTATGGAACAGCTTTAAATGGGTTTTCCCAGCGGCGGTAAACTTGTTTACCATCGCTGTGTTAATAAATTCTTTCAGGAGGATAAATATGAAGAAAGTCGTAGGAATAGCGCTATTGGTGCTGTTCGCCCTTTCTGCATCAATGGTTTTTGCACAAAAAACAGGTACCATAAAAATCGCCATGATGCCGAAATTCAAAGGGGAAAACTATTTTGATGCCGTAAAGATCGGTGCTCAGGAAGCAGTAGATGAAATTAACAAAACCGGCAGGAACATTGAATTTCTCTACGACGGCCCGCCCCAGGATCAAGCCACCAACCAACGCCAGGTGGACATCCTTGAAGGCTGGATTGCCCAGCGGGTAAATGTTATTCTGGTTTCTCCCAACGATCCCAACGCAATTGCGCCGACACTCAAAAGGGCCCAATCGCGCGGTATCAAGGTACTTACCTTTGACGCCGATGCACGCGAAGATGCCAGGGACCTCTTTATTAACCAGGCAACCGCACAGGACATTGGCCTGGGTATTGTAAAAGGCGCTTCGGATAACCTTAAACTTAAAGGTTACGGCCCCAACAAACCCGCCAACATGGGGCTGGTTTCTTCCGCAAGGACCGATGCCAACCAGCAAGCCTGGGTTGCGGCTATTAAAGCACTTCTGGCAACCCCGGAATACAACTGGATCCGTATTCGGAACGAAGATACCGATATTTATTACCCCGGTCCGGATGAGACAACCACCCAGTCCATGAGCGGAACACTTATTGGCCGCATGGGCCCCGGTGCAGATCAAATCCAGGTTGGCGTTGGTCTTTCCTCGATGGCCGGCCCTGCCCTTGGTTCACAATACCAGGCAGCACCAAGAAAACCCGATCCAAGATCAATTTTCCTTATTGGGATTGCAACCCCGAACGGGCTAAAATCCTATATCAAGAATACCAGCAACCCGCTGGATGCAGGGGTACTGTGGAATTGTATGGACCTTGGTTACCTTTCCATTCAGTCCGCTTATCAGCTGGCCAGGGGAACAATCACCAACAAGACAACCAACTTTACCGCTGGACGCCTTGGCGCCCGGGCTATCAAAAACAAAGAGATCCTTCTTGGCCCTGCTTTGATTTTTGACAAAGACAACGTGGACAGGTTTAACTACTAAACCAGCGTAACGTTAACCGTAATGTATGTGGGTTATACTTAGGTATAACCCACATTATTTTTAACCATCTGTAATTCCAGGGAGAAACAAATGAATTCCAAAGAAAGAGTATATGCTGCATTCAGACGGGGAAAAGAACTTCCCGACCGCATCCCTTTCCAGTTTGATTTATGCAGGCAGCTTATAGAACATTTTGCCGCAAAATTCGGCATTAAACCGGACTATACTCTTTCGTATTATGAAGATTTAAGCTACCGAATATCGGCGAACGACCTGCGTACAAAAATGGGAAGCGACTGTATTGTTGTTGGCGGCCAGGTAGCGCATGGTTTTACACCGCAAGTTATAAGGGATGATATTACAAGCAATGAATTCGGCATGTATATGAAACCCACAAATCTTTATGTAGAAGTAGTAAAGTGCCCCATGGATACAGTGGAATCTGTTGCAGAGGCAGAAGCTTTCCCCTTTCCGGATCCCTATGCACAAGGCCGTATGGAAAATGCCAAACGCGATATTGACCGTTTCGGAAAGGATTATTTTATTATTGGGGATTGCGAACTTTCTCTTTTTGAACTGGCCTGGCATCTTACCGGTCTGGAAAAATACATGATCGATATGGCTACGGACGAAGAATGGATTGAGACTATTAACGACAAAGTTGAATATTTTACGGCCGGCATTGCAGAGCAGCTTGTTAAAGCCGGTGTAGACGCCCTTTGGTTCGGGGAAGACCTGGGCAGCCAGATTTCGACACTTATATCACCGGAAACCTGGCGGGAAAAATTCAAGCCCCGCCACCAGCGGATTATCGATAAAGTAAAAGCAATCAACCCGGATATACTTATTATCATGCACAGCGACGGCGCCGTAGCCCCACTGCTCGATGATTTTATAGAGATGGGAATCCATGTTTATAACCCGGTTCAACCCAATGTAGCAGGCTCGGATCCCCAGGAACTTAAGGACAGGTACGGACAAAGGATCTGTTTTTTCGGCGGGCTTGATCAGCAGGAACTGCTTCCACGGGGGGACATTAATGCAATTAAGGAAGAAATGCACCGCCGCGCCTCCATTCTGGGTAAAGACGGCGGTTACCTTATGGCCCCTGCCCATATTATCCAGGCCGATGTCAAGCCCGGTACCGTAGAAGCCATGCTTAAAATCGCTGCAGAATTATAGGAGTTTCGCCCTCAACCATGGACTTTTCTCTTGTAAGGATGGATAAATCGTGCCATACTTTATTCAATGGAAATTGCCGAACAAGCCGAAAATGTCGATGAAGGTGATTGGGGGTTCTGGCATTATCTTCCGTACAGCAAAGAAGATGAGCGGCTTGGCATGGTTTGTACCACTGCCGGCAGCCAGGATGTATCGCCAGGTACAGTTTACCCGCCAATGCGGGACAAACACCCAGCGCCGTTCCGCCCTGTAGCAGAAGGGAGGATCCTTCCCGAATATCAAATCATCTATATTATTAAAGGTGAAGGTTTATTTTCCGCCGCCGGTAAAACCTGGAATGTAATCCCCGGTTCAATGCTTATGGTTATGCCGGGGCTAAAGCACTGGTACAAACCGGTTCTGGAAAAAGGATGGCATGAATACTGGGTTGGTTTTAAAGGAAGTTACTTTGATAAACTGGCCAAAGAAGGGTTCCTTTCCGAAGAACGCCTCTTTTTTAACATTGGCCGCTATGATTATTTAATTTCTGTGTTTCACAAGATTTTTGATGAAGTTAACTCCCTAAAACCCCTCTATCAAATGAAAGCCTGTTCGGCTGTTCTTACCCTTATTACCGAAATGATTTCCCGCTCCAGGCGCCAGGAACAACCGGATTTTTACCAGCAGATTGTGGAAAAAGCAAAGTACCTTATGGAATCAAATATAGCCGGAGATATTAACATTCCCAGTATTGCAACCCAGATTGGGATAAGTACTTCCCGGCTAAACGAAATTTTTAAGCAATTCAGCTCCATGACACCGTATCAATACTATATCCAGCTTAAAATACATAAAGCAGAACAGATACTTAGCGAAGAAAACATATCCGTAAAAGAAGCCGCCTGGCGCATGGGTTTCGAAGACCAGTACTATTTTTCCCGGCTCTTTAAGAACAAAACCGGCATTGCCCCTTCCGACTGGAAAAAATATTCAAGTCAATGACGCAATAACCTATGGACATCTCTAAAAACTTCAGTTTTTAGAGGTTCCCTTATTTTAATGGCACCAATTTAAACCCGTTTCCGTCATTTTCGACCATGCCCATTCCCGGGTAAACCATATGCATGCCGCCGATGGGAACCATGTTCTTTGCTGCATAGTCCAAAATCTGCCTTCGTACCGCCGCGGCTGCTTTTTGATCCATATCGTAGGTTGCAGAAATATCCGGGACAGGGAACTGTACAAGCGCCACATGAAGAAGGTCCCCAATAACCAAAAACTTTTGCCCTTTATCTTCCAGCAAGAAAACCGTATGCCCCGGTGTATGGCCATAATTTGCAATAGGGGTAATCCCGGGAAGGAGCTCTGTTAACTTTCCTCCCAGCTCGCCGGGCTCAAAAGTTTCCACCCGGTTACCGTAAGCTGCCAATGCTGCAACCGCCCCCTGGTTAGGGTTGGTTTTGGTAAAGTAATCATATTCCTTCCTGGAAAGATATATCTTTGCTTTGGGGAAAACCGGCTTACCGTCTTTTAAAAGCCCGCCAATATGATCCCCATGGAGGTGAGTTATAAGTATTGCATCCACGCTTTCCGGGCTTACCCACAGCGCTTTCATGCTTTCAAAAGAAGCGCCGCCAAATGCGGTATCTATAAGGATATGCTTTCCATTTGCCTTAACGAGAAATATATTGGTTGAATGTTTAAAGCCGCTTGCAGGAATATAACGTTTTAGCAATGCATCGTCCGCGCCAACAAGGATACCGGCATTTCCATCGCGTTGGGATTCCACCAGCATAAAAATTTCCATATTGCCGATCCTGTAAGAAGCAACATCTGCCGTTTCCTGTGCAAAAACCCCAATTACCATAGTACTAAAAAGAATCCCAAAAATCATTTCTTTTTTCATGGTACGCCTCCAATTAAATAAATTATTACAAACGATCCATTTTCAAAAACCAAAGTTTTGAAAAAGCCTTAACCACCTAATCTTTTTTTGCATCGTCTTTTTTTACGCCAATTTTATCCAACACGGCTTTGCCGGTATCGGTTTGGGCAAAAGCTTCCATCATGCCGCTTAGCGCCGTCCCGCCTTTCGGCGAAAACAGATCCATTACCTTGGATACACCGCCGCCAACATTGCCGTCTGTTGTATTCGTAATAATTTTTATATCGGCCCTGTTCAGGTTCATAGCCTGTGCTTTTCCAACTTCTGCATTATACTTTGCCTGTTCAACCGCAACATTCGCCTGCTGCTTTACAACTTCCAGATTTACAAGATATTCCTGATATCCCTGGTTATTCCCGATTTTTTCCGCCAGGGTAATTTCCGCCGTTACACGGGCCAGCTGCATTTGTTTTTCCGCATCGGCATTTGCAACACCGACAGATTTAATGCCTTCTGCTTCTGCTGCCTTTAGGGTTTTGATTGCTGTCGCTTCTTTTTCTTTTGCGTTTTTATCTGCTTCGGCAATTGTCTCGGTCTGATACTTAACAGCATCTGCGTCAATTTTTAATTTTTCTTTCTGCGCTTCTGCGTCAATCTTCATTTTTTCCTTGTCCTGATCCGCCCTAATGATCGTGGTTTTTCTGATTGTTTCTGCATTAATAAGCTCTTTTTCCTGCATTATGTTTGCGTTGGTAACCTGGCGGACTTTTTCTACAGCCAATTCGTTCCTGGCCGTTTCTTCCGCTTCCTGGGCAATCTGCTGTTTTGCTTTTTCGTTTGCAACCCCAATCAACTGTTCTTTTTCTGCGCTTTTCTCGCCGACAACCCTTTCCTTTTCCGCCTGCTTTACTTCAACTTCGCGTTCCGCCCCAATTTCCGCTTCCTGTGCAAGTTTCTTGTTGGTCGCTACTGTTATTCTGGAATCTTTTTCAATTTCTGATTTCTTTTTTGCCATTATATTTTCTATTACGTTGGAATCTTTGCTGTCCCTAATATCCATCAACTCGATATTTTTAACTGCAACGACACCCCACTCCTGCAGCTGGTCTTTTACCTCGTCGGTAAATTGCTGGCCATATACCGAACGCTCTTCCATAATATCTTCCAGTTTTGCCTTTGCCATAATGTTACGGACTGCGCCCTGGACTATTGCCTCCAAATGCTTGCGGAGTTCTTCTGTAGAGGCAACTTTTTCTGCAGCCTGGTTTGTGTCCGATATACGAAAAAATGTCCTTACATCTACAACGAACGGTACACGGTCCTTGTCGTACGCTTCGTAATTATTCAGCGGCATATCAAAGTTTGATACAGGCAATTCCTTTACTTCCACACCAAAAACAGGAAGCCATTTTGGCCATTGATAGTAAACATTGCCATAGCCGGAATTTTTACCGTAGGAAGTTGTCTTTTTCCTTGTCTGCACTACATGAACCATATCTGCCGGCACTATCCTGCGAAGCAACAGGATTTTTATAATAAGGAACAGGACTAAAAGCCCTGCTATGCCGCATGCTACCAACAGCGGTATTAAGCCAAACAATTCCAACATACACAACTCCTTTTACTATATTAACATGGACATTTCTAAAAAACTTTGGTTTTTAGAGGCTCCCACATTTATACACCCGGTTAAAGTTTTATTCAAGCAGCTTCGATTAGCATTTTCTCCCGATATAAAAAATGTACCCATAATAGTCTTTATACTTATGATACATTTCTTCTTCATGCCGGCAGCCTTCTATAAATTCTTCTACGGTTTTGTTCCCGCTATACTTTTTAAGGAATTCTTCCTGAATGGGAATTTGTGGGGCAAAATAATTGTCTGTCCAGCAATTATCCGGCATAATAAAAACAGATACGGGAATATACCCCGATTTTTGCATAACACTTACATTATTTGCAATTGTTGTTATTTCGGGATAATGATGTACCCAATAATCTTCGATTTCCTGGGGGCGCTCTTCTGTAATCCACGATGCGTCAGTAATAGCAATAAAGCCGCTCTTTTTTAGGAATTTCTTCCATTCGATTAACCCGCGTTCAAACCCAATATTGTAAACCGCCCCCTCACACCAAATCAGGTCAAGCTCTTCGCTGCCGAATGGAAGCTTATCCATTGAGCCAGCAATACCGTATACTCTTGTTTGGAGATTGGCAGCTTTTGCATTGTCATTAACAATTGTAATAAAATCAGGAAGATTATCAATAGCGGTAATATTCCCCCTTGTATTTTGCGCAATTACCATTGTCTGGCCGCCCGTCCCGCAGCCAATATCCGCAATTTTGGATTTCTCCGTCAGGCCATCAATAAAACTTAATGCCTTAATAGTCATTTCCGGGCTTCCAATCCCCTGGCGTTTTAACTTTGAATAATATTCAGAGATTAATGCCATATCGAATTCGTAAATCGTTTTTTCATTTTCCATTTGTTAATCCTTTATTTAAACCTTTTTCCGCAAAATACACAAAAAAATAACTGGTTACATCATCTTCCCATTTGCCGGAAATTTCCCAGGAATTGGTGTGGTACAGGATGTACGATTCTAAATTATTTTTCCCAAGCCGGTCAAGGACATAAATTGCAGGGCGGTTATCGCAAACAACAAAATTCCAGGAAATACCGCCCGTAGCATCACCTGGTTTTTTTAAATAACGCTGTGAATTATTGTCCCTGCGGTAAGTTTCTTCCAGATTGTTTTGATGGGAAAAATCGGTGGAAATTAATAAAAAGTTATCCCGCTTGCCTTCATCATCAAATTCGCTTTCAAGGGCATCTGCAAGGAGGCGGCTTTTGGGGATATTGACCGGGCCTTCGCCTTCATAGGCAATGGCAACAACAACCGCATCGGGAAAGTATTTTTTAATATACGGCATAAAAACAGATACACCGTGTTCAATCTGGAATACCCCCATGTCCAAACCTACATCAAGCAGTTCTGCCAATTGTAATGTTTTATTAATGTCGGATTCTACCAAACCAGAACCGCTGTCCCACGATCCAATGGTTAGTGAATAGGCCTCCAGGGAAATGCCGTAATGCGAAGGGCTTAATATATAAAAACATCGCGGCTGACGCAATTCCGCAAGGCGGGAAAACCATGCGTCAAGGTAATCGTGGGCAAGAAGGTGGTGGCTTACGATCCCTGCCCAGGGAAAATAACCCTGCGGAAGGGTTTCCATTACCGGAGGGTGGTGGGGATCGCCGTAAACCATCTCTTTCCTGGAAAGCCATGTATGGTATACCGTTAATTCCTCTGCTCCGGAATCCTTGTTTAACAACTCTATTTTTTCCAATGCGGTACTTTTATTGCATGAAAGTACAAGCAGGATCAATGCAATTGACTGCGGCAAAAAGATTTTTTTCTTCACTAAAACCCTATTTTACAGCCTGGACTTTCCCCTTTATCCAGAAAGGAAGGTATTGCCTCATGTCGGGGTTGTCCTTGTATACGATTGCCTTCCATTGATCGTTATTAAGCCTTTGCGATATGGGCTGTGTAAATTCGTAATAGCTAAAGCCATAACCCAGCGCTATTCTTTTCCCGCCCTGTTTATCGTTCAAGGGGATGTATAGACGGTAGGGTATACCTACTGCGGTTTCCAGGACTACGCCAATTTCCGCATTGGTAAATACATCTGCAACAAGTGCCATGCGCAATAGTTCGGGATCGTCCATCCAGCCACCGTCTACTATCCCCGCATGAATTACCACCAATTTTGCCAACATGGCCGGGACTTCGCCGATCCAGGTTAGTTCTTTTCTGGAAACTTCCTTATCTTCGGCTTCAAGCCTGGAAATTTCCGCGGCTTTTACAAAAATCTCATGCATACCGGCCAAAACCTGGGCTGTGTTACCGTCCAGGCAGTCGTATTTTTCCAATATAGCATATATTTTCTGCATTCCCAGGGCAGAAGCAATCCAGAACGGAACATTCGGCTCTATATAATGGATTGGTTCGGGAAGCGGTTTTGTCCTGAAGGTAGGTTCCCAATCCCCTCCGCCGCCCATTTCCGCATATCCCTGCTTAACATAAAGCAGCGTATCATGCCGCAGTTCCGCCCAGGTCCCATGGGCGGCATTCAGGGCTTTTAAACTCCATCCGGGTTTTTCCGTAAAATAAAAACCTGCGCCGTTATCAAATAAAGCCAATGTCCTTATCTGGTACAGGATGTTCGTATAATATGTAGAAAACCAATACTCGTCTTTTATGTTCCCAATATTTTGCTGCAGTTGGTTTAATGTTTTATCCAAATCTTTCGCCCATACTTCTTTACTTTCACTTTCTTTTAAAAACCTGTCCGCTGTTTTAGAGCCAAAAACTTTTAAGATATCGAGCCCGCGAACCATCATGCGGCCAAAAAGCCTTGGGGATGACGCATGGTGATGGATTTCGCTGTCCAGGGTATACCTTTGGCCGAATAAACGCCAACCAACCGGGGGGCGGCGTTCTTGCGGCGCATTGCCGCCGGCATGGGGCCCTTCGAATACGGAAAAACCAGCAATTGCAGGGGGCCGCAGCTCCATATAATCTTTTGTAATAAATGTTTCGAGTTTTTTTGAATCATTATACCACTGGGCAAAACCGGCACCCTTAACCCTGTTCCATAGCGGAATTAATTCATAGAAACTAATATCGTCAGAAGCGCCGATAAGGTCTGTAATAGGATCAAAAAGGGAACGCCAGATTATTTTTAATTTAGATGAGTTTTCCGTTATTTCGGTAATAAAAAGAGAAACAGGGGCAAGGCGTTTTGCCGCTTCCTTTGCATCTTCTTCCCCGCCAAGAATAAAATTGATCCTCCCAAACCAAATCATTGCACGGAAGTATGCTCCCAGAATTCCGTTTTTTGTATAATGGCCCCGAACCTTAAACTGGGAATAATCTTCCCTCATATCTTTAAAAACAGCTGAATAATCAAGCCCGGCTGCCTTGTTCATTTTTTCAACTTCATCGGCAACTTGCCGGGGATAAGCGCTTAAAACCTGGGAAGCGTTTACATCCCGGTATTCAATTGTCCCGGCCCAATCGTTCCCTTTTACTTTTTTTGGCGCCAATGCCAGGAGCGCCTTTGCTGTCTGGAAATAAAGAAGGCTTATATTATAAACATCGTCGTTTACTGTACCGTTAAGGCTCTCAATAACAGAAATATACTCATCAACCAGTTTTATTAATTGAGGGAAAAAATATTCTTCCTCCAGATATTGGAGCATACGGTCAAAAACCAAATGGTTTGCATGGGCTGCAAGGTCTGTGGTAACAAAAACAGGCGAAACCTTTTTATTTATACCCTGATAAAGGCTTATCATATCATCCGGATGGAATGAGCTTAGGTAATATTCATTTTTTCCAACCTGTTGGAAAGCCAGTCCGTTTGCCCCAAGCTCCCTTTGGATTTCTGTTCCAATCTCATCGTACCCTGTAACAGGATAAAAACTGTCAAAATATCCGTTGTCCTTGTACAGCAATGAGTTCACCTGGTTTTCTACGGCAGATTTTCCGATACCGTACAGATCCGCGCCAAAGACAATACCTTCTTTCCCATTCCACACAGTTTTGTAAAAATAATTAAGGTTGTCCTGGAACTCGAATAGATCGGCCTTTTCCGAATCGGAACATTCAAACTGAGTTCCCAGGGCAATAATAGTCCCAAGGGGAATCCTCTCGCCCCTGGAAAGGTTTTTTAAATCATCTGCTGCAGAAATACTGCTTACAGGATAAAACAAACACTCATCGCTTCCGGCAACAGCAGTGGAATTTCCCGTGATGCCTCCATCGGGAAGGTTTTTAAATGTTAAAGGATCATTCAGGTACTTCCTGTGGGCACCGGTGGTAAATGGTAATTTTGGGAGTTCGCTGTTAAACGGGCTTATTGTATGCTGCACGGGGATGCGTTCAAAAATATATGCGCCGCTTTCATCGTCCGGGAAATTATATACCCCGGCATACGAAACTTCTTCCAAAAAGCCGCCATTGCTGCCTGTTTCCGTTTCCCCGGAAGTTTCTTCCGGTTTTTTGCAGCCAAAAAAAATAGCCCCCAAAGCAGCGATTGTCAAAAATACATAAAAAATGCGTTTGAACATAGTTTTTAAAATCCTCCAGCCACGTCTAATTTAACTACAGACTAAGTGCAGGCATAAACAAACCTTAGATAAAGAGAAAAAACTATTAAAATTGTCAGCCGCCGCTTACCTTACCGAAGCAGCATTACCCTTCTCAATTTTCTGGATTGCAGCTTCGCCCTTATCGGCAAGCTCCCTGAACTGCGATATTGTTTGCTGCATTTTCGGCAATGCCTGCTGTTTAAATGAGCTTATTTCGTCCATGGCATCCATTACGTCCTGGAAAGCAGTTTTTAGCGTGTCTACAGAAATTGTAGACTCTATGGACTGCTTATGGATTTCTGTCCCCTGGGTTTTAAGCATTTTGGAAGTTGCGGCAATCATGTTGCCTGTCGTCTCGTTCAGCACTTGTATCTTCTGCAGTACTATCTTCTGGTTATACAGGGCGCTTGCAACCATTACGGCGGTACGCAGTGCAGTTACAGTTACAGTCTTGGCCCTGTCAACACCGCGGATAAGTTCCTTGTTGTTGCGCTGAACGACCTCCATGGCGATTATTCCCTGCTGGTTTACAACAATCATCTGCTGCATGTCCATAGTCCTCTGCCGCAGCGGGAAGAGTATTTCTTCCTGGATAAAACGAATTTTTTCCTCGTCCAGATTGTTTGCCTGCGCCTGTTCTACCTTTTCTGTAATAATCGCATCCATAGACATAGCCATCTCTATATCTTTGCTAAGTTTTTTCGACAGGTCGCGCAATGACTGCTGCTCGATGGCCAATGTTGTGTTGTCGTTAGTCAGGGTTTTCTTGCCCAGATCAAGTGAATCGACAACCTTGGCAATTACCGTTTCCGATTTTTCGTATTTCGCAAAATATGCCCGGATAGGGTTGGTAATCTTTCCGATGATCCCGGTTTTGGTAAAATCGATCGGGCTTGGGTCAAGGTTTTTTATCTCGCGGCTCAAGTCCATAAGCCCGCGCGACACTTCGCCGCCCTCGGCGCCTGTCTGCGAAAGTTTTCCCACCGACACTTTTAATAGTGAATTTTTTTGCGATGATTTTTGCATGGCTTCAAGGCCAAACTGTTCTATTGGCGTTAAAATTTGTTTTTTCTCCACCAATGAATCAAGATCGCAGTTTATTACCGCAAGTGCATTTTCCTCTGCCTGCTTGTGGATTTTTACTGCATCCTCAGACGCTACTTTTGTTTCCTGTACAACCTCTTCTTTTACTTTGTCCTCGTCCAGGGCTTCCAAAGAAAATGCCATTTTAAACCTCCATTATTTGTAAAACTGCGTATCTTCAATAACGGTGTCCAGTTCGTGCATTATAGCCATTGCCTTTTCACCGTCAGCTTCGCCCAGTTTTGAAATTTCCAGTGCCAGTTTGTCCAGCTTTAATACCGAGTCGTCAAAAGCTGCCAGGGTTTTATCTGCAAAGTCCTTATACTCCTGCTCGATCGCTTTATATTCTTCCGCTTCGCTTTGCTGTTTTGAGACCGCAAGAGTATTTATTTTTCTTCTGTACTCCTCTTCGTTGAACACCTTCATTTTTAACACGAGGCTATTAACCTGATTTATTAAATGTTCCTGCAATTCTACAACAGGCGCAAAAAACTTTGCAAAACTTAGGCTGGTTGATCCAAAACATTCGATAATAACTTTTTTTATATTATCGCACTTCTCGGAAAAGGTATCGATCCGCTTGGAAACGGCGGTTAGTTTTTCGCGGAAAAAAGGTGTCGATTGGTTTTGACGCAGATAGTCCTTTATGTCATTCTTGCAAACGCTTAATGCAGCCGCCCGGGCATCGTCTGCGCTCATGTGTTTTGGACTTACCTTTTTGGCCCAGAGAGACAACTTACCAAAAAAGATAAGGCCCACAATAAAAGAAACTATAATGACCGCAAAACGCAGTATCCCATGCAGTGCAAAAACATTTAGTATGGCGATAATTACAACACAAGCAACGATTAATAAAGTGCCCAAAATAAAAAACGGGGTTCTTCTTTTATTCATACTAATCAGCATTATACGATGATAATGGGGACTTGTCAACATTAATCAGCTCACAGTTGATCCCCCACACCGTTTCCGGGTCGGCTTTAAGCACAGAGCGGTCGTAGGTAAAAAGACCGTTTATTTCATCTTCCACATCACTTAGCTGAGTGTAAACAGCCGCAGAAAGCCCCTGCCCAAATGCCGGGATAACTTCTGCCCTGTAAAGCAGTGCGAAAGCGTCCGAAAATGTCTTTGGGTTTTTAAACATCCGGTAGCCAAACAGCCTGTCCGACGCCGTATGCCCGGCGCTTGGGCAGCTATAGCCGCCAAACTCTGTCAGCGCCTGTACACGGTTTTGCAGATCCTTCCTGATGCGGAACCTTTTGTAGTAAATATGATAACTCTTAAAATCCCCGCCGCCCTGATCATGCCAGCCGCTTGCGTGGTCTATAAGGCGGGTACTGTCCATTGCCCGCAGTTCACCGCATATCTGCCGGGCCCCGAACTGCCCCCAGCCTTCGTTGAACGGAACCCAAACAGCAAGGCTAACAACATTGTGCAATAGATCAACGGTCCGTGCCATGTCACGTTTAAAAACAGCCCGCCCGTCTTTATTGCGCCGCCCAAAGCCCCGGCAGCCCTTATCGTCCCGCAGCCGCACGCCAATAAAAGGCAGGTACTGCGTTACCATATTACTGTACGGCCCGCCGCCGCTTACAAAATCCTGCCATACAAGGATCCCCAGACGGTCGCAATGGTAATACCAGCGCAGGCTTTCTATCTTGATATGCTTTCGCAGCATATTAAAACCAAGCTTCTTAACTTCGTTGAGTTCCCACACCATTGCTTCGTCGCCTGGAGCGGTATACAAACCATCGCTCCAATAGCCCTGGTCAAGCAAGCCGCTGTGGAAAATTGGGCGCCCGTTTAACCCAGGCCGCGGCAGGCCGTCGTCCCCCATAACAACGCTGAATTCCCTCATGCCAAAATAGCTTTCTATGTCGTCATAACCTGCCGTAATCTTTACCGTATATAAAAAAGGATCATCGGGGCTCCAGGGGCGAAAACCGGGAAGGGGGACCCGGAACGCTGCGCTGGTAACCCCCCCTTCGAAAACAAGAGTTTCCCCGGCATACACGCCAATACGGGCAGCAGGCAAAGATGGTGATTGATCAGGCAGGGCAAAGTGTAAGCTGAATTCAACTTCCGCATCTTTATAACGGGGGGTGATTTTTAGGCTTTCTATATACTGTTCCGGTACGATCTCTGTCCACACGGTCTGCCATATTCCGCTTTGCGCCGTATACCAAATGCCGCCGCGTTTCAACTTCTGTTTGCCATAAGCCTCTGTGCCGCAGTCGGAATCGTCGGTAACAGAAACGGTTAAGGTGTTATTACCCTTAACGGTTAAACCGGTAATGTCAAAATAAAACGGCCAATAGCCGCCTTCATGCCTGCCGGCCAAAGAACCGTTTATGTATACCTTGCAGCATTGATCAACCGCCCCAAAATGCAGGAGCAGCCTCTTCCCTTTTTCAATTTTTTCAAAACTTACATCCCGCCGGTACCACAGGGTTTGTCCCGGCAGCAATTGACGGCAAACTCCGGACAATAAACTTTCCGGCGAAAAAGGTACAAGGATAGTGCCGTCATAGCGTTCCGGCTCATTACATACAGCACTGTCCGGAACTTCGCGCCCGCCGCATATTGCGTATTCCCATTCACCGTTAAGGCAGCGCCAATTACCCCGCTTAAGCTGCGGGCGGGGGTAATCCGCCAGCGGGCAGTTTTTGTCAATGGCTGCTCCCCAGCGGGTTAGGAGCGGATTAATGGCAGGCATGGATACCTCCCCCAAAGATAATGCACAATTTCTACTAATGGTATATAATACCAGCAAAAGTATAATTTTTTTAGGGGGTGTTATATGAAGAACTCTATTAAATTAACTATTAATTTCCTGCTGGTATTGGCGGTAATATTCGCTTTTACAACATGCGGTAACGGCACGACAAACGGTGACCAGGGCCTTGTAAAACCTGTATGGCCCAAACAGTTATACTGGGACAAATACAACCTTCCAGGAATGGGCACCCTTTGCCCTCCAAAGGCCAAGATAACAGACTCGTTTATTGCAAATGGAGGACTGCTGGTTGAGTTAACCAATGTAACCCGGGAGGATTATAACCGGATCGTAGAACATCTAAAAACATTATCTCTTGGTGATAATCTTGCTATAGACAAAGTAAATAACTATTTCGTGAAATACAGCACGTTCAGTTTAACTTTTGATCTTAGGCCAGGTTCCGCCGCTATGGGATTTTTGATATCAGATACCAGCCCCACGTTATGGCCGGAGGGCAGCATCTGGAATACCTATATCCCCGGCTTTAGCTTAACAGATCCTAATCCCACGAAGGTTAATAATGTAAACGAATATATCTGCACAAAACCGGGAATGGGGGTATCGTGTACACCAAATGATTTATCCGAATATGAAAACCTGGTAGCACAAATGGAATTAAAAGGGTTCGAGCATTACCATACATATTCTACGGATTACGGAGAAATGCATGAAAGAAATGATAATTACAGAACAAACACTATCCCGCAAAGGTATGTATCCCTTTCCCTTTCAATTATTAGCGCTTCGTCCAAAATTTTATCAGTATATGCAGGCGAAGATGCAGACGCAAGTATGTTTGAAACCTGGCCTTAACGCGGATCATCTCGAAAAACTGAAGTTTTTAGAGATGCCCTAGTTTAAGTACCCCGGCCAATTGAAAATTCATTAAAAATACCCTATTATTCTTGAATGGAGGATCAAAAATGGCAGACATGAGCGGGAACCCCTACGAAAGCCCCCAGGCGGAAATTGGCGCCGTTAATCCGCTTACAGACAGGGTTATAACCGAAAATGCAATATACTACCTTCGCGGGGTGTCCCCCTGGCTCCGTTTTATCGGGATAGCCGGTTTTGTCGGCCTGGGGATCTCGGTTGTCTCCATGTTAATTTTTACTTTCGGGTTAAGCAGCATGATACCGGATTCTTCTGATTTTGCAGCTTTTAAATTTATGGGCCCCGGGATGTTCATTGTTTATCTGCCAATCCTGGCGATTTTTTTCTTCCCGGTGCTTTACATGTTCCGTTTCGGAAAATATTTAAAAAGTTACCTGTACACCAATGACAACAACGATCTGGAAACAGCTTTTAAAAACAATAAATCGCTTTGGACTTTTTTCGGAGTTATATTGATCATCTGGCTGGCGATAATGGCGCTGGTACTGTTTGGCTCAATAATAACTGTTATCGCCGGTTTTGTATCCAGATGACAAACCCGGTACAGAACGACACCTCTATCCGCTCGGAAACTCCGGAAGGGATTGAATACACCCTGTACCCGGCCGGGATTTGCGCACGCTTCTGCGCCTATGTAATAGATACCATTGTAAAAGTTATAATAATTATTATTTTGCGCCTTGCTTTTTCCCTTGTATTTAATTCTTTCGGCGGGCTTTGGATATTCCTGCTTTTCTATTTTGCCCTGGATTGGTTTTACCATGTTTTTTTTGATATTTTTTTCCACGGCCAAAGCCCGGGAAAACGAGTCCTGGGGCTCCGGGTTGTCCTTAATGACGGTTCCCCGGTAAGTGCCGGCGCTTCCTTTATCCGTAACCTACTGCGTTTTGTAGACAGCTATATCGGCCTGTACCTGATTGCTTTTCTGTCTGCTGCTGCAAGCCAGGCTTTCCGCAGGCCCGGGGACTGGGCAGCAGGTACCCTTGTTATTTACACCTGGCAGTCACAGGTTCCCCAGCAGTCCGACAAAATGGACTGGCTTTCCGGCGTGGAATTAGCCCTTCCAAAAAGGCCGCTGACATTCGAAGAAAAGCAGGGCATATTAATGTTTGCACGCCGTTACCCCTTATTGGGGGAAGCAAGGGCAGACGAGATTGCAGGGCCCCTTGCTGCTTCTTTGCAAAAAAGAGGGGAGAATGAAACAACCGGGGCTTCTGCTTATCTATTGGGCATTGCCCGTTCTTTTGCGGGAGAAAGATGACCCAGCGAAGTTTTATTGCCAAACGGGAAAAAGACTGGATGGAGCTGGAAAAGATCCTGACAGGCACCGGCAGAAAAAATATTTTTGCCGGGCAAAAGATACGGGAAAGTGCCGCCTGGTTTCCGCAGGCTTTCAGGCAGCTTACAGGAGATCTAAATACAGCCAGATCCAATGGTTTTGACCCTGCACTCATCGAACGCCTTAACCGGTTAACACTGGAAGGGAACCAAATACTCTATGGTGCAAGGCCGTTTTCCCTTAAATTTCTTTCCGCATTCCTCTTTAAAACTTTTCCCCGTTCCATAAGAAGCCAATGGAAAAGTTTTTGCGCCTGTTTTTTTATTTTTTTTGGGCTGGCGGTTTTTTCTGCCCTGCTCTGTATCCGCTTCCCCGGTTACATTAATGAACTTATGTCTCCCTGGCAGGCGGGGAACCTGGAAGAAATGTACAACCCCGAAAGTGAACATTTCCTAAAACCGCGCGAAGTAAGCACCGATGCAGATATGTTCGGGTTTTATATTTACAATAATATATCAATCGCATTTGTTACTTTTGCCGGCGGCCTTCTTGGCGGAGTGGGAAGTTTATTAATCCTTGCATTTAACGGAATATTTATCGGCGCTGCAGCCGGGCATATAATAAGCTGCGGATACCAGGAAACTTTTTTTTCCTTTGTGATAGGGCATTCGCCTTTTGAATTAACGGCAATAATCATTTCTGCCCAGGCAGGGTTCCTTCTGGGCTACAGGCTTTTTATTACACGGGGTTTAAGCCGCGGCGCATCCCTGCGGGAAGCAGGCAAAACAGCACTGCCCCTTATTTCCGGTGCCGCACTTATGCTCGTAATCGCCGCTGTTATCGAAGCATTCTGGTCTTCGAGGCACGAAATAGACAGGAACATCCGTTTTATAGCCGGTTTTGCAGCAATGTTTTTGGTATTGATCTATTTTATTTTTGCCGGCCGTTCCCGCCGTACCGGGGAAAAAACATGAACGATACATTAAGCCCTTCGGTAATATTCCGCCGCCGCAGCGGCTGGGAAGCAACAGATATGGGTGTTTTTCTGTGGCGGAACAATTTACTGCCATTACTTATTTTTACCCTGATTCCTTCGATATTTCTGCTTGCCATTACCCAAACAGCCACAATTATAAAAATTGACTGGTTAAACAACATAACTTTCCTGTTTATTTGGTGGGTAAAACCGCTCATGGATCGCTTTATTCTGCATGTAGTATCAATCCGTTTTTTCGAAGGCAGCTGTTCAATAAGGCGGCTGTTTAAGGGTCTGGGCAAAACCATAAAGACTGGCCTTCTGGGCGATCTGCTGTGGCGCCGCTTTTCTGCCATCCGTTCGGCAGCCATGCCGCTGCGTGTCCTGGAACGTCTGAATGGAAGCAATTACAAACGCCGCAAGCAGCTTTTAAACCGGAATGGGCTTGGCTTTGGCCTGCCTTTAACATTAATCTGCATCGGTATTATTTCCAGTTTGAATGTCGGGGAAATGGTTTTTGCCAACAGCATAATCAATATGGTTAAAGGGACAGGCACAAATTTTATGGATTTTATTGCCGAATACAACGGTCTAATCTCCATACTATATCTCCTTAATATAATCCTTGTAGAAACCCTTTATGTCTGTATGGGTTTTAGCCTGTATATTAATTCCCGTGTAGAAACCGAGGGCTGGGATATTGAATTGTTATTTAAAACCTGTGTGGAAAAAAATAAAAAATCACACCATTTTCAAAAACCTGCCGTTCTGCCCCTTGCTGGTTCATTTTTAATTCTCTTCTTCCTGTTTGTCCCATGTAAAAGCGCCGCCCTGGAAACAGTAGACCCATCACGGATGGAACAGCAAAACTATGGCTCTTTAATACCGCAGCAGGTTTCTGCAGAGGCAGAAACAAACCTGGAGCAAATTCTTAAAGACCCCAAATTCGGGACAGAAAAGGACACCAGGAGGATTCGGTTAAAAAACCCAAATAACAGAAAGCAGCCCCAATTCAGGAACCCCTTTAACAGTTCTTTACCGCTGGAAGAAATAATGGGGCAGCTGCTTCGTTTTATTATTGTTGCAGCAATCCTTGCCGCCCTGGGTTTTGCAGCGTTTTATACATACCGGCAAAGAAGCCGCATTTTTGGCCGGGAAGCGGACGAAAAAAGCAGTATTGACGATCCTGCCCGGCCGGAAGAATGTGCCAAACTGCTCAAACAGGCGGAAGAATACCACAAAAAAGGGGAAACACGCGAAGCATGGGCTATGTGTTTCCGGGCATTCCTTTCTGTTTTTACATCACATTGGTTTGTCCATTTTCCGGCAGAAGCAACTGAATACGAAAGCCTTGCAATGCTGCATAAAAGTACAGGCAGCGGCACTCTGTCAAAGAGTATTAAAAGCTTCGAAGAGTTTATACGATACTGGATAAGCTTTGCCTACGGAGGCAGGGAACCTGCAGCCGGCTCATTTGAGCAGGCCGTTGCATCGTGCAGGTTACTGTTAATCAGCAAAAAGGATAATACAGAATGAGCAGAGGACGCCAATTTCCTGTTGTCATTGCTGTTATCTCCATTGTAATAATCCTTGCTGTAATATTTTGCTTTACCCAACTGGAAATTGTCCCAGATAAACGCTGGGTTGGCCCATCACGGGATGTAAGGGGCAATTCATTTTACGCCCTGTACAAATGGCTGGAAGAATCCGGCCGTCCTGTAATAACTTTATCCCAGGGAAACCCGGACACCCTGCTTAATACACCGCAAAAAACAATTTTTATTGAAGCATCCTGTATCAGATGGCGTAGCAACCCGTCATTGCTTATCCCATGGCTCGAAGAAGGCAGACAACTAATTATTTCCCTGGATATGGATATTGACAATAAACTGGAAGAGTTTCTGGAATCCCTGGGGATAAAAGCTGTTACACCAACAAATGAGTTTTTTGCAGATGATGATGAAGACGGGGACATGGTAGATTATTCATTTATTATCGAAGGCGATGAAACAGAAGAACAGGAAAAAACGCCATATTTCGACTGGAGTGTTTCTTTTATAAGAACAGACCCGGATACCCCGCTAAAATACCATGCCGGGGTAATTAATAGCGGCGGAAAAACCAAACTGGTCAGGCTGCACATAGGAAAGGGTGCCCTAATCCTGACAGGGAAAGCAAATTTTTTAAAAAATAATTCATTGCGGGAAAAACAAAATGTTAACCTCGCGGCGGAACTATTTCTTTCGGGTTATGCCCCGGAGGGGGAAAGTATTTTATTTATTACACAGCCTGGGTCAGAAAGGCATATAATCGGCAACCTTGCGGAAAGGGGAAACCCAACAGCAATGTACATATCACTGTGTCTGCTTGTTATTGCCGGTTTTTGGATGTCGGCCCTGTCCTTTGGACGTTACAGGCCGGCAGCGGAAAAACCCGGGAAGCCGCTGCGCGAAAGGTTCCTGGCAGAAGGGCAATTCCTTAAAAAGAATAACGCCCTTGGAAAATATATAAGCGTCTACGAAAAAGAACTGGAACAGCGTTTAAGGAACAAGGGAATAGCAGGTTCACCCAAAACAGATTCTGCAGCCGAAACTTTACAGGATATCACTTTTGCACAATTTTTGGGCAGGCAAAAGAAATTAATAGAGAAACTGGATAGCCTAAACAAGGAGAGAACATGAATTATACAATTAGCGAAGCAGGGCAGGCATTGGAAAAGGTAAAAAACGAAATAGCCAAAGCTTTTATTGGCCAGGAGGCACTAGTAAACCATCTTCTTATTACCTTACTGGCCGGGGGGCATATCCTGGTCGAAGGGGTTCCCGGGCTTGGCAAGACCCTCCTTGTCCGCTGTGCAGCAAAAGCCCTGGGCGGCGATTCACGCCGTATCCAGTTTACCCCGGATCTAATGCCCAGCGATGTTACCGGTTCCGTGATCCTGGAAACAAGCACAGGGAACTTTATTACAAAGAAGGGGCCTGTATTTACCAACATACTTATAGCAGACGAGATTAACCGTTCCCCCGCAAAAACCCAGGCATCTTTATTCGAGGCAATGCAGGAATACCAGGTAAGCCTCGACGGAATAAGCCATCCACTGCCAAAACCTTTTTTGGTAATGGCTACGGAAAACCCGTTTGAACACGAAGGGACCTATCCGCTGCCCGATGCCCAAAAAGACCGTTTTTTAATGAAGGCATTAATAAGCTATCCGCCTGCAGAAGAAGAGAAACAGATGGTTGAAAAGGTTCTTACAGGCGAAACAGGGGCAGAGCTCTCTGTTTCTGCGGTGAACACAGTTTTAAGCCCCGAAGATTTTATGTCCATTCAGAACCTTGTTTCTTCCATGCGCTGCGACAATACGGTAATCGACTATGCAGTGCGCCTTTGCGCCGCCACCCGCTCCAGCGCCGTTATCGAATGCGGTGCAGGCCCCCGCGGCAGCCTGTCGCTCATCCGCTGCGCACGGGCAAAAGCTTTGCTGGAAGGGAGGGACTTTATTATTCCAGATGATGTAAAAACCCTGGCAGTCCCCGTGCTTGCCCACCGGCTGACACTTTCTGCAGAAGGTGAACTGGAAGGTTTAACAGAAATTTCAATTGTAGAAAGCATACTCTCCACTGTAGAGGCGCCTCGTACATGATATGAAACCGGGAAGAACTTTTTTTATCGTACTAATCTTTATGCTCCTCCTTGGCACTGCGGCATTCTTTTCCGATACGCTCTACATTCCCTGGATAATTTCATGTGCTGTGCTGGCCCCGGTAATCATAATAGAAGCAATTATCCTGCTGTTCTTTACCGACCCCATGCACATAGAGCGTAAACTTGGCGGCACCCTTACTTTTGGGCAAAAAGCGGCTGTTACACTTTACATAAGCCGGACAGAAAAGGGGCGCTTTGTTGCGCGATCGGTAAAGCTCTTTGATATTTACCCCGATTGCATGGATTGCACATCTTTCCCCGTTAAACTTAACGGCAGCCTGTTTAAAAAAATGCACAAACCAGGAAGCAGCCTGTACAACGCTTCCTATGTTTTTGAATACACTGTCGTCCCCATAGAAAGGGGAAATTGGGAATGGCGCCGTGCAGAATTGCTCCTTGGCTCTTTTTTGGGCTTTTGGCAGCTTAAAGTAATCCACCCCTGTACCTCGCGGGGAAGGACATTCCCGGATTTTAAAAAACTAACTTCCAGTGCGGAACTTCGCGGCGTACTGGAGCAAAGCGGGATCAAAATAACAAGAAAGCGCGGCGAAGGTATGGAATTTATGAGCCTGCGGGATTACCAGAAGGGAGATTCCGTTAAAGCAATCGACTGGAGGGCAACAGGCCGCAGGAATAAACCGATAGTCCGCGAGTATCAGGAAGAGCAGGATCAGCAGGTGCTGCTGCTTCTTGATTCCGGCTACCGCCTTAACAGGCTGGTGCAAACTGCCGGGCTGCCGGAAACATGCCTGGAGACGCAATTCGAAAGCGCCCTGGAAGCTGCCCTGCTTCTTTCCTGGGTCGCACTTAAACACAGCGACGGCGTTGCCATGGGCTGTTTTGGCACAGAAGAACGCTGGCTTCCCCCCCGAAAAGGGATGAGCGCCCTCTCTGGTATTATACAAAGCCTCTACGATGTAAAATGCGACAGTGCGCCTTCATCCCTTTTTTCCGCCCTGGAAAGCGCCCTTGCCCGCCTTAAACGGCGTACATTTATTATAATGATTAGCAATTTTAGGGAAGAAGACGGCGAGAGCCTTTCATGGATACTTCGCCGTATTCAAAGACGGCACCTTTTACTCCTTGTCAGCATAAAAGAAGCAGAAGCAGAAACAATTGCAAACAGGAAACCGGAAGATATGAAAGAGCCCGAAGAAGCCCTGGAAACGGCTGCCGCCTTTTCCTATTTAAGCGCACGTAAGCGGCTTTACAAAACCTGGGAACATTTGGGGCTCCTTACCATGGAGTGCAGCTCCAGGGAATTAAGTTCCGCAATCATTAACCGGTACCTGGAAGTTAAAAGAAGCGGATTGCTGTAGGGATGCATCGCTTTTGCCTGTATAAAAAAAACCCCGATTAGGTTATATTTTATCCGTGGGTTATTTATCGGGCTTTCATGCAATAGAAGAATATATAAAATCAGATGTCCCCTGCGGTCCTTTGCTTGTTGCAAAACCGGGGCCGCGTGCGCGGGAACTGGTTGACCTTGCACTGGCACATAAAATACGTGTAGACCGGGTAGGCACTGCCGACCTGGACAGGCTCGCGGCAGACCACAGGGGCATAGTCCTGGAAACAAGCGACAGCACAGCAGCTTCCGCAGAAATAAGCCTGGAAAATTACCTTGCCGGGCTGGATGGCCGTAAAAACGCCCTGGTGCTCATACTTGACGAAATTACCGATCCGCATAATTACGGGGCAATACTCCGTTCCTGTGATCAGTTTGCTGTTGACCTTGTTGTAAGCCGCCGCCGCCGCAGCGCAAAAAACTCACCAGTAATTGCACAAACATCTGCCGGCGCAAGCGCCTGGGTTAAATGTGCAGAAGAAGGTAATTTGGCGCGTGCGGTGGAACTGCTTAAGGAAAACAATTTTTGGGTTTACGGCGCAGACATGAACGGCCAAAAAGTCTACGATCTTGAACTTACCGGCCGTGTCGCCATTATACTGGGCGGGGAAGCAGGGCTTTCGAGGCTCCTCCGCGAACGCTGCGACGGCATAGCCGCCATACCTGCAAACGGCCGCATCGATTCCCTTAATGTATCGGTAGCCGCCGGTATTTTGCTTTACGAAGTAACCCGCCAGCGCTCCTCTGGCGGAAAAAAAGGGAAAAAACATGTTTAAGCGGATTGCAGCCGGGCTTCGCGAAGCAGACAGGATAGATGAAACGGCATTTATGCTGCTGCTGTCTGTTTTTTGCCTTTGCACATCCCTTTTCCGGCGGATTTTTTCCGGCTACTGGAGCTTTTTCTTTTTAAACTGGAACCTTTTCCTGGCATTTGTCCCCTGGGCGCTTACAAGCATTTCTTTTGTAAAACCAAAAATCCAGCAATCGATAGTGGGAATTATTTTCCTCCTGTTATTCTGGCTACTCTTTTTTCCCAACGCCCCGTATATAATAACCGACCTGTTCCATCTGCGTGTTATCCGGGGAATGCCGGTCTGGTACGACACTTTAATGATACTCTCATACGCCTGGGCCGGGATGCTCTTTGGGTTTTTAAGCCTTTGGGACATAGAACAAATTCTTAGACGAAAGCTGCCAAACCCGTTAGTTACAATACTGTCGGGGTTCCTGCTTTTTGTAGGGAGTTTCGGCATCTATATGGGACGCTACCTGCGCTGGAACACCTGGGACTTTTTTACCAGGACATCAGAAGTCTTAACCGATATTGGGGACCGTTTTGTAAATCCGTTTGAGCACATGACTACCTGGGGTGTCACGCTCTTTATGGGGATATTCCTTAATATCGTTTACTGGTCTTTCCGGCTGGTTAAAAAACGGCTCTAGAAACTTACAATAATGCTTATGTTCGGCATTATGGTATAATGGTTAAAGCGGCTAAACTTGCTCTCGGACCGCAGTGTCATTGATGTTGCATATTCCCGCATAATTGGCTCGTCAAGCCAATAATCCCAGCCAATTTCTTCGGTCGAGATTGTAAGTTTCTCGCGGGGGAAGTCATTCATGGCCCAGTAGGGCCAGCGGTAATCGCCGGAGGTAAAATCGACAGAAAACCGGTAGGTTTTAATCCGCCAAAAATCATAAGAGCCAGACGCCCCAATTTCCAAAGATACCCTCTCGTTAAAGCGGAAGCGCAAGGCTGCATTCCCGCCGACACCAATGGCAAAGTCATTATAGCTTTCTACCAGTTTTATATCGTCATAAATGTGCCCGGCAGAAAAAGTAACGCCAAACCCTGCCAGTTTTCCTGTCCAGGAGGCATCCAGGGTATCGCGAAACGAGCTCCCGTTGCCTAAATTATTAATGTTCATCCCCAAATCAAGGACAAGGGCAAATCTTTTCCCCATGGGTATTTTAAAACTTGGCCCAAAGCCTGTACCAGTAAACATAATGCGGTCATTATCAGTATGGTCGAGTGTCGTACTGCCTTCTGTTACACTGTCGGGGAAGAGCATCCCAAAACGGGTATAAAAACCCATATACTTGCCGCCATAGCGGAAAGAAAACACCGGGCCCGGTTCGGTAATTTCCCTAAGGGTTGCTTCGCCCTCGAATATCCTGGAAAACCCGTACTGGAAGCCCAAACCCAGATCTGTAGTAGAATCCAGGGCAAAAATTGCGGCGCTTAAAAAGACAAAGACTAAAAAAAAGAGGTTTTTCTTCATAATGGCGAACCTTTATAAAGAAAAACCATCTTTTAAATAAAAAGTTACTTAAAACTTATAGCTAAAAAGCCCCGCAACACGGTAAAACTTAAAGCTTAGTTTGTTGGAAGTGTCCAAAGTCCTGTTCTGGTAGTACAGTTCCTTCCAGTTTGCTTCGTTATAATTCCTAACGGTGCGGAACTGGACAAGCACAGCGATGCCGAATTTTTTCCCGATAGAGAAATGGTTAACCAGGGCAAATTTCCAGCGGATTAAATTATCCCCCCAATCTTCCCGGTTGGGAGTGTCGTAGAGGTAAAGCTCCATCTCGGTTAGTATGCCCACAGTATCCCAGAAAATCGGCATCTGGTAGCCAACCAGGAAATTGCCGTAATAGTCAAAACCATTCATGTTTTCGCCGTCATCGTTTTCGAAATACCATGAATCGCCCGGCCCGCCGGCGGAATTCCCCCTATAACCAACTTCGTGGTAGGTCCTTAAAACAACATGGTGCCAATCCCCGGGGAAGATAGCGGCAAAATCGAACTGAAAGACGCCGCCGGCATAGGCTTCCCATTGAAGCTCCTTAAACCCGTTACCGTACCATTCCGATAAACCGCCCCCGTCCTCACGGTTAAACCCAATGCCGTAAAGTTCACCGCCAAACAGGTTAACTTTCCAGCCGGTACCTGCCCTGCCCCCTATAACTGCCTGTAGAAACGCGATTGGCGTCCAGACAACTTCTGCGATAAGCCCCAGGGTAATGGGGGTTACTTCGCCGGTTAGGGTAATGGCAATATTATTGCCTTTCGTTAATGCGCCAGATCCCGCCAAAAATGGAAATTTAAACTTCTGGTTAAACAAGAGTTTTGCTTCCGGGAGGGAAGAAATCTGAAGTTCAATAACCGAGGTAGAACTGGTGACATTTTCCTCATCATCTGCGTCCTGTGCGGAAAGCAGCGGGACAGCAAACAATTGCACGACCAATAAAAGCGATAAAATAATTGTTATTCTTTTCATAGTTAAGCATTTTACCACAGGCCCGGGAAAAAAGCAATTTACCGTAAGCCAAAACCGGTGTACACTTAAATCATGATGAATACCAAAACAGAGCATGTAGAACTAGTTGTACTTAACAAACCGGGTGTACTGGGCAGGTTAGCCGGGCATATCCGGCACGAAGGGTGGAATATTAAACGGCTTACCGTAGACGAGGATCCGGTCTCGAAAGACGGGGAGCCGGGTGGCAGCCGTACATCTACCATGGAAATTGATATTGAGGGCGTCCATACCAAGCTTGCCCAGGTTATGGAACGTATCTTAAACCTTGACTGTGTTGTTAGCATAAGCATGATCCAAAACGGGGAAAAGGTAGTACAGCGCCGCCCAGCCCAGGATAAACAAAAAATTGTGGCAGAAGATGAGCAAATAGCCGTCATCCAGCCCAAAAAACCCGGCGCTTTCCGGGTTTTGGCAATAAACCCGGGGTCAACATCGACCAAATTCTCGCTTTACGATGATGAAGTGGTAGTTTATACAAAAACAATACGCCACGACACTTCCGAGCTAATGAAATTCGAATCTGTCCTGGATCAAAAAGAACTGCGCCGGGACTGCATTTTTAAAAACATGGAAAACGTCAAAATTGATATTTCAACAATTGACGCCATTGCAGGGCGCGGGGGGCTCCTAAAACCCATAGAAAGCGGTGTCTATGCGATAAACGGCAAAATGCTGGAAGACCTCCATTCCATAACAGCAGCCGTCCATGCATCGGCTCTTGGGGCAATAATCGCGTCCGAGATAGCCGGAAAGTTTAAAATTCCAGCTTATGTGGTTGACCCAATAGTCGTAGACGAAATGGATCGTTATGCCAAACTTACCGGGATGCCCGGTGTGGAAAGGTCGAGCATTTTCCATGCCCTAAACCAAAAAGCCATTGCCCGCCGCCTTGCCGCAGAAATGGGCAAGCCCTACGAAAACTGCCGTTTCATTGTGGCGCACCTGGGCGGCGGCATTACCATAGGCGCCCACCGCTATGGCAGGGTTATCGACGTAAACGACGGCATCGACGGGGAGGGCCCATTTACCCCGGAACGGACAGGCGCCATCCCGGCAATCCCCATCATTCACATGTGTTTTTCCGGGGAATATACCGAACAGGAAATGATCGATAAAGTAGCGAAAAATGGCGGAATTAAGGCGTATCTTGGCACGACCGATATGCTTGAAGTCCAAAAAATGATTAACGAAGGGGATGAATTTGCCGCCCTGGTGCTTGATTCCATGGCATACCAGGTTTCCAAGGAAATCGGCGCCATGGCCGCAGTCCTGGAAGGTATAATGGACGCCATTATCCTGACCGGGGGCCTTGCCCATTCTTCACGTTTTACAGGGGCCATAAAACAGCGTGTGGACAGGCTGGCCCCGGTGTACGTGTTCCCCGGCGAGGACGAAATGCTTGCATTGGCAAGCGGTGTCCTTAGGGTACTACAGGGAAAAGAACTGGTAAAACAGTATATGGGCTAAGGCTTTAATACCGATCGGGGATTAACCGAAGTCCCGTCTTTATATACGGTAAAGTGGAGGTGCGCGCCGGTACTCTGCCCGGTGTTGCCCACATAGCCAATAACAGAATCCACATCTACATATGCGCCGCTTCTAACGTCATAGGACTCCATATGGCCGTAAAGGGTTTTATACCCTTCGCTGTGGCGGACAATTACAAAGTTGCCGTATACATTATCGTACCCTACAGACTCAACCCGCCCGGCCATAGCCGGCTTTATCGGCGTACCCATGGGAGCCGCTATATCCAAACCATCGTGGAAGGAACGGCCGCGGGAGAAGGGGCTCCAGCGGTAGCCGTAACTGGAAGTAATGCGGCCGCGCATGGGCCAGTCAAAAATATTGCTGGAAACAATAACAACCGGTCTGTAAACAACAACCGGCATATCCTGCCAGGGGGCAGTGGCCCCGGGAATAAAGATGTTTGAATTGGGGTTTATTTTATCGGAAAAAAGCTCATTGGCAGCCTTAATTTCCGTAATATCAGCCTTGTGCTTGTCCGCAATAACGGTTAAGGTATCGCCTGCCTTTATTTTATAGAAAACACCGTCCTGGTTGGGGATACGGAGGACTTTGCCGATCTGAAGTGTCCGGGTATTGGAAATATCGTTCACAGAAACAAGGGTACTTATCGAAAGGCCGAATTTTTTGGCAATTTCCCCGATAATATCACCCTGCTGTACAGCATAAGACGAAAAAAGGAGCATCCTGGGCGTATGGGTCAAATCCTCCGGCTCCGATACGCCAGTTGACTCATAGGCGGCCAATTCAGCCGTTACGACACTTTCCCGGCCACCCATGCTCTCCTCGGGCTGGGAAGCGGCTTTTGCGGTTTTTCCTTGTGCAGCAAGAATAAAAAATGCAAAAAAAAGAATTAAAAGAGCGGCAAAAACTTTAACATTCGCCTTGGTTACGGCAAATTTCTTAAAAATAACCAGCATTTACCCTATCCACCTGAACAAAATTATATCCCATTGTTCAATTTCGGCATAAATTCAACTAGAATATATACCAATGTTACAAGAATGGGAAGCACTTTTAAGCAGTACTAGAAGAAAATGTACAGTTTTTTTAAAAAAAAACCACATTTTTTCGAAAAATTCGTATTTTTTTTAAAAAATTGCATAGAAATATTTTAAAATACAAAAAAACAAAGAATATTTAAAAAAATTCAGCCTATTTTTCCAGTAATTTTAGCATATCCCGAATTTCAGCGGCCCTCTCATAGTTTTCTGCCTCTATCGCTTCTTCCAGCTCTTCCTGCAAAAGAAAGCCGTTCGCAGCCCCTTCTTTCCCCGCCGAGAGCTCGTTTGTTAAAATCCCAACCCGCTCGACAACTTTTTCGGCAATAAATATGGGGCTTTTACAGCGGACAGCCAGGGCAAGGGCATCTGAAGGCCTGGAATCAACAATAAATTCGTCGCCTCCGCTTTTTTTTAAGACAAGGGAGCTAAAGAAGGTATTATCTTTAATGTCATTAATCTCGATGCGGATAAGTTCATATTTCGCCTCTTTCAATATAGAATGCAGCAAATCAACAGTCAGTGGGCGCGATATACTTACACCCCCAAAACCGATAAGGATAGCCTGAGCCTCTAGCTGGCCGATAAAAATGGGCACCGAATATTCCGACTCAAGCGGTTTAATAAAGATCATATAGCCATCACCTGTCTCGGCGATGCCCCAAATTTCCGCCTCAAGCATATAACAACAGCTCCGTTAGACCGGCAAGCAAGCGCCCTGCTTCGGCATCGGCAGTTTCCAGGCCGGCAAAAACCTTCCCAGCTTCGGCAATCAAGGCATTCCCCCTCTGTTCTGCCTTTTCCAGGGACCCCGATTCAGTAAGCGCCGCAATAAACTCATCAAGTTCCGGTACTTCCGTGCCACCCAGGGCTGCAGCCTTAAAACAGCGCCGGACAAAGGCTATGCTTTCTTCGCCGCCAGCCCGGCTTCCGGCAGCCTGGCATGTATCATGCAAAAAAATCAGTACCGGAAGGCTCTTTTTGCCTTCAACAACATCGTCACCGCGCTTTTTCCCCGGAATGCCGGCCTTTAGGTTTTTAACGTCATCCAGTATCTGAAACCCCACCCCAAGTTTTTGCGCCGCGCCGCCAAGGAGGGTTTTCATTTCATCATTATTCCCCAGGGCAGCTTCTACCCCCAAAAGGGCGGCAAATTTTGCCAGGCAGCCGGTTTTAAGGCTGCACATCATCATATATTCATCTATCGAAGGGACAGAAGATATATCGCGGTGCCAGGCAATGTCCATGGACTGCCCTAAATGAAGCGCCCGCATATGTTCGCCCCAAAGCTTCCATAGCCGGTTTTTATCTTCGGGCGCAGCTTCCCAATTTTCCAGGGCAAAGAGGGGGAGGAAGTACAGGAACGACCCGGAATTGATTGCTGTATCGTTTCCGTAAAGCAGGTGGACTGCCGGTTTACCGCGCCGTTCTTCGGAATTGTCTTCCAAATCATCATGGATAAGGCTTGCATTGTGGCAGTATTCAACAAGGGGGAGCAGGGGCAGAGCCGCATCCCCTCCGCCCAGGGCTTTGCATACCAGATGGGCAAGCAATGGCCGCCAGCGCTTCCCCCCCCTGCCAAAAAGATCCCTGCACGGCGCTATTAAATTTTCCGCAAGGTCCGCATTAAGCCCTAACCCGGGGAACACCCGGTTACACCAGTCAGCCGAAATTGGCAGTGGGAGCGTTTCAACAAGGTATGCTTCTATTTTTTTGAGCTCTGCGCTATACTCCCTGTTCATACCTGATAGTATCATGGCTAAGTACGAAAAACCAGATTTTTGGTCATTAAAAGCGCAAAAAGAAGGGTACCCTGCCCGATCGGTTTACAAGCTAATGGAAATCGATGAAAAGTTTAATTTTTTTAAATCTGCCAGGCAGGCGGGTAAACCCAATTCCGGCAGCCTTAGGGTGCTTGACCTTGGCGCCGCCCCCGGAAGCTGGAGCCTCTATGTGCTGCGTAAATATGGAACAGCTTCCAAAAACTTAAAGGGGTTTTTTCTTGCAGCTGCGGACCTCCTGCCTTTACCGGAAAACCCCGAATTGCAAAACCGGAAAGATTTTTTCTTTATACAAGCTGATTTTACCGGTAGCCTTGCCCGAAATGAATTAGCCCGCCATGGCCCCTACAACGCAATCATCTGCGATGCGGCGCCGCCCACAACCGGCTCCCGTACCGTAGACACCCAGCGTTCCCTTACCCTGGCCGAAGAAGCCATTTCCCTTGCCATAAGCGGCGCTGACAATTCAAGCAGCCAGGTATACCTAACACCCGGCGGCAACCTTGCGGTAAAAGTATTCCAGGGCGGCGGCACAGCAGACTTGTTAAAACACCTGCGGGAGTTTTTTACCAGCGTAAAAAGCTTTAAACCGGAAGCCTGCCGGAGCAGTTCTTTTGAAACGTATCTTCTGGGAATTGGAAAAAGATAACGTGTTTGTTCAAATACAGAAGTTATTCAAAAACTTGTGATTTCCCGACAACTCTACTATAATAAACCAATGCCTCAAAGTCATTTTCGTTTTTTGTTTTTTTTACTCTGTATACTGTTTGTTGCAGCCGGCTGTGCAGGCAGCCCTAAAATCGAACCGTCAGCACAGGCAGACAGTATACGCAGAATGTCCGTCCCTGCCGAACATGTTGTTTTTATCGGGTTAGACGGCTGGGGCGGAGCTTATGTCCCAAAGGCCGATATGCCTACAGTAAAACGAATGATAGCCGCCGGTGCTTCCAGCATGGATATGCGCTGTGTAATGCCCAGCGTTAGCTGGCCAAACTGGTCAACACTATTCAGCGGGACTGCCCCGGAATACCGAAACGGCGAGACAGACAACAATGTATCTGCTGTTATGGATTTTCCAACTATTTTTACAATATTAAAAAACAAATATAAAACTTCTGTATTTTTCCATGAATGGAGTTCACTAAACTATATTTGCCCGGATAAAGATACAGAAAAGATCAGAATTAAATCCAACATCGAATCGGCACAAGAAATAGCTGCTTATATAATCAATAACAAACCTGTATTTACTGCTGTTGCATTTAACGAACCGGACAGCACCGGTCATAAGATGCATTGGGGTTCAAAGGAATATTATAACAAGCTTGCCGAACTGGATAAGTTAATTTCTATTATTGAACAAGCCGTAAAAGATGCAGGAATATATGACAGTACCGTATTTATCCTCTCTGCGGATCACGGCGGTAATTATTGGGGCCACGGCCGGAATTTAAAAAGGCATCGTCAAATTCCCGTTATTATCTGCGGCAGAGGCATTAAAAACGGCTATACCATACCTTCTCCGTCATCAATCTGCAGCATAGCCCCAACCATGGCGGCAATAATGGGTTTTTACATACCGCCCGAATGGGAAAGCCGTCCTTTGACAGAAGTATTCAAATAAATAGCAATTTACCGTTCTGAACACATCAAGAGGGGAACCTTCGCCCAACCACAAATGTGGTTTGGGCTCGGTTGAGGATCAATCTTCCAATAACAGTGAGGGGCGGCTTACCCGTCCAGTTCATGTCGAGGAACATTTTCCCTACGCATATTTTGATATGGCATCTTCCACACCTCTCCAAATGTCCTGGGCGGGTAAGCCGCCCCTCACTGTCATGGCAACATTGGTCTCGATGTGTTCAGTGCGGTAAATTGTGGTTTTCTACATTTCTGCCGCAGTCTCGTATATTGTCCTGTAAACTATGGGTATATCTTCTTCTTCGATTGCGGCAAAGGTAACCCGCAGGTACATATCTTCCAGCGCAATTGTCCCGATCCCTTTTTTAAGCAGGTTTTGGCGGAGTTTTTCCGCACCTTTGCAGCGGAAACTCATAAAGTAGCCCGAGTTAAAGGGGAGCGGTTCCAGGTTCGGCGGGGATGCGTTTTCCGCAATAAACTGTTTTACTTTTTTGTAACGACTGCATAACAAATCGCAGAAAACTTTTTTGTCTGCATCCGAAGCTGGATCTGCCCATGTTTTAAGCGCAAGGTTTTGTGCGGGGGTGTTGGCACAGGAAACAGAAGACCGTATTACACCCATACATTTTTTTTCCAGAGCAGCGTAAGAATTTTCATCAAGGCCCTTTGAACCAAAGCAGATAAAAGCAGTACGCAAACCCCAAACATAGTCTTCTTTGGTGGGGCCGTCAATTTTTATCGCCAGAACATTTTTATGCAGGGTTGCAAATCGGCTAAACAGAGATTCCCTGATAATACCATCTTCGTAAAAAAGGCCAAAATAGGCATCGTCGCAGATTACAAGTACACGGGTGCCGCCTTCCGCACATTCCTTTATCATCGCAACCAGCGCGTCCGCTTCTGTTTTATTGGGAGTGTAGCCGGACGGGTTTTGCGGAAAGTTAAAGATAATCCGCACTGCGCCGCCTTTTTCCAATGCTTGCGAAGCCAGCGCCTCTTCTTTAATGGCCTTTTCAAAAGCCGCCAAGTTTAACCCCGGAGTATCCTGGCTATCTTTAAACAACGGGATTCCCTGCAGCTTGCCGCCCCTGCGCCCGCAGAAGATTAAGCTGTAATTGTCCCAGGAAGGATCGGCAGCAAGCATCACCTGGCCTTCATCCAGGAAAAGGTCGGCAATGTAGGAAATGCCTGCGGTTATCCCCGGCACAACAATGGGCAGTGAAAAGTCCCCCTCTTTAAGCGAAAGGTTCTTTTTTAAAATTAATTCCTTCCATGCCTTACGGAACGGTTCAATCCCCGCAGTAGGGGCATAGATAACCAGTTCCTCGCTCTGGAGGCCGGGAACCAGCTTTTGCAGGGAAGAAAGCGCCAGCGGTTTCCCCCCCTTAAACGCCATGCCCAGGGTGGCGTTTATCCTGGCGGTTTTTTTGGCTTCCGCAGCCTGTGCGATAATCCCGCGGGGGAAAAAAAGGCGGCGTCCAAGAGACGACAAAAAAGGCCCTGCAACAGATGCGTCCAGCGTCTGATTCAATTCGATAGCTAAATTATTCATACTGTAACCATACACATTCTTTGTTTGTTTTAACAAGATGAATTTTGGAGAAATTCTGGATCAGTGGGACAAAAAAGCCGGTCCGGTTTACAATAAAGATGCCGACTCAGCTTCTACGGCATCCGGCCTGTCCGAAAAACAAATATCTGCAGCACGGCGTAAAAGGCTGCTCCGGAAAAACCCGGAAGCGACGATAGACCTCCATGGCCTTACCAGGGACGAAGCCTGGAATGCCCTTACAGCCTTTTTTAATGACGCCAAAAACAGCAGCCTCGAAAAAGTGCTTATTATCCACGGCAAAGGCAACCATTCCTCAACCGGCGGCCCGGATTCGGGGATATTAAAAAAAATTGTCAGGGATTTTATAGAAACCTGCCCATTCGCCGGGGAAAGCGGCTACAGCGATGGCCGTTCAGGGGGGGACGGATCGAGTTGGGTATTATTAAAAGGACGTTAACGCTCCTAAAGGACGTTAACGCTCCCAAAGGACGTTAACGCTCCCAAAGGACGCCAGCACTCACGAAGGGCGCTAGCGCTCCCGATAGATGATACGGCCCCGGTTCAGGTCGTAGGGGGATAGGGCGATACGGACCCGGTCGCCGGGGACAATGCGGATATAATGCTTGCGCATTTTGCCCGAAAGATGGGCCAGGATCAAATGTCCGTTCTGGTTATCCAGTTCGATCCTGAACATGGTATTGGGAAGCGCTTCCTTAACCACTCCTTCTACTTCAATTGCTTCTTCTTTAGCCACAAAACCTCCGTCCATGTAATACTATCAATATTCTTAAAGAAAAAAAAGCTCACGTCAAGCCAAAAAAAGAGCTACCTTAACAGGTAGCCCTTTTTTCTCCGAAATATCGATTTCTAGAGTTTGGTGATGTTGGCTTTGGTCCCAACGGTGCAGCCAGAGTCATCGTCTTTCTTTACAGCTTTGCCGCTAAGAAGTGCGAGGCCTGCCGCGATTCCCTTGGTTCCCATTGCTGCGGGGTTCTGGACCATTACAGCAAGGATTGTACCGTCAAGAATCAGGTTCTGTGAATTGGTGCTCTTGTCCCAACCAACAATAATAACTTTACCAGCTTTTCCGGCCTGTTTTACTGCGTTCCCTACACCAACGGTGGAACCTTCGTTACAGCCATAGAAACCGGCAAGATCCGGGTGGGCTTGCATAAAGTCCTGGGCAATGTTCTGTGCCCTGGCAACGTCGCCGTCGGAATACTGGGTACCTACAATGGTAATATTGGGATATTTTGCAGCAATCTGGGCTTTGAATTCATTTTCCCGGATCATGGTGGTGCCGGCGCCGGCCTGGGCGTTGACGATGGCTACTTTGCCTTTTCCGCCAATTGCTTTGGCCAGGGTGTCAGCAGCGGTGCGGGCTGCAGCGCCGTTGTCGGTGCCGATAAAGGCATCATAGGCTGATCCGCTCGGAAGCGGGGAGTCAACAACAACTACCTTAATGCCGGCTGCCCTTGCTTTGTTGATCGTGGGGATCATGGAAGAAGCAAGCTGGGGCGCAACAAGGATGATGTCATACTTACCGTTAATGGCATCTTCCATAATGTTGATCTGCTGGGAAGTATCAACCTTGTTAAAAGGCGCCTGCATGGTGTAGAAGATCTTGGCTTTGGCAGCTGCCTGCTGGGCACCCTGGTTCAGTTTAAGCCAGTGCTGATCCTGTGCATCCATGGCAATAAACATCGCCTTAATAGGTACATTCCCAAAGGTGCTTGTCTGGGCGAATACAGGCACAACCATGATCGCGAGGATCAGGGCAAGCGCTGCAAATACGATTCTTTTCTTCATCTTTATACTCTCCTAAAAAATTGTTTTAAGACGCACCAACGGGCGCCAAAAATACCTCAATGAGTTTAAAACACTCTACACTTTCTCCTGGTTACGAACCCTGTCCAGGAATACCGACCCAACAATTACAAAACCTATTACAATCTTCTGGGCAAATGGGTTTACGCCGATCAGGTTAAGGCCATTGCGTAAAACACCTATTACAAACGCCCCAAGGAATGTCCCCACCCCGGAGCCTTCGCCGCCCATGGGGCTTGTACCGCCTATAACCGAAGAAGCAACCGCATCCAGTTCGTAGCCGTCGCCTGCTGCCGGGCTGGCCGAATAAACACGGGCGGCTAAAAGTATGCCGGCAAGGGCTGCAAGAAACCCGGAAAACATATAGGCCATCATGATTGTACGTTTGTTGTTTACCCCGGAAAGCCTGGCTGCTTCAAAGTTGCTCCCAATAGCGTACACATGGCGGCCCCATTTTGTTTTCTGCAAAATAAAACCAAAGATAAACACGGTGATTAGCATGATCACCACAATGTTGGGTATTTTAGGTATCCCCGGCCGTACAATATCTATGCCCAGATTTGGGTCGAACACATTCCCAAGGCCAAAGTTATACCCGGTCCCCAAATCGGTAAAACTTTTTGGCAAACTGGTAATGGGGTAGCCCTGGGTCATTGCCAGAGCAAGGCCGCGCGCTATGGTCATGGTCCCCAATGTCGCGATAAAAGGAGGCAGCCTGCCAAAAGCAATCATTACCCCGTTTGCCGCCCCCGATGCCATGCCAGTCATAAGGCCCAGTAAAACCCCAAAGAACACAGGGAGGTTCGGATGGACACCGACAAACTGATCATGCTCGATTAACATCGCCGTTACCATACCGCAAAGAGCTATGTTGGAACCGATGGAAAGGTCGATACCGCCGGTTATAAGGACGTATGTTTGGCCCATGGCGATAATGGCAATAACCGTTGTCTGCTGAGCCACCGTTAAAAGGTTGTTTACATTGAAAAAATACTTGGTAAAAATAGTAAAAAACAGGCTTAAAAGCACCAGATACATAAGCGTGGAAAGTATCTGCTGCTGAGTCCTTGAAAGATTCATTTTAGGCAAACTAAAACCGGCCATTAATAACCCCCGCTCCTAATATTGTGTCGCATAATGCATTATTTCATCCTGATTCGTATCTTTTGTAACCAGTTCTTTGGTAATTTTACCGTTGCACATAACGATGATACGATCAGACATCCCCAATATTTCCGGTAATTCCGATGAAACAAACATTACACCTATACCGCTTTTTTTAAGATCGTTTATAATATTGTAAATTTCAATCTTCGAAGCTACGTCTATACCGCGGGTCGGTTCGTCAAAAATGACAACATGGGCGTTTCGCATAAGCCATTTGCCCACTACGACCTTTTGCTGGTTGCCGCCGGAAAGGTTGCGTACATACTGCCTTACACTGGGGGTTTTAATGCGCAGACTCTTTACCATTTCCTTTGATTTGTCTGTCTCCAGCTGATTGATGATAACCCCATATTTGGAAATAACGTCAAGGCTGGGAAGGGTGATATTCTGGGACAGCGTCATCCTTACGCAAAGGCCATCGCGCTTGCGATCCTCCGGGGCGCAGAAAAGCCCCTTGTCTATTGCGTCTTTTGGGTGCTTTATTTTAACCAGTTTCCCGTCCAGGTATACTTCCCCCGCAGTCATTTTGTCCGCCCCGGAAATAGCCCGCACCGTCTCTGTACGGCCCGCCCCCAAAAGCCCGGCAAAGGCAAGAATCTCCCCTTTGTACAGTTCAAATGACACGTCTTTAACGCCAACGCCGTGAGGGGAAGAAAGGTTTTTTACTTCGAGGACTTTTTCCCCCCGCGTTGTTTCTATACGGGGGAATTTTTCCGTTAAGGTGCGGCCGACCATTAAAGAAATAATTTCCTGCAGGTTTGTTTCGGCAAAATTTAATGTTTTTACATACTTTCCGTCGCGGAGTATGGTAACCCTGTCCACAATGCGGGAAAGCTCTTCCAGGCGGTGGGAAATATAAACAATGCCCTTCCCTTTTTCCTTTAAAAGGGCAATAACGGAAAAAAGGTCTTCTATTTCTTTTTCTGTTAGGGAAGATGTAGGCTCGTCCATAATTACAATATTGGCGTTCATGGACAGGGTTTTGCAAATTTCCACCATCTGCTGCTTGGAAACAGGCAGCTTGTTTGTTGGGGTTGCCGGATCGATGTCCAAATTTAACTGGTTTAAAAACTCTTTGGCTGCCTCGTTCTGCTTTTTCCTGTTAAGCACACCGCCGGTTTTTGGGTGGGTAAACTCCCTGTTTAAAAAGATGTTTTCTGCCACAGTTAAGTGCGGGCACAGGTTAAGCTCCTGGTGGATTATGCCAATCCCCTTGCCCTGGGCGGAAAGGGGGGTAAGATCATGGGTTATATTTTCGCCCTGGATATAGAGATCCCCGGAATCCCTGGTATATACGCCGGAAATAATCTTCATTAAAGTAGATTTTCCCGCCCCGTTTTCACCTAAAAGGGCATGGACTTCCCCGGCTTTTAGATCAAATTGGACATCCATTAGGGCAGGTACCCCGGAAAAAGCTTTATTAATATGTTCAGTTCGCAGCAATTCTTTGCTCATGGGACTCCCTTTAGGTATTTCCCTTGCGTGGAAATGAAACCGGTTTCATTTTTTGTGGCACTCAACATTCCTTCTAGAAAGAAAAGATACCCCAATTCTCTTTTAATGTCAAGCCATATTTTAAAAAAAAGAGCCATTTTTAAAAACTTTGTTAGTTTTAGAAATGGCTTTGGAAAAACCGGCAAAAAAAACCGGTACATGACTTTTTGATTAAAATCCTATAGCCTAAAAATGGGGTTTATTTTGGGGCAGAAGCTAATATTAATAGACATAGACGGCACTCTGGCAGATGCCGACGGCTTTGTACCGCCATTGGCTGCAAGCGCCTGCCGGGAGGCAAGGAAACGGGGCCATATTGTATATTTAAGCACCGGGCGCACCCGGCGGCAGATAAAGGAGAGCATCCTTGCCATCGGCTTTAACGGGGCGGCAAGCGCCGGGGGGGCGCACATCGAGACAGGCGATACTGCCGGAAATAAACCATACCAGGGAGACGTTATTTTTAATGCGTATATGCCGGCAGAACTGGTAAAGCAAATAGCAATTTTCCTACACAGCAACAATTGCGGCTTTTCGCTGGAAAAAATTGCCGGGACACAATCAAACAGGCGCTACCTTTCCCACTGGGAATTTGTTGTAAAAGAGATGTCTCTTGCCGGGAAAACAGACGATGACCTTACCCTTCATATTATAGAATTAAACAAGAACCTGTTATCCGGGGAACCTGCTGCCATCTCCCTTTACGAAGGGGTAAGCAAGATGATGTATGTTGGCAGCAGTAAAATATCGTTTGCCGACATTAAGCGGAATTTCGGCCATGCCTGTGAAATCTTCCATGGATCAATCCCCTATTTTGGCGAAGAAAACGGCGAAATAGGCCCCCTTGGCATTCACAAGGGGCTGGCCCTGGAAAAAATAGCCGGGTACCATGGAATACCGCTTTCCGAAACAATTGCCTTTGGCGACAGCGACAACGACCGTAAAATGCTGGATGCCGCCGGAATTGGCGTGGCAATGGGAAATGCCACCGATGCCCTTAAAGCAATCGCATCCGAGGTAACAAGCCCAATGGAAGAAGACGGCCTCTATAACGGGTTTAAAAAATTGGGATTAATATAAATTGGAAAAATAATACAAGCATCTAACATCATTATACCCTATAGTAGGTATGAAAACACCACTTTTATTTAAACGTTCCCGTCTTTCCGGGGAACTCAAACGGCTGGTAAGAGAAAATGCAGAATCAGGCAGACCTCCTTCTGTCCTGGATGATGTCGTTTTTAAAACCATGCTCACCACAGACAGCGACGATTCGCGCGAGGCTCTACGCTGCCTGCTTAGCGCCTGTACACGAAGAGAAGTCTCTGCAGTACAAGTCCGAAACAACGATATTGTCCCTGCCCACCTTGCAGCAAAATCAATACGGTTAGATGTTCATGTAACATTTAACGATGGGGAAGCAGCAGACCTCGAAATGCAGCTTGGTAAATCCGGCGATGATCTTGCAGCGCGAGCCGCTCTCTATGCCGCAATGTTATTGTCTGCCCAATCAAAGAGGGGTAACCAGTATAAAGAAATAAAGCGGGTATACCAGGTCTTTTTCCTGAACTGTATCCTTTTCCCCAACAGTAAAAAACTGCCGCATCGGTATCAGTATTTGGAAGAATCAGAACATACCCGCCTTACAGATGCAGTGGAAATCATTTTTTATGAGCTGCCAAAGCTGGAACGGCTGGTACAGGAAGCACTAAAAGATAATGTTACACTAAAAACCTTGCAGGATGACGAAAAATGGTGTATTTTTATGAAGTACCATCATGAAGAGCGGACAGCCGGAATTATTGAACAACTATGCAAAGAGGAGGCAGGTATCATGAATGCAGAAAAGGCAGTACGCAGGGTAAACCGGGACTATGAGAGGTATGCCCGAAAAATGGCAATAATAAAAAACAGCATGGACCGCGCTTCTGAAATCTACGATGCCCGACTGGAAGGATTAGAAGCCGGTAAAGCCGAAGGTATAGCTAAAGGTAGAGCGGAAACAAACCTGGAAATTGCCCGGAGAATGAAAAAAGCCGGTAAACCACTTAGTGAAATTGAGGAATTTACGGGCCTCCCGGCAAAAACCATCAAAGCATTGTAACAGGTAGGTTCTGTTTTCTCCAGGGATTGTAAATGGGGAGGTATTTTTTTGCTGCCGGGAAACTGCTGAGTGTTCATTAAATTTGGTGTAACCAAAAGTTATCGGTAAAACTGAAAAAACCGGGGCTGATCCAGATGTTTCGTCAACCCATTGAAACAATTTCCTGGACAGCCCCGTTTCTTCCTGTGCAGCCCTTACATTTTAATAATAAGAAACATCCGTAAATTTTACATTTGCCGGCGGGTTAAAAACGCTGGCATCAATAGGCTCGATGTACGGATAATTAAAATAAACATACTGTTCATCGTAAGATGGAGGGTTATAGTATGATGCGCTTTTAACTCTTACCCCCTGGTCTTTGGAAAACCATACAAAATATGTATTGGTGTCCGTTTCTATTTCGGGGTCGAAATCTCTTGTGTCCATACTATAAACAATACATTCATCCTCGCGAATGGATTGATCGGGATAGATGTAATAGTAATAGGTATAATAATCTCCGCCTCCACCGGTCTCAGGATTATAGACGCTTCTTTCCCCTGTTTTTTTGTCTTTAATCCACTTATACCTATACCTGGGGTAAATATCATAATGGTAAAGATAGCAATTGATAACAGGGTTCTTTTTAACAGGGGTGACATCATACGACTCATTTAACTGTCTCTTGGTATCATAATCACCGAGCCAATAATATGCGTCGGTCCTTACACCATTTCCAAGCATCCATTTACCGTTAAGTTTTTTGAAATCACCGTAGAATGAGTCGCGCCTAAATTGATCCCCATACAAAACACCCCCTCCATGCCTTGCTTTGGCTGCATCCTCAAAGGGTTTTAATAAAGCCTTCAATGCTTCTTCTGTAATTTTCTTCCCGCCAGTCGGCCTGTCTACCGCCAGGTAGTTAAACTCTGTTTCATAATATCTTTTACCGCCTGAATTCATTACATTATTGCAGCTAACATAGGCAAACACGATTAGCGCTGCAAGTGCAGCAAACACGAAGAATTTGATTGAGTTTTTCATACAACCCTCCTAAAAATACAGTTCCGCCAGAAATAAACGGACGTTTATTATTAGCACTAATTATTCATACAGGAGACGTTTGTCTCATCAAAAAAATGCCGGTGAGCGGGTAGCTGAGTTGTTGTAACACGGTGTAGCACCAAAAAATGTATACAGTACTACTAATGCTTAAGTGCAACCCTCACTGTCATGGCAACATTGGTTTCGATGTGTTCAGTGCGATAAATTGCTACTTTCAAGACGGATGTTAACACCCACCTATCGCAGAGCCAGTGATATTGGATTATCGAATATATGCCTGGAAAGGCTTACCGATGAAGTGATTACTACTGAACGATCGTTGTAATCGCCCATCTATCATCCACGGCAGAGAAAGGGACACCCACAAAATAATTACGTGAACATGCGCCCAAGATTGATTAATCACAGTGTTACTTTTATTGAGGGGCACGCCATGTTACATTATCCAACAAGCCGTGCTCACCGGTTTGCACGCTTTTCTGGGCGGCCCGCAGGAGGGGAGCTTGCTCTTTCAAGGGATTTTACGCTGGTTGTTAATATACATCGCAACAAACAATTTATCGCAGAGCCAGTGAAATTGGATTATCGAATATATGCCTGGAAAGGGGCGGGTTTGCCTTTGCAAAACCATGTGGAATTCCTCGTAAAAACAGACCAGCTGAAAAAAGAAATAATAAGCATAGAAAAAGCCTGACCACTTATTTTCAAAATAGAAATAGATAAAAATAAGTGGGCAGGAAGGCTGTTTTTGCGGATTCTACACGCGGTTTTGCAAAGGCAAACCCGCCAATTTGCTTGGTTTATTTGGATAATTATTATAACTGGCTCTGCGATAGATTGTAGTTTTTATCATATTTTTCCGTTATACTAAACCCATGAACATTCTTGTCATTGGCGGGGCGGGGGATATCGGGAGCCATGTTACAAGGGAGCTCCTGGACCGGGGGCACAAGGTAACGGTTTTCGATAATCTTTCCTCGGGGCTGCGGGAAAACCTCTTTGCGGAAGCGGAATTTATCCACGGCGACATACTACGCTACGAACAGCTTACAGCAGCGATGAAGGGAAACGAAGCGGCAGTATACCTTGCGGCTTTTAAGGCTGTTGGCGAATCGATGCTTAAGCCGGAAAAATATTCGGTTAACAACATTATTGGTACAATGAACCTCCTTAACGCTGCCTGTGAAACGGGGTTACAATACATCATCTTTTCATCCAGCGCCGCTGTTTACGGCGAGCCGGCTTACCTTCCCATCGACGAAAACCACCCAACCAGCCCGGAAAACTACTATGGCTTTACAAAGCTGGAAATCGAAAAATTCCTTTCCTGGTACGACAGGCTTAAAGGTATACGCTATGCCAGTCTGCGTTACTTTAATGCCGCCGGTTACGATATACAGGGGCGTATTTCCGGCCTGGAGCAAAACCCTGCAAACCTCCTGCCGGTAATAATGGAAGCAGCCTGCGGAATAAGGAAGGAACTCCAAATTTTCGGCAGCGACTACGATACCCCCGATGGAACCTGCATACGCGACTACATCCATGTAAACGACCTTGCTGCAGCACACGCCCTTGCGCTGGACTATGTAAGCAAAAACGATAAAAGCATAACGGTAAACCTGGGGAGCGAAACCGGCTCCTCGGTGCTGGAAGTTCTGGAAACCGCCCGGCGCATCACCGGGCAGCCAATCCCTTCATGTATTGCAGAACGCCGGAGCGGGGACCCGGCAAAGCTAACCGCATCGGCAGGGCTGGCACGCTCTTTGCTTGGCTGGAAAGCGGAACATTCGGATCTTGATACGATGGTAAGGACAAGCTGGGAAGTATACAAAAAACATACAAAAGGGAGTTAATGTTTTTATGAGGAAGGAAAATGTAAAACGGCTTTTGCTAACCATTACTGCTGTTGTGGTTGTTGTGCTGGGCGTTGTGCTGATTAATACTTACCCATTATTCGCCATGAGCCCAACGGAAACCGGGCAAATAAGCGGTACAAACATTTACGCCGTAAAAAACCAGATGGGGGCAGTGTATTTTGTAAAAACAAATAACGGCTACATAATGATCGATTCCGGTTCGAAACCCGGAAAATTTCAATCATCACTAGAAAAAGCGGGGATAGATGTACATGAAGTAAAATGGGTTTTCCTGACCCATTCCGATTATGATCATGTCGCCGGTTTAACAATGTTCCCAAATGCCGAAATTTTTATGAACGAAGACGAGCTGCCCCTGATTAATGGTTCGGTAAAACGAAGCCCTTCCGGCGGGAACAAAATGCCTGCAGGGTTCGACATAAATAAAATAAAACTTTTAAGAGACAGCCAAGAGGTCTTATGCAGCGGGACAAGTGTTACATGCATAAAAGCGCCGGGGCACACGCCCGGATCCATGGCTTACATGGTTGAAGGTCAATATTTGTTTACCGGAGATGCTTTTTTGGTAAAAAAGGGAAAGATTGACATTCACCCCTTTACCATGGACAAGGAGCAGGCAAAACTAACAATAGGGCAGCTTACGGGTATCTTCCCGTCTGCCTCTATTGTTTTTACCTCGCACTACGGGTACTTTAAGGGCCAGCCATGACCTGCCCAAAATGCTTCTCCGAAAATGTACACCCCATATCCGAACTGAATTCAAAAACCAAGGGCTATGGATGCTGCAAAGGCCTTTTGGGCTATACCCTGTTTGGCAAGATTGGGTTGTTATGCGGTTTATGCGGAATGGGGAAAGAGGAAACCACAACAAATATTTTATGGGTATGCGGTAACTGTGGATACAAATGGAACGGCAGGGACTAAAGTCTGGGTTTTCCTTATGCGCCTGGGGGCAATTACAGGGTGCCACCAGATGCCGGAGCGTAGTTTCTTTTTTGGAAACTACCAGTTCCCCATTTGTGCAAGGTGTACAGGCCTTTTCCTGGGTGATCTTGCAGCAATAGTGTCGTTTTCAATGTTCATCAAAATAAACCTGCCGGCTTTGATCCTGTTTTTTGTTTCTTCTGTTATCCTTTTGGGAATAGACGGTTATTTTCAGTTAAAGGACATTTGGGTCTCTACCAATTTCCGCCGCCTTGCAACCGGGCTCCTCTGCGGTTTTTTTGTAACTGGTTTTTTAATAAGAATTGCTGCTACAATTATATTATGAAAGATAAACTTTTTTCGTATATAGAAAACGCGGAAGCTTTGGCAGTCTGCCTGGAAACGGAACTCTGCAAGCGCCCGGCCATGGCGCCAGAATCCGGCGGGGAGGGCGAACTGGATAAAGCGCTCTGGCTGGAAAGCTGGCTTAATAAACAAGGCTTCCCTTTTGAGCGCATAGACATTAAGGATGAACGGGCAAAGGGCGAGGTCCGGCCCAACATAATTGTTAATGTTAATGCCGCCTGCAATGCCAGTGGCACAGGAAGCGGCACCGATGAAAACCAGGCCCCTGCATTGTGGATAATGAGCCACCTTGACGTTGTGCCTCCCGGCGAAATGTCGCTATGGGAAGGAGACCCCTGGACAGTAGTACGCAGGGACGACGGCCCGCCTGGGCCGCGGCTTATAGGGCGGGGGGTAGAAGACAACCAACAAGGCCTTGTATCATCGCTCATTGCTGCCATGGCTCTAAAAGAGAACGGCATTATGCCGGGGAAACCGGTTAAGCTGCTTTTCTGCGCCGATGAAGAATGCGGCAGTAAATACGGTGTTGCCGCGCTGGTAAGGGAAAGGCCGGAATTATTCGGGAAAAATGATTTAGTACTGATCCCGGACGGAGGGGACAGCAAAGGCGAGACAATCGAAATTGCGGAAAAAAACCTGCTTTGGCTGGAGTTTACAACCAGGGGAAAACAGGCACACGGCTCCAGGCCGGATTTGGGCGCTAACGCGCATTTAGCCGGGGCAGAACTGGCTGTGCGGCTCCATTATGAATTAAGCGAAAAATTCGGTGAGCGGGATTCGCTTTTCGAGCCGGATTTTTCTACTTTCCAGCCGACAAAAAAAAGTTCCAATGTGCCGAACATAAACACCATCCCCGGCGAAGACCATTTCTGCATGGACATGAGGGTGCTCCCCCGGTATCCTCTGGAACTTGTACTAAAGGAAATCGGCCGGATAAAAGCGGAAGTTGAAGCAAAGCACAAAGTAACGATCAATTATGCAGCTGCCCAATCAACCGAGTCCCAGGCCACCCCGGCCGATTCGCCATTGGTTGGCATGCTCTCTCTTGCGGTTAAGGAAGTGTACGGTATGGAAACCCGGGCAATCGGCATTGGCGGCGGCACAGTGGGGTCTTTCCTCCGTAACAGGGGAATTCACTGCGCTGTCTGGAGCCGCATGGACGACACGGCCCATCAACCCAATGAGTATGCACTTATTGCCAATATTTTAGGGGATGCGAAAGTGATGGCGCTTTTAATGGCCTGACCATATAATCCCACAATAAAAACAATTATGGAAATCCCTTTCCAGATTGTGATTATGTGGTCAGGTTACTCAGCCAGGATTTTAAGTATTTCCGCCGGGCTCTGCGCCTTTAAGATTTCTGCCCTCTTTTCGGAGCTTTTAAAGAGCAGGCTAATCTCGGCCAAAAACTGAAGGTGCGGGCCGGTTTTTTCCAGCGGGGAAAGCGTCATAATAAAAATACGGCAGGGTTCATGATCCAGGGAATCAAAATCCACTGCTGTATCAGAAATGCCGATGCATGCTACCAAATCCTTAATAGTAGCGCTTTTTCCATGAGGTATGGCAATACCATGCTTCATACCGGTGGACATTTTCTTTTCCCGATCCATAACTGCTGCAAAAGCAGATTCTTTGTCCTGTACCTTGTCAGCCGAAACCAAAATGTCCAACAGTTCGTTGATAATCTCTTCTTTGGTCGTACCCTTCAGGTGGAGGCTGATTGTTTCTTTGGTTAGTACTGTCTTCAAATTCATCTTACTTATAATATAATGCGGAAACAGGGATAAAGTCAATACGTACTAAACCGGGGGAGCGCAATCCCGCCAAACGCCCATGGAGCGTATTAGAGCCAGTGGAAACCCCTGTAAGGGGGTCTCTTCCCGGCTGTAAATCAGCTGCCTTGCCGCGGGGAGCTTTATTCGTTTTGCAAGTCCTTTAACAGTTTTACCCCCATAGGAGTTGCAGGTATGCGGTAATTTGGAGGTAGATTTGAAAGAATAACCACAGCTATTTGTTTTTCGCTGTCAAAACCAAGGTAAGAGTTAAAATTTCCTGTTCCGCCGTTATGCCATGTAATATTGTTTTGGCTGTCAATAATCCATGCGGCTCCTATACTATCCATGCGGATGTTCAACTTTGCAAAGAAGGAAGATGTTGCATCTATTTTTGCAAGGGTTTCATGCATATCCAAAAAATATCCAGGTGTTCCGTTTATCTGCATTTGCGCATATTCCATCATATCATCAATTGTAGAAAACAATGCCCCTGCTGGTATAAAGGCGTCATTTTTCTCCCAGTCCCAATATTTTTCCAAATCGCCGGAACCGTTGCTGACCATTGTATTTTTTAAATGGAGTTCTTCCTGTATATAATTATTTATAAGATCCGTATATTCAGATCCATATATTTTCGAGAGGACAAGGCCGACAGCAGAAATGCCAAGGTTAGAATAATTAAAGCCGTAATCTTTATTTTCCGGATTTGCCTTTTCTATTTGATTAATTAACTTTTTTTCAGAAATACCGGAAAAAACATTCTTCCCCCTAAAATATTTTTGAATAATTTGTAAATCCAGGTTGTAACTTTTATACCCGGATCTATGTGTTATTAAGCGCCTTATTGTTGGATAATATTCTTTTTCGGATAATTCCAGGTACAAGTCTAAACTGTCATCAAGCTTTATTTTACTTTCCGCTATTGCCTTATATAACAAGGATACCGTGAACGTTTTCGTTATTGAGCCAATTTCATAAATATGTGCATATTGAGGAAGTACAATTCCGTTTTCACCATAAATTTTATAGCTTGATACCCCATTTTTTATAATACCAACCGTAATTATTGCATTTTTATTGTTTTTTGCTGTATACTCAACCATTTCGGAGAATGTCATATTTGGTATTTGATTTTTTTTCATGGTAATTATACCTCCAATAACAATTATGATAACTACAATAAAAATGCATAGAATTGCCAATTTTTTTATCTTTCTTGGGTTCACTCAAATTCCGCCTTTTCCGCTTTTTAGAATCCCCTATCTGCCAAATTTTTCGCAATATCTGTATAAATACCAGTAATATTTACACCTGGAATATCCCTGCTGTTATAATCCATTATCATTATATGGGATATCCCGCTTTGTATTTTTCCGGTGTTCTCCCCCCATCTGGCAGAAACTTCGCTAACGAGCCCGTCGTTGTCGCCGCTAATCTTTTTAATGTAAAGATATGTATTGTACAATTTAAGGTCATCGCCAGGGGCATTCATTGTTGTATATAAACTTTGATAATATACCCTGCTGTCCATTGTAACTTTTTTATTAAAAGCCTTCATACTTTTTGTTGTAAGCTGCAAATTAACATTATATAAATTGGGATTTTTATCGCCGTATATTTTTCCATAGGCGCCCAATACTTTTTTGCTAAAATCCGAGTGGACGATTTTTTTCTCGGACAGCAGATCGGCAATTTCTGCCCCGTGGTGAGGGGTGCATATTGTGGTTAGACTTGCAACTTTTTCGTTAAAATTGTACTTCCAGATTAAATAACGCGAATCAATACCGCCTTTTGAATGGGCAATAATATTAACTTTTTCTTTTTTGGTTTGATTAAGGATTTCTTCTATGGTGTTTTTTAATAATGCCGCATTGGATTGATACTCCCCCCATGCGTCGGTTTTTCCAAAAAAGACGTGGATTCCCCTGTCCTCCAGAGTTTCGGGAATTCTTCCCCAGAATTTTTCTCCGCCTTTCCTGTCATGGGCATAAATGCCATGCACCAGAACAACAGGATATTTTAGCAATCTTTTTTCCATTGCATTAGAACCCAAAGTTATAATACCAAGTATGAATTACTATTTATCCCCGGTCAAGTTTAATAATTCATCGGCCTTTGCAGCCCACCGGGCAGTTATTAGTTCAAGTTCTTTGGTTTTGTTATCCAATTCCGTTTTTACAGCTTTTGCCTTGTCCCCGTTACTGTATACTTCCGGTTTTGACAACTCCGCTTCCAAAGCTGCTTTATCCTTTTCGGTTTTTTCCAGTTCGGCAAGTATCTCCTGTTCTTCCCTTTCGAGGCGTCGCATAAGTGTTTGGTGTTGTTTTTGCAGTTCCCGCAGCCCGGAAGCGCCAAGGGGGCGGCTTTGACCTGCTTTTACAAGAATAACCTTTTCCAGAACAGGAGCTTTTTTGGGTTCCGGTTCCTGTTTAAAAAAAGATCCCTGGCCGGAAAAAACCTCTGTGGAACTGTCCGCGCCGGCATGGATACCGCCAGCTATTTGCCCAAAATGCCCTGCGTTTTGGACCGGTACGAATGCTTCTTTTTCAATACGTTCCAGATAATAGCCATAGTTGCCGTAAAATAAACGGGCTGCGGAAGGCCCGCCTGTTTCCCGTAGTTCCAGGGTTTTTGTTGAAAGAGCTTCCATAAAAGCGCGATCATGGGATACGAAAATAATTGTCCCCTCAAAAGCCAAAAGTGCATCCAGCAGTACGTCTTTGGAATGAATATCCAGATGATTGGTGGGTTCATCAAGAACCAGAAGGTTCAATGGGCGGAGCAGAAGGCGGAGCAGGGCAAGACGGCTTTTTTCGCCGCCGGAAAGAACAGAAACCGGTTTGTAAACATCATCGCCGCGAAATAAAAACGCACCAAGCATATCGCGTATCCTGGGAATAAGGGATGTAGGGGCAGAATCTTCCATAAATGCAAGGAGCGTCCCGCTGCCGTTTAATTCCTCTGCCGAATCCTGCGAAAAATACCCTGCCGCTACACCGCTGCCATAGACAGCCGTTCCCCCATAGTTATTATCTACACCGGCTATAATCCGCAGCAGGGTCGTTTTACCAGCCCCGTTTTTTCCCACCGTTACAAGGCGCTCCCCTTTTTCGAGTGTTAAATCAATTCCGGAAAGAACCCTCCGCTGCCCGTATGATTTTTCAATTCCCTCCAAAGTCAGCACTATCCGCCCGGAATGAGGCGCCTGTGGGAACTTAATTTTTATTTTTTTTAACGATTCGGGAATTACAATTTTTTCCATCTTTTCAAGTTTCTTAATCCGTTCCTGAACCATGGCTGCCTTGGTTGCCTTATAGCGGAAACGCTGGATAAGAGCCTCTGATTTTACAATTTCTTCCTGCTGTTCATTATACCGTTTTATTAAAATTTCATTTTCGGTTTTTCTGGTCTGTTCATAGTTGCTGTAGTTTCCGGCATAACGTTTAAGCCGGCCCTGAAAAATTTCGTACACTTCGTTTATTGTTGTATCAAGAAAATAACGATCATGCGAAACCAGTAAAAATCCGCCGGAAAAACGTTTAAGGTAATCTTCCAGCCAGTTCCTTGCCTCTATATCCAGGTAATTGGTTGGTTCATCCAGAAGCATTATGTCGGGGTTCCCCAGAAGCAGTTTGGCAAGGGCAATCCTCATCTGCCAGCCGCCGGAAAAAGTACCACATTCCCTGTCTATATCGTCGTGTAAAAAACCCAGGCCGCAAAGAACCTGTTCCATCGTTTCTTCGCGGCGGTAATAACCAGAATCTTCCACCTTTTGTGCAAGAGCATGGTATTCCTCCAACAGGGTTTTGGTACTCTTGTTGTCTTCTGTTGATTTTTCCAGGCGCTTCCCCAGGGTATCCATTTGCTCGATCAGCAAAGCAATGCTGTCCCAGGCTGTTTCCGCTTCTTTCCGCAAACTGCGCCCGGAAAAAACAAGCCCCGACTGCGGCAAATACGAGATCCTGCACGTTGTATTATAGGACACTTCTCCGCTGTCCGGTTTTTTTAAACCGGCGATTATCTGCATAAGCGTTGTTTTGCCCGAACCATTAATCCCCGCAAGGGCTGCACGGGAAGGGGATACTTTATTCCCTCCTTCCTTTTTGTCCAGGCCGCTGCCTGCACTTAGGAGTATGCTTACTTTGTCAAGAACATCCCTGTCGCCGTAGGCTGCGGAGATTTTACTGCACTGTACCCACATTTATTTATAAAACTTAACCTTCTGTGTTAAAATAAATCACCAAAGGCGAAGGGGCACGGCGGCTTAAGGTGCGGCCGGACACATAATCGGAAGGCACATATTCCATCCGCAGACCCTGGTTATCAAGGGTATATGCAAAGATAAGTGTTGCCCGGTTTCCGCTGACAGAATTGAAGCGCATTGCGAATGCCCCTGTATACCGGTCTGCCATCTCCCCGGAAAGGCTGTAATCCATATCCAAAGTGCCGCTGCCAATTGCAGAATCGGGGAGTATCCCTTCGGGGAACTGGTCTATCCCGTCCCAGGAGAAGTCGCCGTTTGACTTTAGAATCAGCGTACCATAATTGGCACTGGAAAAACCCGGCCCGCGTACAAAGAGAACCTGAAACAAATTCGTGCGCCTTTCCCTTTCCTGATTGACGATATTTTCCACAGACTGCGGCAGTGTTACAAAAGTCCCGCTCATTTCTGTATTTTCTTCATCTTCCCATTGGACTTCGATTACCGATTCCGAACGAAGAACAACATTTAACGGCGTGCCGGAAAAATTCCACGAACGGTTTCCCGTCTTGGTAATTGTCTTGTAACTAAATTCAGCATCCCCTTCTGCAAGGTGAATACGTGCCCTGCCGTCCAATACCCCCGCTTTAAAGGAATAGAGCTTGGAAAGAAAATCCAGATCCAGGCGGCCGGAATTAATCATTGTCCTGTAAGCTTCCGGATACCAGGTACGCGTAAGGACAATTTCCAAATCACTGTCGCCGCTTGTATCAACCTGCACCGGTTCGTCGCCCAATGGATCTGCCCAGTGTTCAAATATCCGCAGCCGGTAAGAGAAGCAATAACCAATACTGCCGCTCTGTGTTAACACTTTGTACCAGTTTCCTTCGAGCGGGTTGCCGGTCGAGGAGATTGCTTCGATACCTTGAACCTGATCCAGGATTTTTATATATTCCCCTTCCTTTAAACGATAGGTACGGCGTGCATTATTCTCCGGTTTATCGCGGATTGGCAGTCCATCCTGGAGTGTCTCCGCATAAGAAAGGGCATACTCTGTAAAAGAGGCGGCGTATTTTTCCGCTGCTTTTTTTGAATTGAAAAATTCCATGTGAGCCAGGGGGACAGATGCCAGCTGGTTTTCTGCGGTTTTATATTCTTCGGGGACAACAGCAATCCAGGCTTGCTCTATATTGGAGCGAATCTGGACAGGAAGAACAACCCCGGAGGGTATGCCCGGATCGTTTACAAACCACAGTAAAACCCCATAGCCTATTACTTTTTTTGAACAAGAACCAAGGGAGAGGATAATTAAAACTGCCATAAAAAAAGAAACAAACCTTTTGGAATCCATACTAGTATTTTAACCTGCAACCATACCCCGTGCAAGATGGAAAACCAGACAATCAAGGAGTATATCTTCCCAGGCACCCCCCGATGAACGCAGGAGGTATTCATACTCACCAATTAAGGCCAGGGCGCCGTCAGAACGGGACCAGCGCTTGGCTGCCTCTGCATAATCTGCCTTTGCCCTGGAAGTAGTAATACCTATCTTTTTAAGTTCAAAATCGTCTGCTTTTCCCAGGGCAAGAAAATCCCTTAGGCGCCTGAAACACCAGGCAAGGGCGGCAGTAATAGCCTGAAAACTCTGTTTGGATGCGGAGAGAGAACGCCTGATTTCCAGGCTTAAGGGAAGATTCCCTCGTGCGATTGCGGCAAAAAGGGTAAAAGCCGATTCTTCCCGTGTATGGGTAAGGCTTTTCTCAACATCATCCCCTGTAATGGTCTTTTCATTCCCCAAAAACAAAATCATTCTGGAGCATTCACGGCTTAGCGCATCGGTATTGTTTTCCACCATCTCCAAAATTGCCCTTATGCCGCTTTCGTCTATGCTGCAGCCGGACCGGCGGAAAAAAGAACTAAGCCATTCAGTTTTTTTATTTTCAAAAAGTTCCCAGAAAATGGTTTTATTTTCCCTGGGCACAGCATCTTCGATGCGTTTATCGAGGCGTGCCTCTTCCGAGATCAAAACCAGTGTTGTACCGCTTTCCAGGTGTTTTATACAGGCAGCGAGAAGTTCCGCATCATCCTTTTTTTTGATTAGCTCCGCATTCTTTATGATGATAAGACGTTCCTCGGAAAAAAGGCTGCCGTTCCTGATAAGCGACACAATCTCGTTCAGGGTAGTTTCCTCTGCATAAAAGCTTATTTCTTCCAGTTCCGAAGAAGAGCCGGATTTGGTTTTTAGTTTTTTACGGAGAGATTTGACTGCATCGGATTTTTCCCCAAGCTCGGGGCCCAAAAAGAGAAAACAGTTAGCTGTAGGATTACCTGCCATTTTAACAGGCGCGGATTATGTAGGCCAGTTTCCCCAATACCCGCACATCCTGGCTGTAGATGGGGTTATGGGAAGGGTTTTCGGGCTGCAGCCGGATGCGGTTTGCTTCCTTAAAAAAGCGCTTTATTGTAACTTTGTCGTCTACTACCGCAACCACAATATCGCCGTTTTTGGCAGTATTTTGTTTTTGAATAAGCGCCGTATCTTTCTCTAAAATCCCCGCATCCTTCATGGAATCGCCTTTAACCCGGAGCGCAAAGTACTGGCGGTTTTTCCTTAACAGTGATGAATGAACCGGAATGGCGCCATCCCAGTTTTCTTCCGCCAGGATTGGCCTTCCTGCCGCAACTACCCCCAGAATAGGGACATTCACCACATTGTTGTACCCCCATTCCTCGCCTGTGCGGACAACTTCCATGGTCCTGGAGCGTTTATCTTCGAATTTTAACTTACCCTTCTTTTTAAGAGCCGAAACGTGGTCGTATGCGCCTTTAACCGAAATGGAAAAAAAATCCGCTATCTCCCGTATTGTGGGCGGGTATGAATGATTGTGTATAAATTCCCCAATAAAAGCCAATACTTCTCTTTGACGGCTGGTGGGCTCTTTCATTATCTTTTCCTTAACATATTATTCGAGGATGCTCAAAATGATCGATTCAGAATAATTATATAACAGCTGTTAGGGGATTGCAAGCCCATAAATTGACAAAAATATGATTTCTATAACCAGGGAATATTAAAAATTCTTTCCAGGGTATATAATAAGAGCAGTTAAAATTTAAGGAGAAAATATGTTTTCATTCATAATCGGAGTTGTTGCATTAATCGTTGGGTATCTAATCTACGGTAAACTGGCAGAAAAAATCTTTGCAATCAAACCAGAGCTCCAGACCCCGGCAATCAGGATGGCAGACGGTGTTGACTTTGTAGCTATGCCAACGTGGAAAACGACGCTCATCCAGCTCTTAAATATTGCCGGGACAGGCCCCATTTTCGGCGCAATAGCCGGCGCGCTCTTTGGGCCTGCGGCTTTTATCTGGATAGTCTGCGGCTGTATCTTCGCAGGGGCGGTTCACGACTATATGGTGGGTATGCTCTCTGTACGGAACAACGGCGGGAACATCTCGGAAATTGTCGGTAAGTACCTTGGAAAGGGCCCGCGTTACTTTATGCGCATTTTCTCGATCATACTGCTAATCTTTGTAGGCGTTGTCTTTGTAACTACCCCTGCCCAGGTTTTAAAGGAACTTTACGACCACGCAAGCCAATTAACGGCGGGGGATACGCTTACTGCCGTAGCCGGGAACCAGGGCAGCATGAATTTTTACTATATAACCATTGCAATAATAATAGCTTACTACATTCTGGCAACCATGCTCCCCATAGACAAGCTAATCGGCAGAATCTATCCAATTTTCGGCGCCTGTCTTCTTATTATGGCAATTGGCATTAGTGTTATGATGTTTATTACGGGCGATATTGCCAAAATCCCCGAATTTGCCTTCCAAAACATGCGGCCGGACAAAACGACTAACATTATGGGGCACCTTTTTCCATTCCTTTTTATAACCATCGCATGCGGCGCTATTTCGGGTTTCCACGCAACCCAGGCGCCGCTAATGGCCCGCTGCATAAGAAACGAAAAAGAAGGGCGGACGGTTTTCTACGGCTCGATGATCCTGGAAGGAATAATCGCCATGATCTGGGCTGCCGTTACCATGGCTTACGGCGAGAACGGGGTAGAAGCTGTTGTCGGCATTAAAACTGCGGTGGCGGCGCCTGTTATTGTTACAAGATCTTCGATAGGGTACATGGGTTTACTTGGCGGGGCGCTGGCAATTTTCGGCGTGGTAGCCTGCCCAATCACATCCGGGGATACCGCATTCCGCAGCGCCCGCCTTACCATTGCCGATATTTTTAAATACGATCAAAAGCCCATAAAGAACAGGTTGTTGTTAGCCCTTCCGCTTTTTGCAGTGGGTGTCGTCCTGGTTTTGTTTTCCATTTCCAGTACCCAGAACTTTAACATTATCTGGCGTTATTTTGCCTGGTCCAACCAGACCCTGGCAACCATCGGCCTCTGGACGGCCAGCGCATACCTCGCGAAAACCGGCAAGCTCTACTGGGTTGCCCTCATTCCCGCAACGTTTATGACCGTGGTAGTTACTTCCTACTTTTTCACCTCCAGGGAGTGCCTCGGGCCCATCATGACCGGGCTCACCGGCAGCGCTGACGCAGCGTACACCATAGGCATTGTTATCGGTCTGATTCTTGCTCTGGTGCTCTTTGCCATGTTTGTCCCCCTCATCGGGATTAAGCAGAAGAATACGATTCAGGACTAAAAAGATAAGTAGTTTTAATTACCCCGCAGATGGAAGTAACCAATGCAAAAATCAGCGCGTTTGGCACCTTTAAGAGTGTTATTTATGGCTTTACCAAGGTTATCACCGGTAATGTTGTCAAAAATG
>Ga0082212_10000135_pt1 | contig 111441 bp, 112 predicted proteins | sample TergutNt197P3_FD_71548 | JGI IMG/M metagenome (GOLD analysis project Ga0082212, IMG submission 71548) | Neocapritermes taracua P3 segment gut microbial communities from Petit-Saut dam, French Guiana - Nt197 P3 | ecosystem: Host-associated > Arthropoda: Insects > Digestive system > Gut ...
AAACGATAGAACTATTTATCTGTCAATACAAAAATAATAATTATTTAATTCTTTTGTAATGTTTTTTTCTCATTACACTATATATTTGTTAACCTCCAAACTTTTATCTTGCGGGGAAAGAAAACACGCTTGTTATTTGCTATGCTGCGCCATAAATGACCGTGTGCCCCGCCGGGAAATACGACCTCCCGGCGGGAGTGTTTTTGAGGGTTAAAATCTGCTTCGGAATGTTTGATATGGCTAATTTGCCATATCTTTAATTGAAAACCAGGAAGATAGTGCGGTGTGCCATTACCGCCAACCCTACCATATTTTAAGGAAAATTGTGTTCTAAAAATGTTTTTTTCGGATCAAAAAATCTTTTTTACCTGAAGAACTACTTATTTTTTGTTTTCTTTCAAAAAGTTGACATTACGGGTATCAGGTGTAAAACCTTGCGGCAACCGCCTTAAAACGATACAGTAGACCTATGCTCGAAAAATTTGTCAAAGCCCTTTTCGGTTCCCAGCATGAAAGGGATTTAAAGAAACTGCTTCCCATACTGCACCGGGTAAATGAAAAAGAAGCCTGGGCCGCCTCCCTTCCTGCCGAAACATTCCCCGGTATCACCGGACAATTCCGGCAGCGTTATGCCGGCGGTGAAAGCCTGGATGCCCTCCTGCCGGAAGCCTTTGCCCTGGCCCGGGAGGCAAGCCGGCGTATGCTGGGGGAGCGGCCCTACGATGTACAGGTCCTGGGGTCCATAGTCCTCCATCAGGGAAAGATAGTTGAGATGAAAACCGGCGAAGGAAAAACCCTGATGAGCGTCGCCGCCGCCTATCTGAACGCCATTGCCGGCAAAGGGGTTCACATCGTTACGGTAAATGATTATCTGGCGGGCCGGGACGCTGACTGGATGCGGCCCGTTTTTAATTCCCTGGGTATAAGCGTGGGAATGATTCTTTCTGATATGGACAACGACCGGAGGAAGATCAACTACGCCTGCGACATCACCTATGGGACCAACAACGAACTGGGCTTTGATTACCTCAGGGACAATATGCTCTGGGAATTGGACCGGCGGGTACAGCGGGGACACCCCTTCTGCATTGTAGACGAGATCGACTCGATCCTTATCGACGAAGCCCGGACTCCGCTGATCATTTCCGGCGCCGCCGAAGACGATACCTTCAAATATGCCGAAGTGGATAAACTTATTTCCAGCCTGGAAGAGATCCGCAAAAAAGAAAACGGTGACTACCCCGACGAAACTCGTGGAGAAGAAATAATCGGGGACTACAAACTAAATGAAAAAAACAAAAACATTTCCTTTTCCAATGCGGGACTTGCCAAAATAGAGGAGATCCTCCAAAAGCGGAGCCTTATAAAAAGCGCTATTGTGGATGAAGAAAATTTTGAATTCATCCATTATTTTACCCAGGCCCTGCGGGCCCATAAACTTTTCCATATTGATGTAGACTATGTGGTTCAGGACGGACAGGTTCAAATCGTTGATGAGTTTACCGGACGGATCCTCCACGGACGCCGTTATTCCGACGGACTTCACCAGGCCATCGAAGCAAAGGAACGAATCAAAATAGCCCAACGCAACCGGACACTGGCGACAATCACCTTTCAGAATTACTTTAGAATGTACTCAAAAATCTCCGGCATGACCGGCACCGCCGATACGGAAGCGCTGGAATTCAATAAAATTTACAACCTAGAAGTGGTGGTGATCCCCACCAACCTGCCTGTGGTCCGGAATGACGAAGACGATGTGGTGTATCTTAACGAGGCTGATAAGTTCAAAGCCCTCTGCGATGAAATTGAAGGGGCCCACAAAAAAGGCCAGCCTATGCTGGTGGGAACCGTATCCATCGAAAAATCCGAAAAGATTTCCGCCCTTCTTACCAGAAAGGGTGTGCGCCACGAAGTACTCAACGCCAAGAACCATGCCCGGGAAGCGGCGATTATCGCCGAAGCAGGGAGCAAAGGAGCGGTAACTATCGCCACCAACATGGCAGGCCGGGGTACGGACATCAAGCTTGGGGGGAGTCCTGAACACAGGGCCCGCAAAAGGGCCGGCACCGATGCAGATCCCGAAATGTACGCCCAGACCTATACGGCAGAATACGAAAAATGGAAGGCCGACTATGAGGAAGTAAAATCCCTGGGCGGACTTTATGTGATCGGCACGGAACGGCACGAAAGCCGCCGTATCGACAATCAGCTCCGGGGCCGATCTGGCCGCCAGGGTGATCCGGGACGTTCCAAATTTTTTATATCCATGGACGACGATCTGATGCGGCTCTTTGGCGGGGAAAACATCAAAGGAATGATGGCCAGGATGGGAATGGAAGAGGGTGAACCGATCTACCACCCCTGGCTAAGCAAAAATATTGAAAAAGCCCAAAAGAAAGTAGAAGAGCGAAACTTTGAAATTCGCAAACACCTTTTGGAATATGACGATGTGCTTAACCAGCAGCGTAAATATATCTATGAACAACGGGATGCCATTCTCAGTGACGAGGATTTAAAGAAACGGGTAAACGATGCAACCGCCAGTATGGTGGGAACTGCCATTGACGACTATCAGGCAGAAGCCCGGCAGGACAACGCCGAAGCCCTGAAAAACCTGCTGGGGTTTTTAAAAGAAAAATTCAATTATATCCCGCCCATGGGCGATACTTCGGCGATTGATTCCAACGGAATCATAAAAAATTCCGAAACGCTGGAAAAACAGCTATTGTTGGATCTGGAAGCGGACATTAACAGCAAGGAAACTCTGCTGGGACCGGAAGTGATCAACGCTTTTACCAGGGCTCAGTACCTTCAATTTATTGACCGCCAGTGGCTGGATCATCTGGAAAATATGGAATCCTTGAGGGAAGCGGTTTACCTGCGGGGTTATGCCCAGAAAAACCCGCTGACCGAATACAAGCTCGAAGGATTCCAGATCTTTGATACGATGATTGATACAATCCGGCAGGAAATCGCCTCCCGGGTACATCTGGTACGGATCCATGCCGCTGGGGATCGTGAAACCAGAAGCCGCATACAGGTGCATTCCGCAAATCACGGGGTTGTCACCGCCTTCGGCGCAGATAACCCGAGTACCGGCCCGAATCCCCGCCCTGATAGCCGCCCTCAGGGCCGGCAAGGATCCCGCGGCGAAGCCGCACCCGCCGCAACGGTGGTCCGCTCCCATCCCAAGGTGGGCCGGAATGATCCCTGTCCCTGCGGATCAGGAAAAAAATACAAACACTGTCACGGGCGGTAAGCGGCAAACATCAATTTAGTCTTGAGCATGGCATGCAAATTAAGTGTTATATATTAAAGGCAGGACAGTAGACTCCGTAACAGTTTACGGATCAATTGATATGATGTGTTCAGTTCACAAACATTCAGTTCGTAAAATTGAGGCTTTTAGAAGTTCTCTACCATATCGCCGGTTTTTATTCCCGCCCGGCTGAACCAGCCATGGGGAACTTCCAGGGCATACCGGACGGACCGGCTTGAACGGACAGGATTTGTATCATGGGGATGCATATCCCGAATGTCGATGATTTTTCCATCATAACTGATGTAGGCAATTGAAAGGGGAATGAGAGTATTCTTCATCCAAAAGGATCGTACTTCATCTTTTTCAAAAATAAAGAGCATTCCCTTGCCGTCTTCCAATTCGGTCCGGTACATCAATCCTGCAGCATGCTCCGTTTCGGTCCGGGCCAGTTCAACTTCAAGAAAAACCTTATTTTGACCGGTGATGGTAATTACGGCAGTTTCAAGTCCTGTTTGAGGCTTGCCGTGATAAAGGGGTTCGCCGCCATTACCCGGCTTGGCGGACTTAGCTGTACAGGCTCCAATGGAAGAAACAACAAATAACACGAGCAAACAAAACGAGTGCTTCGTGATACTTCGGCGTGATTTGCGGTATTCGTTTTTAGAATTCATTTAAAAAACCCTGACGGCGGAACACTTCGGCAGTTTCTTCTGCCTTTGACTCCCCCATAATAGCCTTAAAAACAGTCATGTCTATGTATTTTACCGTCAGGGGCCGCTCCAGGGAAACCCTGGTTTCTTCGTTTTCCCACACCGCTTCCTGGGGATTCAGCCGGACCGGCTCGCCGTATTTTTTAATCAGACTGACAAAAACCGAATAATGATCGATCCGGCGGCTGTCCAGACTAAAGGCCATAATAAAGACCTTTCCTTCCTTTAACTGAAAAAAGGCCCGGCGGATAAAAGAAAGACCCGTGGTTTCCACCAGGTTCTCTTCCTTGGCGGGGAGGAAAGAAACATCCGGATCCCCCCGAAATTCAAAGAGCCCGTCATCGGTCAGGGCATCTTTCAACTCATCCAGACCCATGCCGAGTTGGAGTTCCCTGAAGGAACGGGGAAGGGGATCAGATCCGGGGATGACGGACGGTCCCGTCCGGGAAGGGATAAAAACATCAAAGCTTTCCCCTGGGAAACGTTCCTGGGAATTTGCTGCCTGGGAAAAAGCCCAAACCGGCAAAAAGAGTATGGCGAGGAAAAAAAATATCCGCTTCATCATGGTTTATTATCGGCAAAATCCGGCCCGTTTGGAAATACCGTTATGTGGGAGTCCTGCCTATTTTTTGGAGCTTTTTGTACATTGCGGACTGTTTTGCTATGTCCGATACATCCAGGGAATGTATCTTGTCTTTATCCTTGTCCTTGATGATCTGTATTTTTTTATTTTCCATAAGTTTCCGAAGAATCATCGTTCCTTCGCCCTGGGGAATACCTACCATATTTACCAGTTCTTTGGGGCCGAAATCGAAGGTATGGGCAAAAGAGTTAATATCTATCCGGTTTTTTTCCAACTGCATCATGAGGGCATCGTACATCCGCCCCATGGGATCGTTGATCAGAGTGTTGGCCAGCTGTTTATAGATAAACCAGATCCGCTCTGCCAGCAGAGTTGTAAGGCGGGCTACAATCTGGGGCTGGGTACTGACCATCCGTTCAAAGTTAGCCCGGTTTACCGCCATCACATGACATTCTTCGTAAGCCACAGCACAGGCCGCCCGGGGTTTGGATTCCAGCAGGGCCATTTCGCCAAAGATATCCCCGATTTTCAGCACCGCCAGGAGCACTTCGTTATTGTCGACGATTTTTGCGATCTTCACCGAACCCTTCTGGATGATAAATAATTCCTCTCCTGGCTCGCCTTCAGAAAAGATCATACAGTCTTTGGGATACACCCGGTTAAACTCTTCGCTTTTAAAATCCAGCTTGACCGCTTTGGCATAGGGCCCTATCTTCATCATGATCTCCCGGGCTTTGCTGACATTGCCTCCATCAGGACAGTGTTTGATATACTGATGATAGGCATAAAAAGCCTGGTTATATTGGCTCTGGCGGGTATAGTATTCGGCTACCTTGTAAAGGTGGGTTACATTTTCATCGGCATTGCTTTTTAGCGTGAGCCGGGTCAGGGCTTCGTCCAGGTAGCGCATGCGCTTGGAGAACTGGAGGATAATCTTCATCGCCACCGGGGTATTGTTTTGGATAAGCTGTCCGTACTGTTCTTTGATGACCGAAATAAGGGTAACTTCGGTTATGGCCTGGGCAGTTTCAATCTGACTGTGGCTGGACATGGTAGAAACAACCCCGAAGAAATCGCCAGGGCCCAGAACACTGCCTCCCTCTTCTTCCACCACCTCCACATCCTTAAAGAGCCTCACTTTGCCCTGACGGATAATATAAAACCGGTCCGCGTTTGATTTGCCCTCAACCACGATATACGAGTCTTTTTTATAGTTTACAAACGTCAGCTGCAGCGGCCCTGCCATAGATCTCCACCTAATGTATCGGCTTCTTAAGTATACTATCGCAAAATCTGCTTGGCAAGGGCAGCGGCTGGGGGATCCTAGCTGGCTTTTTTTAGGTTCTTGGGTATGACGATCCGGGCTACGGTTTCATTACCAGCCTTAAGGATGTCGAAGGAATCGGGACCCAGACCCAGTTTTTTCAGCATGATAACCAGCATTACCAGTCCCAGCCCTGCTCCTTCCGAATCATCAAGCATATTGATTATGGCTTCTTCCATATCTTCGTATTCTCTGGCTTTAATTAGCCGCTTTCGAATCCTATCCAGTTCCGTTACGGTAATGGTGGCGTTGTTTCTTACTTCAATAAAAATACTGTTATCTTTTAAGTGAAGAACCAGCTTGATGTACAGCCCCTGCTGGCGCTGGAGCTCCAAATAATAATTGATATTGTTAAGGGTATCGTCCTTAAATGTTATCATCCCCTGCTTGTAATCTTTCTGATTATTTAAATCCAGTCCCTGGTCGATAAAATAAACCCGTTTGGTATTGGCTTTTTTGGCATTAACTACCAATTCCTGGATGCAGTAGATCATATTATCCTTAAGGCGGCCCTGTTTGACATAGTCCAGAAAAATTGAAACCACCTGCTCTATGTACTGTTCTACTTTTCGGGGTAGAGTGTAGGTGGTCATAATCAAGGGCACCTCCATCTTGATTGCCTGATTTACTTTATCAACATCAACGAGTACGGTTTCAAAATCGGACATTAATTACACCTCAAAAAAATCACTGTATATTATGGCATCGCCATAAATATTGGTCAAGAATTTCTTGTCCAAAAGGCCTATTTTTAAAGTTCTTAGTTTTTAATAAGATAGCACATTTTTATAAAAAAAACCGTATTTTCCATTTTTCAATACACTATTTTTAAACAAAAAGTATTTCCCTGTCAAGTTCCAGGCCAAAAACCGTCATGACCCGTTCCTCTATGGTCTCTACCAGGGCTAAAATATCCGAAGAACGGGCTTTTCCCCGGTTGATAATGATGTTTCCATGCCAGGGAGCAACCTGGGCATCTCCTATCGTCAGCCCCCTGAGGCCCAATTCATCAATGATCCTGCCCGTTGGTTTGCCAATGACCCGGTTGTTTTTAAAAACCGACCCAGCGCTGGGAAAACGGTAGTGCCCCTTTGCTTCCCGGTCCTTCCGGTGATCTTCTATTTCGTTCCGGATCAGCTCCGTATCCTTTTTCTGCAGCGAAAAGGATACGGCCAGGATAAGGGAATCCCTGCCCTGGAAAGGGCTTTTTTTATAGGCAAATTCTTTTTTTTGAGGAACAGTTGTTATCATCCGCCCTCCTTCCAGAAACTGTACAGCATTTACCACATCGGCCATTTCCCGGTTATAACAGCGGGCGTTCATCCAAAGGGCGCCTCCCACGGATCCGGGCATACCCGCCAGAAACTCCAGTCCCGAAAGCCCGGCGGCGGCGGCATAGTTAACGGCATCATCCACCGCAGTACCGGAGCGAAACCATAACGTATCCGGCCCATGTTCGGCGGCAATGGAGCCGCCGCACGGCATGGATGTGGCCCCTCCATAACCCGAAGTGTCCAGTACAATACCCCGGATTCCCCGGTCGGACACCACGATATTTGCTCCGCCCCCCAGAATAAAGACTGGAATTTCCTCGTCCCGGGCGGATTTCAGAAGTAGGGCTGTATATTCGGGAAAACCGTCTCCTTCGGGACGGATCCACAATTCCGCAGGCCCCCCTACCTTAAACGTAGTGTGTTCAGCCATGGGCTCCTCGAAACGGAATACTCCCTCGAAAGGAACGGAACGGGAATTGAAATGTTCCAGGAATTTTGGTAGGTTGTACACAGAGTTAACTATACCATGCCCCTTTACCTATACAATACATTGAGCCGTAAACGAGAAGAGTTTATCCCCACAAAACCGGGAGAAGCTGGTTTTTACGGCTGCGGTCCCACCGTATACAACTACGCCCATATCGGAAATCTCCGGGCCTATGTTACCCACGATATCCTCACCCGGGTCCTTCGGGAACGAGGCATAAAAGTGAACCATGTGATGAATATTACCGATGTGGGCCATTTATCGGGAGACAACGATTCGGGCGAAGACAAGATGGTAAAGAGCGCCGCCGAACGGGGAAAAACCGTCCTGGAAATTGCCGATTTTTATACCCAGTCCTTTTTTGATGATATGGATCAAATGAACATCCTCCGGCCTTCTGTTGTCTGCAAGGCCACCGAACACATCCCAGAGATGATAGCCTTGATCCGGCGCATCGAGGAAAACGGTTACACCTACAACGCGGGGGGAAACCTGTACTTTGACATAAGCCGCTTTGAACGTTACGGGGATTTGGCCATGCTCCGGATGAAGGAACTCAGGGCCGGAGCCAGAACCGGAGTGGACGAAAATAAACGAAACCCCGGCGATTTTGTACTGTGGTTTACCAGAGGCAAATTCGAAAACCAGGCTCTGGTCTGGGACAGCCCCTGGGGACGAGGTTATCCGGGCTGGCACATTGAATGTTCCGCCATGAGCATTAAGTATCTGGGAGAACAGTTTGATATCCATGCAGGAGGAATTGATCATATCCCCATTCACCACACCAACGAAATAGCTCAGAGCGAAGGAGCCACGGGAAAACATCCCTGGGTCCGGTACTGGGTTCATAATGAATTTTTGGTCCTGGACAGGGAAAAAATGTCCAAAAGCGAGGGAAAATTCCTTACCTTGCAAAGTTTGATGGAACGAGGTTACGATCCTTTAGATTACCGGTATTTTCTCATCGGCGGTCATTACCGGAACCAGCTTCAGTTTTCCTGGGAGAGCCTGGAAAGTGCCCGGAATTCCAGAAAATCCCTGCTGAGCCGGATTCGATCTCTGGCCGCTTCTGTTTCGGAGACCATGCCGCTTGGGGTACCAGGCATATCCGGCGGGCCCGGAGAAGCTGACCAAAAGCGGCAAAATGCCAGGCTTTTAGCCTTTGACGAAGCCATGGACGATGATCTTTCCACCCCCAGGGCGCTGGCGGAACTGTGGGGTCTCCTCCGGAACAACGATATTTCTCCGCCGATGATTCTACAGGGAGTCCTGTACATGGACCGAGTGCTGGGATTAAAGCTGAGAAATGCCTTGACCGAAGAACAAGAAGAAGGAGACCCTAAATTTGCGGCGGAAATCGAGGAACTTATAGATCGGCGGGCCGCAGCCAAAGCAAAACGGGACTTTACCCTGGCCGATGAAATCAGGGATGAGCTAAACCGGCGGGGAGTCGTTATCGAAGACACTAAGACCGGTACGGTATGGCGGTGCAGCCATAGGGGAACAGAAAATTCCCTGTGATAATGTAACATATAAGGAAGAAGTTTGTTTTCAGAGGTGAGGGCAGATACATTGCCGCAGGAAAATTTCCGCCGTTTGTATACGGCAGTTTTTCCCATATTATTCCGGGTCGCCTGCCGTATCACGGGAAGCGAGGAAGCGGCGGAGGATCTATGTCAGGAGGCGTTTTTCAGGTACCACGAAAAGGAAATGTCCTTTCCCAACCCCGACGAAGCCAAATACTGGCTTATCCGGGTGGTAAAGAATGCCTCCTTAAATTATGCCAAAAGGAAAGAACGGGAGCGGCGGGCCTATATGCGGGCTTTTCGGGAAGACCAGAGAACCGGAGAAAGCGGAGAAGGAGAATTAATACGGAAGGAAACCAGGCAGGAAGTAACGGAAGCCCTGGAACAGCTTCCCGAAAACCTCCGGATAGTGTTAATATTAAAGGAATACAGCGAATTGAATTATAAAGAAATAGGACGGGCCCTGGGCATCAGCGAGGGGAATGTTAAGGTAAGGGTTTTTAGGGCAAGGGAACGCCTGGCAGTCCTGCTGGGCGCTCCGGATTCTGGAGTACCAGATGAGATTGGCGCTTCAGAAGGATCAGCAGGCGCGGATTAAGGATGGGTACTATGTGTCCTGAACGTCAAATTCTTTCGGTTTATTTCGACGGTGAATTGAATTCTCCCTGGAAAGAAAAATTGGAAAAACACCTGGAAACGTGTTCTCCCTGCAGGGACCATCTGGCCTCTTACCGGCTTACCCGGCACAAGTTCGCCGAAACTTCACAGTCCGAACAATCCCTCGAACAATCGATGAACCGGGTTTGGGAAAAGATTGGCTTTATGGAAAAGCCAAGACGCCGGTTCTGGGCCAGCTCAATTACCATCCCCATCCCCATAGCGGCCGCCGCAGGGCTTGCCATGGTCGTAGCAATGGCCGCCCTTCTCGCCTTAAGACAGCCGATAAAGATAAATGAGCCCCAGCTGGCGGGACTTGAAATGCAGGAAATTATTCCCGTCTCGGATATGGCCAGTTTTTTCCAATACCTGGGAAACGATAATTCCTCCGATATGGTGATTATCCGCCTGCCCGACACCACCTTTAAGAATGCCGGTGAACCCCAGATACTTCGGGCGGCGGACTACAGAGGCGGCGGTTCTCAATGATAAAATTCCGCTGTGCTTTGGGACTTTCTTTTTGGTGCTTGTTCATAGGCCTTCAAGCCCAGGCCCAGGAACGGCTCTTGGCTGATCTGCCGGAAGAAATTCGGGACAGGGCCCTGGTACTGCGGATCACAACTAAGGTTGCGGAAAACAGTCAGGAAGTGTGGAACTCATACAATTCCAAAATTACCATCCCCGGGCGGCCGGTAGGCATAAAACTGGTGGGAGAAAACCTTATTATAGCGGTACAACTTACCCCCTATCTGCGGGACGGAAGATTCACCCTGGTTGCCCAAAGCCAGATCTGGATAAATATTCCTGACAAAGGAATGAGTTATAAAACCAATACCTATTCAATCCCCCTGGAAGTTGGGGAGCCTATTCTCTACTTCCCTTTGGGTTCGGATCCCGCTTCCGATACTCCCCTGATAGAACTATACCTTACCATGTACCGCTATGGAGAAGAACCGGAAGAAACTCCCCTTGGAGACACAAATCTGGAAATGGAATCCGCAGTGCTCCCGGAAGGCAGAACCGGACACCGGCGGCCAAGATAATGGTTACCGTTATTTCACTGGGAGGTTCCATAGTCGCCCCCGATGGGGTTGATGTTCCATTCCTTAAAGAATTTCTCTCCCTAACCGGTGATTTTTTAAACCGGGATAAAGAGCAGCGTTTTATCCTGGTGGTGGGCGGCGGCGGCCCCGCCAGGACCTGGCAAAACGCTTACCGGGAAATTGCTGCTTCCACAAAAGACGAAGAAGCGGACTGGATCGGCGTTATGGCCACCCGGCTTAACGCCCAGCTTGTCAAAGCAATTATGGGAGACTGGTGTACCCAGCCGGTAATTACCAATCCTTCCGAAGCGGGCCCTTTTACGGGCCGGATCCTGGTGGCAGCGGGCTGGAAGCCGGGTTTTTCTTCGGACTACGACGCTGTTCTTTTGGCGGAACGGTTTCAGGCCGCCATGGTGCTGAATCTTTCCAACATTAAACAAGTTTACACCGATGATCCCAGGAAAAACCCCGATGCAAAACCCCTGAACGCCATATCCTGGAAAGATTTCAGGGCCATGGTTGGGGAAACATGGACGCCGGGAAAAAACGTCCCCTTTGATCCCATAGCAAGCCGCCATGCGGCAACGCTGGGCCTTAAGGTCATCTGTGCAGCGGGAAATGATCTTCCAAACCTTTCGAGTATCCTTGAAGGGAAACCTTTTATCGGAACTCTCATCGGCTGAATTTTCCTGTAATACCAAACGCAAAACACAGGACCTAAAGCTTTCTATAAAATAATCCTCACAAAAAGCATGGGCGGTTTTCATGCAGCAGACCATCCTTTGCGGGAGTAAAAATAGGAAGTCTCATCAGTATAGTTGAGCTTCCTTGTGTTATACATTAAACTATAGTTAGTATTACTTCTCAGGAGTCTCAAATGGAAATTTCCGCACTACAAAAGGCCCGGTATCAATATCAGCCGAAACTTCCCGGCATACTATCGGGAAAAATAGAAGAAATCGCACTCTCCCTTGGAGAAGCTGCCAAATCCATTGCGGACGACACTGCCCTGGCGGATCTGTTTAAGCATACCTATGGAAAACCCATTGCCAGTTTTGTGAAAGGGAAGAACAACAAAATTTCCCGGCCCCTGACGGCAGGAGTTATCCTTTCCGGCGGACAAGCTCCGGGGGGACATAATGTGATTGCCGGACTTTATGACGGCTTAAAAAAAGGAAACAGCGCATCCAAACTGCTGGGGTTTCTTGGAGGTCCCAGCGGCCTTGTGGAAGATAAGTGTCTGGAATTCACCGATGCGATCATTGATGATTACCGGAATACCGGCGGTTTTGACATTATCGGATCGGGGCGGACCAAGATCGAAACTCCCGAGCAGTTTGCCGCATCTTTGGAAACGGCAAAGAAACGAAACCTGGATGCGGTTGTGATCATAGGCGGGGATGACTCCAATACCAATGCGGCGCTGCTGGCCGAATACTTTACCGCCCAGGGATCTTCAGTCCAGGTAATAGGCTGTCCCAAGACCATAGACGGAGATTTAAAAAACGAATACATCGAAGCGTCCTTTGGTTTTGATACGGCGGCAAAAACCTACAGCGAACTTATCGGCAACATCGAACGGGACGCCGCCAGTGCCCGAAAATATTGGCACTTTATCAAACTTATGGGCCGGTCGGCGAGCCACATAACCCTTGAATGCGCCCTCCAGTGCCGGCCCAATGTATGCCTCGTCTCGGAAGAAGTGGAAACAAAAAAGCTTTCCATGGATCAGATTGTAGAACAGATATGTTCTTCCATCGTTAGACGAGCCGCCAACAAGAACAATTTTGGCGTAGTGCTTGTTCCCGAAGGGCTTATTGAATTTGTGCCGGAAATGAAAAAACTAATCAAGGAATTAAACGATCTTATGGCAGACCATAGCGATGAGATATCAAAAATCACAAACTTTATCGACCAGGTCTACTGGATGGATCGCCATCTTTCCATTGAATCATCCACACTTTTCAAAACCCTGCCGCCGGAAATTGCGCGGCAGCTTTTGGCAGACCGGGATCCCCACGGCAATGTCCAGGTTTCCCGGATCGAAACGGAAAGACTTTTAATTGGGATGGTGGAAAAAAAACTAAAGGAACTTAAAAACGCCGGAGACTACAACGGCAAGTTCAGCCCCCTGGCACATTTCTTTGGATACGAGGGACGCTGCGCCTTTCCCAGTAACTTCGACGCAGACTACTGCTACAGTCTTGGCTTTACCGCCTTTGTGCTAATCGCTTCGGGTCTAACCGGTTATATTTCCAGCGTCAGAAACCTCACCGCTTCCGCAGACAAGTGGATCCCCGGCGGCATACCTTTGACAATGATGATGAATATGGAACGCCGCCACGGTTCTTCCAAACCGGTGATTAAAAAAGCCCTGGTGGAACTGGATGGAAAACCCTTTAAGACCTTTGCTGGCGAACGGGAAAAATGGTCGGTGGAAACTTGTTATCACTTTCCCGGTGCCATTCAGTACTACGGCCCCCCGGAAGTCTGCGATCAGCCTACAAAGACACTTGTACTGGAACATTCATAATTGTATGGGGGATTAATCATGAAACAAATTATTGTTTTTGCCGGCCTTTTATTATATGCTGGCACGATGCATGCACAAAACGCCGTTTCGTCAGGAAACACAGAACTGCCGGTAAAAAGGATTGCCCTTTTTTCTTCCGGCGTGGGGTACTTTGAGCATTCAGGAACCGCTTCCGGTTCCGCTGAACTGACCCTGACCTTTGAGGTTAGCACCATAAACGATGCCCTTAAATCCCTGGTGGTAAACGATCCCGGCCAAGGGGCTTCCCCTTCGGTTAGCTATCCATCGGAGGATACTTTAATACGCACCCTGCAAAGCCTTGGGATTGATCTTTCCAGCAATCCCGGAACGGCAGAAATATTTGCAAGCCAAAGGGGCGCCGAAATAGAAGTGTCCGCCCCCAATCCCATAAGCGGACGAATTGTCGGTGTTGAGCGGCGCGCCATCCCGGCAAGCGCCGCAGGCGCTGCGCCTGTGCAGGAAGCCTTTCTTTCACTCTCTACCAACGATGGTATACGAATTATCGCTTTAAGGGACATCGCTTCCTTTACCTTTAAGGACCCGGCCCTGAATGCCGACCTAAAGCGGGCGCTGGATCTTATCGCTTCCAACAGGACATCCAGAAACCGGAGCCTCCTGGTACGGCTACCCGGCAGCGGCAGCCGAACGGTTGCATTAAGCTATGTTATTGCCGTCCCCGTGTGGAAGGTTTCCTACCGCCTGGATATGGGCCAGCAGCGGCCGCTCTTCCAGGGCTGGGCGATAATCGACAACAACAGCGACACGGACTGGAACAATGTGGAACTGTCTTTGGTTTCCGGCCGTCCCGTCTCGTTTATTCAGCAGCTGTATCCGCCATACTATTTTTCCCGGCCTACCCTGCCCCTGGCCATTGCAGGAAGCGCCCAGGCAGGCACCTATGCCGGCGGCTATGACCGGCAACAAGATATTGTAAGTGAAGATGCAGCGTATAGTATGATATATGAAGAACTCGCCGACAGGCCAATGTTTGCAGACACAGAAAAAATGGCTGCGCCTGCCCAGTCGGCGCGCAGCCAGGGAACCGCTAATGTAGCTTCGGTTCAGGCCGCCGCCACGGGAAGCGCTGCGGGGGATCAGTTTGCCTTTACGGTAAAAAACCCTGTAACACTAAACCGCAGGCAAAGCGCCATGATCCCCATGGTAAATGGAAACATGGGGGCGGTAAAAACCCTCGTCCTTCAGGGGAACAGGGCCCTTTCAAGCAGCATTAACCCGGACCTGGCGGTTGAATTAACCAACACAACGGGAATGAAACTCCCAGCAGGGCCTATTACGGTTTTCGACGGCGGCAGTTATGCCGGGGATGCCCTGATTGAATTCTTCGGGGAAAATGACAAGCGGCTTATTAAATACGGCGAGGATCTTTCCGTAATCGGGACAGCCACCCTTAATTCCGGGACAAGGGTTATCAGCTCCGTTACTGTATCAAACGGAGTTATGGTGATTAACCGCCGCCAGGTTAACGAAAGAACCTATACAGTTAAGAACACCTCTTCCGAATCAAAACGGCTGATCATTGAACACCCCATTACAGGGAACTCAACCCTGATTGAACCGGCTAAGTACCTGGAAAAAACCGATTCCCTGTACCGCTTTGAACAGACATTAAAAGCCAACGGCGAGCTTGTATTTACAGTAAAAGAAGAGATACCCATAAGGGAAAGCATTACCCTGGGTACACTCAGAACGGATAGCCTTGCTTCATACAGCACTACCCAGGAAATCCCTGCCAATGTAAGGACGGCGCTGGCAAGGGCAGTTGAATTAAAACGAAAAAATGAAGCGGCAGTGCAGGCGCAAAGTGAACTGCAAACCCGGCACACAAGGCTTGTTTCTGAACAGGATCGGGTACGGCAAAACCTTACCGCCGTTGGGACAGGCAGCGACCTGGGAAAAGAATACATGAAGCGGATGACAGACCTTGACAACGAAATCGACAGTGTTTTTAAAGAAGGGGTGAATGCCTCTGAGCTTGTCCGCAGTACCAAAAAGGAACTGGACGACTATATCGCAGGACTGAAACTGTAATTAAAGCGGCTTATTCCAGAAACTAAAAACTCCAGGTAAGCAAGGTTTTTAAATACCCATTATCCCGGTACTGTCCCAGTTCTCTAGATCTGTCTCCGCCGAAAAAGCCCGCGGAAAATTCCGCCCTGATATCATGCTTGGACCATACGATTGCCGGAATAACAAGGAAATCTTTATCCTCGATGCCCCAGAGACCGACGATTCTTACTTCCAGTTCATCCCTAAAGATTTTTTTAAAAAGCACGGCGGTGATCCGGGTGGAACTGCGGTTCATTCCGGCCTCCGTATCGGTCATCTGAGGATCGCTGCCTATCTTGTTGTACATCAGACGAACCAGCCCGTTCCCCTGAAGGTTCAGGTTAACTCCCCAGATTATATCCCGGTCAAAGCCAAGAGACCATACAATCTGCGGGTTATTCACTGTACCATCATCACCCTTGATATCGCTTGTTATATTCATCCCCGCTTCGGCACGAAAATTAAAACCGGCGATCACCCGGGCAAAATCTACGCCAATCTGGTGATAATAGTTGTAATAAAAAACTATGTTTATTCTTTCCGGATCAGGCGTCCCCAATATAATTGATGTGATAAAACCTTCGAGGTCAACAACATAGGCAGGGCGGAAAAATCTTCCATAGTAATATTGGACACCAAAATCAGTTTCGCCGACAGTGGTTGTAAAACGCAGCCCTGTCTGGGCATATTCAAAAGCATCAGTTTTTGGGAAAAGCTTTTTTGGATTGTAGGATTTAAGTAAATCATCAAAATATTTTTGAATACCATGGATGACTTCCGGCGGCAGCCCGGCAGCAGCAAAATTTATAACAAAATCCGCAGCATTCCTTAATCCGGAAACCTGGGACGGTATCCATCTGCCGGTAAATGCAAATTCGTCCCCGGAAAACCAGGGAACAAAAACTCCTTCCAGTTTAGAAAATGAGCCCATGTTCCAGGAAACATGAAGCATGGGCCGGGCGATTTTGATACTCCGGGGGTCCGCCATGGCGGAAGGGTCTCTGTAGTCTATAGGGTTTATCACATCCAGGGGGCCAAAACTGTCGGCCCGGCCCCAGGTGAGCTTCCGTAAACCTCCTTCAATATCTACAGGGCCCAGATAAAAACGGAGAAAGGCTTCGTCAATGGCAAAAGGAGATCCGTCGTAAAAATCAGGCGTGATTTTTATATTAATGATTCCATCAGCAATTTTTCCGGATGCTGAAAAATTGAGTTTTCCCATAAAAATATCACCAAGTTCCATCTTCCTTAGTTTTTCGGATGATCCAAAACCATCGGTAAAAAAAATAACCTGTGCCGAAACTTCGCCGCCAATCTTTATGGGTTTTTCTATAGTGTCTTCCTCCGTAAAAAAACCAAAACTGTCTTCGCTAAAACTAAAACTTCCACTTTCCGGGCTGTTCTCAAAATTATCTGTTTCTTGAGCATAAAGCGATATAGGAATCAGGAAAAGAAATATTATAAGCCGCTTTATCGATCCATGCATCGAGCGGTTCACCGCGCCTTCCCAGTTTCAAGGTACGAAGTGGAAAAAACCGATTCGGGAATAGGCTCGTCATATCTGAGGATCTCCACAGTGATGATGGTATTTCCTCCTCCGACGGTGGTCATCCTTGTTTTCATGGGACTGAGCTTTCCCTGTACTTCTTTTAGTTCCAAAATTTCCAAAGTTTTAACATGGGATCCCCTTTTATCATAGAGATCGATCTTATGGATCACCTTATTTGATTTATCAATCCACTGAACCATTTTGGAATACTGGTATGAATTGTCTTTGGGCCGGGATTCGATCACATAACAAGCCTTGCCGTTATAGTTTTCCTCACGAAGAAGGGTGTGGATATCTAAATCCGCATCCCTATCCGCAGAAGCAATATCATCATAGGAAAAATCGGTCCCCTGAAAACTCCCCGATCCCTCCGATGATGCAATGCGCCTTGATTTTCCCAGCGACGGCAGAAATATCCATTGATTGCTGGCCCCCCTGCCGGTATCTATGGAAAGAAAACGGATCCCCGCTACGCTGACGGGCTGGCGGAATTCGATCATTATTCGGGATAACCCGGCGGCGTCGTCTTTGGCATATTGATCAATAAGACGTTCCGTAACACCGCCGTTTTTTGCGGCGGTTACCCATCTGGAACGGCTTTGGATTGTTGCAGCACTGATCCGGTTTCTGGACTGCCGGACAATATCGGCGGCATCCTGTGCCAAAACAAACTGAGCCGCAAACATCAGGATAAACAAGGCAGTGCATAATCGCTTCATTTTAATCTCCTTTTTTTGTTTCCCCGGCTTTTAAGACAAAGGCCGGTTTAAGGGTCAGCAAAAGAGCGGGGATCACCAAAAGGCTGACCATGGCGCTCACCCCCATGGTCAGAGCAATAAGGAAGCCGAAGTGTCCCAGCATATTAAACCGGGAAAAGATCAGCACCGCAAAGCCCGCCCCCACCGACAGGGCGTTAATGATAATTGCTTTGCCGGAAACGGCAAAGGTCCGCGACAAAAATATCCGCAGTTCATCTGCGGCGGAAGGGATAACGAAAGCAGGATACAGTTCCCGCTTAAAGGATTCTATATAATGAATCGTATAATCAATCCCTATGCCGACGGCAAGACTGGCGATCATCGATGTCCCCAAATTCAATTTGATTCCTAAAAACCCCATGACCGCAAAGTTGATCAAAATCGAAATGGAAAGGGGAGCGATACCGATAAATCCTGCCGCCGCGGATCGGTATGAAAAGGCAATGGTAAGAAAGACCAGGGCCAGGGAAATAATGAGCGAAATAAGCTGGGAACGAACCACCTGCTGGTTCAGGGATGTTTCTACCAAGGCGCTTCCCCCCACAGTAACGTCAATTCCTTCGGGAAAATTTGCTTCCACAAAGCGGTATATGGCATTAACGGCCCGCATGGTGTCGGTTTCTCCTAGGGTACGAAGTTGTATTGTCGTTTTGATGGCCGTCGGTTCCAGCGGATCGTTGGAGTAGGCATCAATATTACCGGAAAGGAGGATGAGGTAATTCGCCATCAGGGCGGCAAGCTCCTCCGGCCTGGTCTTTCCGTACTTGGCCGGGTTGGCGGGGATCTCGTAATAGGCGGCGCCTTCAAAGTTAACAAGTTTTTTTAGTTCTTTTACAAGCTCCATAGCACTAAGCTCTGAACTGTTCCCCGAGTGGGCGGCTCTGCTTAAAAGGGCGACAAACCCTTCCAGTGTATAGGGGGCCGATTCCGGCAGAGGAGCTTGATCTTTTTCAAAAAGGCCAAAGCCGAATTCCTGAGCATCGTCAATACCGAAATTACCAAACCCAAAGTCCATCTCCTCCTCATCAAAACCAAACCCGATCCAGTCTTCTTCTTCTTTCAAACCTAGGTTCGATCCAAAAGTTACAGAACGGATCCCTTCCGGACTTTCATCGGCGTTAAAAACCTGGTTGATCCGTTTAATCAAATCGGTAAAACCCATGGTCTTGCCCGTTTCGGGAACATGGGTTTCCAGGTGCCGGCTTAGGTTATCCATGGCCAAAAGGCAGGCGGGGCTGAGCAGTATTTCACTTTCTTTGGCTTCCGCCACCACACTGACAATCTTTGAGCCGCCGAATTCTTCCCGGATAAAACGATCCGATTTGGCGATGTCAGTACCGGGTTTAAAGTATTCAATAAACACATTGTCGATGATAAGTCGGGAAGTGCCCAGCGCTGCAAATACGATTATCAGGGCGGCGGCAAGCAGCACCGTCCTCTGGCGAATGGCGATGGCGGAAAAGAAACGCCTTACGGCACCGCTAAAGCGATCCATGTCTGCCGGTTTATTGGGAGTTGATTCGCCCTTCCCCTTTCCGGCGGTTTTCCTGATAATAAGCAGGGCGGGGATAAGGGTAAGCGCCACAGCAAAGGAAATGAGAACACCAAAGCCGGCAAAAAACCCAAATTCCCTGATGGGCAGGACTGTGGTAAAACAAAAGGAAAGAAAGCCCGCCAGTGTTGTCAGGGCCGCAAGAAACACAGGTTTGGCAATTTTTTTTACCGTCCCTATTACATGATTCCGGTGATTTTCTTTATCATCATCAAATAAACCTTCAAAAAAATGGGTAACCACATGGATGCCGTAGGCACTTCCCACCGCCACCAAGATTACCGGCAGTATCGTAGAAATGATCGAAAGTTTTATGTTAAAGAGAGGCATGGCTCCCATGGACCAAACGGCGGCGATTATCACCGTTAAGAGAGGAAGGACCACGCCTGACAGGCGGCGGAAAGAAAAAAACAGGATGAGGAGTACCACAATGATCACCAACGGCACCAAGAGAGAAAGGTCGGCACGGACCGCCTCGTTAATGGTGGCGCTGATCACGGGGATCCCTGTAACATAAACCGCCGCAGCGCCGGCAAACATTTCCCGGGCTATATCCCTGACCTGGATAAAACTATCCACCACTTCGGGGCTCCCTGCTTCGTCGGCGGGGATATTCAAAGGTACAAGAATCTGGGTGGAAGAAAAATCATCGGATACAAGGGAGCGTTTATACATATCCCAGGAAAGAATTTTTTCCTTAAGCCGGACAATTTCTTCCGGCGTACCGGTAAAATCCGCTGGGAGGAGTTTTTCCACTATCACGGATTCGCTGTCTCCGGTGATATAATCGGCATTGACAATGGAGATTGACGGATCGATGATTTCTATGGCCTCGACCTTTTCCACATAGTCCCGAATAAGGGTAAGAAAGGCCGGATCAAAGACATCTCCCGTTTCCCGATGCAGGGCCACCAAAATAAAAATAGAACTGCCAAAGATGTCGTCTATGTATTGGGCCGTCAGCCTGGCGGGATCATCTTCTGAAATAAAGCGAAAATTGTTGTTATCCAGCTCAAGACGGGGCATCTGAAAAGCAAAGAATATCGTCACCATGGTGATGACCAGTACGATGATCCATGGATGACGGTACAGTTTTTCCATTTATCCAGTATAGCGGAAGGGGAATTTTCTGTATATATACAAAAAAAATAACCCCTATGAATTGCAGGATGAACCTATTATGGTTATACTGGATATATGACCGTACGAATGGATTCTCTTATTAAAGCAATAGCCACAGCCCTGGACATTGTGGAAAACGAACTCTTGGGGGCCAGTACCAACCATGGCAAAAGGATTGCCGTCCTTTCTGCAAAAATGGGGGAGGTTCTGGGGAAAACCCCGGAAGAAATCACGAACATAGGTATCTGCGCTCTGCTCCACGACAACGCGTTGACCGAATATATTCTCTCCGAACGAAAAGAAGGACACCACGATCCGGCCATGAAGAAGCACTGTGAATACGGCCAGCGAAATGTGGATGCCCTTCATTTTAAAACAAACATAAAGGATTTTATCCTTTACCACCATGAACGGGCCGACGGCAGCGGGCCCTTTGGAATACGGGAAGGAGAAGGCCCCCTGGAGGCGGAAATTATCACCATTGCCGACTCAATAGATGCGGTCCACCATCTGCAGCGGCTGGAACCAGAAGGGCTTACTCCCATCCGGAGCATTATTGCCGAGGATGCCGGAAAACGTTTCAGTAAAACATCTGCGGAAGCGATGCTGGAAATCCTCGACTGGCCCACGATCCTTTCCCTTAAGGACAATGTAATTCAGCAAACAGCGGCGGCGGCTTTCAATCCCTGGATTATCGATATTGAAACAGATACCATTTTCGGACTGGCCGGTTTTATAGCCCGTATCATCGACTACAAATCGGTTTTTACACAGCGGCATTCCATCCAGATTGCCAACAAAGCATGGCTCATGGGAGATTACTACCGTTATACTTATGCCGAAAAAGCAGAGCTGTACCTGGCGGCGGCTCTCCACGATATCGGCAAATTGGCGGTTCCCTTATCAATTCTGGAAAAGCCGGACAAGCTAAACGATGCTGAATTTTCAATTATCAAAGAACATGTCCTCCTGACCTGGGAAATGCTTAAAGACATTGAAGGATTCAGTTCCATCTGTTCCTGGGCTTCCAATCACCATGAAAAACTGACCGGCAGCGGTTATCCCTTTGGTAAAAAAAATCATGACCTTGATTTTAATTCCCTCCTTATGACCTGCCTTGATATTTACCAGGCGGTAAGCGAGGAACGACCCTACCACGCCGGGAGAAATCATGGGGAAACCATGAAAATACTCTTTGAAATGACAGATAAGGGGGAAATAGACCGGGGTATTATAAAGGATATAGACGCAGTACTGGCACCCTATGACGGCAGTGATGTGCCGCCGCCGGAAACGCCATAAGAACACATTAGATTTGGATGACCCCTTCTTTTAGAAACGCTTCCAGTTCTTCTTTTGGAATACCCCAGTTTTTTCCAAAACGATCAAAAAATTTTTTTGATAATTTCATAAAACGGTGAAACACCGGCGTTCCCGAAGGGACAATCCGGGAAAGCAAAACCGGAAAAGCCCGGCGGTTAACGATTATTTCCCAGAACCGGGCAAAGTTTTTTATTTTTTCCATATCTGAGACAGGAAGGCATCTGGTTTCGATTACTTCGTAGGGAGCTGTTTTGCTGCAGATTGCGGGAAAACTGCCATCCTTCAGCATGACATACATGGGCGTCCCCGGCAGTATTTTTAATATCCCCGGCTGTATCTCAAATGGCATTTTGTTTTTTCCGGCATTGTTTCCGCCGCCGCTAAGGGCCATCCATAGACGGTCAAACCCCCTGCCGAAAGAATCAAGGTCTTCACCGGGAAGGCCCGCAATAAGGTCCACATGCAGTATTGCATTGGTATTCTTCCGTAGGAATCGCAGCACCTCTAGTTCTTCTTCAGGATTAGAATCTCTTTTTATTTGAGAACACGTTTGGGGGTTAAGGCTTTGTATGCCGATTTCTAGCCTGATGCTCTCTGGAGGAAACCGGGCCAGCATGTTCCGTAATTCCACAGGAAAAAGGGAAGGAACCATCTCAAAATGAAATTGAAGCCCATTTTTATAGTTGGGTACATTAGCTTCTCCGATGGAATTCAAAAGACAAAAATCAAGAATTGCCATGGCCCGGGGAAGATTTACATTAAAACTACGATCGAGAAACTTAAGGGTCCTTGTTTTTTCCGATCCTGCGGCGCGCTGTAAAATATTTTTCAGGTCGGCAAGAAATGGTTTCAGGGGGAATTCCCGAACCGGAGATTCCCCCGTTCCCGGTTTTCGGGAACTTTGACAGAACGCACATGCATAGGGACAGCCCCTGGAAGATTCCACATAGATCAGTTTTTGCCGCAGATCTTCAGATGTATAAAAATTGTAACCGTTTTTTATAACAGAAAGATTTACCCTGCCGGCATGAATAAACTTACCGTACCGTTTTTTTGCATCAGCCGGATCATTCAGAACGGTCCGGCACAGTTCTGCAAAAACCGCCTCGCCCTCGCCGGTAACTACAAAATCCGCATAAAAGAAAATAGCCAGCCCTTCGCTCTGTTCCTCCGGCGAATCAACCGGATCCGGTGGACCGGCGAGACCGGTTATTTCCGGCCCTCCCAGAACAATTACCGGCCTGGAGCCGCCGCTCCATTTTTTTTCCAGAATCCTGAGCAGTTCCAGTGTAGCGCCGTGATTCCAGACAGAAACAGACAGGGCAAGTATCTTCGGTTCTTCGGCCATGAGAGCGGCGGTTTTTTCTTCCGGGGGCTGGCGCAGGGCAAACTCAAGGATGCGGACAGAATGAAATTCCGGGGAAAGGTTTGCCGCCAAAAGCCGCAGGGCAAAAGAGGGATGTATCCATTTTGCGTTGATGGTACAGAGAACGATAACAGCCACTCTGCATAACCATTGCATTCTTTGCTGTTTTTGACTACCCTCTAAGAATGATAGGCATCATCGGCGCCATGGAACCTGAAGTGATCATGCTTCGAAACCTGCTCAAAAATGTAACAACCCAAAGCACCGGGGGATTTGAGTTTTCCCGGGGTAATTTGGACGGCAAAGATGTGGCGCTTCTTCAATGCGGAATAGGCAAGGTAATGGCCGCCGTGGGCTGCGCCCTCCTTGTTGAACGGTACTATCCGGAAGTGATCATCAATACCGGTTCAGCCGGAGGAATTGGAGAAAGCCTGCACATTGGCGATGCAGTAATTTCCCAGGGCCTGGTCCATCATGATGCGGATGTAACGGCATTTAACTATGAACCGGGACAGCTTCCGGGGATGCCCGCCGTTTTTCCTGTCCCTGAAGAATTGATTAAATTGGCGGAACAGGCGGTGGACGAACTAAAACGGGAAGGAGTTTTACCACGGGAATTTAATCATCTGCGGGGTATTATCGGTTCCGGCGATGTGTTTATGCATGATCCGATCCGGATCGCCGCCGTATCAAAACAGTTCCCCCATATACGAGCGGTAGAAATGGAAAGCGCTGCCGTAGCCCAAACCTGTTGGCTCTTCGGCGTACCTTGTCTGGTAATCCGGGCCCTGTCGGATATTGCCGGAACAGAATCCAGCATAACTTCCGAAGAATTTCTTCCCGTCGCTTCCAAAAATTCCTGCGAGATTGTCAGGCGAATCGCCAAACTGTATACAGTACCATAAAAGGAGTAAGCATGGAAAAGATCGCCAGTTTTCAGATTGATCATCTGCGGCTAAAACCGGGGTTGTATGTTTCCCGAAAAGACAAATTTGGCGGCATGGCACTTACTACTTTTGATATCCGCTTAAAAGAACCTAACAAAGAGCCGGTGATCGATATGCCGGCTCTGCATGCCATCGAACACCTGGGGGCAACCTTTTTACGGAACCATCCCCAATGGGGAGAACGGGTGGTGTACTTCGGGCCCATGGGCTGCAGAACAGGCTGCTATCTTATTCTAGAGGGAGACCTGGATTCCCCTTCTATCCTTCCCTTGATTCGGGAAATGCTGGATTGGATAGGAAATTTTAACGGCGCTATTCCCGGATCGGATCCGGCTGAATGCGGCAACTGGCAGGAACAAAACCTGGACATGGCAAAATGGGAAGCAGCTCGGTATGGGGCGGTACTTAAAAATCCCGGCAGGGAAAATTTACATTACCCTGAATAATATGTGTTATGGCGTACAATCCGGAAACCAATAGGAAAATTCACTGTGCCCGGAGAATGGCTGCCCAATAGGCCGAACGCAGATCCCATCTGTGGTCGATCTTAGATCCGCGCAAAATACATGAGCAATACCGGAACCAGATAATTTGTCTGGAAAGAACTATTTTTTCCCAATCACCGAATCGACAAGATTTTTTAATCCCGGGTCCAGAGATTTGGCGGTCTCGGAATCCGGAGTTTTTGCTTTTTTATCAACATAACTGACGCCGTTTTTTTGTTTTATAACTCCGGAAACTGCCTGCAATTCCTGAGGTTCGCTCCGATCTTCGTTTTGGAAAGGCTTATACACCACGGACATGGAATAGCCGGCGGTTAATTCTTCCAGACGCCCGGAGGTTTTTATATTTTTACTGTCATCGTCATCGGCATAAAAACTATCTTGATCATCAAATTCTGAAAGTATGCCGGCAAAAGGAGAGACAACAACAAAATCATCATCATCATCATCCAGGGCTGCTTCCTCTTCCGGTTTTCCGGTATCGTCGAATTCAATTTTGCTTAACATTTCCGCCTGGGAAACACCGGCGGAGGGAGTTTTCGTTTCCGGTTCTTCCGGCAACTCCTCCAAATCTTCCAGTCCATCGTCCAATTCTTCTAGTTCTTCGATTTGAACTGCATCATCAACCAGGTCATTTTCGGAGGCGCCTAAAATAATAGGTATTTCCACTGCACCTGCCGCTTCTTCCGCTTCGGGCAATTCTTCTGTTTCCGCCAATTCTTCCATGTCGCCAGGTTTTTCATCGATCTCTTCTATTTCTGCTGAATCTCCCGCATAACCCAGCCTTTCGTTGGTTTCTTCTGTTTCAGACAATTCTTCCGCATCGTCCAGTTCTTCTATTTCCTCCGGTTCTTCTACATCATCAGTCACTTCTTCCACTTCGGTTAACTCTTCTACTTCCGTATCGCCGATCTGTTTTTCATCTTCTTCATCAACCAGCTCTTCCAGTATCCCTTCTTCATCTGTTGCTGAGGATGATGCGGCTGCCGGAGCTCCGGAAGCCGGCTTAATCAGGGGCATCATTGCCGCCGCATTAACTACAGCCGGAGCTCCGCCGGGCAGCACCGGAGAAGTCCCCGCCGCCAGAAGCATCCGGTTCAGGATGTTTTGGAGTTTATCCTCGTCTATTGCCAACCGGGTTTCACGCTTGCCGCCGATGGCGGTAAGGATCTCATCCCAGGATTTGTCGATAAGACTGTCTATATCTTCCAGCAGAGCAGGGGTTTCCTTGACTCCCCTCTTCAATTCGGCCCGCACATCTTCCCGGCGCTGTTCCAGTTCCCGGTACCAGTGATCCCAGTCCATTTCGCCTTTGCGTTCATAATATTCCCGGATCAGAGAAAGCTGAAGTGTCTTCAAACGGTTCTGAACTATCGTCATGGTATCGGGCTGAAGGTTAAAGGCCAGGAAAATGGAAAGGAAGACGGTCAGGAAGATCGCCGTCAGAAGGATCACTTTCATGGACTGGGGGAAGGAAAAAAGTGATTCGTCTATTATCCGGCCCACCATAAGGCCCTGGCTGGTTCTGGCGGAAGTCAGCGCCAGGGCGGAACCGGAAGTCATGGAATCAATGGAGGTAAGGTTAAAAAGATTTTCCTTCCAGATCGAAGAAATAACCGGAATAATCGACTGGGCTTCATTAAAGGCGGCGGGAAGACCCGACACCATGCCGGGAGGATCAGACACGATCGAAAAATTTTCTCCTATCTTGATGCGACCCTCGCCAATCAGCCGGTCCGTCACCGCCCGGATGGAAAGTGAAAAAAACACCGTCCCCCGGTATACTTCCATGGAATCATAAAAGGGAAAGGAAAAGACTATCCGTTCATTCCTTTGATCCAGGGTAAGTTTGGGGTTCCCCCCAGAGGGAACCGCCAAGTCCGCATAGGGAACATAGGGGGCTGTCTCATCATAGTTTCTGTATAAAATAGTCTCGTTGGTTTGGGTAACAATATCCACAGCGCTGGTGGAAAAGTGAATGCGCAGCCCCCCGGCATCGACAAAACGTACCGACTGGAGCCCTCTCTGGGATTCCAAAAGGATACCGTAGGCCCGGGTTCGCTCAAAAATATCCTGGGCCGCCTGGTTGGGAAGAAAACTCCGTTTTACCGCATCGGATTCCAGGGAAGCTGAAAAGCGGTCTCTTAGTTCATCCAGAAAATATTGAATGGTTTCCGCATCCCGATGGATTTCCTGGTCCAGAGAATGGGTAATCGAAGGATTGTAAAAGCGGGTTTCGATTAAATCGAAGAATCCGGTAAAGGCCAGGATAGAAAAACCCGCGGCCAATACTACCGAAATAAGAAGGCTAAACGCAGCCTTTTGTGAAACTGTCACCGGTTCCTACCCTGCACGATTAGTTCCTTCGATTATCGGAATAAAATTCCCCTATATTAAAGAATACAAATAAAAGTATACCAAAAAGGTTCTTTTTATACCACACTGAAGGGGTGAAAGTTCTTTATCCCGTTAATCCCGGTCCGCCAAAAGTATTCCTCGCAGGAATCAGAACTACCGCCAAAACCAACGGTTCCAGGAAAACACAAACTGCCGCGATACCCTTAATTGACGAGATAACTGAATTGGCGGGACTGGCGGATACTCTGGGCCTGAACGTCGTGGGAACAGAAACGGCGGTGGTCCGTGAAAAGGCCCCCCGGTACGGCATGGGCAGCGGAAAAGCCCGGGAATTGGCGGAAAAAGCCTTGGCCGCGGAAGCGGAATGCATGATCTTTGACAGGGAGTTAAGCCCCTCTCAACAGCGAAACTGGGAAGAACTCTCTGGCTTAGCAGTCCTGGACCGGCAGGAATTGATCATCCGTATCTTTGCCAGCAGGGCCAAAACCAGAGAGGCTGAACTTCAGGCGGAATTGGCGGAACTGCTCTACGCATTGCCCAGGCTTTCCCACAAGTATATTGATCTATCCCGCCAACGGGGAGGCCGCTATGGTACCCGTGGGGCGGGGGAAACCCGGCTGGAAACGGACCGGCGTCGAATCCGGCAGCGAATCGGTTTTTTAAGGGGAGAAATTGAGATGGTCCGCCGCAGTCGTAAACTGCAACACAAACAGCGGGAAAAGCAAGGAGCTTTGATCTGCGCCCTGGTGGGTTACACCAATGCGGGAAAGTCTTCCCTCCACCGGGCCCTGACAGGATCGGATGTGCTGGTGGAGGACAAGCTTTTTGCCACCCTGGACCCCACCGCCCGCCGGGTAAACCGGCTTGGCCCTTCGGGGGAGCGAAAAAGCATCGTCTTTGTCGATACCGTTGGCTTTATCCGGCGGCTCCCTCATAATCTGGTGGATGCTTTTAGATCAACCCTGGAAGAGGCCGCCCAGGCGAATCTATTGATCTATGTACTGGATGCCGCCGATCCTGAATGGAAAGACCATAATGAAGTGGTTTTAGGTGTCCTCAGAGAGCTGGGAGCAGGGGAAATTCCCCTCATCACCGTCCTGAACAAGACGGATTTGCTCAAACCGGAAGAATTAGCGTCCCTGAAAGGAGTCTTTTCCGGAAACGAAGGGGCAGGAATTTCCGCCAAAAACCGGGAAGGGCTGGAATCAGTCTGGAATTTAATTGAAAAAACGTTTAAGTTTTAATATCCCCTGCCGATATTAGATCGGTACAAATCTTTTTTTTGGGGAGGGACAAAATGGCATATACCAACGCTTTATCAGCCTATAAAGAAACCCGGATACGGACCGCCAGTCAGGGGCAGCTTATCATTATGCTCTATGACGAGGCGGTAAAACAGTTGAATAAGGGCCTGGAATTGCTGGATCTGAACAAATCCGGCAAGCAGGATCCTTCGAGGATTGAAGTTATCGGAAAGGCCATTATCAAGGCCCGGGACATCATAACCGAACTTATGGTATCTCTGGATTTTGACCAGGGGGGCGAAATAGCCCAAAACCTCTTTGCCCTCTACACTTGGTTTAACAAAGAATTGATGGAAGCCCATATCAGCATGGACGTAACCAGAATTGGAACGGTAAAAAACCAGATTGATGATCTCCGGAGCGCCTGGATCGAAATCGCCGCCAAAACCAACTCGGAAGGCCGGGCGGTGGAAGGCGTTAACATAGCAGGATAATAATGGGCGGCGTACTCAATTTGGAAAAACTTGGCGTAAAAACAGATCTTAGTTCCACGGAAGTAGATCGGAGAATTGCTATCCTTAAACGCTTTCGGGAACTTCTTTCCCAGCAGAGGGATCGCTTCCGGCAGTACCTGAACGTTCTGGATAAACAAAAGGAAGTTATCGAAAAAGGCAGTGCCGACGATCTTGTCGTCCATGTTGAACTGGAAGAACAAATTGTCAGCGATATTTTTGTCATCCAAAAGGTGATCGATCCGCTGGAGGCGATGTACCAGGCAAGTTTTTCCACAAACGAAAAAACGGACACCAGCGGCAATCCTGGTGTACTCCCCGGCGAAGTCCAGGAAGTACCCAGCCTCCGGGCGGCGCTGGAGGAACTTCGTTCCGAAGCGGTGATCCGATCCGAACGGAACCGTAATCTTCTGACAAAACGCATGGAAGAACTGCGGCAGGAAATGAAAACCCTGCGGAGCAATCCCTATGCCATACACCGTTCTCTCTATTCCCAGGAAAGTGCCGTCATGGTAGATATTAAGGGCTGAATAATCTTGCCAGGCAATAGAATTTATATATACCCATAGTTTTAAAAAAAAATTGACTGACATAGTAAAATTAGTTATCTTTCATTTATGACAATTTCAGTTTTTTCTAAACCTGTTATTTTTTGAAAACCTTAACCTGCATCTCTGGGAATATAATTCGGCCCTTGTGAGGAAAACTAATGAAAAAAACATTTTTAATTTTTGCGGCCGTCATGATTCTGGCATCCTGCGATTCCATAATCTATCCAAAAAACATTGAAGTGGGGTGCAATAAAAGTAAAATCGTCTTTTGGGATGAAACTTTATCAAAAGAAGAATGTGTCGGATTACGTGCCGTTGGCGGTATAACCGTGACAAGTTATAACGGGGTTCCAGTTAATTGGGACAACTGGACACCGTTTTATCTTCCTCCTGGAAAGATTATCCTTACGATTGACCTGGATTATAAAGTCCCCTATGGGTATAACAGCTATTTATCTATTAAAGGAACTAATCTTCCCTTTGAATGTACCTATAATGCAGGAGAAGTTCGATACCTTAGACCATGGGTAAAAGACAAGAAGCCGATAATCGAGATAGCTAATCCCTATGATGAGTTCCCTTCTGAGCAAAAAGTCATTTACCAATTTCCTGAACGAGAAAAAATTATTTTGGAGTAGGAGTATCAAAGTGGTACAAAAAAAGTGTTTATTCTATATCATTGCTGTTTTTACAGTGTATATCCTCAGCGGCTGTGCCTTTCCGGGCAAGGTCTTGGTTGATCCGGATATCCCGTCTGAAAAAAACACCATCGTGATATTCGAATCCACCATAGAGATTGTAGAATATAACGGCGTCAATGTTACTAAATTGTGGTACCCAACTGGTTATCTGCGAAAAAATACCGTTACCCTTCCTGCAGGTCCTGCAACATTTAGTATCAATTGTTTTGCCAGGCTTTATAAAACGATTGTTTCCATAAAAGATATCGAACTGCGTTTTAATTTTGAAGCAGGAAAAAATTATAGAGTCGCTGCCATATATGACAGAACGGGTATCTTGGGGTGGACCACCGTAAAGATAGGCGTAGGTATTTGGGACGATGCTATTGGTGCAGTGAACGAAAAAGAAACTGCCCTTAGATACTGGGAATTTGATGAAATAAAATTGGGCTGGTGAGGTCTAATCCAATCCCTCCTTGTTTTTTTATGCAATGTAATGCAGAGTTACTTTTGAGCTGCTTTATAAGGAGACACCATGAAACACCGTTCAATTTTTGCCTTTCTGGTTTTATTGCTTATTTTGCCCCTCGGTGTTTTTGCCCAGCAAATTCCTTCCGCCAGCAATCTTCGGGACTATGTGGGATTGATCAAGCAAAGCTACCATCCCGGTATTGTGGCCTTTTTTGAAAAATTAAAAGCTGATCTTGCCCAGAAAGGCGGAAACGAAACGGCGATTAAGGTTATCGATATCTTCCTGAGAGGAGACACCGGTTCGGGTTTTGTTTACAGCGATGAACGGGGAAACCTCTATGTGATCACCAACAACCATGTCGTCGCCCAGGCTTATTCCCTTTCCATCAGCTTTGAACATCAGGACGGTTTTAAAAAAAAATTCGACCATTTAAGTATCATCGCCGCCGATGAAGAAACGGATCTTGCATTGTTGTCTTTTGACGCCGGAGACAGGCCGGCAGTACAGGGCCTAAGTTTTTTAAACCGCCCGGTAGAAGAAGGAGAAGATGTGTATTCTGCCGGATTTCCCGCGCTGGGGACAACTCCCCTCTGGCAGTTTGGCCGGGGCATGGTATCCAATGCCACCGCCCGGTTCCCCAAGAGTATTACCGACGAAACCCTCATGGGACCCTTTATCCAACATACCGCAGAGGTCGATCCCGGTAATTCCGGCGGCCCCCTCTTAATTATTGAACAGAACGCGGCGGCGGGATACGCCGTGGCGGGAATTAATACTTTAAAAGCCGCCAGAAGACAGGCGGCCAATTATGCCGTTCCGGCCAGAACCGTCGAAACTTTTATTCACGATGCCCTGAACCCAATGCCGGAAACTGACAGGACTGCCCTAGATACACGGCTTGCTAAATTTGCAGAAGGTCTGGGGGTCAACAGGGCAGTATATCCCCATATTGCGGAGTATCTTTCTTCCGTCTGTATTGGAGAAAATGCTGAATACGCCATGACAGAAATATATGATAAGGGTAACTCTGCGGTAAAACAGGCTTTTATTGAAAAATGCGAAGAAAGCATTGTGGGTGCCATGGGTTATGCAGTGGCCTGGACCATCGAAAATACCATTCGAGGACAAGGTTCGATTAGGGCTTCCATAAAAGAAGTTACCGGTACCGGAGAAGAATATACTGTGGTCTTTTCCATCAACAACAAAGACCACAGTTCCAGATGGATTCGGGAATACGGCAACTGGCGGATCAGAAGTTTTGGCGTCATTGCCGCCGGAGACAAGGAACTGCTTGCGAAGAAAGAAAGAGATAAAAAAACGGCAGAGAACCTTCGTATCGACAGATATAATCTTCAGGTTGAAGCCGGCTATGCCTATCTTTTTAAAAGAGCTCCCGCCGCCGTCTACGCTTCAGCTGACTGGATGGGCTTCGGCGCCAAAGTATACTATGCGGGATCCGATTTTTACAGCCTGGGCCTATTCGGCGGGATCCGCTGCGCCTTTGCCATGGGAAGCCTGGGTCTAATGCCCTATGGAAGGATTGGTTTTGATTACCAGCATGATCAGAAATATTTAGACTGGATAGGGAATGATACCCAAATCGGCTTTCCTATCACCATCATGGGACAGGCAGGGCTTAAAGCAACTGCCGCCAAAATACCCGGCCTCTTTGCGGGTGTTGCATTCCAATACAACTTCTTTAACATGCATGATACCCGGCACTACGATAAAGAGAAGCTCATGAAGATGGCATTGAGCATTACCGCAGGTTATGCGTTTTAAAGTTTATCGTAATCTTGTTTTTCCAAAAGGGCCCCCCGCATTTTACGAGGGTTTCTTTTTTTACAAGCGCCCTTACCGCTTCTCCTGCCTCTTCCTCTGACCAGTCTCCCAAATCCGCCAGAACCCTGGCCGCTTCGTCCGCTGTATAGGAACGGCGGTTCCTTCGGAAAAAATCTGCCATGTTCCGTTCTTCCCGAAGTTCTGTGCTGCCATCTCCGGCACATACATCACAGCAGTATTTTTCCGGCTTTCCGCTGTTTCCTTCGTAGTTTAAAAGTTGAAGCAGCGTTTCCCGGCGGCATTGGAAAAAATTTTGCGCATAGGCAAAAAGTTGTCCCATCCTCGTTTTCTCCTCTGCTGTTTTAATCTGCGCAAGCCGGGCCCTGTCTTCGGGGCCCCAAAGGAGAAAAGCCCGGGACTGTTTTCCGTCCCGCCCTGCCCGGCCCGATTCCTGAAGGTATGCTTCCACTGACGGCGGACAGTCCCGGTGTATCACCGTACGAATATCGGCTTTATCAACGCCAAGACCAAAAGCGCAGGTCGAGACCAATACCGCTCCGGTATTATGGAGGTACCATATTTCCAGTTCTTTTTTTTCATCCCGGTTTAAGCCCGCATGATAAAACCGTATTTCTTCCGCCCAGTCAATACCCGCTTCCGCAAAATGGTTCTGCAAATACCGGGCAAGGCGTTCCGTACCGGAACGGGAAGAACAAAACACAATAGCAGGCCGTTTATTTGCCAGAAGCAAATCCCTAACCGTCAAATTTCTCAGTATGCAGCCAACCGCCCGGTATTCAATATTGGACCGGTCAGGATTGCCGATAATCCGCCGGGCACCTTCGCCGCCGAAAATATAACGTTCTATTTTTTTCAGCACCGGGGCGGAGGCGGTGGCAGTAAAAGCCGTTACCAGGGGTGAACCAACCGCTTCCAGAATGGCGTGAATCTTCAAATAGGAGGGTCTAAAACTTTCTCCCCACTCGCTGACACAATGTGCTTCATCGATTACCGTATGTACTATCCCCAGATCCGGAAGATGTTTCCTTATTTGAGGACTTAAGAGTACCTCCGGGTTGGCGATAATAAATTTGCTTTCCCCGGAACGGAGTTTTTTCCAAATTGCTTCCCGCTCTTCTTTGCTTTGACCGCCGCGGATCAGCACCGGAGAAAAACCTCGTTCGGTCAGCCGCCGTTCCTGATCCGCCATCAGGGAAAGGATAGGATAGATCACCAAGGTTGGCCCGGAAAGCAGCATGGCAGGAAGCTGAAAACACAGGGATTTTCCCGATCCGGTGGGAAGGATTACAATCTGCCGGCCAAGATTAGCCCCGTCATCCGGCATATTTTCAGGAGTACCGCCGGCGATCTCTGACGGAGCTTCATTAGACAAACTGTTTGATCCGGCCGCGGACCATACCGGAATACCCGCCGCACCGGCGGCCTCAAGCAGATTAGAAACGACCAGCCGCTGATAAGGAAAAAGATAGGACAATCCAAAAAGGCGTTTAACCGCATCCCCTAGGGGATCAAAAAATTGTTCCATGTTTGTTCCCTCATAATAGGGCAGCAAACGCCGCTGCGCTTGTATTAAATGTTTTTTTGATTAAAGCAGGATTCTCTGCTCTGCCCTCTAGGAGGTATGACAGCGGATTGCCAAAACGAGACAGACTACTACAGGGCAAAGATGGATCTGATTCAATTTGGATCTTCTAAAACAGATGGGCCCCTTGCCTTGCCAAAGGAATCAAGGCCCAGGGAAAAACTCCTCCGGGAAGGACCGGAAGTCCTGTCCGACCGGGAGCTTCTTTGCATACTGCTAAACACGGGGATCAAAGGGAAAAATGTCAGCATTCTGGCAGAAGAACTGCTTGCCAAACTGGATAACAGTAAAGACATTCCTCCCATAAACGAATTGGCGAAAATAGCCGGCCTGGGTGAAACAAAAGCTGCCACAGTGGCGGCAGTGCTGGAGCTAGGCCGGCGCCGCTGGGCTCAGGGAGAAACCAGAATCCGGTCTCCCGAAGATGCCTACAACCTGGTCAGGCATTATGCGGACCGCCGTCAGGAACGGTTTATTTGCATTTCCTTGAACGGCGCCCATGAAGTACTGGCGGTACGGGTGGTCACTATGGGCCTGGTGAACAAGACTATCGTCCATCCCCGGGAAGTTTTTTCCGATCCCCTCCAGGACCGGGCCAGTGCAGTCTGCGTTGCTCACAACCATCCTTCGGGGAAACTAAGACCTTCCCTGGAAGACGATGAAATTACAATAAAACTAAAAGCCGCGGCGGATATTCTGGGGATTAATTTTTTGGATCATATTATTTTTTCTACCGAAGGATTTTTCAGCTATGGCAAAATGGAACAGACAAAAAAAAACAAAAATTATTAGCGGCTTTATATTCCCAACAGGGCACTGTATGCATCCAGGGCGCTGTCTTCGGAGTTTCCTGCCAGGACTTTCCTGGTCAGAATCTTTCCCAGTTGTACCCCTTCCTGATCGAAGCTGTTAAGGTTCCACACAAAACCCTGAAACATAACCTTGTTTTCAAAATGGGCCAGAAGACTTCCTAAAGCGGCGGGGTTCAGCTCTTTTCCGTGGATAAGACTGGAAGGGCGGCCGCCGGGAAATAACTTGTTTTTGTCCCCATCGTTTTTTCCTTTGGCAAAGGCAACGATCTGGGCGGCAAGATTGGCCTTAAGTTTGGTTTGGCTTATTGATCCGTCTACTTCCACATCATCGCCGCACTGGCTGTTTTGGAAACCTACAAACTGCAGGGGAACAATGTCTGTCCCCTGGTGTAGCATTTGATAGAATGAATGTTGCCCATTGGTACCCGGTTCGCCGAATACTACAGGACCCGTGGCATATTTCAATTCAACGCCAAAACGGTTGACACGCTTGCCGTTTGATTCCATATCCAACTGCTGCAGGTGGGCGGGGAAGCGGGATAGAGCCTGGCTGTAGGGAAGCACCGCTGTGCCGGGGTAACCCAGAAAGTTCCGTTCCCAAACGCCAATCAATGCATCAAGAAGGGCGGCATTTTTTTGTATGTCTTTTTCCAGAGTGCCTCTGTCCGCATCACGGGCGCCGGCAAGAAATTCAGCAAACACTTCAGGACCAAAAGCCAGGGAAAGGATCACTCCTCCCGCCGCAGAAGTGGAAGAATAACGCCCTCCGATAAAGTCGTCGATGTAAAAGGAATCAAGGTACGCCGGATTACGGGCCAGGGGGCTCGTTTCGCTGGTAACCGCCACCATGTGTTTGCCCGAATCAAGTCCCGCCTTTGCAAGCTTGTCCTTGACAAACAGTTCATTGGCCAGAGTTTCCTGGGTGGTCCCGCTCTTGGATACCAGGACAAAGATCGTTTGTGAAAGATCTACTGAGGAAATAACGGCGGAAGCGTCATCGGGATCTACATTGGAAATAAAAAATGCGTCGAGTTTTTTCTTTCCCTTTTTGACTGCCCAGTTATCCAGGGCCAGGCACATGGCCCGGGGGCCCAGATCGGATCCTCCAATGCCTATCTGTACGGCGTTTCTAAAGGTCTTTCCGGAAGCGCCGCAGATTGCTCCTGACCGCACCGCTTCTGCAAAACCGGAAAACCGTTTAAGTTCGTTCCGGTAAAATTCTCCCAGGTCCTTGCCTTCATGAATTACCGGTTTACCCAGCTGTCCCCGCAGCAGATGATGAAGGACCCGGCGTTTTTCGCCGGTATTCATGATCTCACCCTCCGCGAGGGCCTGGTATTTGACGATTACTTCCTGCTCATCTGCCAGAGACTGAAGGGCTTCCAGAATCGGTTCATCCACAGGCCTGGCAGCCCAGTTATAATAAAGATCCCCCGCCATGGGGATGGTGCAGTTCTTAATCCGTTCCGCCGTAAGCTTTGCCGCAAAATCAAAATGCGTATGCTTTTGTCCTGCCTCACCGGAAAGGGCTTTCAGTTTTTTCCATGCAACGGTATTGTCAAAATCGGTATAATTCATGACCCTGCGATCCTAAGAAACGCTTTTTTTTCCATGGGCAACAGCGGCCTTGCAGGTTTTACAAACCTTAACCTTGCTGCCGCCGGCTTCAAGTTCATAGAGGACTTTTATGTTTTCCCGTTTACAGACCGGGCATACCCCCCTGCCCCGGGCTGTCTCCTCTCTTAGTCCTTTGCCTCTGTGCGCCTTTGACATTATTCTTTCCCCTTCTCTGGTTTTTCCGTCTTTTCTTTTTCTATTTTTTCTTTTTTCTTGGCTTTCTTTTCTTCTTTTTTGGTTTTCTTGTTTTTTTCCTCATCGGTCTTAAAGACATAATCCACCAGTTCAAGAATCACCATTTCCGAAGCATCCCCCGGTCTGGCGCCTAGCTTGATTATCCGGGTATAGCCGCCGGGCCGCTCCTTCATTCTGGGCCCGATATTGGTAAAGAGTTTGGCCACCACTCCCTCGTCATAAAGACGGCTGGATGCAATACGCCGGTTATGAACCGAATCGATCTTCGCTCTTGTGATAAGACGCTCCGCTGTTCTTCTGACCGCCTGGGCCTTTGTTTTGGTAGTTTTAATCCGCTCATGGGCAAAGAGGGAGGTAACCATATTGCGGAGCATGGCTTTCCGGTGGGCAGCCATCCGTTCCAGGGGGTTAAAGCCTCTTCTATGTTTCATTATCTACTTCCTTCTGGGGCGACATCCTTACAGCATTGCGTAAAACATTTACGTCGGTAATTCCCAAACCCAGGTTCCATTCCTTAAGTTTTTCCTTTATTTCCTGAAGGGACTTTTTGCCGAAATTCCGGGTCTTTGCAATATCGTCTTCGGTCTTTCTGGTTAGTTCCCCAATGGTTTTTATATTGGCGTTTTTAAGACAGTTGGAAGAACGGACAGAAAGCTCAAGTTCTTCCACCGGTGTATTAAGGATTTGCCGTATCTTTTCGTCATCGGGATCGTCGTCCAGTTCCGAACCAAGGCTGTTTTCGTCAAAGTTGATAAAGACCGAAAAATGATCTTTGGCTATCTTGGCCGCTTCCGCCAGGGCATCGTCGGGTTTTATCGTACCGTCGGTCCAGACTTCCAGCACCAGCTTGTCGTAATCACTGCGCTGTCCCACTCTGGTTGGTTCCACCGCAAACTTGACTTTTTTTACTGGAGAAAATATGGCATCCAGCGGTATGGTGCCGATTATGTCCACATAGTGTTCGTTCACTTCCGAAGGGACATAACCCCGGCCCAGGTCAATTTGAACTTCCATCTCCACATGGGCATTGTCCATCAATGTCATCACATGACGGCCGGTACTAAGAATCTCTATCTGGCCTTCCTTTTCAAAATCATCGCTCTTAATATTGTGTTTGCCCGACCATTCATAGGCCAAAACGATCTGTTCCATATCTCCAGGAAGACGGAGGCGGATCTGTTTAAGATTGTTGATCACTTCCAGGGTATCTTCCACAATATTGGGAATGCTTTCAAATTCGCTGGACACGGTATGGGCATTCCCGCTCTTATCGTAGGAAGTGATCTTGACAGCGGTAATAGCGTACCCCTGTATAGATGAAAGCAGAACACGCCGTAAGGTATTGCCAACGGTAGTACCAAACCCTGGCTGAAAAGGAGCGGCAATAAATTTACCGTAATTCGGCTTTAGCTCGCCATGCTCAAAGGTAATACCTTTTGGACGCTTGAATCCCTGAAGCAGATTCTTACGGGCCATAGTAACTCCTATATAGTACGGTAGCGCAAATTTTGCTGGCGCATCCGCAAGTTAAATCGAACATGAAACGAAGTTTCATGAGGACTCCTTATTTTGAATAGTATTCTACAATCATCTGTTCCTTGATATCTTCAAGATCCGTAATGTCACTGCGCCGCGGGACGGCAAGGAACTTGCCTTTCATTGTGTCAGGATCCAGATGGAACCAGGGCATTACCCCGGACTTGCCGAATTCTTTAAGAGCTTCTTTAATTATCACGAGATTCCTGCTCCCTTCCCGTATGGCAATCTCGTCTTCCGGCTTTACGAGGTAAGAAGGAATGCTTACCCGTCTTCCGTTTACCGTCACATGACCGTGGAGTACAATCTGCCGGGCCTGGCTTCTGCTTGAAGCAAAGCGGAGCCGGTATATCACATTATCAAGCCGTCTTTCCAAAAGAACAAAAAGGTTTTCGCCGGTAATGCCGGCCATACGCAGGGCCCGCTGGAAAAAGAGCCTAAATTGTTTTTCCTGCATACCGTAGATTCGCCGGAGTTTCTGTTTTTCCCGAAGCTGTACGCCGTAATCACTCCGTTTCCCCTGTCTTCCCTTGGGATCCTTTCCCGGAGCAGGACGTTTTCTGTTAATGGCGCATTTGTCACTTTTGCACCGGTCTCCTTTAAGCATGAGTTTTTTGTTCTCTGCCCGGCAAAGGCGGCACACAGGTCCTGTATATCTAGCCATCTCTTATTCTCCTTACATCTCGCCTTGCAACCTATATGCGGCGCGTTTTACGGGGTCTGCAGCCATTATGGGGAATGGGGGTAACATCGTTGATCGATTTTACTTTGATGCCCAGCACACCAAGCTGTCTGATGGCTGATTCCCGGCCTATGCCGGGTCCCTTTACAAATACATGGACTTCCCTTAAGCCCACCTGCATAGCCTTCTGGGCAGCGGTTTCTGTTACGGTCTGGGCGGCAAAGGGGGTAGATTTTTTTGCCCCCCGAAAATTCAGCCCCCCGGAGCTGGCCCAGGAAATGGTGTTACCCATAAGATCGGTAATGGTAACAATGGTGTTGTTAAACGTAGCCTGAATATATACGTTTCCTTCGTATACCGATTTTTTTTCTTTCTTCTTTTTAGAAGCTGCCGCCACTCACATCCTCCACAGAAACAATTTAGAAGAAACCAAAGGTTGCTCCATTGAGAAAACCGCTCTTCGGCTTTCTCACTTTTTCTTTCCGGCCACGGTTTTTTTCTTGCCCTTACGGGTCCGGGCATTGGTCCGTGTCCGTTGTCCCCGCAACGGCAGACCCTTACGGTGCCGTAGTCCCCGGTAACAGCCTATATCCATAAGCCGTTTAATATTCAGGGCAACCTCGGTCCGGAGGCGGCCCTCTACTTTGTAATCGTTTTCGATAAGATGACGGAGCGTATTCAGTTCTTCCGGGGAAAGATCATTGATGAGTCTGTTGGGATCGATCTTTGCCTTTTCACAGATTTCCCCGGCGCTGGATCTGCCGATACCGAAGATGTAGGTCAGTGCGATATTAACATGTTTGTTGGGGAGATCGATCCCCGCTATACGTGCCATGGTAACCTCTGTCTCGTGCGGCTGCCTTCGTCAGCTTTGATGACGTTCCGCACATTAAAATCGAATATGAAACAAAGCTTCATAATTGCTCCTATCCCTGCTTCTGCTTATGCTTGGGATTTTTACAAATTATGCGGATTATACCATTCCGCTTGATCACTTTACATTTATCGCAAATCGGTTTTACACTGGTCCGGACTTTCATTGTTATTCCTCCTAAAGGTTCCTGCCCCGAAGCCGTCCCTTCCTGGTCAACCCTTCATGATAATGCATCTTTAATAAACTTTCCACCTGGCTCATCGTATCCAGATCCACCCCCACCATGATCAATAAAGAAGTACCGCCCATGAGCATCGAGATGGAGTATGGAAAGTTAAACAGATATTGGATTAATGTCGGAAGGACGGCAATAACCGCCAAATACAACGAACCCGGCAGAACAATGCGGTTAAGAATCTTGGTAAGGTATTCTTCTATACGATCGGTTCTGATTCCCGGAATTGATCCGCCGTTTTCCCGAATATTCTTGGCTATTTCTATGGGGTTAAGACTAACCTGGGTATAAAAATAGGCAAAGAAAATAATCAGTATTATATGCAGAATATTGTACAGGGGGCCCCGGGGAGCCAGGGCCTGAGATATTGACCTTACCCAGGCCACATTTTCTCCAACCATGGAAGCAATCTGGATGGGAAAAGCCAAAATGGACGAGGCAAATATTACCGGTATTACCCCGGAAGGGTTAATTTTAAAGGGGATATAAGTATTCTGGGCGCCGTACATCCTGCGGCCCACGATCCTTTTGGCGTAGTTAACAGGAATTTTTCGCTGCCCCTGCTGTTCAAAAACCACCAGAGCCACCACGACGATAAACATAACAAAGACCACCGCCACAAAAACAGGGTTCTGCTCACCACGCCAAACCTGTTGGCCCAGTTCCCATATCGCCTGGGGAAGCCGGGCGACGATACCGGCAAAGATCAACAACGATATACCGTTCCCTATGCCGCGTTTGGTAATTTGTTCTCCCATCCACATTAGAAACATTGTTCCTGTGGTAACAGTCAGTACGGCGATGATTGAAAAGAACATAAAATTTTGGATGGTAAAAAATTCACTTCCCACATTCCGGGCAATGCTCTTGGCATATTGGGTAACGGCAAGGGACTGAACAATGCAAACCGCTACGGTACCCATTCGCTGGTAGCTTTGTATCTTCTTTTTTCCGCCTTCTTCCTGGGAAAGTTTTTTAAGGGAAGGAAAAACAATAATAAGAAGCTGCATAATGATTGACATGGAGATATAGGGCATGATCCCCAGCATGAAGACCGAAAAATTGGAAAATGCGCCGCCGGCAAAAAAGTCCAGGTAATCCACAATGGCGTTTCCAGAATTCTGCTGAGCTTTAAAATAAGCGGTAAGGAGTTGGGCATTGATCCCCGGAATGGGGAGCACCGCTCCCAGCCTGAAGATCAACAGCAGGAATACGGTAAATATGATTCGCTCCCTGAGTTCTTTTACTCTGAATATGCCAATCAGTGGATTTGCCATTACTGTTTTGCCTCCGCAGTTAGAACGGTTCCGCCGGCTTTTTCGATCTTCTCTTTGGCGGAAACGGAAAGTAATAGGGATTTAACGGTAAGCTTTTTTTTCAATACTCCGTTTCCCAGTACCTTGACCGGCACAGAACCCTTGGCCAGTCCCTTGTTGATAAGGGAAGCGGGGTCCACCGTTTCTCCGTCTTCAAACCGTTTTTCCAGTGCATCAACGTTGATAACCTGATATGATTTTTTAAAAGGATAATTTGAAAACCCTCGCTGGGCGATACGCCGGTAAAGGGGCATCTGCCCCCCTTCAAAACCAAGATATGTTTTTCCGCCGGACCGGGCCTTCTGGCCTTTGTTTCCTTTTCCCGCGGTAGTACCCCTGCCGGAACCCTGGCCCCGGCCAATAATGCGTTTTTTTCGGTTGGCGCCTTCGGGGGCATGTAAATTAAAATCGTGCATACACGCGCCGCCTCCCTGGCAGCGAATAATAATAATTTTCTATAGCAAACGGTCCGAAAGGACGCATACTATACCTTTTCCACCGAAACGAGGTGGGAAACTTTTTTGATCATCCCCATCACAGCAGGGTTTGCATCCAGCACATTGCTGGAACCGATTTTCCGCAGTCCCAAAGATCGGACCGTAGCCCGCTGCACAGGCGGCTTTCCAATAACGCTGCGAATCAGTTTAACTTTTATATTCTGCGCCATATCAACCCCACAGTTCCTTAATGGATTTGCCCCTGGCCCTGGACAGGGCCCTGACATCCATCATTCGGCTTATGCCTTCAAAGGTGGCCTTGACCACATTGTACTGGCTGGAGGCTCCTATGGATTTGGATAACACATCGGTAACCCCTCCGGCTTCCATAATTGCCCGGACCGGACCTCCGGCGATGATTCCCGTTCCGGAACAAGCCGGCTTTAGATATACCCGAGAAGCCTTAAAAGATCCCTGGATTTCGTGAGGTATGGTCCCGTTTTTGACAGGGAGTTTAACAAGGTTCCGTTTTGCCTTGTCTATACTCTTGCGGATTGCCTCGGACACATCGTTGGCCTTGCCAAAACCAAAGCCCACACTGCCCTTTCTGTCTCCCACCACAGTCAGAGCAGAAAAAGAAAAACGCCGTCCTCCCTTTACCACCTTGGCGGTCCGGTTCAACTTTACCAGCTTTTCGATAAACTCCTTGTCTTTTTCCTGGCCCCTTTCGCGATCCTTCCGGCCTTCCCTTCCGTGCTCCATTCCGCCCCCTAAAACTGGACCCCGGCTTTCCGGGCTCCTTCTGCCATGGCTTTTACCAGGCCGTGATACAAATATCCGTTCCGGTCAAACACCACGGCGGTGATATTTTTTTCCAGAAGCCGTTTCCCCATAATTTCTCCCAGTTGGGCCGCTCCGGCAGCGGTTGGTTTTATGCTCTGCAGTTCCTTTTCCAGAGTAGAAGCCGCTGCCAAAGTATGACCCCTGGTGTCGTCAATAACCTGCATATAGAGGGCCTTATTGCTCCTCGATACGGAGAGCCGGGGCCGTTCCGCCGTTCCGGATAAATTTTTCCGGATGTGAATTTTCCGTTTCAGCCGTTTTCGGTCTTTTTCCAACATCTTACGCAGCATAATATTCCCTTACTTAACTCCGGACTTTCCGACCTTGCGCCGGATTTGTTCGTTCTCATAACGGATGCCCTTGCCTTTGTAGGGTTCAGGTTTTCTGAGCTTCCGTACCTGGGCGGCAAATTCCCCCACCCTTTGTTTATCTATGCCGGAAACCGTCACCTTTCCGGATGCCTCCGCTGCAACAGTTAAACCCTCTGGGATTCCTACATAAATTTCCGTGGAAAACCCCAGATTCATCACCAGAAGTTTTCCCTGAACTTCCGCCCGGTAACCGACGCCGGTTATTATCAGGGTTTTGGTAAAACCCGTTGATACCCCGGTTACCATATTATTAAGAAGATTCCTGTAGAGACCGTGGAAAGACTTGGTTTGTTTCTCTTCGTTGGCCCGGCTTACGATAATTTCCTCATCCTTCAGTTCAAAGCTGATTACCGGGTGATATTTCTGGGTTAATTTTCCCTTGGGACCTTCTACCGATATAAGGCTGTTTTGAAAATCCACCTTAACGCCCTGAGGAACCTTTACAGGTATTTTTCCAATCCTCGACATACTCAACCCCTACCAAACGGTACAGATAATCTCGCCGCCGACTTTTTTTTCGGCAGCCTTCTTCCCTGTGGTGACTCCCTGGGAAGTAGAAACAATGAGGGTCCCATAACCGTTAAAAACCCGGGGCATATTCTTATACCCCGTATACACCCGCCGTCCGGGCTTGCTGACCTTTTCGATGCCGTGAATCACCGGCCCGGTTTCATCATCGTATTTAAGAAAAACCCGGATGGTATTGGCCCCTTCCTGACTCACTTTTTTAAAGTTCTTGATATATCCTTCGGTCTTCAATATCTTGACGATCTCAAGCTTAAGTTTTGAGGTAGGAATATCAACTTTTTCATGCTTTGCCATTCCGGCATTCCGGATTTTGGTCAGCATATCCGCAACGGGATCAGTAACGCTCATCCTCTTCTCCTACCAGCTTGATTTGGTAACGCCAGGGATAAGTCCCTCGCTTGCAAGTTTACGAAAACAAAGACGGCACATTTCGAATTTCCTAAGGTACCCCCTGGCCCGTCCGCAGATCCGGCAGCGGTTCACCTTCCTTGATTTATATTTAGGCGTCCGCAGTGCCTTAATAATCATTGTCTTTCTTGCCATGGTTCCTCACTTTCTAAAGGGCATACCGAACCTGGAGAGGAAAGCCTTGGCCTCCGCATCGGTCCGGGCAGTTGTTACGATGACTATGTTCAGTCCCGCCACCCTTTCTATTTTATCAAAATCTATTTCCGGAAAAATTATCTGTTCCGTAACACCCATAGAATAATTACCGTGACCGTCAAAGGCATTTTGGTTTACCCCGCGGAAGTCCTTTACCCGGGGCAGGGCCACGTTCACCAGCCGGTCAAGAAATTCGTACATCATCGCTCCCCGAAGAGTTACCTTGGCGCCAATTTCCTGGCCGGATCTGATCTTAAAATTGGCAATGCTCTTGCGGGCCTTGGTTTTTACCGCCTTTTGACCGGTGATTTGTGTTAGATCGTCGATGGCAGCATCCAGAAGTTTTTTGTTCTGCAGCGCTTCTCCAACGCCCATGCTGACCACAATCTTTTCCAGCCTGGGAGTCTGCATTGGGGATTTGTATCCGAATTCCTTAAACAGTTCCGGAGCGATCTGCTCCCGGTATATTTTTTTTAGCCGGGGTTCGTATTTAGCAGCCATTACAGAGCCTCCCCGCATTTTCTGCAAACCCTGGTTTTAATGGGTTTTCCGGTTTTTGAGTCCACTCCGCCCAGTTTATAGCCGATCCTGGTGGGACCGCATTTTTTGCAGAGGATCATGACATTGGAAGAGTGAATGGCCGCTTCTATTTCTACAATGCCTCCCCGGTCCTGCTGGCTGCGGCGCTTTTTGGCCTTCTTAACCATGTTGAGCCCTTCCACCACCACCCGGTCCTTGTCCCTGAGTATTTTAAGAATACGGCCCCGCTTGCCCTTATCCTTACCGGCCATGATTTGGACAGTGTCTTCTTTTTTTAACTTGAATTTATGTACCGCTGTCATAATCTTTCCTCATCATCCTTTACAATACTTCCGGCGCCAGGGAAACTATTTTCATAAACTCCGCCCTTTCCCGAAGTTCCCGGGCTACCGGCCCGAATACGCGTTTACCCTTGGGGTTAAGGGCGGCATCAATAAGCACACAGGCATTATCGTCAAAACGGATATAGGTTCCATCGGAGCGGCGGTATTCCTTGTGGATCCGGACCACCACAGCTTTTTCAACGGATCCCTTCTTAACCGTAGAGGTGGGCAGGGCATCCTTGACCGCCACCACAATAATATCCCCTATGCTGGCGTATTTACGCTTTGAACCGCCCAGGACCTTGATACATTGGGCGATTTTTGCACCCGAATTGTCGGCCACATTCAGAAAGGTTTCTACCTGTACCATGCTCACTCCTTCCTTAACGGGCCCTTTCAAGAATTTCCGCAAGATTCCAGCACTTTTCCCTGCTCAAGGGCCGACATTCCACAACCCGGACCCGGTCGCCGGCTTTGGCGTCATTTTTTTCATCGTGGGCTTTTAGCCGTTTAATCCGGGTAACATATTTTTTATAGAGCGGGTGCAGCGCCTTGTTTTCTACGGCGACAACAATGGTTTTATCCATCTTGCTGCTTTTGACGATCCCAACAAATTCTTTTTTTCCGCCCTTGGCTTTCTTTTCCATAAATTATGCCTTCTTCTCCGCCATCAAAGCTTGTTTTGCCGCATTTTTTTCCTGTACTGAAATCAATGTGTTTATCCGGGCAATCTGACGGCGCATCACTCGTTTCTGAAGCGGATTATCCACACGCCCAATAACCATCTGAAAACGGAGATCCATATATTTTTTAGCAAGCTCTTCCCGCTTTGCCTTTAGCTCCTGAAATGACAGGTTCTTAAATGAATTCCTCAATCTTCACTCCTGTTAAAAACGCAGCACATTTTAGGCCAGCTCAAAATCGGCGCGGGCCACAAATTTGGTTTTAATGGGAAGCTTGGCCCCAGCCAGTGTCATCGCTTCTTCCGCCAGTTTTTTGTCGATACCCCCCAGTTCAAACATCACCGTACCGGGCTTGACCACCGCCACCCAATATTCGGGGGCACCCTTTCCTTTTCCCATGCGGGTTTCCGCCGGTTTCTTGGAAAAGGGTTTATCCGGAAATATCCGGATCCAGAGCTTGCCGCCCCGTTTTACATGACGGTTCATAGCAACCCGGGCCGCTTCTATCTGCCTGTTGGTAATCCACATCCGATCCAGGGCAATCAGGCCGTAATCGCCGAACACCACCGCATTTCCCCGGGTGGCGTTGCCGGGCATATTCCCCCGTTGTACCTTGCGGTGTCTTACCCGTTTGGGACTCAGCATATTGTACCCCTATGCCTTGGCGGGAACCCTTTCCCGCCGTTTTCGTACAAGGGCTCCGGCATCTTCCTTCTGCTCCCTGCCGTACTTCATGCCGTTGTATACCCAAACCTTGACGCCAATGGCGCCGAAGGTGGTTTGAGCCTCGGCAAAACCGTAATCAATATCCGCCCTTAAGGTATGAAGGGGGATCCGCCCTTCCTTTGCTTCTTCGGTTCGGGACATTTCCGCTCCACCCAATCGCCCGGATAGGCGCACCTTTATTCCCTGGGCATTGCCCTTCTTAATGGCGTTGGAAATGGCCTGTTTCATGGTCCGCCGAAAACTTCCCCGGGCCAAAAGCTGCCGGGCAATGTTCTGGGCCACAATCTGGGCATTGTTGTCGGCGTTCCGTACTTCCTTAATTTTGATCTGCACTTTCTTGGAAACGAGTTTTTGCAGTTCCGACCCGATCTTTTCTATATTTGCACCCTTGACACCGATGATAACTCCCGGCCGGGCAGTGTGGATCACAATGGTAATCCGCTGGGGGTGCCGTATTATTTCCAGCTCGGCAATGTCCGCCCCTTTGCATTCTTCCATGGTAAGGATAAATTTTCGCAGCTTTATATCTTCGTGCAGGGTATCGGCATATTCCCGGGGGTCCACATACCAGCGGGAACCCCAGGTTTTATTGATCCCTATTCGCAGTCCGGTTGGATGTACTTTTTGTCCCATTATTTTCCTGCCTCGTCTATTACCACCGTAATGTGGCACATTCTTTTTAGGAGCATATCCGCCCGGCCCCTGCCGCGGAACCAAACCCGTTTCATCCGGGGGCCTTCGTTTACCTGAACGTCTTTGATGTAGAGCATATCTTCGTCTAGTTTTTTGTTTTGCTCCAGGGCATTGCCGGCGGCGGATTTGACGGTTTTGCGAATTAGTCTGGCGCCCTTATGGGGCATGTGCTCCAGCATGGCCATGGCATCGGAATAGCTTTTGCGCCGTACCAGATCCGCCACAGGCCTGATTTTATAGGGAGAGGCAATGATAAACTTCGTTTCGGCCCTGAAACCGGCGCCGGTCTTTTCGGGCTGCGCTTTTTTTGCCATTACTTCTTAACCGCCTTTTTGTCCGAGCCCGCATGGCCCCGGAAAATCCGGGTGGGGGAAAATTCTCCCAGTTTATGGCCCACCAAATTTTCCGTAATGTACACGGGAACCCATACTTTGCCGTTGTATACGGAGATTGTACCCCCAACCATTTCGGGGATGATCGTGGAACAGCGGGAATAGGTTTTAATCATCTTCCTGTCCCCGGCCTTGCTCATCTCAAGCACCTTTTTGTAAAGGCTCTTTTCGATAAAGGGCCCCTTCTTAATCGATCTCGACACTCCCTAAACTCCTATTCCCAATTATTTCTTTTTCCTGCGGCTTACAATAAACCGTGAGGAAGGCTTATGTTTCTTCCGGGTCTTGTATCCCTTGGTGGGCTGCCCCCAGGGAGTAACCGGATGGATACCTTTGTTCTTTCCTTCGCCGCCCCCGTGGGGATGATCCACGGGGTTCATCACCATGCCCCGGACCGTGGGCCTGACGCCAAGCCAGCGTTTGCGGCCCGCCTTGCCCAGAGTTACGTTCATGTGATCCTCATTGCCCACAGTCCCAATGGTGGCATAACATTTTTTAAAGACCATGCGCATTTCCCCGGAAGGAAGTTTTATCGTTACATAGTCCCCTTCTTTGGCGGCAACAAGGGCCCCGGATCCGGCGGAACGGACCATTTGAGCGCCCTTGCCCAGGGTAAGTTCCACATTGTGTACGGTAAAGCCCAGGGGAATATTTTCCAGGGGCAGGGCATTACCCGGCTCAATAGGAGCATCCGGCCCGGCATTGATAGTGTTTCCTGCGGCAAGTCCCTTAGGGGCGATGATGTACCTCTTATCCCCGTCGGCATAATTGATAAGGGCAATATTGGCGCTGCGGTTGGGATCATATTCAATGGTAACTACTTTGCCGGGAACGCCGATCTTGTCCCGTTTAAAGTCAATGGTTCGATAACGGCGTTTATGGCCCCCACCCTTGTGACGGACACTTATCCGCCCATTCCAGTCCCGGCCCGCCCGTTCCGCTCTGCCTTCGGTAAGGGATTTTTCCGGTTTGGTCTTTTTGGTCAATTCTGAAAAATCAAGGCTAGTCCATTGCCGCATACCAGCGGTAATCGGTTTATATGTCTTAATACCCATAATTAAACGCCCTCAAAAACAGCAATCTTCTCGTTTTTGGCCAGTCGTACCACGGCTTTTTTCCACGAAGACGTGTAACCTGGCCGGTTTCGCAGCCTCTTGGGCTTGCCTCCCACCATCATTACCGTACAGGATACGGGATGCACATTAAAAATTTTCCGGACCGCTTCCTTTATCTGTATTTTAGAAGCCCGGGGATCAACCTTAAATACATATTTGCCCTGCTCTCGCAAAATGTTGGCCTTTTCCGAAAGGACCGGTTCAATCAATATGGATTCATAGTTCATGCCCCAGCCCCCGTTTTTTGTTCAGTGTCCTTAGCGTTTTTGTTATAAAATTCATTCAGGTTTTTTGCCGCCGTTTCCAAAAGCAGCACCCGGCGGCCGTAAAAAAGATCGTGAGCCCGCAGGCGGTTATAGGAAAGGTAGGACAACCAAGGAATATTTGCCGCCGCCCTCTTGGTTCTTTGATCATCGTCTTTAAGAATAATAACGGTCCGTTCGGGGGTTCCAAAATTATCCAGCAGTTTTGCCAGATCCCGTGTCTTCCCCGATTCGATGGAAAAATCTTCTACCACCTTTAGAATACCGCTTTGCATTTTAAGGGAGAGGATCGTTTTCATGGCCAGGCGCTTTGCTTTTTTGGGGATTGTATAGGAAAAATCCCTGGGTTTAGGACCAAAGATCGTGCCGCCTCCCACAAGGAGGGGTGATTTTTTGTCTCCCCGCCGGGCCCGGCCCGTTCCCTTTTGCCGGTAGGGTCTGGCATTGGAACCGTGAATTTCTCCCCTGTCCTTGGTTGAGGCGGTTCCCAGCCGTTTATTGGCAAGCTCGTTGTTGATTGCATGCCAGATCACTTCGTCGTTTACCGGCAGACCGAATACGGCGTCGTCCAGTTCAATGGTGCGCAGTTCCTTGCCTTCTTTTGAATACACTGTACCCTTCATACTTTCCTACTTCTTAACTGCCGAACGGACAAATACTAATCCCTTGTTAATCCCCGGTACGGCGCCCTGGATCATTAAAAGGTTTTTTTCAACATCTACCTTGACCAGCCTTTGGCTTAGCACGGTAACCCGTTCCCGGCCCATCCGTCCGGGCAGTTTAACGTTCTTAAAGGTCTTGTGGGGATAGGTGGCCTGCCCTGTGGATCCCGGGGCACGATGAAATTTGGAACCGTGCCTTTTTGGCCCTCCGGAAAACCCATGACGCTTAACAACGCCCTGAAATCCTTTACCCTTGCTGATACCGGTAACATCCACATAGCGGCAGCCTTCAAAAAGCTCTACCCCCAGGTTGTCTCCGGCCTGCACTTCTTTTTCAAAATCCCTGAACTCCCGCACCGTTTTTTTCGGTTCGATTCCTTCAGGGAATTGGCCTGCCCGGGGCTTGGTAATCCGATTTTTCTTAACCTCCCCAATTCCCAGGACTACCGCTTCGTAACCGTCCTTTTCTTTTTCTCTCCGGGCTATGACCGTATTTGGATCGATCCTCAAAACCGTGACCGGTATAAAGTTACCGTCATCATCGAAGATCTGCGTCATTCCCACTTTCCTGGCCATAAGACCCAACATGCAAAACTCCCGATATCAATAACGCCAGTTATTGGAAGTTGTTCGGAAACTGTTGTTTCCAAACAACTCTACTGCTTGATTTCCACATCTACCCCGGCTGGAAGTTCCAGCTTCATCAGGGAATCCATTACTTCCGAAGACGGATTGATAATATCGATCAGGCGCTTATGGGTGCGCATCTCAAATTGTTCACGGCTTTTTTTGTTCACATGGGGTGAACGGAGTACCGTAAACTTGTTAATCCGGGTCGGAAGGGGAATGGGGCCCGTCACCTTGGCCCCGGCCTTCTGCACCGTCTGAACGATTGATTTTGCGCTCTGATCGATCAGCTCAACATCGAAACCGCGCAACCGTACGCGAATTCGTTCCTTTGCCATTGTTCCTCCGCCTTAGAAAACAATAAAGGGCTGACCGCCTTTTACAAAGCGCCAACCCTTTTCCCTTTACTCTACAACCTCAGTTACCTGACCGGAAGCGACGGTTTTACCGCCTTCCCTGATAGCAAAACGAAGCCCCTTCTCCATAGCAATGGGATGAATGAGCTCACCGAAAATCTCCGTATTGTCCCCGGGCATGACCATTTCCTTGCCTTCCGGCAGTTTGACCGTCCCGGTAATATCGGTGGTCCGGAAGTAGAACTGCGGCCGGTAGCCGGTAAAGAAGGGGCTGTGCCGCCCTCCTTCTTCCTTGGAAAGGCAGTAAATCTGTCCCTTGAATTTGCTGTGGGGGGTAATGGATCCGGGTTTTGCCAATACCTGGCCCCGTTCCACTTCTTTCTTATCAATACCCCGGAGCAGGGTTCCGACATTATCTCCGGACTGGGCCTGATCCAGCAGCTTGTTGAACATTTCGATGCCGGTAACGACGGTCTTTTTGGTGGGCCGGATGCCGACAATTTCTATTTCTTCGTTCAGCTTTAAGATGCCCCGTTCTACTTTTCCAGTAACTACGGTGCCGCGGCCTTGAATAGTAAATACGTCTTCGATGGGCATAATAAATGGTTTTTCGTCGTCCCGAACGGGATCAGGGAAGTAGCTGTCCATGGCGTCCAACAGTGCCTGGATACAGGCAGTGCTTTCTGTTTCTTCACCCTTAGTAAGATCTTCCATGGCTTTAAAGGCCGAACCCTTGATGATGGGGATTTCATTGCCGGGAAAACCATTTGCGGTAAGCACGTCCTTGATTTCCTCTTCGACAATCTCAAGAAGGTCGGGATCGTCTACAAGGTCTACTTTATTGAGAAAGACGATAATATTGGGAACGCCGACCTGGCGGGCCAGAATAATATGTTCCCGGGTCTGGGGCATGACCGAATCAGGGGCGGATACTACAAGTACAGCACCGTCCATCTGGGCCGCACCGGTAATCATATTCTTGATGTAGTCGGCGTGACCGGGACAGTCAATGTGGGCATAGTGCCGTTTTTCCGACTGGTATTCCAGGTGCCGAGTGTTGATCGTAATACCCCGGGCTTTTTCTTCCGGAGCATTATCAATATCATCAAATTTCATAACCTTATCGCCGTATTTTTTTCCGCAGTACCCGGTGATGGCGGCAGAAAGGGTCGTCTTGCCGTGATCGACATGTCCGATGGTGCCCACATTCATGTGGATTTTAGTTCTATTGAACTTGTCCTTTGCCATTACTTCTTCCTCCTAAATATATAACCGACAAGACAATTTTGATGGGGGAAAAGACAGCAGAAAACAATACCGTCATTCCACCTGTCCCATCAAAGACTGATGATCGGTTTGGAATATGAAAACGCCGGGGCGTTAAATCATTACCAAAAAATACATGGAGTTTTGCCTTGCAGAACTCCGTTCTTTAGCCGCTTTTTCAAAACCAATTTTAAAACTAACATCGCTTAAAAATTGGTTTACCATCTATAATGAGCGAAGGCCTTGTTGGCCTCAGCCATTTTGTGGGTATCCTCTTTCTTTTTAAAGGCCGAGCCGGTGCTGTTATAAGCATCCAGTAATTCCGCCGCCAGCCGTTCATCCATGCCGCGGCCCGTCCGTGCCCGGGCGGCATTGATAATCCATCGCATCCCCAGGGCTTCCCTCCGGGATTCCCGAATTTCCACCGGCACTTGATAAGTGGCGCCGCCGACCCGGCGGGATTTTACCTCCAGAATGGGCTTTACGTTATCAATGGCCTTAAGAAATACTTCCAGGGGTTCCTTGTCAGCAACCTTGGACTGGATCCCCAAAAGGGCATTATGCACGATCCGGAGGGCAACCGAACGCTTGCCTTCCCACATCATGCGGTTGACAAACTTGGAAACTATCACATTGTTGTACTTGGGATCTGGCAAAATACCCCGGTCCACTGTTTTCTTCTTTCTACCCATTATCTTATGCCTTAGGGCGCTTGGCGCCGTATTTTGAACGGCCCCGTTTGCGGTCCGCCACGCCCAGAGTATCCTTAGCACCCCGGATAATATGATACCTGACCCCGGGAAGGTCCTTGACCCGTCCACCCCGGACCAGGACCACCGAATGTTCCTGGAGATTATGTCCAATACCGGGAATATAGGCAGTTACTTCGGTTCCATGGGAAAGCCTAACCCGGGCCACCTTACGGAGGGCAGAATTGGGCTTTTTGGGTGTTACCGTCATAACCCGGGTGCAGACCCCCCGTTTTTGGGGACAGGAATGAAGCGCCGGGGACTTGGTCTTGGAAGTAACCTGTTTTCTTCCAAAACGGACCAATTGATTAATTGTAGGCACTCTACAAACTCCTAAAAAACAAAACGACAATAAACCGCTCCGGAGAAAACATCCCCCGTACGGTCATTTGAGACTCCAAAAAAGGCTTTCTCAAAACTTTAGCTTTTGAAAAAGCAGCCTCTGGTCCAGGAAAGAAGCCGGTTGCTAGGTCTTTTCCCTACTCTCGAAGTGCAAACATAGCAATTAAAAAAAAAAAGATCAAGCCCCTGGATAAAAAAAAGCAAAAAACCGCCGTTTTTTCACATTTCTCCTATATCTTCCATAACAGGGACCCGGACGGTACAGGGGGCGGCATAAAAAACATATTCACTTTTTTGTTGGTTCCGGCGCAAAAACTCTTGAAAAAATCTGAATTTAGAGCCAAATTTTTGTTATTCAGGTCAAAATTCCAGACAAATTAATCAAAACCCGCTGATAAAGGCCCTTTTTGGGGGAAATGCTTGTTTTCTTTCAATGGTATATGGCATTACGGGTTTGTTACGGCAAGAGAGTGCACAAGGGCATTTTGCACCCAATTTTCGGCACAGGGCAAGCGGTGATCGGTCTTGATTATTAATATAATGAACATTATCTTGTTTTCTATGTAATTAAGGAGAATTACCATGAAAAAAATATCAGTTTCCGTTTTTCTGCTCTATATGATGTTCATCCCCCTGTATGGGATTACCATTCAATTTGACGATGAAAATTCAATTGAAATAGATACTCCATCCAACTGGAAAACCGAACAGGACAAAGGGACACCACTGCCTGAAATGGGATCTACCTTTGACATAAGACTCACGGCGCCAATAAACGAAAAAACCATGTTGATCATCACTGTCGGAAAAACCTTGACGGGAAAACCTCTGACCCAGAGGCAGATGAATGACCTGACTAAAAAGATAACAACAAACTATCTTCGGGAATCCGTCGAAAAAAGAGCCTCTTTTGTTGATGTACCGGTCCGAGGTGGAAAAGGAAAATATGCCATTTTTACCGACGCGTCGCTGATAAATAAAAGACCCAGACCGGATGAATATTTGTACGCTGTTTTGTTTCTGGTAAATTATGATAACGGATGCTTTGTGTATGCGACGGGGCTCACCGACGACACTTCCGGTGCTGGTTTCCAGAATATGGTAAAAAGCATTTCCAGCATGGAACCGTCATTGGCCGTCATTGTACAAACACCGCCGGTCCAAATACAAATAACCAGAGAGGGTGCCCTGATAAGCAATGCCGCAAGCAGATTAAAATTGCTGATACCATCTAAAACTCTAAAAAAAATGCCCGTCCAGGGCGGCAGACAAAACAATCCCGGTTATTTTTATTTTGAGGATACTAAAGACAAACTGCTTATATCCGGCTGGCTGGAACCAGTCGAAAAATTCAAACACCGCACAGCAAGAGAATTTTGGGACTCCCGCCCGGCAAGCCGGGAACAATTAAATCCCCTGTATGCGAAAATCGGAGATTGGGATGTTTTTCTATATGATCTTCCGCTGCCGGAAATATTCCGCAGCACAGGAGCAAGCGCCCATTTGCAGGCAAACCTCCTGCAGGAAAACGCATGGATCGACCTGCATTTATCCAGAACAGACGCAAAACCAAGCGAAACCCTGCGTAACGAACTTATTGAGTATCTAAAAACCCTGGAAATACAAAAATAGCGTTGTTCGGAAACTTCAGTTCCCGAACAAGTCCAATAACGGAATTACGCATCCCGGATTAACGAAAAAGTTTTTTCGGCGCAGTCGTTCCAGGAAAAGGCTTTGGCCCGTTCCAGTCCTTTCTGGGAAAGGGATCGGGCAAGCTCCCGGTCGGTAAGATCTACCATCCGGTCCGCCATTTCTTCCACATCATGGGGATCAAAGTACAGCGCCGCATGGTTCGCCGCTTCCGGCAGAGAGGCCGCCCGGGCGCATGCTACGGGAACGCCGGAAGCCATGGCTTCCAGCACCCCCAGGCCAAAACCTTCATACATGGAAGGGTATACCACAAAATCCGCCCCCGCATAGAGTTCCGGCAGGCTGGTATAGGGGAAATGGCCGGTAAAAAAGATATCGTTTCGGTATCGTGAAGAAGCAGCGGCGGCCTTAACCGTCTCTGCGTTTTTGCTGTCCGATCCGGCCAGTACCAGCCTGTGGGGATACCGGGTCCGTTCCTTAAAAATAGCGAAGGCCTGTATCAATTTTCCGTGGTTTTTTACCGGATAATCTATCCGGGCAGCATAGAGGATGTAGGGCCTGCGGAAGCTAAATGGCTGAATCAGGACCACGCTTTCTTCGTTCCGGGGCCGGGGATAAAATACACTGGTATCCACCCCATTGGGGATCACGGTTATCTTCGATTCTTTTACATTTACAAGATCGATAAGTTCCTGTTTGACAAATTCGCTTACCGCAATGATCCGATCCAACCGCCGGAGGGAATCGGGAAGGATCATCCGGATTAACCCCAAGGATTCTCGGGTTTTCCGGGTTCCCCAATAGCCGGCCATATCATGGACCGTACCAATGGAGAGGCAGGGAAAGGCATGAGGAATACGCTGGTGGGCGGCGGGGAAAAAACAAGCCCGGTACCTCCGGGAAAGGGCAAAATCAGGGAACCGGATCAAATGCCAAAGGGTATTGGCGGTTCTACCGTTAAAACGGCACCGGGAGATATATTCACAGTGCCGGGCCGCTTCGGTATAGACATAACGGTCATAATCCCAGCCAAAAAGCTCGAATTGTTCTTTCTGAGGTATCCGTTTAAGGAGCTGCAGCAGATAAACACCTATCCCCGATCGGCCCCCGGCGGAGGCAAAGGTGTCTATACCGATTTTCATGCCATTAGTATACCGTTTTTTTGCTCAACCTACTATGTTATTGTCCATTATTACCCAAAAATGCCGGAATCGTATATTTAGCGGGGGAACCGGCAAAAAAAATGTATTTATTTTGATTTTTTACCGATAAACTACTTGAAACACAAGGTATGGTGTGATATACTGGGATATTATTCAGTTTTTGCGCTATATATATGGGGCTACAGGTAGGGTAACAATGCTGCGTCTGCTCCGTTTTTTAGTGTTTAGCGAGGGTTAGGTGCGCTGCCCCCATTGCGGCAACTTTGATGACAAAGTAATTGAATCCCGGACTTTGGCCAACGGCGAAGCGATCCGGCGGCGGCGGGAATGTACCTGTGGCTATCGTTTTACCAGCTATGAGAGGATCGAAGACAAGCCTTTCATGGTGGTAAAACGGGACGGACGAAGGGAACCCTTTGACCGGCTCAAGATTGAAAAAGGGGTAAAGCGGGCCCTGGAAAAGCGGCCAGTCTCTTCCATGCAGATCGAAAGCCTGGTAAACGATGTTGAAGATCAGGCGGAAATCCTTGGCCGGGTCAGCCATGAAATTAATTCCAAAAAACTGGGGGATCTGGTTTTAACGAAAATTGGAGAGATGGACAAAGTTGCCTATGTCCGTTTTGCATCAGTATACCGGCACTTTGAAAATCCGGATGAATTCGTCCGGGAAATTAAAAAACTGGGAACCGGGGAGGAAGTATGATACGCAGCGTGGTAAAGCGCTCCGGAGAAATAGAAGGTTATAACAGGCGGAAAATACGGGACGCCATAGCCCGGGCCTTTGCCGCTGTACGGGGATCGGAAAACAACGATGTCGGCATCGATGCCTTGACTGCCAGGGTGGAAGAACTGATCCTGACCATGATGGCTGGGCGTCATCCAAACTCAATCCCCGCCATCGAGGAAATCCAAGACCTGGTAGAAACCTCTCTGATTGAAAAAAAAGAAACCGCCGTTGCCAAAGCATACATCCTCTACCGGGCGCGGCACGAAGCAATGCGGGACGCAAAACGGCTCATGCTGGACATCGATTCCACCATGGACGGCTACCTGAAACAATCGGACTGGCGGGTTAACGAAAACGCTAATGTAAATTATTCCCTGGGAGGACTGATACTCCACAATTCGGGGAGTATCACCGCCAATTACTGGCTGAAAAATATTTACGATCCGGAAATCGCCGCCGCCCATAGGAACGCCGACTTCCACATTCACGACCTGTCGATGTTTTCCGGCTACTGCGCCGGCTGGTCCCTCCGGCAGTTAATTGCCGAAGGACTGGGAGGAGTACCGGACAAGATCACCAGCAAACCCGCAAAACATCTTTCTACCCTGATGCAGCAGGCGGTAAATTTTCTGGGCTGTTTACAAAACGAATGGGCCGGCGCCCAGGCATTTTCTTCCTTTGACACCTATACCGCCCCCTTTGTTAAGGCCGATAATCTTTCGGACAAGGAAATAAAACAATGTCTGCAAAGCTTTATCTTTGGCGTCAACACCCCCAGCCGCTGGGGATGCCAGGCACCTTTTACCAACATCACCCTGGACTGGAATTGTCCTGTCGACTTAAAAGATCGCCGGGCCGTAGTGGACGGAAAAGAAACGAATTTTTGCTACGGCGACTGCAAAGAGGAAATGGACCGGATAAACCGGATCTTCATTGAACTGATGCTGGAAGGAGACGCCGCGGGCCGGGGTTTTCAATACCCCATACCTACCTACAATATTACCGCAGACTTCGACTGGGACAGCCCCAACTCCGCCCTCCTCTTTGAAATGACCGGCCGTTATGGCACCCCCTACTTCCAGAACTTTGTCAATTCCGACCTTGATCCCGGCGATGTACGATCCATGTGCTGCCGGCTCCAACTGGACAAACGGGAACTCCGTAAACGAGGAGGAGGCCTATTCGGATCCGATGAACTGACCGGTTCCATCGGGGTAGTAACGATTAACCTTCCCCGGCTGGGTTACCTGGCAAAAAACAGGGATGACTTTTACTTCCGCCTGGAAAAATTGATGATCCTGGCCAAGGAAAGCCTAAAGACCAAACGCAAGGTGGTAACCAAACTTTTGGAGACTGGATTGTTTCCCTATACCCGCCGCTATCTCCGCACCATGGACAACCACTTTAACACCATAGGGCTTGTGGGAATGAATGAATGTATCCTTAACTTTTTGGGCCGGAACATTACCATCGCCGACAAGAGCGGACAGGACTTTGCCCTTTCGGTGCTGAATTTTATGCGGAAAAAGCTGGCCGATTTCCAGGAAGAAACGGGAGAACTGTTTAACCTGGAAGCTACTCCGGCGGAATCCACTTCCTACCGGCTGGCAAAACACGACAAACAGCGGTACCCCGACATTATCAGTTCCGGTACGGCTGAGCCCTACTATACAAATTCCACCCAGCTTCCGGTCATGCAGACCGAAGATATCTTTGACGCGCTGGACCTTCAGGAGGCACTGCAAGCCGCCTATACCGGAGGCACGGTGTTTCACACCTTTACAGGTGAAGCCATAGAAGACTGGCGTGTCTGCCGGGATTTGGTCAAGACCATCGCCAACAATTACCGGATCCCCTACTTTACCCTTTCTCCTACTTTTTCGGTTTGTCCCATCCACGGCTACCTTAGGGGAGAACACTTCTTCTGTCCCTTTTGCAGGGAAGAAGAAATGGAACGTCTTAACAAACGCATTGCCGCCCTTGAAAAAGAACGGGAAGAGGTGATGGCAAGCTAAAAAACAGGAGCAAAATATGAGAAACCTTGAGGTCATTGAAACTGAACTAGCCGCGGCGAGGGAGGCCCTTTCCAATGCGAAGGGAACGCCGGCGGAAGTGTACAGCCGTATCGTGGGATATTACCGATCGGTACGGAACTGGAACAGGGGCAAGCGGGAAGAATACGGCCAGCGGGTGATGTTTCAGCCTGATGCATCCCTGCTGGCCTCCTGCACAACGGGAATACTGGAACAACCGGACAATCAAGAGCCCAGTGAAGAACGAGTTCTCCTCTTTGTCCGCCCCGCCTGTCCTGCCTGCCCCTCTGCAAAGGTTGCGGCAGGTAAGCTCGGTATCCCAATGGAACTGTACGATGCCGATACCGACGAAGGATTGGCGGAGGCAGTACGGCACCAGGTGCTGTCCACCCCCACGGCGATACTTCTTTCTTCTACCGGAAAAGAACTGGGCCGCGCCCGGGATGCCCAGGCCATTGAACGGCTCATGGAAGAGGCCGTCGCCGTATAAACCGGTAGCCCTGCCCGCCCTTGGGGCTACACCAGAGTTCGGGCGATGCGGACTATGTCGGCAAAGACTCCGCCAGCGGTAACCTGGGCACCGGCACCGGGACCCTTGATCACCATGGGAAGCTTTGAATAGCGGTCGCTCATAATCACCACCATGTTGTCTGAATCTTTTAGGGTAAGGAAGGGGCTGTCCGCTTCTTCGATCCGTAAAGAGAGTTTTGCCCTGCTTTCTTCGATAACCGCCACATAGCGAAGGGTTCTGCCATCTGCCGCTGCTTTTGCCCGGCGGGATTCAAAATCTCCATCACACTTTTCCAATTCTTTAAAAAAACTTTCCACATCGGGGGCCTTAAAACAAGCGGCAGGGAGCAGAGGTTCAATTTCAACGGCACTGAACTCCAGGGATATGCCGCATTCTCGGGCCAGGATAAGTGCTTTCCGGGCGGCGTCCATGGCGTTTAAATCGTCCCGGGGATCCGGTTCGGTGTAGCCTGCAATTTTTGCCTCCCGGACCAGGGCGGAAAAAGATTTACCGCCGTCAAAGTTATTAAAAATATACGACAGGGTTCCGGAAAGAACCGCCTCGATACGCCGCACCCGATCTCCGGAGAGAAACAAATCCCGCAGGGTGGAGATCACTGGAAGTCCCGCACAGACTGTGGTTTCGTAAAGATAAGGGATGCCCCGTTCCCGGGAATAACCGGTCAGCATCCGGTAGTATTCATAACTCCCCGCATTGGCCCGTTTGTTGGGGGTAATGATCGGTATGGAGTGTGTTATAATGCCGCCATAGGCGGCGGATACTTCGTCGCTGGCGGTACAGTCGCAAAAGGCCGTGTTGGGAAGGTTCAAAACCTTCATCCTATCGATAAATGCTTTCAGGTTAAACGGTTCCGGCTTTTCATTATCCGGTTTTACATTTCCCCTTTTAAATAATTCTTTTACGTCTCGCGGATCAAGGCCCTGGGCATTAAAGATCATGCCCCGGGAATTGCCCGCCCCCGCCAGATTGATCCTGATTTGGTGGGTGTCTGCCAGTATTTCCCGGTGTTCTGCAAGTTGATCCAAAAGGGTTCCTCCGATAAGACCGGAGCCCAGGAGGAAGAGGTTCACCGAGCGAACCCCGGCCAGAAAGAACGCTTCGTGAATGGCGTTAAGGGCCTTTGCTTCATCGGATCGGGCAATTACCAGGGAGATATTGAGTTCCGATGAGCCCTGGGCGATGGCCACTACGTTGATCCCGTTCCGCCCCAGGGCGTGGAAAACCTTGCCGGAAATGCCGGACACCCGCTTCATCCGTCCGCCCACCACAGCAATAATGGCAAGCTCCTCCTCCACAGCCGGTTCCTCTACGACTCCATCGGCGATTTCCCGGCTGAACTCTTCCTTTAAGGCAGCGGCTGCATCTTCCCCCGACCTGGGATCCACCGCTGCGCAGATCGAATATTCACTGGATGCCTGGCTGATAAGGATCACGTTGATCTTCCGCCGGGCCAGGGCGCCAAAGAATCGGGAAGAAAAACCCGCGACCCCTACCATGCCCGGCCCCTGCAGGCGGATTAGAGTTACCTGGGGAAGAGAACTAATCCCCCTGATAGGATATTCGCTTTGTTCGCCGGTTTTGGTGATCCGGGTTCCGGGACAGGAAGGATTAAAGGTATTTCGTATTACGATGGGAATTCCTTTTTCCAGAGCAGGTCTGACCGTAGGAGAATGAAGCACCTTTGCCCCAAAATGAGAAAGTTCCATCGCCTCCTCGTAGGAAAGGGAATTAATGCGAAAGGCATCCTTAACCAGTTTTGGATCGGAGGTCAAAAGTCCGTCCACATCGGTCCATATCTCCACCAATTCAGCATCCAGCGCCGCTCCATACAGGGCCGCAGATAAATCAGAACCTCCCCTTCCAAGAGTGGTAACAAAGCCATCCTCCGAACGGGCAACAAAACCGGATGCAACAAAAAGAACACTCCCCTTTACCTTTTTCTTTATGCGGCTGTATGTTTTGTCCAGAAAAACATGGGCTGCACCATGCTTGTTATCGGTAACGATGAGTTCCCGGGAATCCAAATATTCCGCCGGAACACCGGAAACGCTGAGGATCCGGGCAATAAGGGGAGCGGAAAGATGTTCACCATAACTCATGAGGTTATCCAAAATTTTAGGAGAGAGTTCATGCAGTACGGCAATTCCGTCCAGTATCCGGAAAAGTTCGGTACAGGTCTGTTCTATATCCAAAGCGGCGGCTTTTTGTTCGCCGCCGGAAAGAAAGGCGGCGTTAAGTTCCAGATGCCGCCGTTTTATTTCGGCTAATGCATCCGCCGCGGCATTGTCCGCGGAGGAGCCCTGTGCATTCCGGGCAGCTTCGATAAGGGCGTCGGTTATTCCCGACAGGGCGGATACCACTACCACCCTTGCTTTACCCGCATGATCGGGATCTTTTACAATGGAAACAAGCTTAGAGATTGCCTCAGATGTGCCAACGGAAGTACCGCCGAATTTAAGTACCAGCATTTTGTTATACTACTCCCCTTGTCCGCTCAATTTCAATCCGCTATGATCCATGCCATGCGGCATTATTTCGACTGGGCGGCCACTGCTTTGCCAATAAACCGGAAAGAACCTGTCCTCCATGCCGGCCTTTCCATCCCCTTCGGCAACCCTTCTTCCATCCATGCGGAAGGTAAAGCCGCCCGTATGGCACTGGAAGATGCCCGGTCCCGTTGCGCTCAAGCACTGGGAGTAACGGCGGAAGAATTGTACTTTACTTCCGGCGGAACTGAATCAAATGCCATGATCCTTTTTTCCCTGCTCTGTAGACCCCGCCGGACCAACAATTCACAATCCGCGGCACTGCTCTATTCGGCGGCGGAACATCCGTCAGTCCGGGAAAATGCCCCCGTACTGGAACAGCTCGGCATTCCCTGCGCTTCCATCGGAATAGAGACCGATGGAAGGACAAGCATCGCCATGTTGGAACGGGCACTGAAAAAAAATCCAGCTCCCCGGATGGTGGCGATCATGGCAGTAAACAACGAAACCGGTGCAATAAACGACATGGACGCACTATCGTCAGTGATTCGCAAACAACGAGGAGCCCCCATTCATTTCCACTGTGACGCAGTTCAGGGGGCGGGAAAAATTCATCTGGACCTCCACGGCTGGGGAATTGACTCGGCGTCCCTGAGCGCCCATAAACTGGGAGGAAGCCGGGGGACGGGCCTCCTTTGGCTAAAATCGCCTATCACTCCTCTTTTTCGCGGCGGCGGCCAGGAAAGAAAAATTCGGCCCGGTACGGAAAATACCGCCGGATCGGCAGACCTGGCCCGGGTCCTGGAACAATACGCCGGATCCGCCCTTCCCCCCCTGTACGAAGCGGCGGTGGAACGGATGAAACTCCTTATTGCAGCACTGCAAAACTCAGGCTTTTTTATTCCCATACCGGTGGACCGTAAAGACGAAGACCGCCGTTTTTCGCCATGGATACTTCAGGGAGCGTTTCGGAACCATGCGGGGAATATCATCCCCGGCGAGGTGCTGGTCCGGGCCCTGGATGAACGGGGCTTTGCCATTTCCACTGGATCGGCATGTTCGGCGGCGGACAAAAAACGATCCGTGCTGGACAGCATGGGACTGAACAGGGAAACCAGCCTGGGAGGAATCCGTATTTCTCAGGGACATTCCACCACCATGGACGAAATCGATATGCTGGCGAAGACAATCAGTGAATTGTGCCGAACCCTATAACTGCTTTCATTTGGTACAGAATTTGCAGCGCATAAAAAAACAACCGTTCTTTTCCAAAACTTCAGTTTTTGGAAAAGAACCTTTAGGTTTATGGGAAAAACCAGCCAAAAAACTCAGCCGGCAAAGAAACCTTACTGAATTACCCCTATTTGGGCAGCCTTTTCTTTTGCTTCGGGAATCCAGCTCCGGAGATTTGATATTCTCTCAGCATCCGAAGGGTGGGTACTTAAAAATTGCGGCGTTCCACTGTTTCCCAAGGCAGCCATCCGCTCCCAGAAATTGATCGACATATTGGGATCGTATCCGGTAATGGCCAGGAGATATAGGCCGATACGATCCGCTTCGCTTTCATGGGACCGGGAAAAGGGAAGGGTTCCGAATATGGTGGATCCCGCTCCGTATACCGTCATGGCCAGGGCCTGTGCCTCCTGGCTTTGGTTTCCGGTAAAGATACTAAGGCCCACAGCGCCGAGTTCCTGGAGTACGCCGGCGCTTACCCTCTGCTGCCCATGGTTTAGCAGGGCGTGGGCCACTTCATGTCCCAGCACTACCGCCAAACCCGCTTCATCCTTGGTTACCGGAAGTATTCCCGTATAAACAACAATTTTTCCCCCAGGCATGCACCATGCATTTATTTCGGCGGATCTGACCAGGTTATACTCCCACTGGTATTTTTGCAGATAACTGCTTTGTCCGACCGAAGCGGCCCATTTTTCCGCTGCAAGTCTGATCCTGTTTCCCACCCGGCTGACCATTGCGGCATCCGCCGTTCCGGTAATAATCGTGTTTTCGTCTAAAAACTGTTTGTACTGGGTAAAGGAGGATGCCAGAAGGTTATCGCTATCCACCAGAGCCATGGTACTTTTGCCGGTATAGGGGTTTGTAGCACAGGCAGCAATAATAAGGACCGCCGCCGAAACTACAAAAAACAAGGGTGTCGAAAATAACCGTTTCATATTGCCTCCCAAATTGTATTATATCCATTTTGAACAGGTTTTCAACCGGATCACAGTGTGATATGATGACAGATGGAGAACAGCATGACGAATATCGGTTTGATTGCCCAAATTATGGGACCTGTGGTAGATGTCCGTTTTGAAGAAGACCGTGTTCCCTCAATACTTAATGCCCTCAAAGTTCATACCGGAGACCGGGATGTGATCCTGGAAGTACTTCAACATATCGGAGACAACAAGGTTCGCTGTGTCGCCATGGAAGCAACCGAAGGACTTGCCCGGGGACTCAAGGCGGAAGATACGGAAAGCCCCATCAGTGTTCCTGTGGGAGAAACCGTGCTGGGCCGGATGTTCAGCGTCACCGGACGGATCATCGATAAAAAAGGAAATTTTATTCCCGGTGAATTTGCTTCTATCCACCGGACCGCTCCGGGTTTTTCCGAACAGCGGCCCGCCACGGAAGTTTTTGAGACGGGAATTAAGGTGATCGACCTTATCGCCCCCTATGCCAAGGGAGGAAAGATCGGACTCTTCGGCGGAGCGGGAGTGGGAAAAACTGTCATCATCATGGAGCTGATCCGGAACATTGCCACCGAACATTCGGGGTATTCAGTATTCAGCGGAGTTGGAGAACGGAGCCGCGAAGGGGCGGATCTCTGGAAAGAAATGAATGAAAGCGGGGTTATCGACAAGACCGCCCTGGTTTTCGGCCAGATGAACGAACCCCCCGGCGCCAGGATGAGGGTAGCCCTCACGGGGCTGACCATGGCGGAACATTTCAGAGATCAGGGCGGCCAGGATGTTCTGCTCTTTATCGACAATATTTTCCGTTTTATCCAGGCCGGCGCCGAAGTTTCGGCCCTTTTGGGACGAATCCCCAGCGCCGTAGGGTACCAGCCTACTCTGGCCAATGAAATGGGATCTCTCCAGGAACGGATCGCCAGTACGCCGAAGGGGTCCATAACGAGCATTCAGGCGGTATACGTTCCCGCCGATGACTTGACCGACCCGGCCCCGGCCACCACCTTTGCTCATCTGGACGCCACCACCACCCTGTCACGGAAAATCGTAGAACTGGGAATTTATCCCGCCGTGGATCCCTTGGCTTCCAGCAGCCGCATCCTGGATCCTGCAGTGGTAGGGAAGGAACATTACAATACTGCCCGCCGGACACAGCAGATACTGCAGCGGTACAAGGAATTGCAGGACATCATCGCCATTTTGGGAATGGATGAATTGTCTTCGGAAGATAAACTCCTTGTAGCCCGGGCCAGGAAGGTTCAGCGTTTCTTTTCCCAGCCCTTCTTCGTGGGGGAAAAGTTTACCGGTATCGCCGGCCGTTATGTGCCGGTAAAAGAAACGGTCCGGGGCTTTAAGATGATCCTGGACGGCGAATGTGATTCCATTAACGAACAGGCCTTCTTTATGGCCGGAAACATTGACGATGTGCTTGCCAAGGCAGAATAATGAAAACCTTCAAGTTTGAATTAGATACTCCTTACTGCCGTTTTTATTCAGGGGAAACGGAGGCCATTACCCTTACCCTGCCAGATGGCGATATTACTGTTTACGCTGATCATTCGTTCTTTACCGCTCCGGTACTGGCGGGATTTCTTAAAATCAAAGATAAAGCCGGAACCTGGAAAAATGTCTTTATATCCGAAGGATTCCTGGAAGTAAAGGCCCATAACACGATCCTCATGGTGGACGCCGCCGAATGGCCCGGAGAAATCGACGGGGAACGGGCGGAAAGGGCCCTGGCCGCAGCGGAAGAAACGATCGCATCCAGTATGTTAAAATTTGAGATTACCGCCGCCAAAGCCGCCGCCCGGCGGGCAAAATTCCGTCTTAAGGTAAAAGAGGCAGGATAATTGCGACACGGCCGGCTCGAACGGCCCACCTGCTGCTTAGAAGGCAGCTGCTCTATCCAGATGAGCTAGTGTCGCCAGATTTTTTGCGCTTCCGGTGATCTATGCTAATATATACCAAAAAAAGATTTTTTGGAATCGGGCTACTGTAAAACGGAACTGCCGCCGATTATTTCGGTCATTTCCTGAGTAATCCCCGCTTGGCGGATCCGGTTATACCGGAGCTGGAGGGAGTCCAGCATTTCTTGAGCGCTCTTGGTAGCTTTGTCCATGGCGGACATCCGGGCGCTTTGCTCGCTGGCATAGGCTTCTACGAGGCACCCGTAAATAATTCCCTTGATGTACATGGGTACCAGGGCGTCAAAGACCGCTTCTTCCGATGGAAGGTACTCGAACTGCAATTCCACCCGTTTGTCCAAACCTAATTTGGCGATTTCATCCTGAAGCTTTTCTTTTTTCAAAGGAAGTATCTGGAGAACCGAAGGAAGCAGCTTGACCGTACTGTACATATGAGTATAAACGATATACGTTTCTTCAAACATTCCCCAAAGGTACTGGGCGATGATAAATTCCGCGATTTCCCGGGCGCTGTCCATATCGGGAAGCCGGGACCGGAAAGAAAAATTTTCCAGAATTAAGTGGGAAGAATGGATAAAGTACCGGTACCCTATGGCGCCAGTGAGGATCAATACCGGATTGGAAAGGTTTTCACAGAGCTTGTTTACTTCACGAAAAATATTGGCATTATACCCCCCCGCCAAACCCTTATCGCTGGTGATCACCAAGACGGCGCTGCGTTTTACTTGACCGGGCCCAGCAGGACTACCAGCCGGTTGAACTTTTGTACCAAGGAAAGGACTTCGCACTCCTCCCGCTCCGGCGAGAATATCACACATGGTTTTTTGAATCCGGGTAAAAAACGGCACCGTATCTTCCAGTACCCGCCTTCCCTTGCGGAGCTTTGAGGTGGAGATAAGGTTCATCGCCCTGGTTACCTGAAGGGTCTGCTGAATTGCCCGCATCCTAAAGCGGAGATCCCTTAAATTTGCCATTAAGCTCTTACGCCTTCATGGTTTTTGTCCGTAAGCTGCTTAAAGGTTTCGATTGCCTCTGAAAGTTTGCCCTCAATCTCCGCCGTTGTGGCACCAGTTTCCGCAATGGTTTGCAGTATCCCGAAGTGTTTCAGCAAAAGGTAATCCAGCAGATTTGTGATAAAGGATCGGATCTGATCCACCGGCACATCAATAAGATAACCGTTTACCGCCGCAAAAAGCACCACCGTTTCTTTTTCCATGGAGAGGGGGCAAAACTGATTTTGTTTAAGGACTTCCATAAGCCGTTCCCCCTGGGCCAGCTTGTCCTGAGTCGTCTTGTCCAGATCACTGCCGAACTGGGCAAAGGCGGCCATTTCCCGGAATTGGGCCAGATCCAGCCTGAGCCGGCTCGACACCTTGCGAATAGCCTTTGTCTGGGCCGCTCCTCCCACCCGGCTTACCGAAAGGCCCACGTCCACTGCCGGACGAAAGCCGGAATTAAAAAGTTCTGAATCCAGAAATACCTGACCGTCGGTGATGGAAATAACATTGGTTGGGATGTACGAAGAAATATCTCCCGCCTGGGTTTCGATGATCGGAATTGCGGTGATCGAACCGCCGCCCAGTTCCGGGGAAAGTTTCGCCGCCCGTTCCAGCAGCCGGGAATGGAGATAGAACACATCTCCGGGGAAGGCTTCCCGCCCCGGAGGACGGCGGAGAAGGAGGCTGATGGCCCGGTATGCTACGGCGTGTTTGGAAAGATCATCATAAATGACAAGCACATCCTTGCCCCGGTGCATAAAATACTCCGCCATCGCACAGGCCGAGTAGGGGGCTAAGTACTGCAGAGCCGCCGAATCGGCAGCGGAGGCCAGCACCACAAAGGTATAGGCCATGGCACCGTATTTTTCCAGGTTTTGGATGATTGCCGCCACCGAAGAAGCCTTTTGCCCTATACCGCAGTAGACACAGTATACGCCCTTTCCCTTTTGGTTGATGATCATATCCACTGCCAGGGCTGTCTTTCCGGTCTGCCGGTCGCCGATGACAAGCTCCCGCTGGCCCCGGCCAATGGGAATCATGGCGTCTATCGAAAGGGTCCCTGTTTGGAGGGGAGTATCCACAGAACCCCGTTCTATTACAGGAGCGGCGGAAGATTCTACCGGCAGGTATTCTTCCGCTTCCACCGGACCCTTGCCGTCAACGGCAATTCCTAGGGGATTTACAACCCGGCCCACAAGACCGGGACCTGCGGGAACCGACACCACCTTTCCGGTGCCCCGGACTTCTTCACCATCTTTAACAAGGGATTCCCCTGAAAGAAGTACGCAGCCTACGCCGTCTTCTTCAAGATTAAGAACCACCCCGGCGGCACCTGAAGAAAATTCTACCAGTTCCCCATAGATTGCTCTGTCCAGTCCGTAAACGGAGGCTACCGAATCCCCTACCTGGGTTACAAAACCTGCGAAGTCTTCCGCTGTTTTGCCGTCCCATTGTTTTATTTCTTCTTCAAGGACCTTGGAAAGGCTGTCGAAATCAGTCATGTATCTATACCTCCATCCTCGAATAAACATTCAGGGCTTCAATATCTCCCGCCATCTTTTGCATCCGGCGTTTTACGCTGCCGTCAAGTAAAATACTTCCCCATCGGATTCTAAGACCTCCGATTATCCCGGGAATAAGCCGCAGGGTAAGTTTAATTCCCCGCGCTCCTGTCAGATACTTTATCTTTTCCCGCAGCTTGACCACAAGCTCTTCCCCCGGTTCCTCGGCAGCTTCCACGATCACTTCTTCAATTCCCTTTTGCTTATTGATATTCTTTTCGATCTCCCGAATAATTTTCTTGTACTGATGAAAACAGTTTTTCCGCACCATGATCTGCACAACCCGCCCTGCCAGTTCGGCAGGATACCCGGTGCTAGAATCACTTTTTGTCAAAGCCGCTTTTATGTATCTTCCCAGCCGGTCCGCATCGTTCTTTCCGGAAAGATCCCCCGGCAGCGCCAGGGCGGCCCGGCAGAACACCCTCAGATACTCCAGAGATTCTTCTGCCGCGGAAGAAGATCCGGCGGCTTTGATAAACGCTTCCGCCCAGGGTTCCGGTCTAAACACTATTGTTGTATTCCATTTCTGGCATCCAGAACGATCTGATCCAGTGCTTCGGCGGCATAACGCTGTTGTTCCCCGCCGGCAAGTTCCCGCCTAAGAAGACGGCCGGCGGCACTTACAACTAGGGCGGCGGCTTCAGCCTTAAAGACGGCCATGGCCGCCCGCCGGTCCGCATCAAGTTTTGAATGGGCGGTATCGATAATCTGTTCCGCTTCGGCCTTACTGATGGCAATGATCCGTTCCGCTTCCATTTCCGCCTGTTCCCGGGCGCTGTTAATTATCGCCTCCGCTTCACGATCTGCATTGTTAAGTTGTTTTTCGTACTGCTCCAGCAGTTTCTGCGTCATGGCCTTGTCTTTCTCGGCCTGATCAATGGAGTTTTTAACCCGCTGTGTCCGTTCTGCCATGAATTTCGTTACCGGCTTGAACAATACCGCCCGCAAAACAAAAAAAAGAATAACAATATTGATGATGGTAATTATGAAGGTGACGGAAAAATCCAGCATCGCCGTTTATCCCAGCCTGGTAATTAGAAGAACTGCTATAACCAGCCCGTATATGGCTGTCGATTCCGCCAACGCTACGCCGACAAAAAACATAGGTGTCATTTTTCCGCTTGCTTCGGGCTGGCGTGATATTGCCTGTAAAAAGCCGGCTGTAGCGATCCCAATACCAATACCTGCACCAATGCCCGTAAATACCGCTATACCTGCACCAATTGCTGCTAATACTGATAGATCCACATTTAACCCCCTATTTAGCGCAGCTTTATAGCCGCACTGTATAATCGAACATGAAACGAAGTTTCATGAAATCTCCTAACTATTCATGAACTTTTACTGCCTCGGAAATATAGATACTGGTTAAAAACACAAAAATACCCGCTTGAATCAATCCGTCAAAAAAATCAAAGTAGAGCGCAAAAATCATAGGAAGCGCAACCGGGAGTATTCCTTCTATCAAACTCATCATAACAAAACCGCCCAATATGTTTCCAAATAACCGCAGACACAACGAAATAAGCCGGGTGCCGTAATCCATTATATTGAAAGGCAGCATCATGGGAAGCGGATGCAGGAGCCGTTTGAACCAGCCGCCAACGCCTCGGGCAGCGAAACCGCAGACCAACACCAGGGTAATCGAAATTACTGCCAGCGCCGCTGTTACGTTAATGTCCCTGGTAGGAGGCCGGATCATAAAAGGAGGAATAAATTCGCGGCCAAAGAGTTTCAGTTCCATGGGCGAAACAACCCCGATGATGTTTGACAGAAGCAGAAAGAGAAACAGGGATCCCATATAGGGGCCCAGAAATTCTGAAAAAAAGCCAAACTGGTTTTTTGCAAAATTGTTTAGAAATTCTATCCCTGTTTCTACCAGTGCCTGGGGTCCGGCAGGAATCTCTTTGAGTTTTCGGGTTATAACCAAAGAACCGCTGATGAGGACAAGCATTACCGCCCATGAAATGATCACCGTTTCGGTAATGGGTATCGAATAATCCGCCAGGGTAAATGTGAAGATCGTCTTTATTTCCAATGCTTCCATTTTTTTCCCTTACCTCCCGCATTTGCAGGATCGTGATTTTCTGCCGTTAATCCTTTTTGAAAAAGAAATCGTCTTTGAAATATTTTTTCAGCAACTCTTCCGATATCTTATCATGCAGGTTCATGTTTGTATAGGTCTCCTCCAGAAAGCCCTTGGTAACATAGAAGCAGCCTAAAAGAAAAAATTCGGATACCCTGTTTACCACTCCCATAGCCTGGTACATCCGCACCGTGCTGTCCAGAACAAAATCGTTCATCAAGTAGGAGACTATCACCTGCTGAACCAGGTTCAGCCCATAGATTACCTCTGACACAGGAAAGCCTGTATGCACCCGTTCTTTGCCGAGGCGGACAAAGAATTCCCCCGCCGTTGATCGGTCAAGGCCCCGATCCAGGGTTCGAGCCAGCAAGGGGTAAAGCGGCGCATTTGCATCAATCAGGGCCTGGTCGGTCATATCGTTATAGTGCTTAAGGTGGGGCGATTTACGGATCCTTTCTTTCCACCGGAGGGCAAAATCCATTGCCTGGAGGTTAAGTGTATCAATTAGAACTCTATCTACCATAGGTAAAAAGTATATCATAACCGGGCAGGATTTACAGTCTTTTTTTATCCCTAAAGGCCGCCGTGGGCTTGACTAAAATTTGGCCTTTTTGGTATAGTCTTTTAAGTAAGACTGCTTTTTCCTGATCAGGAAAAAGCAGTTCTGGGGGCGTAGTGAAGCTGGTTTATCACGCTGGCCTGTCAAGCCGGAGATCGCGGGTTCAAGCCCCGTCGCTCCCGGGGGGAACCGTTTGGCTTTAAGCCAAACGGTTCCCGTTATTAACAACTTTGAGGAGGCTTGAAACAAGCCTCTCCGAAAGCCCGTCTGGCGGACGGGTTTTTTCTTAATCGGACAATAGCGCAGATGGTAGCGCGCTTGGTTCGGGACCAAGAGGTCGGCGGTTCAAATCCGCCTTGTCCGAAGTTTACAATACGGAGGTATCATGGCCAAAGCAAAAAAAACCCACGCCGCAGAAGAACCCGGGGTTTCCGAAATAATAAACCGTTTTAAGGAACATCCTTTTCTTTTTTCGGGATCGGTATTAATCCTAGTTATCATCATAATTGCATTTGTATTTCTTCCTTCGGGTCCTTCCATAACAGGGAGGCAAGAGACCGTATTTGGCTATTACAATGGGAAAGCGATTACTGACAACCGTTATTTCAGGCAAGCCTTACAGGAAAACTATTACAACATGAACTCTGATAATACATTCCAGGCCGAATACCAGGCCTTTATAAGTACTGTCATACATACGGCGATCTTGGATGAAATGAAAAGGGCCGGTTACCAGGCACCTTCGGAAGAAATCAACAGACAGGTATCCTCTCTTCCGGTTTTTCAGGATGAGGGCCTTTTTTCTATTGTCAAATATAACAACTATGACAAAAACGAGCTGCTTGCCCTTTGGCGGAGTACGGAAGAAAACTATATCACCGGAAAGTACTATAACGCCATGATGGAACTGAAGGTTTCTTCCGCTGAAAAAGATTTTATCGGCGCCATGGCTTATCCTGAACGGCGTTTTGAACTGATATCCATTCCCCGTACAGCCTATCCCGATTCGGAAGTTTCCGCTTTTGCCGCCGCCAACCCGGATCTGTTTATGAATGTACATCTCTCCAGGATCACCCTTTCCAGCGAAAAAGAAGCCCAGCAGCTTCTGGATTCGGTCAAGAACGGAAAAACCTTTTTTGAAGATGCCGCACGGGGGCATTCTATCGATAAGGATAAGGACAGGGACGGCGACATGGGGATCCGCATGGCCCATGAAATTTTTACCGACCTGGAAGAAACGGACAGAGCTGTCGTAACTTCCCTTAGGATGGGTGACTTAAGTCCTTTGCTTAAAACTCCCGCCGGCACCTGGATCTTTTTCAGAGCGGAAGAAACACCCTACGAGGCGGATCTTTCCCAGGAGGAAAATCTTACCAAAGTCAGAAACTACATGAATAATTTTGAAGGGGGCCGCATAGAAAACTGGCTTGTCGCCCTGGCAGAAGAGTTCCTAGAGGAGGCACAGGCACAAGGAACGAGCCTTTTCACCTATGTAGAATCCTTAAAAGGACGGGGGGGGGTATCCGAACGATTTGCATCCTTGGAAAAGGTCAACACCGGTGTTTTTGGCCCGACAAACCTGAACTACGGCGATATGGGCTGGTACCAGCTTTTTGCTAATACCTTAAATGCCGAAGATAACCCTGAACTGGCCGACGCCCTTACTAACGAAGTTTTCTGGCGCAGCGCTTTTTTTACCCCCCTTAATACTTCTTCCGCCCCCTTTACCCTTGGAGGATCCATTGTACTACTAACACCAGTAGAAGAAACGCTAGAGGATGAGGACAGCGTCGGGTACATTCCCAATTTCTACGCCGGGGGCTGGATGGTCAATACAATCCAAATGGATATGAACGGTGCAATTATGTCCAGTGAAAAATTCGAAAATAGATTCCTTGATGTCCTTTTATCAAGGCAGAGTTCCTCGCCGGACAATGAATGGTGAATCCCCGGTGACTGAGCCTGATGGGCGGCCTGTCGGACTGCCACTAAGGCGGGCCGCACGGCGGGGTTACACGGTTATCTATAAAAACAGGACTCTGCTTTCCACAGTTGATCCCATAACCAAGGCTGAACGGACCGCCGCCGCTGTGCCGCTGCTGGACAGGACCTTGTACTTCTGCCCTTCCCCCCTTCTCGGTTACGGCCTGGATACCCTGCTCTCCCTTATCAGTGCCGGTTCCGCCGTTCTTTGCCTTGAAACCGATGAAAAACTTTTTGACCTTTCTCAATCTTCAATTGACCAGTCTATTTTTAATGATCCCCGTATTGTTCTTAGCAGCATCAAAGACGGAACGGAGCTATGCCGTTTTGTCCGAAAAACCTGGGGACCCCGGGTTTTCCGGCGGCTGGAAACGATAAGACTTTCCGGCGGCTGGCAGCTTGATCCCGGTTATGACACAATGGCGGAATTGCTGCGCGGGGACATCGCCGTTGACTGGGGCAATGCCATGACTCTCATCAAACTGGGCCGGTGTTTTATCCGGAATGTTCTGCGAAATCTAGTTATGGCAGACCAGTTTATAACGGATATGTCTTTCGGTTCAAAGCCCGTACTGGTATTGGGGGCCGGACCTTCCCTGGATCCCTTTTTGGATAATTTACAAAAAACGGATCTTTTTCAAAACAAGACAGAACGGCCCTTTGTTCTTGTTTGCGTAGACAGCTGCCTCGCTCCGCTAAAGGAACGGAGCATCGTTCCGGATCTAGCGGTGATTCTGGAAAGCCAGTACTGGAACCTCCGCGATTTTACCGGTTCCCGAAATGCGGGGATCCCGGCGGCGGTGGATCTTTCTGCCTACCCCGCTACGGTAAATATTCTGGGAGGGCCGGTGTTTTTCTTTTTTACTCCCTGGACCCCGCTACAGTTTTTTAGACGTATTAAAGAGTCGGGGCTTTTGCCCCCCGTTCTTCTCCCCTTGGGTTCGGTGGGCCTATGTGCGGTGGAACTGGCCCGGCGCCTCAGCTCTGGACCGGTGATATGCACAGGGATTGATTTTTCTTTTTCCCTTGACTGCCTCCATGCCCGATCCAGTCCGGCCCGTCTTTCTTCTCTCCTGGCACAGAACCGGTTTACAAGTCCCTTTAATACCGAAGCGGTTTTCCGGGCCGGGGTGTTCAACACCTTTTCCAAATCAAAAAATCCCGTTAAAAGCGATCCGGCCATGCAGACCTACCGCAATCTTTTTGAACAGGAATTTTCAGGCGGACGGATAATGGACATCGCCGGGAGCGGCCTTTCCCTGGGGCTGGAAACCCTGACCACAGAAGATGCCGCAGTCTTGCTGGCAGGAAACACCGGCAGACAACAGAAACCAGTACAAACAACAACAGAAAATAATAACAATGAACTGCATGATTCAGGCGGCGGCCCTGATTCGCGCAACGGGCGCCTTCTTAATTTCATACAGAAAGAGAAAACTGCCCTGGAAGAGCTGCGGGCCATGCTGACCGGTTCTCGTGAATATTCCGCCGGACCGCAGGGTATACCGGAAAAAGCATTGGATGAGGCGGACTATCTGTGGGCTCATTTTCCTGACTGTGCAGGAGCGGAGGGCCGGAGACCCCCCGCATCGGATCTAGGTTTTTTAAAGAGGGTCCGTGCGGAAATTGATCCTTTTATCAAACTTTGGGAACTTTTGGAAAAAGAAAATAAGCGGAAATGAACTTAATTCCTCGGACTTTGATGTATCCCAGTTCCGGCAATCATAAATTTGTTTAGTCCCAATGGAACTATCCGGCCCAAAACTTCCAAAGGCTCCACGGTATTGATCTCCGCAGGAAAATCCAATTCCACAGTGACGGCTCCTTCCATAATGGTCCGGGTATCGTAGCCTACGAGAAGTTCAAAACTGACCCTGTCGGGATCGATCCTGAGATTGGCCGCGCTGCCACGCCAGAGAACATGACAGTCCCGGTACAGCGGAGGATCGGCGGCAACTTCGGCGTATGTGAAATGATCTTTTAAAGTATCAAAGCCCGGCGTCTGCATATACCCCCGTAAAAGCCGCGCCTTATTTTTCACCGCCGAAGAAGCGTTGGATTCCAGGATGCGGTTCAGTTCCCGTTTGGCTCCTTCATCATGATATTTGTTAAAGAGATCCCGGGCCTTTTCGTACAGGGAAAGAACCTGTTCTCCGGTATAGATATACCGGTATACTCCTCCGGTCTCCACCGGGTTATCTCGTTCAGCTTTTTCCAGAACGCTCGTTTCCAGTCCTCCCCGCCGTGAAACCGGAACACTCTTTATGCCGGCAATAATCCCCGCAGCGGCGGCAATTATCAGGATCCCAATAATAATGGGAAGGGGCTTTACGGAAACAGCCGTTTGGGGAAGGGGAGGATAGAGGGATTCAAGTTTACCCTGGGTAAGCCAGGCATTCAATTCGTCGGTGCCGCCGTATTTTTGGATTACCCTAAGGGCCTGCTTTACCGTTTTATTATTTGGATCAAGGTCCTGCACATCCAGATAAATATCCAGAGCCCGGTCCGTATCTCCCCGCCGTAAAAAAAGAGCCGCCAAACCAAGCAGGGTGGGAGGCTCCTGGAACTTGATGTTTTTTGCCTTGTTCAAATAGGTAAAAGCACCGCCAAAGTCCCCCGCATGAAGACAGATTTGGCCTAAAATATGGTAATAGTTGTATGAATCCTGGTACCTGAATATTTCCGTTTCCAGCAGCTTGATCGATTCATCATATTTTTCTTTTTTAGCAAGATGGATCGCTTTTTTTAGGATGGGATCATGTACCATGTATTTACGGAATACTGTACTTTGATCTAATTCTGGAAAGCAAGATCTCTATGGAACTCAATTCATTATCGCCGACAACAGCTTCGGAAGAAATATAATCATCCAGCTTAGCCGCAAGTTCCTTCAGAGCCGCCAAATCAGCCCTAAGGGAATCGTCAAGGCCGTCGTCCATTGTTACGATTTCCGGGATTATCTCAAGGATTGATTCAGGAATTTTCTCCGGCCCGCTCTGTCTAAAACCGCTTGCGTCTTCGCTGGACAAGAGAAAACTTACGGTTCGGGAACTGCCCCGGGGAATCGGCGCCGGTTCATAATAATAGGCGACCGCCGAATCATCTATAGAATAGGGGAGCAGGTTGAAATTCCTTCCCGCCACATAGGGAATTTTCCAGGGAGCGTCGTTCAATCGTTTCCAGTTGGCGAAGTGAATGAAATCGGGCCGGACAAGATTGTCTACGCTGCCCATCAAGGCAAGCTGGCTGTTTCCAGAAACCCAATAACGATCCATGGAAGAACTATTGATGATCGTTTCGCCGCTTATCTCCCTTTCGTCGGTAATAAAGTGGGAATCGTTTTTTTCTCCCAGGGTGGTATCAATGAGGAAACGAATTCCCGCTTCCACGGGCTGCTCGCCTCTGTTGAAAACAGTTATGGTTATTTCTATCCCATTGGTCAGGGAAGAAGAACCGGTTTTGACAAAAGAAAATTCCTGGGTAACTGTCAAAAAGGCGGATTCAAAAATAAGGACAGGATTGGCTGGGGTACCTCCAATTCTGGTCCTAAAAGCGGAACTTTCCCCCATTTTGTAACTGCGGTTGTTAATCATAAGGGAAAGAAAACTTGTCCGGGGATCCTTATCCATAAAAAAGGGAAGGTATTCTTCGCGGGCCATGTCGGCCATATAGTACAGGGAAAACCGTCCGGTACTTTCGTGTAATACCAGACGGATCCGGCCATCTACATATTCGGCGGCGGCGGCGGAATGGATAAAGGAGAAACAAAAAAGCAAAAGTAATAAGAGTTTTTTCATCGTTCTTCCTCGCTAACTTCTTCGTCAACTTCCTCAATTCCTTCTTCTTCGATTGCCGCTTCGTAAATTTCCCCGTTTATTTCTTCATTAACCTCTTCATTAACCTCTTCATTAACCTCTTCATTAACCTCTTCGATAACCTCTTCGATAACCTCTTCGATAAATTCATCGTTAGTTTCATCGCTTGCTTCTTCATACGATGAATCGAAAATCCCTTCGTTTCCTTCATCATTTGCTTCAATAACAAAACTCCCGTTAACTTCTTCGTTTGCTCTTTCGCTAAGTTTTTGATTTAGAATGCCGCTTAGCTCATCGATTTCGGCCCTTAATTTCAGGAGCCTCAGGAACCGTTCCGTATCGCTTCGGGTCCGTTCATCCTCTCTTTCGCTCAGCCCTGTCATCACCGCATTTGCTTCGGCCAGGCTTGCTTCCAGGGCGGCAATGCGCCGTTCCGCCGCTGCCAGCTGGCTCCGGTAAGCATCTGCCGCAGCGGCATCCACCGATCCTGTTTCTGCAAGCAATTCACTAATCCGCTGCTGATATACGGTAATTGCCTGGTCGTAATTTTTTTCCCGTTCCTGATATTCTTCTATGGATTTTAGGGATTCTTCGTGGCTCCATTTTAGGATTGTCAACAGTTCTTCTTCTACTCTTTTTTGGGTGATCAAATGTATCCGGTAAGAAGACGCTTCGTATTTTACGCTATAGGGGTATTTATCCATCACCAGGGAAAAGGCTTCTGCCGCGTCGTCAAACCGCCCCAGAGCAAAGAGGGATTCTCCCATCCAGTAGTACGAAGCGGGCTTACGGGGATCGTCATCGGCTAATTTATCTGCATAGCTTCCCCAGGCAGAAAGGGCTTCTTCATAACGGCCAATATAATATAGACACCGTGCCCGATGATAGGGAATTTCGGTTTTCCATTCGCTGGAACTGGTTTTTTCCAGCTCGTTCAGCGTCGAAATGGCTCCGTGATAGTTTCCCGATGAAAGTTCCGCCAGAGAAAGCCAGTACAGGGCTTCCGGGAAAGGGCCGGCAAGCTGCAAAATCGTTACAGCTTCAGCAAATTTTCCTTCACTGTAAAAACCAATCCCTGTTTTAAGGAGTTCTTCCGGAGAAGTGGGGCGGTTCTGAGCAGAAGCCAGACAAAACCCGGCAGCAAGCAACGGGAGGAAAAAAACAAGCCTTTTTGGCATCATCATGGGTCTCCGTTACGATTATCGGCATTTTTGGGCTGTTTCTATAGAGCATATATTTTTGGGCTTTTCTTGTAAATAAGGGGAGAGGGATTTTTTTCCCTGTCCCCCGGCTAAAACTGCTCCACGGATACCTCCGCCATATATCAGTCTATATCAGTCTATATCAGATCAATGAACTTAAGCTATGATATAGTAGCTATGCCCCTTCCCTTCCACCCTTTGGTGGCCTCGTGGTTTACCGAAAGCTACGGCAACCCCACCGTGGTACAGGAAAAAGCCTGGCCCCTTATTGCCGATGGAAAGGACGTTCTGGCCATTGCTCCCACGGGCAGCGGCAAAACCCTGACGGCTTTTCTGGCGGCCCTTTCCTGGTTTGCCGGCGGCGGCTGGGATCCGGAACAACTCACCGTTCTTTATGTTTCCCCCCTCAAGGCTTTAAACGAAGATATCCGAAGAAATCTTGTGGAACCCATCGAGGCCCTCAAGGACCGGGCCGCGGCGGAAAATGATCCGGCCAGTCCGGTTTTCCGTATCCGGGTAGAAACCCGTTCCGGAGATACTCCGCCGGCTCAACGGCGGCGCTTTCTTATCCATCCTCCTTCCATATTGGCGGTAACGCCGGAAAGTCTCGCCATCCTGCTCCTAAATCCCCGGGGCCGGAAAATCCTGTCCCAGGTCAGGTATCTTGTGATCGACGAAATTCACGCCGTCATGGGAACCAAGCGGGGAGCCTTTCTTTCCTGCCAAATTGACCGGCTCCTTAAAATCACCGGAAAACATGGCGGACACTTTCAGCGCATAGCTCTGTCTGCCACGGTCAATCCGCCGGAGATGGCAGCGGAATTTGCCGGGGGCCTTAACAAACTCCTTATCGTTGCCCCCCCCGCAGAAAAGAAGATACGGTTTTCGGTGGAATTTCCTTCCGGCATGGAAAATCCCAATAATGAAAAACTCGCAGGGGATCGTTACGGCCCCCGCTATGCGGTGCTGGTAAATCATATTCTGGAGCGAATCCGTGTCCTCCGCCGGAACGAAGATTGCCGCAGGACCATGCTGGTGTTTACCGGATCCCGGCGCAGAGCGGAACGGATCGCCTACCTGCTTAATGAAACCGCCGGTGAACGATTGGCCCTGTGCCACCACGGTTCCCTTTCCAGGGAAGTCCGCTTGGAGGTGGAGCAATGCCTTGTCCGGGGATTGATTCCCTGCGTGGTAGCCACTTCTTCCCTGGAGCTTGGAATTGATATTGGAGAAGTGGAGGAAGTTATCCTCGCCGGCACTCCTTCTTCCTGCGCCCAAACGCTTCAGCGCATAGGCCGGTCCGGCCACGGCGCAGGCGAAGAGAGCCGGGGAATTCTTATTCCCTTCCACGGTATGGACCTCCTTATGGGGGCGGTGATGGCAGGATCCGTGGCGGACCGAGAAATCGAAAAAAAACACCCCGTAAAAAATCCCCTGGACATTCTCTCCCAAATGATCCTTGCCCTTTGCGCGGAACAGCCCCAGACCGGCGAAGAACTCTATGGGATAATCCGCAGTTTTTCCGTTTTTTCCGGCCTGGCCCGCACTTCCTTTAATCAGGTGATTGCCATGCTTACCGGCAAGTACTTTCCTTCGGTGCAAGAGGCCGGCGAAAGAGCGGAGAACACCGGAACCAAAAACGCCGGCCTGCGGCTGCGGGATCTACGGTCCCGACTGTACCAGGACATTGACGGGAAACTCCATGCAGCGGAAGGAACTCTAGGACTTCTCTATTCATCCGGCGGAGCCATACCTAGCCGGGGGCTCTATTCCCTGCGCCTGCCGGACGGCACCAAGATCGGCGAACTGGACGAAGAATTTGTTTTTGAACGAAGAAACGGGGACAGTTTTGACTTTGGCGCCCGATCATGGAAGATACTGGAGATCGGCAATGAGGCGGTGATAGTCAATTCCCAAAATGAAGCTGCGGATTTTCAGCCCTTCTGGAAGGCGGACTCGGTTTTCCGCAGCGCCGAATTATGCCTGCGGACTCTGGATTTTTTCAGCGCCCATAATGCCGGAACGGTTTTCCCGAACCGGGATTTACTCGGCACAGAAGCCGCACAAACTCTGGAGCATTTTCTTTTTCAGCAGCGGGAATCCCAGGGAGGTATTCCCCTGCCGGATCATAAAAACATCCCAGTAGAAATAATCAACGATCCGGCCCTGCGCCCTGATGCGTACCAGATCGTATTCCATAGCTTCCGGGGCGGGGCGCTGAACTACCCCCTTTCCATGGCCCTTTCTTCGATCATCGAAGAAAAAACAGGGATGCGCTGCGAAGCTATACCCGACGATAATGCAGTCCTGCTCCAGCTTCCCCGCCTTGCGGCGGAAACATATTCAGGGCGGCCTGATCCCATAACTCTTATCAAGGACTGTATCGCTTCCCTTGGATCCGCCGGAGAAAGACAATTCAGAAAACGCCTGGAAGCATCGGGGATTTTCGGCGCAGCGTTCCGGGAAGCGGCGGAACGGTCTATGATACTCCCCCGCGGCAGTTTCGGCAGACGTATTCCCCTGTGGGTAATGCGTCTGCGGGCAAAGCGGCTCTACGACCGGGTTGCTTCCTTTGGCGATTTTCCGGCAATCACCGAAGCGTGGAGAACCTGCCTGGTTGATCATTTTGATATGGAAGGTTTCCGGACACTGCTGGAAGAAATCTCCCATGGCACGGTAAAACTGCATTTTTTCCAAAACGCCGGAGCTTCGCCTTTTGCCCGGAATCTTTCGTGGAAAGAAACCAATAATTTTATGTACGAGTATGATGAACGAAAGGATCTGTCCGGCATGGCGGGAGGCGGAGTTTCCGATAGGGCCATCGCTGATGCATTAAGCGATCCTTCCCTTCGCCCGGTAATCAAAAACAGTACTGTTGATTCTTTTTGCGCCCGGCAGAGAAGGGAGCTTCCCGGCTATGCTCCGGAAAATGTACAATGCCTTTCTCAATGGGTCAAGGATCGTATTGCCATTCCATCGGAGGAATGGAAAACCCTTGTTACGGCGCTTCCCCCGTTTTTGCAGGAACAGCTTGCCTCTGATCCTTCCCTGGGCGGCCGGATCCGTACTCTCACCTTTCCCGGAGCGGCGCTGTCCGTGGTAATTCACACCGAAGATGCTGTCTCCGCCGAAGAGGGCCTCCTCGATCGGTTGGGGGAATGGCTTAGGTTTGAAGGGCCCATTCTTCCCGAAAAAATAACATCGATCTTCGGTTGTTCCGCTGCGGAAGCGGAAGGCGTCTTGAATGTTCTGGTAGAAACGGGAGAAATAGTTGGCAAAGTCAGCGTGGAGGGAATCGGAGAAAACGGTTATTGCGATGCGGAAAACTATGAACTCCTCCTCCGGCTGACTCGCAAAAGAACCCGGCCTCAGATCAAAGAACGACCCGCCTCGCTCCTTGTCCCTTTTATCGCCCTTCGTCAGGGACTCTTTGGAAATGCAGAGTTAATTAATCCCGCAGGCGATCCGGTATTAAGCCCAATACATTCCTTGTCCTGTTACCCCGCTCCGGTACGACTTTGGGAAACTGAAATTTTTCCCGCCCGAGATCCTCAGTACGGCCCGGAAAAACTGGACTCCGTTTTAAATGAAGGCCGATTTATCTGGTTCGGCGCGGGCAGAGAGCGAACCGCCTTCGCTGCCTCCGAAGAATTGGAATTGGCAGACTTCTCTTTGAGCAGTGAATTATCCTCTGATCTCATCTCCCTAATCTCCGAAACATGTACCGTTTACCGGAATTTCTGGGAACTAAAGGAAACTCTGGAAAACCGCTGGAAAAAAAACCTGTCCAACGCCGAAATTACCGGGGCCCTCTGGGAAGCGGTCTGGCAGGGCAGGCTTTCTTCCGATACATGGGAAACGATCCGCCGTGGAATTAGCCATAGCTTTTATCCGGAAAAAAACACCGAAATCTCCCCGGCAGCGTCTGCCGCTTTCTCAAAGCTGCCGGGTATTGTTCCCCCATACCAGAGGACGCATAAGCACTCCCTGGTACGCCTACCCCCGGCGCTTCGGGATCGATGGCGGGAGGGGGCGCCGGTTCCGGGCCGTATGTTTTCCCTGGAGGGGGATGTTTCCGCCGATAATTCCATATCCGAATTGTCTGCCCTGGAAAGGGAAACCTGGAACTGCGCCCGGGTCAGACTCCTCTGCCGCCGCTGGGGTATACTCTGCCGGCCCCTTCTGGAAATAGAAACCCTTTTTTCCTGGTCAGAGCTTCTCCCCGCCATGCGGCGCATGGAATTATCGGGAGAACTGGTGACGGGCCGCTTTTTTGAAGGGATCCCTTCCCTGCAGTTCGCCTCACCCGCTATCGCCGAAGAACTGGAAGCTGCGGAAGCTGCGGCCGGAAACGCCCCCGTTTATTGGGTGAATGCCGCCGATCCCGCCAGTCCCGCGGGCTGGAATATCGAAGGCCTTGATTCCCGCCTTCCCGCCAGGACACCTTCGTCCCGGCTTTGTTTCCGGGGAAAGGATTTGGCGGCTCTTTCCGGCAAAAGCGGCAAAGAGCTGGAATTATTCATTGAACCGAACGATCCGGATATCAAGGGGATTCTGGCCTTCTTTTCCCTGCCTCGAACCAGGATCTGTCATCCGGTTAAAAAAATTTCCCTGGAAGCCATCAACGGGAAACCCGCCGCAGAAAGTCCCTATGCGGCATGTTTAACGGAAATGGGTTTTATCGGCGACCGGGGAAAATTGCTCCTTTGGTAATAATCCCTTGACACCCTGTTCTATCCCGTTACAATAACAACATGAAGTTCGACTACAAAACCACAGCTTTGCTGGCAGTCGACATCCAAAACGACTTTTGTCCAGCCTATACGGGAAAGGACGGGAAAGAACATCCTGAGGGAGCATTAGCGGTAAAAGGGGCCAACGAAATAATCGCCCCGCTGAACAGCCTGGCAAAAAAAATTCATAAAAAAGGCGGCAAGGTCCTTCTAACCCAGGATTGGCATCCGGCGGGCCATATATCCTTTGCCGATTCTCACCGGGGCAAAAAGAACGGGGATATTATTATCATTTCCATACCGGAAGAAACTGTGGACGCATTTTATGAAAAATTCCCCGGTTTAACCGATCCTATCCCGGCGGCGATGCAGCAGATACTCTGGCCGGTCCACTGCCTACAGGATTCCGAAGGCGCCTCCTTTCATGATAAACTGGATACAACCATTGTCGATTTTGTATTCCGCAAGGGTTATCATAAAAATATTGATTCCTATTCCGGCTTCTTCGAAAACGACCGCTGTACCCCCACGGACCTCAGCGGCTATCTTAAGGAACAAAGCATTGCTACCCTTCTTGTTGGAGGCATTGCCACCGATTACTGTGTTCTACACACTGCCATTGATGCCCTCCGGCTGGGCTTTAAAACCTATGTGATAAGCGATGCCTGCATGGGTATTGATACGCCCGCGGGTTCCATCAATAAAGCTGCAGCGGTTATGAAACAACGGGGGGCCATTTTCGTCTCCACCAAGGATATTTAGCGAGGCTTTTTCATGAATGCCTGTTCTTCAGCCCTGTTTACCGATTTCTATTCCCTTTCCATGGCCCAGGGTTACTGGAAGAACAAAATGAACCACCGGGCGGTATTTGAGGTTTTTTTCCGCCGCCACCCGTCGGGGGGAGGTTTTTCGGTCTTTGCGGGATTGGAAACCCTGGTGGAAACTTTGAGGAATTTTTCCTTTTCAAAGGAAGATCTCGCCTATCTGGCGTCATTGAATTTTTTTGAAGAACCCTTCCTTGACTACCTGAAAGAATTCAGGTTTAGCGGTGCCCTTTGGGCGATGGATGAGGGGACGATCATCTTTCCCCAGGAACCGATTATCCGGATAGATTCCAGCCTGATCGAATCCCAGATCGTGGAAGGCCTCATTCTAAACATTATCAATTTTCAAAGCCTCATCGCTACCAAGACCGTCCGGGTTGCTCTGGCATCCAACAATGGTTCTATCATGGAATTCGGCCTCCGCCGGGCCCAGGGACCCGACGGAGCTCTTTCCGCTTCCAGGGCCGCCTTTATTGGGGGAGCATCGGCAACCAGCAATGTCCTGGCGGGAAAGATCTTCGACATTCCCGTGGCGGGTACCATGGCTCATTCCTGGGTTATGTCTTTTCCCGGCGAAGAAGATGCATTCCGATCCTACGCTTCTCTTTATCCGGACAAAACCATATTTCTTATTGATACTTACGACACCCTTAAATGCGGAATCAAAAATGCCTTAACGGTGGGAAAAGAACTGGCCGCGGCAGGAAAAAACTTCGGCGTCCGCCTGGATTCGGGGGATATTCATTATCTTTCCGTAGAGGTCCGCCGCATTCTGGACGAAGCAGGGTTTCCTCATGCGGGAATAACCGTCTCCAATGATCTGGATGAATATATCGTCGATACCCTGACCAAAGCGGGGGCGCCGATCAATGCCTGGGGGGTGGGCACCCGGATGGTAACAGGCGGCGACGAAGCGGCTTTTTCCGGAATATACAAACTGGCCGCCAAAGACGACGGAACGGGAAAATTCATTCCCACAATAAAATTCTCTGACAACCCGGAAAAAACTACCAACCCCGGAATTAAGCAGGTATGGCGGATCAAGGACGAAAAAGGACAGGCCCTGGCGGACATCATGTCGCTAGACGATCCGGCAGAACCGGATATTCCGGAAAAAGGAAAACGCCAAGTTTTTTGGCATCCCCAGGCGGATTACCGGCATTTTTTCCATATCATCTCCTTGGATGGCAGTGCCGAGCCGCTCCTAAAAAAACACCTGGAAAATGGAAATGTTTTGCTGCCCTCCCCGCCCCTTAAAGCGGTACAGCAAAAAGTGCAGGATGATCTAAAAGATTTTGACCAAAGCTACAAACGTATCCTCAATCCCCATATCTACAAGGTATCGGTTACCGAGCGGCTGCGGACATTAAAACTGGATTTAATAAAAACCCACCTCGCAGATTGATGAACCAGGAGTAACAATGAACAATACCATAGAAGTGCATTTTTTACAGGCCGGAAAAGAAAAAATTGTTACCTGTCCTTTCGGCGTTACGGTTGATTCGTTTTTGGAAAGTTTAGACGGCGTCGAGGGAGGCCTCGCTGCGGTCCGGGTGAACAACGAAGTGCTCCCCCTTTCTACCAGGCTGGAAATCAACTGTTTCCTAAAACCGGTTTCTCTGGCAAGCCGTGATGGAGCTGTAATCTACCGCCGTTCTTTGGCGTTTCTCCTGGCCATTGCAGCCCGGGACCTTTTTCCCCACCGGCGTCTTACCGTGGGACATTCCCTGGGGTACTCATACTACTATACCTTTGCGGACGGGAAAAAGCCTGGACCGGACGAAACAAAATCCCTGGAACGGGAAATGCGGGTCCTGGTAAAAGAGAATCTCCCTATTTCCTGTGGTTATATGGCCTATGACGAAGCTCTGGCACTTTTTGAAAAAAACCACCAGGAGGACACCTTTCTTCTATTTGAACAACGCAGCGAACCTGCGGTACGGGTAAACCAATGCAGGGGCTTTGCCGATCTTTATGTAGAGCCTTTGGTAAACAGGACGGGCTTGCTGGATGTCTTTGAGTTGATGAAGTACGGCGACGGGCTGATCCTCCGTTTTCCCATGGCGGGCAAAAAAACCTTGGAACATTTTGAAGACAGTCCGGGTCTTTTTTCGGTATACCGGGAATACAAAAAATGGGGAAATATTCTGGGAGTCCACGCTGTGGGCCAGCTTAACCGGCTTGTATCGGGGCGGACCATCCGGGATTATATCAGAACTACCGAAGCGTTTCAGGCAAAAAAACTCGCAGAAATTACCGACCGAATCTACGAACGCCGGGACGATGTCAGGATCATTCTAATCGCCGGTCCTTCCAGTTCAGGTAAAACAACCACCGCAAAACGGCTCTCTATCCAGCTTCAGGTAATGGGAATGTCCCCCATCGCGATAAGCCTGGACGATTACTATCGTAATCCCGAAGAAGCTCCCAAGGACGAAAATGGCCGGCCCGATCTGGAATGCCTGGAAGCCCTGGATGTGCCCTATCTTAATCAGCAGCTGGTAGAACTCCTTGAGGGCAAAGAAGTGGATATCCCGGTTTTTGATTTTAAAACCGGCAGCCGAAAAATCAGGGGCAAACCAATTCATCTTGATGAACATTCGGTGCTGATTTTAGAAGGAATCCACGGCCTTAACGATGCCTGTACGCCTCAGGTGGAACGGAAAAAAAAGTTCAAGCTGTATATCTCTGCCCTGACCCAGCTTAACCTGGATGATCACAATCGAATCCCTACCAGCGATAACCGTCTTCTGCGGCGCATGGTACGGGACAACCAGTTCCGCGGCACCGGGGCGGCAAAAACGATTCAAATGTGGTCCAGCGTTCAAGCCGGAGAACGGAAACACATCTTTCCTTTTCAGGATGGAGCCGATGCGGCCTTTAACTCAGCCTTGGACTATGAACTGGCGGTGCTGAAATTTTACGCCGACCCCCTGCTCAGGTCGGTAAAGCCCAATATGACAGAATATGCTGAAGCCCGGCGTATTCTGTCGCTGCTGGGAAACTTTGCTCCCATCCCGCCCCAATATGTACCGGGTACCAGCATATTACGGGAATTTATCGGAGAAAGTGAATTTAAATACTAAGTTAGGCAAGACCCTTAAGGATCGTTTTAAAAATCGTCCCTTTGGCGTCGTTTCCCAGTACATTGTCCAGAGCCTTTAAAACCGTCCCTCCGCCATTTAGGGAAATGCCGCAGGTATTGCCCAGGGTTTTTCCCAATTCGGAAACCTTCCCTAGCAGGTCATTTTTACTTGTGGCGGTTTTTCCAATTTTTGTAGCCAGACTTGCAATGGATCCAAGACTTGCTGCCGATCCTGAATTTCCCATAATCGCCGCTGCCAGTCCTCCGATGCCTCCGGCGGCTTTACTTACCGCTCCAGCGCTGCCGGAAGAAAGCAAAGAACCGGCAAGATCTGCCAGGTTTCCCATCTTGGAACCGCCGAACAGTCCCGATTTTGATGCCACAGAAGCAAGGGATCCTAATAAACCTGCGGCACCCCCTGCTTTGTCGCCCAGCATGGCGGGCAGAATCTTTGCCAAATCCAGGCCCGGTACCGATCCGTTTTTGGAAACTGTTTCGCCATGAAAACCAGCGGCTGCCGCCGCAATTCCAGATAAGACATTTAATGCCGATGAAGCCATTTTTACCCCCATAACAATATGAAAAAAATATAAAAAATTATAAGTCATACCGAAGGATAATGCAATAAGACAAAATGAATTCTTAGGCCCCCACGGCGGTTTTTCTGGCGGCCGTTCCTCCCGAAAGATCGTCGATGGTTTTTATTTCTTCCAGATTTATATTCCGCCGGTAGTCCCGTTCCTGCCGTTCTTTAAGTTTGCTGATTACCTTGCGATCCCTGGAAGCCTCCAGGTAGATCGCCCGTGCCTTCTCCACCTCCAGTTCCGCCAGGGCCGCCTGCTCCAGCAGAACATCCCTGGTTTGATCCAGCCTGAGAATGTAGAATTCATAACTGCGTATTTCACAAAAATCATGGCTGGAAAAACGGCTTTCCACGGCTAGAATTTTTTCCTGGGCGACATTTTTTATCCGTAGTTCCAGGGCGGAGAGAACTCCCACCGCTCTGCCCAGTTCAAGCTCCGTTTCCCGTTCCCGGTATTCACGAAGGGTAAGAATCTTTTCCAGCTTAAAGTTAAATCGCCTCATTTTTTTCCAGAGACTGTTCAGTTGTATTTTCCATCGCTTCACTTTTAGGGAGTTGGGAAGCTTGTTCATCATCAGCGGCATCTTCGTAGGAATCGTCGGGAATGGAAAAGGCTCCTCCCTTTTGATAGGACTGCATTTCTTCCACGGGGATCTTCATCACGGCAATTTCCCCCATTACCTGCAAGGTTTCCACAATGGAGGATCGTTCATCTATTGCCTGAATAAGAAAATCATCTATGGCCGGTTTTTTTTCAATGGCCTCGTCGATGGCGGGATTGGTTCCCGCATGGTAGGCTCCCACATTAATAAGATCTTCGTTTTCTTTGTACACCGCAATATGACGGCGGATTAGGCCCGCCGCTTTCATTGTAACCGGTCCAGTTACCGCCGGAGCCAGCCGGGAAATGCTTCCCAAAACATCGACGGCGGGATAATGGTTAGCCTCCGCCAGGCGGCGGGAAAGGACAATGTGACCGTCGAGGATTCCCCTGACCGTGTCGGACACAGGTTCGTCCAGATCATCCCCGTCCACGAGGATCGTGTAAAAACCGGTGATTGTTCCCCTTTCGGAGGTACCGCAGCGTTCCAGCAGTTTGGGCATGGAATCAAATACGCTTGGAGTATAACCACGGGTCGCAGGGGGTTCCCCAATGGCCAGTCCTATTTCCCGCTGGGCCCGGGCAAAACGGGTTACCGAGTCAAAAAGGAGCATCACATCCAACCCCTGATCCCGGAAGTACTCCGCCACGGCGGTGGCGGTATAGGCTCCACGGAGCCGCGCCAGGGGAGGAGAATTGGAGGGAGACACCACCAGCACGGTTTTTGCAAGCCCCTCGGGGCCCAGATCGTTGGCGATAAAATCGTTTACTTCCCGGCCCCGCTCTCCAATAAGGGCAACCACATTAACGTCGGCATTGGTGTTCCGGGCGATCATTCCCAGGATGGTAGATTTTCCCACTCCGGAACCGGCAAAGATCCCCAGCCGCTGTCCCCGGCCTACGGAAAGAAGGCCGTCTATGGCTCTGACTCCGGTAACGATACGCTGGGTTACCCTGCGGCGTTTTAGAGGATCCGGGGGAAGGGCAGCGGCAGGATAATGTACCCGGGAAGCAATTTCTCCCTTTTCATCAAGAGGATGACCGGTACAGTCCAGGACCCGTCCCAGAAGTTTTTTGGATACGGGAATTTCCAGCCGTTTTCCGGAGGCTACCACACGGCTTCCCATTTCTATGCCTTCGGTTTCGCCATAGGGCATAAGCTGCACCGTCTCTCCCCGGAGACCCACCACTTCGGCGGGGATGTTCCCCCGCCCTTTAGGAATTTCGATACGGCACTGTTCGCCTATAACTGCCTGTGGACCGGTACTTTCGATCAAAAGGCCCTGTACCTTGATCACATGACCCACACATTTAATCGGATCCACTTCTTCGGCGGTTTCCAGATATTTGTCGATGATTGACGAAAGAATAGCCATCCTAGACCCCGTCGACCGAACCGGTTTTGGCCCTGCTCTTGATGGGGCTAATCTCCAGTATCTTTTGTTCCAACTCCGCCAACTGGCTCGAGATACGGGCATCGATTTCGCCAAAGTCAGTTTCAATTACACAGCCGCCGGGATCAATTGTGGTATCTTCGAGAATCTGCACCGACTTTGATCCTTCCACCAGATCAATAAATTCTTTTTTGTGTTCCGTAGCAAGTTTCAGATCCAGTATATTTACCTTGATAATGATGTTACCCCGGCCTTTTACTTTTCTTAAGGCTTGGACCACATTGGAGATCACCACATTGCGCTGGTTTTCGGAGATAACCTTTATTACCTTTCGGGAAATGAGCAGGACCAGATCGATGATCTGCTGTTCCGTTTCAGCAAGAATTTCCGCCCGCTTGTCCTGGGCCCGCTCCAGAATTGTTTGAGTCCGCTGGACAAGACGGGTCACTTCGTCCTTACCTTCCAAAAAACCTGCTTCCCGGCCTGTCAGACGGCCTCGTTCCTCCGCTTCCTTCCGTTCGTTTTCAAATGCCGCCAGAGAATCATCTTCTATTTGTTTTGCCTTGGCCTGGGCTTCGGAGAGAATTTTTTCTGCGTCATCCTCAGCCTGACGTTTTAATGATTGGGCTTCTCCGGTTTTTCGCTTTACCTCCGCAAAGGCGGCAGATTCCGCTTCCTTTAGGATCCCCTCGGCATCCACTTTGGCGGACCGGATCAACGCTTCCTTTTCCTGTTCCCACTGTACCCTAAAGGCATCCGCTTCCCGGCGGAGATCATCCGCGGTGGGGCCGGTATATTCTTCTATTCCTCCGGCTTCCTCCACCTCTTCTAAATCTTCTTCCGCGGAAGTAATCCCTGTATCAAAACCGGTTGGAGGCTCGAGGATCACTCTGCTTTCCACTACGGTCAATTCGCCGGGCCTGAAAACTGCTTTTGCCATAACGCACCTCTATCCTAAAGCCGCTTGCGGCTACACTACCAGTTCGTCTTCCCCTGACCGGGCAACGACGATTTCGCCGGTATCTTCCAGATGGCGGATAATGGAAACGATTTTCTGCTGGGCCTCTTCCACGTCCTTGAGCCGGATAGGCCCCATGTATTCCATATCTTCCTTGAGCATCCCCGCAGCGCGTTTGGACATATTCCGGAATATCTTGTCCTGTACTTCCGTGTCCACACTTTTGAGAGCCTTGGCCAGTTCCTGGGAATCCACTTCCCGCATAACCTTTTGAATGGCCCGGTCGTCGAGCATGACAATGTCTTCGAATACGAACATCCGCTTTTTGATCTCTTCCGCCAGTTCCGGATCTTCGTCTTCCAGAGCTTCGATGATCTGTTTTTCCGAAGAACGGTCAACCAAGTTTAGTATCTCCACAATGCTTTCCACGCCCCCCGCGGCGGTATAGTCTTCGCTGGACAGGGTGGAAAGTTTCTTTTCTAATACCCGTTCCACTTCCCGGAGTACTTCCGGGCTAGTCCGGTCCATGGTGGCGATACGCCGCGCTACATCGCTCTGCACTTCGTGGGGAAGATTCTGCAGAATGATCGAAGCTTTGTTCGGCTCCAGGTACGCCAGAATCAGGGCGATGGTCTGGGGGTGCTCCTGTTGTATAAAGTTAAGGAGGTGGGCCGGATCGGTACGGCGGATAAAGTCAAAGGGCCTGACCTGCAGACTGGAAGTAAGGCGGTTGATAATATCAATGGCCTTCTGGCTTCCCAGAGATTTTTCCAGCAATTCCCGGGCATAGTCTATACCGCCGGTGGTAATAAACTGGTTTGCCATCATGAGTTCCTGGAATTCCAGGAGGATGGCGTCTTTCTGTTCCGGCTCTATGGTCTCCAGCCGGGCAATTTCAAAGGTCAGAGTTTCTATTTCGTCTTCCCGAAGGTACTTGAAAATTTCTGCAGAAATTTCCGATCCTATGCTGACAAGGAAAATGGCGGCCTTTTGACGGCCCGTAAACTCCTTGTTTCCCTTTTTTTTGGACGTGGCGGCGGCGGTCTGGGCCATGGTTTAATCCTCCAAAAGCCAGGTTCTGATCAGCTGGGCCGCATCTTCGGGGTGATCTTTGGCCAGACTGATCACATTTTCCTGCAGTTCCATGCGCTTCCGTTCTTCCACAGACATGGATACTTCCACCCCTTCCTGTTCCGCTTCCAAAAGAGCCCGTTCCCTGGCGGCCTGCCGTTCTCGGGCCAGGGCTTCTTCCGCCGCCAGACGCTGCCGTTCAATGGCCTTGGCCACCGTCCGGTATACCACAAAGGCAATAAGGAGCACCGCTAACCCAATAAGGAAGTACACGATGGTCCGCTGTATATTTTGCTGCCTGAAGTAGGCGGCATCTTCGGCAGCAAACTGTTCGGTCCGGTCAAATTGGATGTTCCGAACCGTTACCGAATCTCCCCGGGTAGCATCGAAACCAACGGCATCCTGTACCAATGATTGTGTGTGGTTCAACACCGCCATTTCGATGGGGGTATATTCCCGTTCAATGGTATTATTGGACAGGATTACCGGTTTTCCCTTTTCATCGTACTTCCATTTCCAGACTCCGTCAATGTTTACAGCCACCGTTACCCGGTCTATTTTTGGTTTCCTTTCTTCTTCGCTTGTTTCATTCCCCACCAGATAATTGTCTATATCCACATGCTGGGTAACCTTACCATGCATATTGGCCGTATCCTGATATATCGGCATCACATTGGGTTCTGTTCCAGGGGGACCCTCGGGATTAAACCCGGTCCCCTCGAAGGTGGTGTCATATTTTTGTGTAGAAAGAAGAACGTTATCTTTTATCACCGAATCGTCATAGGGCAGACCCGGAGTCTTGGGTCTTTGTTCAAAAGGAGTATATTTTATTATACTGACCAATTTTTCCGACATATCCATGTCAAATTTTATATTAAGATCCCGGACCCGGTCTGCGGTAAAGGTGTTTTGAAGGTTTGCCAGGATCAAAGCTTTGTATTTGGATTCAAGGTTCATGATGTACTTCTGCTGCCGTTCCACCAGGTTTTGTTTGTCACTGGCTCTCCAATCAACCGTATCATTCAATATGTTTCCACTCTGATCGGTAATGACGATGTTTTCGTCCTGCAGACCCTCCACGGCATATTTAAGAATCCTCTGGATTCCTTCGATTTTCTTACGGTTTTGAGTTATGTCACTCCCCGGAGTGGGAACCAGACTTACACTGGCGGTAACAGGGTTTTGATCCTGCCGGAAAAGAGAATCCTTAGGAATAACCAAGATAACGTTGGCATCGTCTACTCCCTCCAGGGCCTTAACATGATCCTTTACCATATCTCTGATGGCCCGCTGAAGGTTGACGTTCCGTTCAAAATCCGTAAGTGTCCACCGTTCACGGTCAAAGATCTTCCAGGGATCGGTTCCCTTGGGAATTAAACCTTCGCTGATTAGGATAACCCGCATTTTCCGGGCCGTGGCGGCATCGGCAACCATGATGACGCCGCTGGCGCTGACCTGAGCTCTGTATCCCGCATCGTTGATCCGGGTGATGATCTGATCCCGGACATCATCGTCGGCAATGGGCGTATCAATGACCGGTACCATGCTGGGCGATGATGATACCGATACCAGGGCAAAGATCCCCGCCAGCAGCACAACTACTATACCGGCAAGCATCAAACGCTGTACCATGGTCCATTTTCCCCAGAGGCCTTTTACCTGTTCGAGTAATCGTTGTAAAAAATCCATATCCCCCCCCTATATATCAGGTTATCGAGTGTTAATAATATCCTTCCATGCCTGAACAACACGGTTCAGGATCGTCCTAGCCATATTCAGCGACAATCCCGCATTCGCTTCGGCCATGGAGATGTCTTCCACATTTACCGAATCAGGATCAAGCATTGCCTGTTGAGTAAGGTAATGTGTCTGCATCTGATAAGCGCTTACCTTGTCCAGAGCCTTGAGCATGGTTTCGCTAAAAATACTGTCCTTTGTCGCTCCCGCAGCTCCTATGGTTTTTCCCAGTTCCGTAATTCCGGTGCCGGAGGCATTATAAAATTCTTCGTTTAACACCCTGGGACGGAAGTCAGGCTGGGAAGAAGGAACCGGCGGCATGGGTACAGGGCTAAAATACTGCGGTTTAATGGTCATTTATTACCTCCCTCCAATTTCCAATGCTCGCTGGAACATCGATTTATATCCTTCCACCACCTGGGCATTGGCTTCGTACATACGGTTTGCTTCTATCAAGTCCACCATTTCGGTAACGACATCCACGTTTGGATACAGAACATAATCTTTATCGGGACCTTCGAGGATTCTGTCCGGATGGGTAGGATCGTAGACTTTGCGGAGCTCCGTGGTATTGTCTTTTTCTATCCGTGCCACCCGTACGCCCTTTCCTGGTCCGTTGTCCAGCATCTGGGGCAGGAAAGGAGAACGCCAATAGGGCTGTTGAACCCGGGGCCTCATGATTACCCTGGCGCGCCTGAAAGCGCCCCCTTCGTTGGTCCGGGTGGTATTGACATTGGCCATATTATTGGCAATCACGTCTGTCCGCAGCCGCTGGGCACCCATTCCGCTGGACGCAATGTTAACTGAAGTAAAAAGCCCCATACTAAGACCTCAATACCAGGTTTACCTGGCCATATTCAAATGCTGCTGAATGGGCGTACAAGTTATAGCGCATCTGATTTTTCAGAAGATTGTTTATTTCTGCTTCCGGGTCCACATTGTTCCCGTCGTTGTTGTAGCTGCTGGTAAAATCCAGCACCCGCCGGGGCTGGACATCCCGGTAATCCAGCCGGGTCCAGTTGCTTACATGCCGGGGATCGGTCCTGGCCATAAGCAAACTTGGTTTATAGCTGTCAGAAAGGATCGCTTTTTTTAAGGACGCTTCAAAATTTACCTCGGTCCGCTTAAAATTGGGCACGTCTTTGTTAGCAAGATTATCCGCATAAACCGAATGACGAAGGTTTGCCGTGTTCATGGCCCGGTGGAGTAAATCAACGGTCCTGGAAAAACTATTCATCCATATACCTCTTTTTTCAACATCGGCTTTTTCTTTCCCATCCTTAACAGCCTTACCTTCCCGTTACAGTATGTACCGGCCCAAATCCTGATCCATTACTAAATCGGAAAGTTTTTCGTTCACATAGTCCTCGGTAATGACAACCTTGGCGGGAGCTATGTCGGGAGCCTCAAAAGAAAGTTCCTCCAGCAGGGTTTCCATGATCGTATGGAGCCGGCGGGCGCCGATATTTTCCAGCCTGGTATTGACCTCCGCTGCAAGGGCGGCAAGCCGTTGGACGGATCCTTCGGTAAACTCAATTTCAACCGTTTCGGTAAAAAGAAGATCCTGATACTGCCGTGTCAGAGCGTTCTTTGGCTCCGTCAGAATCCGCAAAAAATCATCTTTGCCCAGGGAATCCAACTCCACCCGCAGGGGAAAACGGCCCTGGAGTTCGGGGATCAGATCCGAAGGCTTGCTCACATTAAAGGCTCCGGCAGCGATAAAAAGAATGTGGCTCGTGTCCACTGGTCCCCATTTTGTATTTACCGTGGCCCCTTCCACAATGGGGAGGATATCCCTCTGGACTCCTTCCCTGGATACATCGGGACCGCTCCGTTCCCCCCGGACGGCGATTTTATCTATTTCGTCAATAAAGATAATACCTGTTTCTTCTACCCGTTTCCGGGCTTCGTCGCTTACCCGATCCCGGTCGATCAATTTTTCCGCTTCCTCGGCGGTGAGGATCTCCCTGGCCCGTTTAACCGTAACCAGTTTTTTCTTTTTGTTCCCTCCGAAAAAACCGGCAATTCCCGAAAGACTTGATTCCAAATCTTCAAAACTGCCGCCCATCATTTCAAAGGAGGGAAGCTGAGGGCTCTGGTTTACAGTGATCTCCACCGTACCGTCTTCCAGTTTTCCTTCTCGCAGCCAGGATCGGAATTTTTCCCGGGTATGATCAGTTTTCTGCTCACCCTCTGCTCCGGCGGCTTCGTCGGATTGTTCTTCCGCAGATCCTTCGCCGGGTCCGGGATCATTGGATTCTACAGATTGTCCTGTACCGGGAATCTGCTGGATCGGTATGCCCACCTGTATGGCTGTCCCCATGATCCCTGGTCCTGAATCGTTGTTAAAAGAAAAAGCCCCCATAGGACGGATCACAGGACTGGAAGAATCGGGTTTGCGATCCTTGTTTTTATTCTTGGGCCGGGGCACCAGCAGATCCAACAAGGATTCTTCGGCCCGCTTTTCTGCTTCTTCATTTACCGACTGCTGCATCTCCTGCTTTACCATTTGAATGCCTGCCGCCATAAGATCCCGGATCATTGATTCCACATCCCGGCCCACATAACCCACTTCGGTATACTTGGTGGCCTCCACCTTGATAAAGGGCGAATTGGCAAGCTTTGCCAGACGGCGGGCAATTTCTGTTTTTCCAACCCCGGTGGGACCAATCATAAGGATATTTTTGGGGGCAATGTCTTCCCGTATTTCCGGATCCAGTTTGATCCGCCGGATCCGGTTTCGAAGAGCCACCGCCACCGCTCGTTTGGCCTTTTTCTGGCCTATGATATACTTGTCCAGTTCCACCACGATTTCCCGGGGGGTCAGGCGATCAAGGTTTTTTTCCATTAGGGTTTTAATTCCTCCAGGGTAATTTGGCTGTTAGTATAGATGCAGATATTTCCTGCAATTTCAAGGCTCCGTTTCGCTATCTCCGCCGCGGAAAGAGCGCTTCCGTTAAGGTAGGCCAGGGCCGCCGCTAAGGCATAATTGCCTCCGGAACCGATGGCCAGCACATCTTCCGCCGGTTCTATTACATCCCCCGTACCGGAAACGAGGAGTGTCTTGTTTAAATCAGCGGTAAGAAGCATCGCTTCAAGCCGCCGTAACATCCGGTCCGTCCGCCAGTCCTTGGCCAGTTCCACCGCCGACCGGGCCAGGTCGCCGGAATATTCTTTTAGCTTGCTTTCAAAGCGATCAAAGAGGGTAAAGGCATCGGCGGTGGCTCCGGCAAAACCGCAGAGAACCTTTCCGTCCCAGAGCCGGCGGACTTTGCGGGCATTGTTTTTTACCACCGTTTCTCCCAGTGTTACCTGACCGTCCCCGGCCATGGCTACCTCGCCGTTTCGCCGCACCGCCAGAACGGTGGTGGAACGAATACTCACATCATTCATAATACACTCCCTCCGCCGGAAGCGGCGTGTGGAATGGCGTGCGGGTGGGCCTTCATATAGGCATGTCGAAGGTGTTCCATATCCACATGAGCATAGCGCTGGGTGGTGGAAATGCTGGCATGTCCCAACAGTTCCTGTACCAGCCGGACATCGCAGCCCGAATTAACCAGATGGGTGGCAAAACTGTGCCGCAGTGCATGGGGATGAATGTGTTTTCCCAATCCAGACCTATCTCCGTATTGGCCGATGATCCACCGGATCCCAACCACAGAAAGAGGACCTCCCCGCCGGTTGATAAAAACCCGGTCCGTTGGTTTTTCCGCTTTGATTTGCCCGGAACGAACGGGAAGGTATTCCTTTATAGCCTGTCCCGCTTCCTCGGAAAAAAATACATACCGTTCCTTGTTTCCTTTACCAATCACCCGGGCGGAAAGGCAGTCCTCTTCCAATCCTCTTACAGTCAATGCGGCCACCTCGGAAACCCGCAGGCCAGCGGAATACATGGCCAAGATCAAAGCCTTGTCCCTCAGCGGCCAGAGGATGCCTTCTTTTTCGGGAAGTTCCGCCAAGGCTGCCATTTCCCCTTCCCAGAGAAAGGCCGGCAGGGTTCGTTTTGTTTTAAGGTTCCTTATGGCGGCGGAAGGATCGTCCTTTCGTTTTTCCGTCCGGATAAGCCAGCGGTAAAACCCCCGGAGAGAAGAAAGGGCCCGGTTTACACTGACCGAGGCAATCCCTTCGGCGGAAAGATCGGCGATAAAGTGCTGAACTCCGTAACTATCCGCCAATTCGGGTTTTTCGTTCCGGTTAGCACAATATGAAGCAAAGCGGCCAAGATCTTTTCCGTAAGCTTCCAGGGTCCTCTTCGACATATTCCGTACGGAACGAAGATAGAGGAGGTACTGTTCTATCATTTTTCTTCCTCCTCCGCACTGTGCAGGTAATCGCAGGCCGGGTTGATACAGGCCTTGTGGTTCCCGTTCCGTTTATCGCATTTTTCCACCAGGAACTGGCCGCACTTGGGACAATCTTGTGTCAGGGGCTTATAGTGGGAAACAAAATCACACTCAGGATAATTGGTACAGCCGTAAAAGTCTTTGCCCCTTCCCCTGGTTTTGCGGGCCACCACATCGCCTCCGCATTTCGGGCACTGTGCCAGCGGCACAGACCGGGTATTTTTGCATTCCGGGAAGCCCGAACAGGCCAGAAAAAAACCAAAGCGGCCCAATTTTTTTACCAGGGGCTTGCTGCATTTTTCGCATACATAGTCGGTGGCTTCATCCAGAGTTCCCTTGCAGGATTCCAGATTCTTTCCAACCTCATCAACCTGATCTTTAAAGGGATCCCAGAATTCCCGGATCATCTCCGGCCAGCTGATTGTGTTTTCTTCAACCTGATCCAGCTTTAGTTCCATGGAAGCGGTAAAGTCGGTATCCACCACATGGGGAAAATATTCACCCAGGATGTCGCTGATCATCCGGCCCAGGAGGGTGGGGACCAGTTGTTTATTGGACCGGGTCACATAGTACCGGTCCAAGAGTACCGAAATGATGGGAGCATAGGTTGAAGGCCGGCCAATGCCTTTTTCTTCCAGGGTTTTAACGATGGAAGCGTCGGTAAACCGGGGCGGCCCCTGGGTAAAGTGCTGTTCGGGATAAAACCGTTCTGTCTGGAGGACATCCCCTTTTTTAAGGGACGGCACAGCACTGCCCTTTTCTTCTTTGGAGGCCAGGAGCTTCATCACCTGATAAAACCCTTTTTCTAGTATCTTGGTACCGGAAATCCGGAAGATTCCCTCGCTGCCGGTTTCCGGAATTGCCGCAGATATATCGATACTTATCGTTTTTGTTCTTGCGTTTTTCATTTGACAGGCCGTAAAACGCTCCCAGATAATCGTATAAAGCCTCAGCTGATCTCGATTAAGGGAATCTTTAATTGAATCCGGAGTATAATTTATATAGGTTGGCCTGATTGCTTCGTGGGCATCCTGGGCTTTTTTTCCCACCGCATACTCCACCGGTTCCGGGGGAAGATCCTTGGGGTAATGTTCTCCGATCCAATCCCGTACTTCGTTCAGTGCAAGCTGGGAAATTCGCACCGAGTCGGTTCGCATATAGCTAATAAGTCCCACCCTGCTGGAACCAATATTGATCCCTTCGTACAATTGCTGGGCGATCTGCATGGTTTTTTTGCTGGTAAAGCCCAGTCTGTTCGCAGCGGTCTGTTGGAGCTGCGAAGTAGTAAAGGGAGGCCGGGGCCGGACGGTTTTTTCCGTCTCTCGGATTTCCGTTACAACACAGGATGAATCCTTAACCGCATCAATTAAGAGTCGGACTTCCCCTTCGTTTTTCAATTCCGGTTTTTTTCCCTGCCAGGACACAAGCTGGGCGGTAAAAACATTGTTTTTCCCGGCTTTAAATTCCGCTTCCACGGTCCAGTATTCTTCGGGGATAAAGGATTCCACTTCCTTTTCCCGTTCACAAATAAGCCGCAGGGCCACCGATTGAACCCGTCCGGCGGAAAGGCCGTTCTTAACCTTTTTCCAGAGCAGAGGCGAAAGGTTATAACCCACAAGGCGATCCAAAACACGGCGCGCCTTCTGGGCGTTCACCTTGGCCTCATCAATGGAAGAAGGATTATCCACCGCTTCCTTAATCGCCTGGGGGGTGATTTCATTAAAACTGATTCGTTTGATGGGAACTTTTGCGGTTTTGGCGATAATGGCGTTCCGCAGATGCCAGGCGATAGCTTCTCCTTCCCGGTCATTATCACTGGCCAAGAGTACTTCGTCCGATTTTTTTGCATCCCCTTGAAGTTCTTTTAGGAGTTTGGCCCTTCCCCGGACGGTAATGTACTCAGGTTCAAAATTATGATCCACATCAACGGCGGTCCGAGATTTGGGCAGATCAATTAAGTGTCCCATGGATGCCTTTACGGTATAGGAGTCACCTAAATATTTTTCGATGGTCTTTGCTTTGGCAGGAGACTCGACGATGACCAGGGTTTTCTTCCCCTCGAGCTTTGTCTTTTTGGTTTTGGCTTTTATTGTTTTTGCTTCCATATCCATTTCCATTGCAGAGCGCCTAAAGCCCCATCTCCTGTTTAAGAGAGGCCGCTAATGACAGGCCCGGCTGCCCAATGCAGCTTCCGCCGTTCTTTTTGATCTGTTCATCCAAGTCCATCCCCCATTCTGCCAATACATCTCCGGCACAGGATATAACGGGACATCCTTCACCGGCCAGGGCCCTTGTCCCTTCCCCAAAAGGTGATGCCACACCGGCGGAGGCGACAAAAAGATCCCGTCCTTGATCCAGGGTAAAACGGGCCGTATGGAGGGCGCCGGAAGCGGCGGGAGCTTCCACAATCACCGTAGCCCTGGCCATGCCGGAGATGATCCGGTTCCGTTGAGGGTAGTACCACTTCCTCGGCATGGTACCCGGATGGTATTCGCTTAAAAGGGATCCTCCTGTTTTCAGGATGCGCCGGGCCAATTCCCGGTTCGATGCGGGAAAAACTTCGTCCACCGAAGAACCCAGCACCGCCGCAGTACAGCCGCCCCCTTCCAGCGAACCCCGGTGGGCCAGGGCATCGATCCCCAAGGCAAGGCCGGAAATTACCGATATCCCTGCCCGGGCAAAATCTCGGCCCAGAACCAGTGCCTGCATAGAAGCGGCGGCACTGGGGCGCCGGGTACCCACCAGGGCAACGGCGGGTTTATCCGGATCCGGCAGGAGGCCCCGGCAATAGAGAACCCCGGGAGGATCGTATATTTCCCTAAGCAGGGGCGGATAGAGGGGAGAATCCTTTTCTATCCGGTAAATGCCTAAATATGTTTCCCTATCGATACCACGCATCCATCACCTGCTGTTTGTTTTGTTCCGCCTGTTTTTTTACGTCCTGATTTTTGGTAAGACCGGTAATCTTGTCGTAAAGGTCTACTGCCCCTTGAAAATCTCCCGATAAATACCGGGCGGCGGCCAGGGCAAACATTCCATCAGTATCTCTGGTATTAATATCCACATACAGTTCCAGATGGGGAATTGCTTCCGCTGGACGGTCGAGGGTGAATATATAAAGCACTCCCAAACCATAAAGAGCCTTGCCGTAACGTCCGTTTATGTCAATGGCCCGGAGGTAAGCCGCTTCGGAAATTCGATAATGCTCCGCCTGCTCCGCGGGAGAAAAATATTCAGAGGCGGCTAAATTCCCCGCGGACACTCCTATAAGATAATGAATTGTCTCATCCTCTGGATAGTAGCGGGCAGCGTTTTCCAGCGCCTTTAGGGCTTCTCCGTAGAGAGGGCTCCTTCCCTGCAGCCTATCCATAAGCCGGGAGCCAAGTATCTTCCAGTATATCCCTGTCTGGGCGGCATCTTTGACATGTTCATCCATCTTTTTTTCATAAAGAGCGATGGCCCTACGGAGGTCTTCAATGGATTGAGGAGGAGCGCCCCGGGGGCTTAAAGCGGCAATCTGGGCGGCCAAAGAATTGCGGGTGGCAAACTTTTTATACACAAAAACCCCCGTGAACGCAGCGACAAGGATTACTAAAACAAAAATAGATTTTCCCAATCCTTTCTGTGCCATCTATACTCCTCCGGATACTCTCAGAACCGGTAAATAGTGACGGTGTTTTTCCCTAAGAAGGGAAACATCCACATGGGTGTAGATTTGGGTAGTACTCAAATCCGCATGACCCAAAAGTTCCTGTACCTGCCTAAGGTCCGCCCCTCCAGCCAGCAGCGCCGTGGCAAAACTATGCCGCAAAGTATGGAGTTTGGACCCTGTCCCTAAAAGCACCGTCAGGAGGGAATAGTTTTTCCAGATTCCTTTTCGGGATAGCCTTTTTCCACGGCGTCCCAAAAAAAATGCCTTCGGATGCTGATGCCCTGCCAGTTCCGGTCGGACTTCGGAGAGGTACCGTTTTAACCACCGATCCGCCTCGCTCCCAAAAACCGCCATTCTTTCCTTGTTCCCCTTGCCCCGGACCCGGATAATCCCTTCATTAAAAAAGATATCTCCCATATTCAAAAATACCGTCTCGGAAACCCTAAGTCCCGCGGAATAGATCAATTCATAGATCGCCCGGTTCCGAATACCTAAGGGCTTTGCCGTGTCCACCGCTTCCAGAAGGGTTTCGATTTTTTGCCGGGAAAGAACCGCTGGCAGGGTAAAACTCCGCCGGGGCATTTCCAGGGCTGCTGCGGGATTATCGGCCCGCAGACCTTCGCTGCAAAGATAACGAAAAAAGGAACGAAGCGCCGAAACGGCCTTGGCGGCGGATCGAGAACCGATAAGTTTCCGTCGTTCTGCCAGATAATCTGTCAGCAGGGCAATATCGGCGTGGCAAAGCATTTTTTCCGGATCAAAACCTTTCGTTTCGCTGGCCTGTCCAGGCCGGGCCGTCTGTTCAAGCCAGGAGAGAAAAAAACGTATTTCTCCCCCATAGGTTTCCACCGTCAATGGTGAACGCCGTTCCAGAGCAAGGAGCGATGACCGGTAACCGGAAAGAAAATTTTTCATTCTGCTTTTTTCATCTCTGCCGGAAAGCGCATTATGGTGGGGACATCCAGGTCTTCATCCTTGTAGTTCCGATGGGCTAGGTAATCAATCCGGTTTCTTGCAGAACGGCTGGTAAAACTGCTCCATTCATCAAGTCCAACTACGTCCCGGTTATTATTTGGATCGGCTTCGATTCCTATTTCTATGGCCTGGGGTTGAAATCCCGTGGCAATTACCGTTACCTGAAGTCTATCTCCCAGTTCACTCTTGATCACTGCGCCGGAAATGATCTGTACATCCGGGTCGGCCCGCTCGGTGATAAGTTCTACCACATCTTCCAATTCCGTTAGAGCAAGAGATTCTCCGCCGGTTACACAAGCAAGAATACGCCGGGCCCCCACAATGGTTGTATCTTCCAAAAGAGGATTTTCGATCGCCTTAAGGGCCGCTTCCTGGGCCCTGTTTTCGCCGGACGCGGTCCCCACTCCCATCAGGGCATCTCCCTGACCGTACATGGTTTGTTTTACATCAGCAAAATCTACGTTCATATCACCCGTTTCAAGGATCAAATCGGAAATACCCTGAACTCCCTGACGGAGTATGTCGTCGGCCATGCGAAAGGCTTCTCTGATGGGGGTTCGTTTTTCGACCAATGAAAGAAGCTGCTGGTTTTGTATGACAATGAGGGTATCCACCGCTTCTTTCATTTTGGCAATCCCTTCTTCGGCCAGCCGCATCTTATAGCGGCCTTCAAAGCCAAAGGGTTTGGTCACCACCCCTACGGTCAAGGCTCCACATTCCCGGGCAACCTGGGCAATGACCGGGGCCGCACCGGTGCCGGTACCGCCCCCCATGCCAGCGGTAACAAAGACCATGTCCGCCCCCTTTAGGGTATTGGCGATCAGATCCCGGTCTTCCATGGCGGCCTTTTCGCCCACTTCGGGTACGCCTCCGGCGCCCAGGCCGGATGTAAGTTTTGATCCTATGGAAAGTTTTGTTTCCGCCCGGCTCTGATTCAATGCCTGGAGGTCCGTATTGGCGGCAATAAACTCCACCCCTTCCAGGCCGCATTCAATCATGCGGTTTACCGCATTCGATCCGCCGCCTCCGGCACCGATTACTTTTATTACCGTTGAACGCGGACCTCTGCCTTCACGTTCTTCCACAATCTGGATATTCATCTCCCCTCCCCCAAAGACTTTTTTTATCGGACTTTCTCTAAAAGAACTCCCGTTTTAACCATTCTGCCAGACGGCCAAAAAGGGAACCCCCTTCGACCCGCTTGTTTCCATTCCGCTCCTGTCCGTCCCGGATTTCCCGGTCATTCCCCTCCAGCACCAGCCCCACGGCGGTAGCATAGGCCGGATTGCAGTATTCATCCACCAGGCCCCCCACCGACAGAGGAGACCCCACCCGGGCGGGAAGCTTAAAGATTTCCGATGCCAATTCAGCGGCGCCTAAAAGCTGGGAGCCGCCGCCGGTCAGGACCACTCCGCCCCCCAGAGGACGAGACAGGGACAGTTTATCCAGTTTTTCCTTGACCATAAAGAAAATTTCTTCCAGCCTGGGCCGGACGATCTCTTCTATCTCAACCCGGGGAATGGCCATGGGTGCCCTTCCTCCCACTCCGGGAACGATAATGTCTTCTTCCTCCGCTTGAATTCCTTCCCAGCAGCTTCCCGATTTGCGCTTAATATCTTCCGCCGCATCAAAAGAAATATTTTTGATAATGGAAATATCGCTGGTAACCTGGGTTCCTCCTGCCGGGATGGTGAGGGTTGAATAGGGGGATCCATCGAAATAGACCAGCACATCGGTGGTGCCGCCTCCCATATCGATCAATGTGGTTCCCAGTTCTTTTTCTTCATCCGTCAGTACCGCCCGGCCCGCCGCCAAGGATTGAAGCACCAGGCCGTCTACTCGAAACCCGGCGCGGTTGACGCACTTGATCAGATTTTGGGCGCTGGTTACCGAACAAGTAATGATATGCACTTCCGCTTCCAGCCGGACCCCTATCATATTCAGGGGATCATGAATTCCTTTTTGATTATCCACGATGTATGTTTGAGGAATTAGCTCCAGCATTTGCCGATCCATGGGGATCGCCACCGCCCGGGCCGCCTCCAGTACCCGCAGAAGATCATCCTCCCCTATTTCCCTGGTTTCCCGGTTCTTACCGGTCACCGCTACCACTCCCCGGGAATTAATTCCGTCGATGTGGCTCCCCCCGATACCGGTCCAGGCGCTGTGCAGTTCCCTGCCGCTCATCATTTCCGCCGCTTCTATGGCGGCTTCCACGGAACGGAGGGTAGCTTCGATATTGACTACCACTCCCTTGCGCAATCCTGTGGACGGACTGGTTCCCACTCCGGTTATTTCCAGGTTACCGCTTTCGGTTCGTTCACCGATAACGGCACATACCTTAGTGGTCCCTATATCAAGGCCGGCCACCAAATCACCGCTAGCCAGAATAAGCCTCCTTGTACGAAGCCGTGCCGGTTCTAAAATCAATTTCCTCGATGTTCCGGGATTTGACGGAAAGTACGTCCAGCATGAGCAGCATATACCGGAGGGTTTCTTCGGAAATATCGTCACTGACCCGTACCCGCACTCCCTTGTGGGCAGGATAAAGCGTTAAATCAAAGCCGTCATAATTTTTATGATTAATCTTGATCTCGGAAATCGCCGCCAGCAATTCCGGCGCATCCCGATGGAGAGTTTCCAGCCTGGCAAAAAAGGCATTATAAATCCGGGGGAGTTTCATCCCGGGATAGACCTCTTCGAGAATCAATCCGGAAATCACCGGCAGATTTTCATCTTTTCTAATGCCTACCTGTCCCACGCTATAGATCATGCCGTCTCCGTCGATAAGGGCGGGATAGATCCGTTCTCCCCTGGAAGCAAAGGTCATCGCTGCGGGGCGGCGTCTTTCCAGGTGTATTTCTATCCGGTTGGGAAAATGTTTGATTATCCGGGCTGAGCGGACCAGGGGCAGGGCCAAGAGGGCTTCTTCCGCCGGCTTGGTATTGATTGACATATAGGAAGAGTGGCTTCCTATTCCCGCCAGGGCAAGAACCGCCGCTTCGTCGATCCCCGGAATACCCGAAACATTGATCCTTGAAAGAGGCATACAGGGACTAATGCCAAAGAGCCAAATAAGTTCCGCTCCCAGGATTACTCCAATCAGCGCTAAAATACGTTTTAGTTTTCTGTCCCCGGCAGAATGAGCGGCAGGCTGTGCCGGTAGTTCATCCCCATACAAATATCCGCTAGACATTAAAAACCTCCCGTGAATTATTAACCAAGAGTCCGCACATCACCAGCGTTGTCGCCAGGGAAGAACCCCCGGCGGAAAAAAACGGCAGTGGTATTCCGGTGGCGGGGAGAGCTCCGACAACCACCGCCGTGTTCAGTAAAATTTGAGAAAAGATCATCGTCCCCAATCCAAAACCCAAAAGACTGCCAAAGATGGTCCTGCTTTTCAAAGCGCAGCGGTATGCCGCAAAAACAAAGAGGGCAAAGAGAACAAAGATCAGGGCCACCGCAACAAAGCCCCCTTCTTCGGCAAAAGAAGCAAAGATAAAGTCCGAATGAATTTCCGGCACGCTGGCGATCTTTCTGGTTCCCTGCCCAATACCCTTGCCCCAAAAACCTCCGGAACTGATTGTAATAATGCTGTTCTTTACCTGATACCCCGCCCCTTGAGGATCGATCTCGGGCCAGAGAAAACTGATAAAACGGCGCAGCCGGTGTTCTCTGGTCAGTACAAAAAACACCGACAGGGGCAGAAAGATCGCTGCCGCCGCAAAGAAATAACGAAGTTTAATACCCGCCAGAAAAAAGATCACCATGGCATTAAAGAGAATAAAAAAGGCTGTGGAAAAATTGTTTTGCATATAGATCAGCACAAAGAAGATCACCGTAATCATCGTCGGAGGAAGCACCCCGGCGGAAAACGAATCAAGCCTGTCCGCCTTCTTGTCAAAAATATGGGCCAGATAAAAGGGAAGTACCAGTTTTACCAATTCCGATGGCTGATAAGTCGAAGAGCCCAGGCGTATCCACCGGGTGGCGCCATTCTTCATTACTCCGATACCGGGAATAAAAGTAAGAACACAAAGGATCATCGCGCCAATTACCAGAGGAAAGATCCATTCCCGGACCAGTTCCAGATTTGCCCGGGAGACAATAAAGAACAGGCCAAAGCCAAAGGCGGCCAACACTGCCTGACGGGAAATAAAGTAAAGACTGTTGCCAAACCAGCGATCTGCAAAGGCATAGGAGGCAGAATACAAAGTTACCAAGCCAATCCCGGTCAGGAGCAGTACCGAAGCCAAGAGAAGATGATCTGTTTTTGTTTTGCGGCCTGGTTGTTCCATGGCAAGAAGAGCGCTCATTCCTTCCCCTATTGTATTTTCAATGTAGAAAGGGCTATCAATGCAAAAAGCCCTCCAAGTATCCAGAAACGAACCACCACCTTGGTTTCCGCCCAGCCGGACAGCTCAAAATGATGATGCAGGGGACTCATCTTGAAGACCCGCCGCTTAAATAATTTGAAAGACAAAACCTGAAGGATCACCGATGCTGCTTCCAGTACAAACACTCCGCCGATGATAAGGATTAACAATTCTTTTCGGAGGATCAGGGAAACAACAGCGATGATCCCTCCCAGCGAAAGGCTTCCCACATCCCCCATAAATACTTCCGCCGGATGAGAATTAAACCAAAGAAAGCCCACGCAGGCCCCCACGGCGGCAAAACAAAATATGGTAAGTTCCCCCGCTCCTTCGATAAAGGGGATCCCCAGATAATCGGAAAAGTCCGCCCGGCCCGAAAGATAGGAAAGGATTCCCAGGGTAAGAAATACCCAGATCAAAAGCCCCGCCGCCAGGCCGTCCAAGCCGTCTGTCAGATTTACCGCATTGGATTCACCCACCATAAGAAGAACCGCAAAGAAAAACCAAACGGGCCCCAGATTGATGGCCGGATCTCTAAAGAAAGGAAGGTACAGGGGGCCGAATTCTTCTTCGCCAAAAAAATACAGGCTCAGTGCCGCGGCCAGAGCCACCGCAATTTGAGCGCCGAACTTAACCCATCCGGAAAGGCCATCTGAACTTTTTTTTGTTACCTTTAAATAATCATCAACATAACCAATGGTCCCAAAGGCTGCCAGGGAACCCAGACAAAGCCACACTTTAAAACTGGACAAATCCTGCCAAAGAAGGACCGCAATAATTATTGAAAGGAGGATCATCACTCCTCCCATGGTGGGTGTTCCGCCCTTTGCAAGGTGAGTTTGGGGGCCGTCGTTCCGTATGGCCTGACCTATTTTTTGTTTCCGCAGGGCTTCGATGATCCGGGGGCCCAAAAGATAACAGAGAAGCAGGGTGGTTATTGCCGCATAGACCGCTCTAAAGGTTACATATTGAAAAACATTAAAGGGGGTAAAATATCTGACCAGGGGATAGAGGAATTCAAGGAACATCCGTTTCCTCCATCAGAACAATACCGCTTAGTGTTTCCAAAGCACAGCCCCGGGAACCCTTGAGCAGCACCAAATCCCCGGCCTGTATATGTTCTTTTACAATTGAAGAAAGATCTTTCATATTGCATGTATGGAAAAATGTCCGCTGCTTTTCTTCCAGCACTGCGGCGGCGAAGCGCATTTCTTTTCCGTAGAGGAATATGGCGGCTGCCTTTGATTCGGCCAGCAGCATTCCGATTTTCCGGTGTTCTTCTTCTTCCCTGTCCCCCAGTTCCAGCATGGAACCCAGGATATATATCCGCCGTTCCGGCCAGTCCAGGTTGTCGCAGAAGGAAAGCGCTTCCGCCGCCGAATCGGGGTTGCTGTTGTAGCAGTCCCGGATTATTGTGGTTTTTCCCCGGAGTATCTCACTGCGGCCAAAAAGGCTCTTTACAGCGGAAAGTCCCTCTCGGATGGAAACGGCGCCAATGCCTGCTTCATCCGCCAGGGCCGCTGCGGCTAGAGCGTTCTTTAGGTTGTGCTTTCCCGGAAGGCCGAAGCCGGCGGGGATTCCCTCCCAGGTAATTTCCGTTCCCGCAAGCCCCTGGTCCAGTACAGCGTTTAATTTTCCTGATGCCGCAAAATTTTTTTGTCCGTAAAAAACTACCCGGCCCTTAACATCCTGAGCCAGATAATCCCTGAAGGGATCATCTTCTGGAATTAGGGCCGTTTCTGTCCCGGTAAATTGCGAAAAAATTTGTTTTTTTTCTTCAGCGATGGTGTCCATGCTTCCCAAAATGCCGATGTGGGCGGATCCAATGTTGGTAACAAGGGCTATCCGGGGTTTAAGCACTGCCGCAAGTTCGCCAATTTCTCCCCGCCGGTTCATTCCCGCCTCGAAAATTCCCACTTCATGATGATCCCGGACGTCGAAGACCGCCAGAGGAAGTCCCGTTTCCGAATTCAGATTGCCGGGATTCATCACAACCTTTTTTTCTTTATCAATAATGGAAGCGGAAATTTCTTTGGTGGTGGTTTTGCCCGAAGAACCGGTAATGCCTATCCGCAGTAAATGCGGGAACCGGTCCAGGTAGGCGGCGGCCAGATCCTGAAAGCCCTTAAGGGTATCTTCCACGACCAATAAGACAGCCCCCATTTCCGCCGCCAAAACCGCCGGATCAAGATTTGCTTCTTCCATGCCTTTTCTGCTTACCAGGGCGGCGACGGCCCCTGCAGCAAAGGATTCCCGAAGAAAGCGATGGCCGTCAGACTGCAATCCCCGGAGGGCTATAAAGAGGGCCCCGGAAATTACCTTTCGGGAATCAATGGCCACCGAAAAAAAACCTCCTCCGGCATTCCCGGGGAAAAGCTCCGCCCCCAGAGCCTGGGCAGCGCTTCGATGGTCCATCAAAAAGGGTCTATTCATCCGCCATCCCGCCGGATCGGGTAATGGCAATTTGCAGTATCTCTTCGGGCTGCTTTTTTTGCAAACCCAGCTGATTCCGGGCAATATGCTCTATTCTGTCGGGAGAAGAAAGGACGGCAATACCGGCGATAAGCCGTTTGTTGTTTTCCACCCATTCTTCCTGGGTTTTTTCAAGTTTTTTTAGTTCCCGCTCCAAATCACCGTAACGGGAAGACTGCCAGGCGGAAAGTGCCAAAAAAGCAGGGATGGAAAGGATAAAAAGATAGAAAAATAAACGCCGAATCATGAATGCACTCCAATACCTAGTATTTCTGCTGCCCGGAATTTTGCACTCCGGGAGGGAGGATTGTTCCGGCATTCTTCTTTCCCCGCAGTTATGGGCTTGCGGGTAAGGATATTCACCGGCGGGTTTCCCTCATTTCTACATATCGGCGCTTCCGAAGGACAGGTAGAGTCCCGGCTTTTGTCCCGGAAAAAATTCTTAACCACCCGGTCTTCACCGGAATGGAAGCTAATCACCCCCATGCGGCCGCCGGGACTGAGCCGTTTAAAGGCTGCTTCCAGCATAGAGAGGAGCCGTTCTCCTTCGCCGTTTACTTCCATCCGCAAGGCCTGGAAAGTCCGGGTGGCCGGATGAATGGGACCCCTGCGGTAAACGGCAGGAACAACGATGGCGACCAGTTCCGCCAGGGCGGCGGTGGTAGTAATGGGGCTGTGTTTTTTTGCCCGGTGTACAGCGGAAGCGATGCGGCGGGAATACCGTTCCCCCGCATTGTTATAAAGAAGATCCGCAAAATCTTTTTCTGAAAGGCTCGCAATCAACTCCGCTGCAGTTTTTCCCCGGGAAGTGTCAATGCGCATATCCAGATATTCATCCCGGTTGAAACTAAATCCCCGGCCAGAATCTTCGTAATGATAAAGGCTTATTCCCAAATCAAAGAGAATCGTGTCGGGAGAGGGAAGTTCCGCTGGATAATCGGTAAAAAATTCCTCTGCCCAGCACTTGTAGAAACATATCCGGCTGCCGAAAGGGATTAGCCGTTCCATGGCCCTGCCCTGGATTTCTTCATCGGCGTCCACCCCGGCAATACGAAGGGTGGGGAAGCGTTCCAGAAAAGCGGCGCTGTGTCCCCCCTCGCCCAGGGTAGCATCTACCATGAATTCACCTTCCCGCCGGGGCGCCAGGTGCTGTATTGTCTCTTCCAGTAATACCGGAGTATGGATTACTTCCACACCCTCCCCTCCCTTTTTTGTAAAATAGAATTACCCGGAAACCTCAATTTCCGGATAACTACCATCAAAATACAAGACCTGTGGGACAACTAACCGGGCTGCCGAACAAGTCCAATCAGCACAAATTAAAAGGCCCCATTTTTTCCAGGACCGCCTCGAGCTGCTCTTCTTGCCTCTGTTCATATTCTGTATACCGGACGGCATCCCATATTTCTATGCGGATTCCGGCACCAAGGATCACACAATCCTTCGAAAGCCCCCCGTGGTCCCGAAATTTTTGGGGAACCATGATCCGTCCGGTTTTGTCAATTTCTGCCTCACTGGTAGAAAAACTTAACCGGTGGTCAAACATATCTTTTTGCCTGGGTGTCATGGGCATATTGGCATTGGCGCTCCAAAAGCTACGGAGGCTTTCGGTTACCTTCTCATGATTTTCCGGAGTGAAGGCCCAGATACAACTTTCAAACATGCCCTTGGTCAATATCAGCGCATTATCGGGGATCCCCTCCCTGAGCCTGGCGGGGATACTTATTCTCCCCTTTTCATCCAGTGTCGCCTGATATTCACCTCTTAGCATGGCCACTCTATTTCCCACTTTATCCCATTTTTTGGGATTTTTCTATTAATATCCACCACTATTCCCCATTTTTTTGCAAAACTCAACAGTTTTTTCAAAAAAAATACAAAAAAAAATACGATTTTTTCAAAAACTGCTTAACATTTATTTAGGTTTTCCTAATCGGACGGCTTTGGTATGGTAACAAGCATGTTCATGGAAGAATTTTTCATTGTTTTTCCCGAAGGAGATGTTCAGGAAGTGCCGGGGCGTATCCCCTTTAACGCTCTGGTGGACATGAACGGTCATGTACTGTACCCGCCCCTTTCCACCAATAAAATGATCGCTTTCCGGGTTTCCCAGATTACTACCAAGGAAAACAAGGGGAGCAATGAAACCTTTCATTATTTAGAATTGGTGAGTGCCCAAGAACTCTTATCCTATGTAAAAACCGGAAGGACCGTCGTGGATGACCGCTTCTAGGCATCATATTGGTACGGAAAACGAAAGCAGCCTCCACCGTTCACTAAAATTTCGTTATGCAAAAAAAGGAGAAACCGAGACAACCCGGGAAGGCTATGTTTGCGATGCCATAGGAGAGAAGGGGGAAGCCATTGAAATACAAACGGGGAATTTCGGAGCCTTGAAAAAAAAACTTCCCGCCCTGGCAAAAAACGGCAGAGTTCGGCTTATCTACCCGGTGGTGGTCAAAAAAATCATAGAACTATACGGCAGCGACGGAGTTCTCCTCCGCCGAAAAAAAAGCCCCCGGTCAGGAACGATCTGGGATATTTTTAAGGAACTTATTTATGCACCGGCCCTGGTGGGGTTAAAAAATCTAGCTGTAGAAATCGTCCTGGTGGATGTCATCGAACACCGCAGGGATGACGGCAAAGGTTCCTGGCGAAGAAGGGGAATCAGTATCGAAGACCGAATCCTGGAAAACTGCCGGGAAAGTATCGTTTTAAAGAAAAAAGCGGATTGGAAGCTGCATTTTTTGCCATTGGAAGGAGAATGTACCGTTAAGTCCTTGGCCCAAAAGGCCAAAATCAGGCTGGATATAGCCAGAAAAACCTTTTATACCCTGGAAAAAGCGGGTTTTTTGAAAAGAACAAAAAAACAGGGGAGAAGCTGGCTCTACCGGATTGAATGAAATCTCCGAGCCTGTGTATCCGCCAAATTGACGACCCTGTCTGATTTTTTGTGTAGAGGAGGGACGGAAGGACACAGAGAAGAGCTATATGTGGCTTGCCCGGGCGGTTCTTCTGCCCAGTAAATCATATTCAATACGTAAAACATTTCCTTCATGGTCTATCGCTTCGAGCATCTCCCCCAGGGCATTGTATCTATAAGGGGGAGCACCGTGTCGAATG